>Ga0180437_10002196_pt1 | contig 31778 bp, 19 predicted proteins | sample SS_ome_4_FD_132410 | JGI IMG/M metagenome (GOLD analysis project Ga0180437, IMG submission 132410) | Hypersaline lake sediment archaeal communities from the Salton Sea, California, USA - SS_3_D_1 metaG | ecosystem: Environmental > Aquatic > Non-marine Saline and Alkaline > Hypersaline >... | reverse complement strand
GCCGCGGACCTCCTGGTCGAGGCGTACGGACCGGACAAAGAGGCCGGCGTCGAAGGCCGTATAAGAAGCGGAGGCCTGGTCAGGCTCTACCAGTTCACGGGAGATGAAAAATACCTGAAGCTCTCCCGGTACTTCCTCGATCAGAAAGGCCGTGACGTGGATCCCCAGGGCCTCGGCTCTCCCTATCCGGGAGAGCTGGAGTACCGCCAGAACCACATGCCCGTCATCGAGCAGAGGGAGGCGATCGGGCATGCCGTGGCCGCCACATCGCTCTACACGTGGCTGACCGACATCGCCGCCCTGACCGGACAGCCCGAATACGCGGAGGCCGACGATGCGATCTGGGAGGATGCCGTCGCCAGGAAGATGTATGTTACGGGCGGGGTCGGGGCGATCCGCCAGCACGAGAAATTCGGGGCGGCCTACGAGCTTCCGAACGTAAGCTCGTGGCATGAGACCTGCGCCTCACGCGGGAACGCGGTCTGGAACCAGAACATGTTCCAGTTTTATAAGGACGGAAAATATATCGACACGCTGGAGAGGATCCTCTACAACGGATTCAACGCCGGCCTGAATCTAAAGGGAAACCGGTTCTTTTATCAGAACGTGCTGACCTCCTACGGGGACTACGAGCGTTTCGAGTGGATCAACGTGCCGTGCTGTCCGCCGAACTTCGTCCGCCTGACGGCCTCGATCGGGAGCTACATCTATGCCCAGACAGCCGACGCAATCTACGTCAATCTCTACGTGGCGTCGAAAGCACAGGTAAAACTGAGTGAAAACAACGTCCAATTGACGCAGGAGACGTGCTATCCTTGGGACGGCAAGGTGAAGCTTACGGTCGATCCCGAGGAATCGAAAAAGTTCGCCCTGCATGTGAGGATCCCCGGATGGGCGCTGAACAAACCGGTCCCGACCGATCTCTACACCTACCTGGATCCCACCCCGGAGGTACCGAGCCTGAGTGTCAACGGCGAGCCGGTCGAGCTCCGGGTCGAAAAAGGCTATGTCCGCCTGCAGAGGAAGTGGAAGGCGGGCGACATGGTGGAGATTAATTTTCCCATGCCCGTCCACAAGGTACTGGCCCACGAAAAGGTCCAGGATGACCGGGGAAGGGTGGCGCTCGAGCGCGGGCCCATGGTCTTCTGCGTGGAGTGGCCGGACAACGGCGGGAGCGCCCTGAACATCGTCGTCCCGGATGACGCAAGCCTTAAGGCCGAATTCCGGCCGGACCTCCTGAACGGCGTCGAAGTCATAACGGGCGAAGTGTCCGCGATCAAGCGCGGAGAGGATGGGACTTCGATCGAGACCGTCCCCCATCGACTTGTCGCCATCCCCTACTATGCCTGGGCCAACCGGGGGATGGGCGAGATGACGGTCTGGATGGCCCGCACCGCCGAGGAGGCCTGGATCAAGCCCGTGGCACCGGATCCCATAAGCCAGGTGACGTCCTTCGGAGGAGCCGAGAAATACTGGACGGGTTATGCGGATCAGAGCGATGACATAAGCGCCGTCTATGACGGATACGACCCGCTGAGTTCGGCGGATGCCTCCCACCTCTATTTCCGGGTGATCGCACCCGAAGAGAAACCGGCCTGGATCGAGTATCAGTTCAAGGCCCCGACCGAGGTGTCATCATCCCAGGTGTATTTTGTCGATGACCAACGCTTCTGCCGCCTGCCGTCATCCTGGCGCCTCCTCTACAAAGACGGCGACACCTGGAAGCCGGCCGCAAACCAAGAGCCGTATACCGTCGAGATGGACAGGTTCAGCACGGTGACCTTCGATCCGGTGAGGACGACCGCGGTCCGGATCGAGATCGAGCCCCAGAACATTCTCTACAAGGGCGGAGCGGCGGGACCACCGTGGGCCGTCCGAATCGACGAAGACACCATCTGGCGCGAGTCCGGCATCATCGAGTGGCGGGTGAAGTGACCAATTTAAAAGCTGAGACCATGAAAATATTCTTAAAGGGCTTTTTTCGGACCTACATCATTTTCCCCTTGTTATTACTGTTACTCTGTTCCTGCGGCCGGAAACTATCAATTCTGGATCAGGACGCGAGACTTGAAATAAGGGAAGCCGGAGCGCATAGTATTCGAATCACTCTCGCACCAACCAGCTTCAAGAATGAATTCCCTTATACGCCGGCTGTCGCTGAACGTGATTATGGCGAGGCTGTTATCAGTTTACGCAGGCTGGGAAGAGCTGCCAATAAAAAGGTAGGCAATCTATTAGTTGAAGTTGTCAAAAATCCGCTCACGGTAAAAGTGAGGGCAACAGATGGTCATGTTATTCAGGAATTAACCTTTCTTGAGGATGGCAGTCTGACTTTCATTCTTGACGGACAGCCCGTGCTGGGAATGGGAGAAGGAGGGCCAAGGATGGACACGGGCTGGCGAGATGATACGATAGAATTTGATCGCAGGGGAAGACTCCATAAAATGGAACCGAGATGGCAATCAAATGCCTACGGATCACGTAACCCTGTTGCCATGCTTGCCGGTACGGGCGGATGGGGCTTATTTGTCGCCACGCCATGGGTTCAGGTGGATTTAAGTGATGAGAAGCTTGGCCGGTTTATCCCGAGAAGTTCATTAAAACTGGATTACGAGCCGCAGACACAGAAGAACCAGCAGCAGAATACCGGCAAAGGTGTACCTCCCCCTGAATATGAAATATCTGGAGTATTCGATGTTTTTGTATTCGATGCCAGGCAGCCTTCAGATTTAATGAAGGACCTTGCAGAAATTTCAGGACCGGCTGTTATGCCTCCCAAATGGTCGTTAGGTTATATGCAATCGCACAGGACACTGGAAGATGAGAATCAGATGATTGATATCGTAAAGACTTTCAGGGAAAAGCAGATACCTGTGGATGCTGTCATATACCTGGGAACAGGATTTTGTCCCAGGGGCTGGAACACTGAACAGCCTTCATTCGATTTTAATCCCGAGGTATTTAAAAAGGAACCTTCGGAAGTAATCGATGATCTTCATGATCTGGATGTAAAGGTATCTGTACATATAGTACCATGGGACCGTGACAAGCTGCCCACCCTGCATGGGAACATACCACCCGGGCCTGACGAGATACTCGACGAATCTCATATACTAAATTACTGGAAACAGCATCTTGATCTTGTAAACAATGGTATTGATGCATGGTGGCCTGACGAGGGTGACTGGTTCAATTTGCATGAGCGTATGTCGAGACATCGGATGTACTATCAGGGCCCATTATACACAGCGCCCGATATTCGTCCCTGGAGCCTCCATCGCAACGGTCACCTGGGAATAGCCAGGTGGGGTGGCTGGGTTTGGTCAGGCGACCCTGAATCATCATGGAAAACGCTCGAGGGGCAGATAGCTGTCGGCATTAATCACTCACTCAGCCTGTCGCCTTATTGGGGATCAGACATAGGGGGATTCTATCCCAATGAGGATTACACGGGTGAGATGTATGCCCGCTGGTTCCAGTTCGGCGCCTTCTGCCCTTCATTCCGTTCACACGGCCGGACCTGGTGGACATCGCTGCCATGGGGCTGGGGACTGAGTGAAATGGGTCCGCTGGAAAACAGGGGCAGGGAGCCCAGCGTTTCCGAACTCAATAATCCAACCATAGAACCTGTTTGCAGACAGTATGGTGAGCTGCGTTACCGGTTGCTGCCCTATAACTATTCCCTCGCCTGGGAAGCCAGGCAAACCGGAATGCCGTTTATGAGAGCCATGTGGCTGCATTACCCTGATGACGAAAATGCAATCGGGAACGGACATCAGTATCTTTGGGGAAAAGACATGCTCATAGCTCCCGTATTTGCGTCAAAAGTGACACAGTGGGACGTATATCTTCCGGAAGGAAAATGGTACGACTGGTTTACAAACCGTATACATGACGGTGGGCAGACAATTACACGTAAAGTCGATCTGTCGATTATGCCGATTTATGTCAGGGCCGGCGCCATAATTCCATTCGATCCTGTCAGACAATTTACAGCTCAGGAAGTATCCGACCCGACTACAATAAGGATATACACCGGAAATGATGGAGAATTCACCTTGTATGAGGATGACGGTGCAAGCAATGATTACCTCAAAGGAGAGTACCGGCTGACTCATATAGTCTGGAATGACAATGAAAGGAAGTTAATAATCGAGCCTTTGAAATCAGCCGGGGAACAGAGTGCTGTAACCAAAGTATATAAAGTCCTTTTGCTGCCTGCCGGATCAACCGGAGAGATAACCTATAAAGGGATACGTGAGGAATTTACCTTCTGATCTGTCTGAGCCATCACAATGTTCATTAATAATATTGAATATGAAAAGACATCGATTATTTAGCATTGCTTGCCTGCTGCTTGGCATGCTGATGGCATGCGCGGGTTGTAACAAGGCCGGAATCGGTGATGATGATTACCCTATCAGGCCGGTTCCTTTTACCGATGTTGAGATACAGGATGATTTCTGGGCTCAACGGATGAAAACCAATCATGAAGTCACCATTCCGATCGCGCTTGACAATATAGTAAACGATTACAGCCATCCCTTATTATGCGTGGGCTCATCGTGGTGAGGGTCAGATGATTGTCTGGTTACAGCGGGATATTTTTCCAGAATACGATGAATGATAATCCGGAGCGTCCCCGTCCCTTTTCCGTGGATGATCCGGACATGATGAATACCCTTGTTTCGGCACTCCCTTAGATATTCCGGTTAAGATCCTTCACCTCTTAGGATCAAAGGCATGAAGATCCAGCACCCCTTTGCGATGAACAAATTTATAACCTACTCCTCTAATTCCGATGATGTGTTCAGGAGAAGAAGCATCATCCTCGATCTTCTTCCTGAGTTCTGCGATGTGTTTATCTACTGTGCGGGTTTGTATGTAAACATCTCTGCCCCAGACTTCATCCAGAATAACATCTCGGCTTAAGACCTTATCCTTATTTTGAATAAGAAAATGAAGAAGGGAAAATTCTTTTGCGGTCAAATAAATGATCTTCCCCCCCTTCTTTGCTTCGTACTTTCCAAAATCGACTTTGAAATCGCCAAACCTAAATGACTGCTTTTCTTGGTGAAACTGATTTTTTCTCCTCAGAAGCGCCTTGATCCTGGCCAGAAGTTCCCTGGGGCTGAAGGGCTTAGTCACGTAGTCATCAGCTCCCAGTTCCAGCCCCAGCACCTTATCGATTTCCTGGCTTTTGGCGGTCAGCATAAGGATGGGAGTGCCGATTCCCTCTTTTCGCAATTGCTTGCACACTTCGAATCCATCCATCTTGGGCAGCATGATATCCAGAATGATGAGGTCAAATTCTTGTTCTCTGGCCATAGAGAACCCCTGCTCTCCATCCTCAGCACAGGCCACCTCGTATCCCTCCAGCCGGAGGTTGTCCTCCAGCGCCATCAGGATGCTTTCTTCGTCCTCGATGATGAGAATTTTCTTCATTTTTTCTTTTTTTCCTTCTCCCCCAGGGGAAGCTTGATGGAAAAAGTACTTCCCTGTCCAGGCTCGCTCTTCACCTGGACGCTGCCGTGATGGGCCTCTACGATCTGCTTCACCAGCGTCAATCCCAGTCCGCTTCCCTTCACCGTGCGGGTCAGTTCATCTCCGCCCCTGTAGAAGCGTTCGAAAATCTTATCCTTCTCCTCCTTACTGATTCCGATACCGAAATCCTGGACAGCGATCACAAGACTTTGATTTTCCTTAAGGGCTCTGACCTCGACCCTTTTTACATCTCCTGAATACTTTATGGCATTATCGATCATATTTTGGATGGCCTGGGTCATGGAATCCTTATCTAAAATAACTGGTGGGAGAGAATTTTCCATCTCCAGTTGAATGTCAAATCCCGCATGCTGGACTCTTTCCTGAACCGATGAGACCAGATCTTCCAGCAAAGAATTCACATCCGTATCGTCGAAAACAAATTCCTTGCGCCCCTCCTCTATTTTGGCAAAATTGAGGACGTTCTCTGTAAGCAGGGAGAGCCTCTCGCTCTGTTCCAGGAGGACATCGTAGTATTTCTGACGGCGCTCTTCTGAGGGGACCCTGCCCGAGTGGAGCATCTCCGCCAACTGCCGGATAGAAGTGAGGGGGCTTTTGAACTCATGGGAAATGGTGGAGACAAAATCGGATTTCATGCGGGCAAGCTCCAGCTCATGGCTGACCGTGCGAACGGTCAGGACGAGGCCAAATACCAGAATCCCGGTAATGAGCAAAAACATATAAAAATAAATCCCGCGGCGCCAGGAGAGGAAGGTTTCCAAAAGACGGGGTTCTTGGTGATAGAATTCCAGACTCCAGTCCGGAAAGTTGCCTGGGAAATTCGTCCTGACGATCGGAGAGCCCGAAGGGACATTTTCAGAAGCCAAAATTGTCTGACCTTCCCTTCCCCTTACAATCCAGGATGATTCTTCTGACTGCACATGATGCTGGAGGGAGTTCCGTAGCAGTGGATCTTTTAGATACGTGTCCTTCAGTAATAAGCCCCATCTATCTTGTGGATTGTTCCTTTTTACCTGATCTGGAGGGAACAGAGATACAAGATACACATTTCGTCCAATCTCCACGATACATCTTTTTGCCGGATTCGTTGAATCATCCAAGCTGTGAGGCAGCTTAGCCTGGATGTCAGGAGCCGCCCTCTCCTGAAAAAGGAGGATTCTCTCTGTTCGTTTTTTTCGTTCCTGCTCTTCATTCATCAGATCTTGATAGGTGTCTTTGATAGCAGCTGTCTCGGAGGGAAGGGACTGTTGAGAAAAGAAATCATGGATGCAATTGTTTGTGTTTAAAGAAAAATACCCATAAGCGCTTCTCTCCAGACGCCACTTTCTGTCAATCAACGACTTGTATATTTCTATGTATGTCTTTATGACACTTGAGATGTCACTGGTTTCTCGATAGAGAGAGCCAAGCTCGAGTCCTGCCGCAACGCCCAAAGGAATCCCATCAGCAATCCAGATTTGGCTGTACTCTTCGGAGATCTTTTTATAGGATTCTATGGCTTCCTCGAAGAGTCCGGCTTTTTTCTGGACTCTGGCTATCGCACACAGGCATTCGCCCCTTGATTGAAGGTCCTTGGCCTGCTCCATTGCCGTTCGATAGGATAGTAAAGCTTTCGGGTAATTTCGATCCCGAAACTCCGATTCCTGTGCTGTGATAAAATTTGAATTGCCGGAGGGATGCGTTAAGAACCCTGTGGAATTTGTCAGGCTGCCATCAGGAAAAAAAAGAAGATCTGCTCCAGGAAAATGAATTTCATCCGCATTTCGAAAAATAAAGGCTTCCTCTAGGAGAGGATGTCGACTCTTGAAATCCTCCATAGAACGAAGAAAATCCGACTCTTCTGAATCTTCCTGTTCTGAAAGCGTATTTACAAAAGCCTGCTCCATTTCAGAGATCGATCGGTCAATGGAAAAAGCGACTTGTTCTGCGGCCCGGCGGTGTTCATCGAGCTGTCTTTTTTCGAGCAGAGCCTGATCGTTTTGAATTCCCCGGAAGGCAAAGTATCCGAGGAGCAGACTGGGCAGTCCGATTCCCAAAAGGAAAAGAAGAAAAATCTTTTTTCGCTTTTTCCCAAACAATTCCATCTACCCTTTTTTAATTTTTCACTTTTTACCGCCGGCGTTTGACCAGCGGCAGAAAATCCTCCATCAGCCAGAACTCCTTGTCTTCACCTTTCCCGCCTACGAAAACAAATCTTTCTCCGTCAGGTGACCAGTCAAGCCGATCACCAATATTTGAATCAACGAGACCCGTCTCGATGTCGACTATGCTCCTATCTTCCAGTGATATGATTTTAATAACTTTGCCGTCAGGTCCGTCGAAAGCGATCCTTTTACTATCAGGACACCACGCAAATTGTATGCCTGGATGCGGATAATCAACTTTTCCAATAACCTGTGAGCTGCCATCGCCACTCGCAGATATTATACTAAGATTTCCAGGACCGGAAGTGTCAACTTGGTGAGAAAAATATGCAATGAATTTTCCATCAGGTGACCATTCGATCGGTCCAAAATTAACATTGTCTGATTTTGTCGTCAGAGGTGTGGGTTTTCCACCATTTATCTTAACCATGTAAATGTTCGTACTTGTTTTAATAATATTTTTTGGTATTCTGGCACGCACAAACGCAATAGCCGTTCCATCGGGAGACCAACAAGGATGCATATCTGTTGTTTGTTCAGAGGCTTTTGTCAGCTGTCTTGGTCTTCCTCCCTCAGCGGGAAGTGTCCAGATGCAATTGTGCAAATAGTGCGGCAGTTTATTTTGTGTTTTCCCCGAGAAGACAATCGTCTTTCCATCCGGCGAAACCCTATTCCCCACACCGAAATAGGGGAGATAAATTTTCACATCTGATTGAATAGGAACTGCCGTAAAACTTCCTCCCTCAGCAGGGATAGAACCTATTGCTAATCCTTGCCAGGCGCCACTTCGATCACTGGGGAAATTTACGCAAAATATTCGCTTGCCATCGGGAGACCATCGTGGCTGGCCCGCTCCCTGAGCAACCTGCATTGCTCTCCCACCATTTGTCGGCAGAGTGTAAAGACCTGTTTGTCCACCTCTTTCAAATATGGCTCCGATTTTATTGTCAGGACTCCACCCCGCTAAAAGCCATATCCCGTGGATTCCTTCCGGGGCATCAAGAGTGATCACCTCCCCGGCGGACTCTCCATCCTCCCCGATGGGAATGAATTTAATTTGATTTCTTTTATCACCATTGTCTAGAAATGCGATCATATCTCCCTTAGGGGACCAGATAGGACTGGACGCATTCTTGGCCATAGCCACATGTTTCGGTGTCCCACCTTGTGCAGGTACAACCCATAAATCACCGCCTCCTCTACCCAGATTTTTATCTTCTGCATAGGCGATCATCCTGCCGTCGGGAGAGAAGACCGGTTCTCTGGCCTGCATATCGACCAATTGCTTGGGCACACCCCCATCAACCGGGATGGTATAGATACGCTGCTCATTCCTTTCCAAATCAACATCTGAAAAAGCCAACGTCTTCCCATCTGGAGACAAACTAATTCTATAGTTGACGGTACGGGCATCGCGAAAATTTTGATGAATGTTCTTCGGCTTTCCCCCCTCCGAAGAAACGACATGGATTGCCGTAGTTCCCTTTTCCTCGTTTTGTCCCAGTTCTTCCTCTGGAACATCAGCATTGAAAGCAATCCATCTTCCGTCTCCAGACCAGGCATGATCAGACCACACGACCTCCACACCTTCTGTGTTCAATTCAACGGGTTCTCCCGTGAAATCATGTCCCAGTTTTCCTGAAAGCGGCATTATCCAGATTTTTTTATCAGAGACCAGGGAAACTTTCTTTCCATCCGGAGACAAATGCATATCCCAGGAAACTCCTGTTGGGATCCGGATCTTACGGAATGTGGATTTATGAGGAACTGTTTCTAATGATTTGGCCAAATTTGCCAGTCTTTTTTTAGCCAGGTTGATTTCTTGTATCTGCCCGGGATATTCATCGATGAGGCGCTGGTAGGCTTTCCGGGCTTCCTGGTTGCCCAGCTTTTCATAGCACAATCCGATGTGATATAAGGCCTTAGCTGCGACGGCTTGGTTTTCTGGAAAATCCGCCAAGATCTGCTCAAAAACTTCGATAGCCTTCTCCAGCTCTCCTTCGACCTCCTCTTTATAGATCCCGGACTGGAAAAGCTGTCCGGCAGTCTGCTGGATGCTGCCTGACAATATTCCCAAAATGGAGAGGGCCAAAACACTAAAAAGAAAAATTCTTGATTGCATGATTCCCTCCTTTTATTTTACATCTCAGGAGGAAAAATATCAGAAAAAATCATTGTGTGAATGATGCTTCCGCAACATTTGTGTGAAGATTGGGTGAAGACAACAGAAGAGAATTCACTCGGGAGGAAGTTCGACTTAAACTGATCGGCTATTGATGGGGAAAGTCCGGAGGCTACAAATTTAATTTTGGTATGGACTTCTTACCAGCGTAAAATTCACCAATTTGATAGGGGTACCCGTTTTTATGTGCACGCACTCCTCATCCTTGAAAGTCACCGTGAGGACTTTATTCTTTCTATCGAAATCGAGAACGCCGCCGATTATTTCAATTCCAAGATCGAGGTCATAATTCCACCAAAATTGAACCTTATATTTTTGATTTCGCCCGGCGCCAAAATAGTTGATAAAAAGTTTGCCATAATAAGTGCCCGGTGAGAAGTTGTGAGACCCGAAATTCAGGGTCATCGTATAGTCCGGCCAAGGGCCGGCATTCGGACAGCAGCCATAAACCCATTCACCACCCTCCAGATCCTCCCCAGAGAACTCGATCCACTGTGCGCTCGATTTGTCCGGTTTATCCGGTTTCCCTTGAGCATCCTGACCTAAAACGATCAGACCGGCGATACAAAAAATACCTACCAACGCAATAAGTATTCTTTTCATCTCGCACCTCCCTTCTGTAGGCGTATACATCCCATGTATATATAAAATGCCTAGACTACATTTTGCCTTTGTTCTTAAATTAAATGAGGTTTTTGCTATCCGTCAATACATTATTGATATGTGGCCGAATATGACCGTTATTTGCCACATATAGCCGTCTAATCACACCTAAACAGCCCAGGCGAGATAAATGTCTGCGCCTGTTTGATGCAAACGGAGTGTAGAAAAAAATCTCAGTCTGTGAGGGCTGTCATACGAAGTTTAGCATCTTCAACCTCAGGGAGGCCCGGGTCGGCATCCTTCCAAAGCTCAAGGAACTTCCTGTAACTCTCGATGGCTTTGGTTGTACTGCCTTTCTGTTCGTAGATCTTACCCATCATGAAATAGCTTTTGACATAAATATCGCCATCATAGATCCTGCCTGAGGTCAGATCAAATATTTTTTCATACCACTTCAGGGCGCTTTCATAGTCTTTGGCTCTGTAGAAAGCTAAAGCGAGAGAACCATAATAGGCGGCATGCCCATCCATTTCACGATGATACTGGTAGGGTAAAAGCGCTATTGCTTTTTTAAAATAAGCGATGGCCTCCCCGATATTGTTCTCCTCTAACTCGATGTGCCCCATAAGATCATAGTAGTATCTCATCAGTTTGGGATTAAGCCAGTTATCAACCTCTTCCTTGATTTTATCGGCAATTATTCGGCCTTCATTCAGATTGCTCATTTTCAATGCAATGAGCCCTTGCAGATGAAGAGCGGAAATCCTTCCTCGCCTTCCCAGCACCCTTCCAGCTTCGAGAGCGCAGTCTAATGCATTCCGGCATTCTTCTGCAGCCCTTCTGAAGTCCCCTTTTGTATAATAAATGTTGGTCATACGATTAAGAAAAAAACACCCCCAACTTCGCTCTCCAAGACCCGATACTTCTTCAAATCCCTGTTTGAGATAACTTTTCGCTGTATAGAAATTTCCCGCATAGATATTCAAACAAGCTAATCTCGCCAATACTATGCTGCGGTTAGCCAATCTCCATAGATCCCCTTCCAGCCGTGAATCCAGGCAATTTTTATAACATTCCTCTGCCTGAATCCAATCGTCTTTCAACAGATATATATCGCCTTTCAATCTTAATGCGAGATTCCAATTCTCGTTTCGATCCAACAGCCTTTCAGTCTCATGAAGGGCAGGATCGAGTTGGCCACGAAAAAACAGATCGAGTGCACTCTGGTAGGTATAATGAAAGGGAAACAAATCTTCCGGCATGCTTTTGGCAAGTTTCTGAGCATCTGCATAATTTCCCCGGGCACGAAACGCAAACCTGAGGTGGCTACGTTTGGGACCGAAATAGTCTATTGGGGTTGGCTCTTTTAGAGCTTCAATACACTTGTCCCAATCCTCAATACGGCGATAAAGTGCACCAAGAAAATGTAGGGCGGATAAATCTTCTGGATAAATCCAATGGAGCTCCTTAAGCGTTTTGATAGCCTCATTCCAAGCTATTTCTCCCCCCAGATACATGTAGTAGAAGGCTTCAATAAGCAGGCGTTCTCTCTCCGCGACACGATGCCGCAACTCAAATGCCCTCTTCATAGATTTTTCAAAACTATCTTGATAGCCGGGAAGAAATAGATAACACTGGGCCAGTATTGCGAAGGCCCTGGCAAACTCGGGATCAATTTCTGTGGCTTTGATAAGATAAGAAGCACTCTTCAAGAGTTGTTCTCTGTAGAAGAGCTCCTTCCCTTCCTTAAAGTATCTGAAAGCCTCGATAGAGCGAGTCGTGATCCTTTCCATCCTTTGGTCACTGTCACCGACAATCCTGTCGGGCGGCACTGCCAGCCTGGCTTTGATTCTTTTTGAGATCTCATCCGCAACGGAAAAGATCTCTGTTTGGCTTGTACAATCGGAGCTCTCCAAAGCAATATTTTCACCCGAGGGTATTTTTATTAGACTGGTATTTATGCGGAGCTTTTTTCCTGTTTTGATAATATTTCCCAGGACAACATTATCGACATGAGCATACTTCGCAAATCTAGCAAGATCCTTTGTGTCATAATCTTCGACATCTAAAAGTCTAAGATTTTGAAGAATGTCAAAAAGCCTGTCCTCAGGGAGGACATTCAAATATCTCGATTGCGAGAGATCGGTGGTCAAGAGGTCGCAAAACCCGCTCCTCAAATAATCATAACTCTCTTCTCCTGTATCGTTTCTGAAATAGAGAATCGCCAGAGATGGTTTTCCGGATGATGACGACACGCCTGTCTTGGGAGAAAAGTTTTGCCACGTAACTACTGTCAGGATGGAAACACATAGGATCAAGATGCTCAGAACAATGACCAATTTTCTTTTGGAAAGAAAGAATGATTTTCTAGAGGAAATCTTTTTCTCGTGCAACAAGCTGTCCAGCCAGCGATCCAGTTCTTCTTTGTAGGCAAAAACACTTGCACGGGGTGATCCGTCCATACGGTGAACAGGGAGGCCGAATTCTTTTTCCCATCGTCGGCATGTCCGCTCAGCTCGTCCGAGATAAGACGCAATTTCCTTCCAAGACTGGAGGATCTTTTTTTTGTCCAATTCATAAACCCCTCATTATTGCTCTATCCCCTGAGCAGCAGGCGAACTCCAGCTTTGTTGACATATTATAACAGAATAAATACCAGCGACACAGAGAAATTAATTGCCCTTTCAAAGGGCTATCCACGCGGCACCCCGCATCCGGGGAAGTGAGGTTGTTCGGGTCCTGGAGGGTCCCATTGGGCCGGCCTTGGTCCGGCCAATCGCTCGCTTGACATTCGTCTCAATCTATGAATTATGTAAGGATAATCTAAAAAAAAGTTTGATGATGTCCTTTAAAATAAGCCAAGAAAATTAAATGGACATCGGGTAACTCCAAGGGGTAGAATGTTTTTCGCCCAAAAACCACACCAGGGGGATGGTATGAAAAAGAACAGACTTTTTGTTCTCATGTTTCTTGTCTGCGGCCTGCTGACAGTGCTCTTTGCCCGCAGCCTGCAAACGGAAGTCGAAGAGGAAAAAATGTACTGGGGCAGCGACGTCCCTAAAGGCTGGAACGGCGACTGGCCGGCCGAGTTCCGAACCGTACCTGAAAAAACGGACTTCGCTAGAACGACTTCTTCCATCGAGATCCTGGAGTTCTTCAATGTCCTCAGGTGGAACAGCGAGAATGTCGGCTTGATCAATATGTTTACCACCAGCCGGGGCAAGGCCGGCACTGCAATCGTCATGGCCAATCCGCGGGTGAACTCTCCCGAAGAGGCCAAGGCCACCGGAAAACCTGTCATCTACCTCCAGGGAAACATTCATGGGGGCGGAGAATCGGAGAATAAAGAGGGGATCCTCATGCTCATGCGCGACATCCTCTTGGGCAAGAAGAAATATCTGCTTGACGACCTGATAATCATCTGCGCCCCCAGCATCAATCCGGACGGCACCGACAGCTTGAGAATCCAAGATCCCGGCTCCCCGCAACTCGGCGGCACCGGGCGTAACGCCCAGGGTCTCAATTTGAACCGGGACGCCATTAAGCTGGAAAGCGTCGAGCTCAACGGCCTCTACCGGACGATCTTCAATCGCTGGGATCCCGTCCTAATCTACGATGGCCACGGCTACAGCGGCTGGTACGAATACGCCATTGTCTATACCACATCGACCGTCCCCGCTGCCCACCCCGGGCCTCGCAGCTACGTCTGGGACAAGCTTTTCCCGGCTATCCGTGAGACCACACGGAAAAATTTCGGCCTGTCGGTCTTCACCCACTGTGATGTAACCCCTACATACGCGGGTCAATGGTACAATTTCAAGGAGGGCGAAGTGCCCACGGTCTACAGCTTGGAAAATGCCATCTGGACGACAGAGGCGAAATTCGTAGCCGCCGCCTACGGACTTCGAAGCCGGATGTCCATCCTGGCCGAGACAGGCTGCGCGGCCGGAAACCCCAGCTATGAAAGAAGAATCTATGTCCACTACGCTCTTATGAGCGAGATCCTGGACTATTCCGCCAAACACGGAAGGGAGATGGTCAAGATCTGCCGGGACGCGGACAGAGATGTCGTTAACAAGGTCCTCACCGAGGCCGAATCGGGCCGGCTCAAGAACTTCCTCGCAGGCGAATATGAATCGTATGGCAAGATCGATGTGCCGGCCTACAGCAGAAAACACAGCGAGAGACGTTACATCCCCGGGACAAGCGTGAGAACCTGGGGTCAGCCCGGCCCCGTGGGCCCACCTGATTTGGTCTACAAAGATCTCGACTACCTGGCCAAGCCCGTCGGCACAAGAGAGGCCACGGTCCCCCGAGGATATTTGATACCTGCGGATATGGGCTTCATCGCTGAAAAGCTGCGGACGCATAATGTCAAGGTCGACGTCCTCGACAAGCCGGTCAAAGCCACCGGTGAGGAGTTTGTCATCGACATGCTGGCGAAGGCTCCGACTCCTCTCTATGGCACTGGAGGTATAAGGCAGGCAGTCAGAGAGCCAACGATGGAGCTCACGGGCAGATTCCGCAAGTCGTCCTCTAAAGAATTCCCGGCCGGGACGTTCCGGGTGGATCTGGCCCAGCCCGCGGCCAACACGGCCTTCTATTGTCTTGAACCCCAGGCCGCGGACGGGTTCGTCGGCAGTGGTGTGCTAACAGACTACCTGGTATCACTCGGCGTCGGCAAGCCCGGCGTCGTCTATCCGATCTACAAATATTTCAAGATCCTGGAATGAAAACACTCCAAGGTAATCTCTGGATCAAAACATATGAGAATGTATTGGATTCATGTTGACGAAGAAACAGGAAATGGGTATCTAAAAGGGTATCGAATGATTTGGGAGCAAAAGAAAGTCATTAGGAGTTTTAAATGACACACAAGACAAAAAAACACATGTCAAATGGACGTCATCTGCCGAAGCTGGTGCGGCTTTTTCCCCTGACCGGGCTGGCGGCCCTCATTTGGTTCCTGATCCGGGTCGTGCCCAAGCCTTCGCGTGCCGCCTACCCCTGCCAGAGAGTTGCGGCTCCCCTGGCCGGCGGCTTCGTGATGTGGATGGCGGGGCTCATCGGCTCGGCCTTTGCCTTCCGCAAGGCCAGGCAGCTCAAGCAGAAATCGCGCACCATAGCGGCGGGCATCATAACCGCGGCCGTGGTCCTCATCGTATGGAGTCCGTTCGCCTTCACAGGCATCCATTCGGCTCAAGCCGGGTTCACCCCGAGCGAAGCGGTTAACACCCCCATGGGCACGGCCAAAGGAATCAATCCCGGGCGGGTCGTCTGGATCCGCGACGCCGACGCCACAAGCTGGGACGGAAAGACCGGCGAATGGTGGAGTGACGGCAGCACCGACCAGAAGACGGTCGATGCCATGGTCTCCAATGCCCTGCAGGGCCTTACGGGAGAAAAGACCGATAAGCAGAGCTGGGAGGCCCTGTTCAAGCACTTCAACCAGACCAAGGGCCAAGGCGATTCGGGATATAAAAAGGGTGAAAAGATCGCCATCAAGATCAACTGCAATCAGGACCGCTCGGCCGAGTGGGGCAAGGGAGAACGGCCGCTTAACGGACTGCCCAGCCCCCACGTCGTCTACGCCTTGATCCAACAACTGATCGAGGCGGCGGGTGTGCCGGGTGAGGACATCATCCTCTACGAGGTTGCGACCAGGCGGAATATCGGGGATCCCATCTACAAGAAGATCAGGGCCAACTCGGACCCCGACTTCCAGGCCGTTCAATTTATGGTGAACAACGACTACGGCCTCGGCGGGGGACGCCTCTCCCCCACTCCGGATATGGACAATCCCATCCGCTTCGCCTCCGAGGACCTGGCGCCGGCCTATCTGCCCGAGCGTATAACCGGGGCGAAGTACCTGATCAACCTCGCCTTGCTGCGGCCCCATTCGATGTTCGGCGTGACCCTGACCGCCAAGAACCATTTCGGTTCGATCTACTTCGAGGAGCAGGGCTGGGTGCCACGTTCACTCCACAGATCCGGCCTGGCCAAAAATCCCCTGGGATCCTACAACAACCTGGTCGACCTTATCGGGCACAGGCACCTGGGCGGAAAGACGCTTCTCTATATGCTCGACGGCCTGTATACGGCCGAGTACAACGAAGGCAACGTGTTCCGCTTCCAATCCTTCGAGGACGACTGGGCCTCGAGCCTCCTCATGTCGCAGGATCCGATCGCCATCGATTCAGTGGGATTGGACATCCTGAGGAACGAACCTAGGGCCACCCGGGTTACCGGTAATGCCGATAACTTCATGCATGAAGCGGCTTTAGCCGACAAAGCTCCCTCCGGCACGACCTATGACCCCGAAGGCGACGGGACACCGCTGGCAAGCCTCGGCGTTCACGAGCACTGGAACAATCCGACCGACAAGAAATACTCCCGCAACCTGGGAACCGGCAAGGGCATCGAGTTGGTAATGAAGCACGAGTAAGGAGAGCCCGAGGGCAAAAATTCTATAACCCGGAGTGACCTGAACTTGATTTGACACCTGCTATCAAGTCAAGTGTTGGTCAGTCCACCTAATTTTCAATAAGAGCAGACCGAACAAGCTTAACGAGTGCCCTTTCGCCCTCTCGGTTCTCTGAGTTCACGGCGGCCACCGCATACGTACAATCGGTGTTCGTAAACTCCAGAGGGGCAAGGAAATTCAAGGATTACCCTACCAATGCCGAGATCGGTTCCCTGGAAAGCATAGTCTTGATGCACTTCGATTGGCTGGGAAATCAAGAAGACCGCCACGAAGGCGGTTAACCGAGAAACCGCTCCTAGCATTATTTCCCCTGACATTTGGGCGGCGGACTTCCTGCGCCCGAAATTCAAAGAGTGTAAATCCCACCGCTACTACATTCTCAATATAAGAGCGCCGCATGCAGGTGTCAAACCTCCCTCTTAAGTTGAAAGTCCAGCCGTATTAGTCCAAATGGACTGATGAGCATCACTTACATTGACAACCACCCCTCGATTAAGTCTAATATCCCCATAACAAGCGAGGAGGGTTTCATGAAAATACTTTGCATGATTCTACCATCGGCTCTGATTTTATGCTTTGCGGTCGGCTGCCAGGACCAGGAAGCGAGTGCAGAGCTTGAAGCGTTTAAAGCCCAGGCAGCGGTTGAGAAGCAGAACAAGGATCTCGTCAGGCATTACTTCGAAATGGTTGATAGGGGTGATGTTGAATCTCTCTATAAATTTGTTGATGAAAATTTTGAATCCGACTATATCGACCACTCAGCTTCTTATGAAGAACACGGCATTGAAGGAGTGAGAAAGCACATCAAATTCGCTTTTGATACCTTTGGCGACATGAAGCACGAATTAAAAATAATGATCGCTGAGGGGGATTTGGTAAGTATCCAAGGCACATTTCAGGCAACACACAAAGGTGATTTTTTGGGGGTTCAACCAACCGGCACGAAATTGACGTGTCCTATGTTGTGGATGTTCTGGGTTAGGAAAGGCAAAATACAGGAGGGCTGGATAGACTCGGATTCTCTGCTCAGCATGGCAATGCAACTCGGCTTGGAGCTCAGGCCGAAGGAAGAGAAATAGACTCAAGACGAAACAGCCGGGCGTAATATTCAGCTTGATTCGACCAACCTGATAAAAGTGTTGTGGGATGTAGGGAAAGCGTTAAGATTGGATCGTAGAGAAGCAGGGATAGGAGAGAGAAAAACACGGAAGAAGGAAACAGATATGAAGAAAGAAACACACATGAAGAAGACGAACCTGGCATTCATCCTGCTCTTATCGATGGCTTTCATTCAGGCGGCCGAGGTGAATCGTGACAAGCCTCGTAAAGGCGAGTGGGATTTCAAGCTCCAAAAGGTCTGGGAAATAGACAGAGCCGGGGATGATGTGTTGGGCAGGCCGTTCAGTCTTACAGCGACAGAGGATGGGTTCCTTTATGTCTATGACACAGCGAACAACATCAACTATATCTTTGATAAGGACGGAAATTTCGTAAGAGCCTTTGGAAGGCGCGGTCAGGGTCCCGGGGAGATTATGGGACAAGAATTGATTCACTATGTCGATGGTAAAGTCTATATCCCGACAATGAAGGGTATCAATCTTTTCACCAAGGAAGGAGAATATATACAAACAGTGAAACAGGAAGGCGGGCCGCTTGATCTTCGGATCTTTTTGAACCAGGACGAGATCATATCCGCTCCAAAGTCGCCTGTGTTTTTACCGGATGGTAAAGGAAAAATCCTCCGAAAGAATATTAAAACCGGGGACGAGACGGTTATTTCTGGATTTTCCATTCAAGATTGGGGAATCGCTCAAAGCGGGGGAATAATGGTCGATATAATATCCATCGGATTTTCGCCGTTGATGATATTGGGATACGCCGAGAACAGGCTCTACTGGGGGATGAACACTTCCTATATGATCAATGTTACAGATTTGAGCGGACAGAAGATCGATACATTCTCCGTAAAACGGAGGAGCAGAAGGGTCTCTGATAATTTTAAAAGGAATTTTTTTGCATCTTCCAATTTACCCCAAGAGATGTCTAATCAAATTGCCGAGAGCCTCCCTAACGAGATTTCATTTTTTCATCGCATAGAAGTCCACAACGGATTAGTCTATGTATTTGTTCCGGATGTCGACCTGGAGAGCCAAAGAGCCAAGCTCAAACAGATCGACATCTTCTCCCCGGAAGGAGAATATCTTTACCGGGCGTATATCAAATTCGAGAAAAATCGTTATCACCTGTTCTCGCCGCTTAATAGCCTTGTCATTCAAAACGGAAATCTTTACGCCGTCTTAACGGATGAAGAGTTTAATGTATTCATCGCTAAATATGAGATAGCGCTCCCCAAGGGGAATTGACAATCACTGTCAACTTAAGTCTAATAATCCTATTCAAAGCGAGGAGAGTTTTATGAAAAAACTTTTTATGATTTTGCCTTTGGCTCTGATTTTATGCTTTATGGTCGGCTGTCAGGACAAGGCAGCGATGGCAGAGCTTGAAGAGTTCAAAGCCCAGGCAGCGGTTGAGGAGCAGAATATGGAATTGACCAAGCAAATGTTCGAAGCATGGGGTAAAGGCGATACTGAGGCATTTAAGGGATTTTTGGCCCCAGACTATGTTTATTACTACCCATCAGGCAATCCCAAATCCATGTCCATGGAAGAGGTAACAGGCTTGGCAAAGGCCTTTTGGCAAGGCTTCCCTGATATGAGTTTTAGCATGGAAGACATATTTTCTGCAGGGGATAAAGTCATATTCAGGTTTACACAAAAGGGGACTCAAACAGGCGATTTCATGGGAATTCCAGCAACTGGAAAATCATTTGTTGCCAGCGGCTATTTAATAAGCCGGTTTGTAGATGGAAAAGTTACCGAACAATGGGAGGAATTCGATATGATGGGGATGATGACGCAACTCGGCATGGAGCTAAAGCCGAAGGAAGAGAAATAGGTAATCGCTCGTTGGGCTGAACTTGATTTGACACCTGTTGTCAATTCAAGTGTTGGTCAGTCCATAATCAAACATGCTCATCAAAATACTTCAGAATAATCTGTTTATACTTATTGTTAAGAACATAGACCCAGCCGTCGCCGACCTTGCGGTCGAGCCTCTCCCGCCTCCTGCTCGTAGTGCTGCGCGTCAAGCCCGGGAGCACCCCGGCAAACCTTCGTCCGGTGAAATCCTGCCTGTCTCCTCCCTGATCTTTTTTACCATCTCGTCAAAGCTCACCTCTGCATCCGTCTCGGCAAGAATCTTGAAATAGGCATAGGTACATTCCCCGCCGGTCTTTAAATAATCGAAATATTCATTTATCTCGAACTCCGACCATTCTTTAAGTTTCGGTCTTTTTGTCGCAATTATGGCTTGATCATTCTCTCCATCGGCCAATTCATCCAATGACCTGCCGTTTTCCTCATCATCGACGCCGTCAACCTCATATTCTTCATCTTCAAGCTCGATTTCACCCGAAAAATCCGCCTCCACGTACCATCTCTCACGGGCCCAATCCACAATCTTCTGCCTTCTCTTCTTGAGCTCAGCCGGCGTCCAGTCATCAAAAACAGCCAGCTCTTTTTCCTGGAAATAGATGGAAGCCGCATAACAATCCTTAAGCCCCGGTGCCCCCTTTTTCTCGGGAAAAGGCTTGTTGCTGTACACGCTGTTATCGAGTGTCAGGGTAAGATTCCCGATATCATGGGTAAACAGATCCAATTCATCCGCCTCCCAACGAGACCTCCAATACTCATAATCCGGCGTTTGGGGCAGGATATGCTCAATGCTTTCTTTTTTATCTGTTTTTACCAATTTATTCCAGGGCAGCAGTATTCCTTTCCCCCGGGCAAGATACTCCTCGTATTCATAGAGGAAATATTTCAATCCCGTGAAGTTGTACCAGTTCTTATCGTACTTCTCATATTCGGATATATAATCTTCATGGGAGGAGTAATGCAGCAGAAGCCGCTTGATTCTGTTAAGCACGCCGTTCTTAGAGATTCTTCCATGATAAAGGTCGTGTCCAAATCTAAAAAGAGTGGATTGTCCGGTATGGGATCGGTAGTTGTGCCACCGATAGATACGGAATGAATATTTCTCACAAATATCCAGCAGTTCTCCCAAAAAGTCCGAGTCATCCGCATACTTCATGCGGGCAGCCATTATCAAAGGAAGGAAAGATGCTGTATTTCCAATCCGCTGGATCTTCTCGGTCTTCTTCCGCATTTGCTTCCTGATATCCGGCTGGGCGAGGAAATTCTTGTACGATTCATCGTGATTAGGATTTATGACATCGCAGTAGGCTATGCACGACTGGTTGAGCGTCTCGACGTAGGCATTCAGGCCCTCCAACAATTTCCCTAAATCGTTCTGATAATCTTTCAGATTGAACCGCTCTTTTACTGAAGCATAGCCTTTCCAATTCCTGGTGAAATAGCTGTAGGCCATCAACCACGATGATCTTAGCAGTTGATTCTCGGAATCCGTAGAAGACGCATTGGCTTCCATAAGCCTCTGAAAGATAAAGGCCCAGGCTTTATTGATGCTCTTTCCAAGTTCTTCGGCCGCATGCAGGGGGATTTTGGTGGACAGGTACAACAGGTAATTCTTCACTTTCTCCATTTCGGAAAGCGGTTTCCCCCGGTTGTTCATGACCTCGAAGATTACTCCCACATCGGAGCTATTGGGCACTTGATAGACCGTGAGCTTAAGATAGTTCGTGATTTTTTTATGGAGATCGATGATCCATGGCTCAAAACCGACCGGATCCTGTTTCCTTTTGTTATCAAGGTAATGCCAGAAAAATTTCTGCGCCCGGTAAAGCCTTTCATGGGCCTTGATGATAGGTCCTTCCAGGCGTGATTCTAAAGAGATGATGTTATTGAAAAAGTAATCGTGACAATCCGGATTGAGTGTCAAGCGGGCTTTCTGTTGGTTTTCCAAATCGGTTATTTGTATATAATTTTTCCTGATTCCGCCGGCCAAAGTCTCTTTGCCGCCCATACTACCCAGCATTTTGGAAATGCAATTCAAGAGAATGATAATGGTCGTCAGCCTCTGCTGACCGTCCACCACATTATAGATGTCAAGGCTGTTTCCTTCTTCGTCGATAGTGGCCTGCATCGATGAATCATGGTGCAGCACAAGAGTACCGGTGTAGTGTTCTTGTTTGATTTGCAGGACCTCCAGGTCTTCTATAAGATCCTGCCACTGGCGTTCGTCCCATGCATATCCTCTCTGATAATCCGGAACCTGCAATAGCTTATCTGAAAATACCTGTTGAATCGTCTGCAGATGCTGCATTATAGACTCCTTGAGGATAAATCAGACACAAATCCCCCTAAATATGTCATGACAAAACAGAATGAGGCATGAATAGAGTTTTATCAATCCCCTTTTCGGATGATTCCCGGGGTGAAATTGCTAGGTTCTCTCCCTATTTTTATTCGAAATAATCAGAATCCTGCCTACTTTTTCTAATAACCAGCGAATAATGGATCATGTGACACATAGGTAAGGCTTTTATAAACTCACAACCGATGATTGTAATCGTTGACCGCTTGGGAAACCCAAAAAGGTTGAGAAACTAAACCAGGACTTGCATTCTATCCGTGGGAATCTTTACGTGCGCTGGGCGCTCATACAGTCTTTCCGTGCCAGCATTGCCCGTGCTGTTCTTCCTGCAACCGGCCGAAGGAGATCAAGCTGATTCGGTTTATCCCAAGCAGTTGAAGCCGGCCTTACCCTGGAGCTTTCGATTATAGAGGGGAATGGAGGTTACAACGCTGGAAATCAAGAATCTAAGAACTAAACATCCATCCGGCTCTTGAAAAATCTTTCCGTGTCCTTATCCAGGAAATAGACATAGCAGCCCTTCAATCCACGTGAAAGCAAAACCCTATATGTGTTCTTAACCAGGTCGATAAACCTGTCTCGGGACCTCCTCACCACAGGATCTCCAGAATTCTCCGGCCTGCCCACCCAAATCTGTCTATCCAGGTCATAAACCAGATCATTTCCGAAAATAACACCAACATAATCAAATTCGAATCCCTGGGCCGTGTAAATGCACCCAATCTGCTCGATGCCATTAGGATCGTGAGCCCATAGGGTAGCTTTTGGTATCCCTCTAGCCAGCCTCGTTGCCTCGGGCCTCGCGTTCCATGGACGTCTGTAGTCCCCTACTCTAACATCCTCGTGAAGCATTCCATCAGATTTTGGCTTCTTCGACCAATCCCAGCAGAATCCCGCCGTCATTCTAGCCTTGAAGCCCTGCTCTGATTTTTCTCTAATGGCTTTATCTAAATCATCCAGAACATCAAAAATCCTGAAGTCAAAATCTTCATCTCCCGTCCACAAAGCATTTGCCGTCTTCCGTATGCCGAGCGTATTATTGATCCAATTAACAAAAGCATCAGATCCGCTGCAGCGAAACTGCGCCTCAAGTTCATACTCGAAAATCGTACAGTCATTTGCCCGTGCAAATTCCTGGATGTGTTTCACAGTACCAATCTCATCCGGCCTGACGACCTGATCCTGATCAATAAAAAAGACCCCCACCTTGGCAGCATTGATAAGCTCCTGAATCTGAGGCTCACCAGTCCTTTCTTCAGTTCTTGTATATCGACTGTCGCTGGTCTTTCTTATTCTGTGCGCTTCATCGCAAATGAGCACATCCACAGCATCACGCTCAGCATGCATATAGCTGTTAAAATATTTGAATTGAATCGCTCCACGGGTGCCAATGATTTTTCTGAGGGTCGTGGTGAATGCTCTGGACCCTGTGGCATAATGGGCATTGTAGCCCTCAAGCAGCAGATCTGCCATCAAATTAATGGCAATGACCGACTTCCCTGTCCCTGGCCCACCTTTTATGACAATGACCCGCTTTTGTTTGTCATGAAAGCCCTTTCGTGCCGATGCTATAACTTTGTCATAGGCAACCAGTTGCTCGTCCAGAAGGATATACTCCTGCTTTCCTTTAATGATCTGCCCCACATGCTCCATAAGCTTTTTACTAGGACGGTACCTGCCACCTTCAATACGCCTGAGCACATCAATCCCCTGCCCGCCTTCAAGCCTGGGCAGAAGGTAATCACAAAGATTGTCAACGTCGTCCTTGGAGAAAAGCGGATATTCCTGAATCAGACTCTCAAACTTTTTCGAGATAATGACATCATCTGGATGGATGGAATAATTGTGGAGATAGGTGCAGGCATCAAGTGAAACCGGCTTATCCCCTTCATAAAAAGCCGTGTGCCCATCCTGAAGATACATCTTGTATTGACCGACTTGAGCTGATGGGTGAAGCACTTCCCGTTCACCATAACCAACCCAGGTGATGACCTCATTTTCTCCCTCTGCATCAGTGCACTTCTCCCACTGTTTGAGTTCAACGATTACAGCATGATCTTTTTGATTCGCATTGTAGCCGAGCACCATGCAGTCCAACCTTCGGGACGTCAAGGGCAACTGATATTCTAAAATGACACCATGGTCCATGAGATTTGCGTATTGGAATACCTGAGATACTGCCCGCAGGGAATTTCGCCAGGAATTTATTTCCCCGGGTGATGGATTGTATCTGAAGTTTGAAAAAAAGGCGACCTTAAGCTTATCTGCAATCTGGTTTTGAATATTATCTGTTATGAACTGCTTGGAAGTTCCGGCGTAAAGCCTCACTCATCGAACTCCGTATATTTCTTAGCGCTTCCTTTGGCTTTTTCTACGGGATATTTCTCAGAGTTTTTCCTGAGTTTCTCCTTGGCCGCCTCTAGGGGTGAAAATCCGAGCTGATCTGAGAGCCGGGCTAAATAGATTTGAACATCTCCTATTTCATCCTTCAGCTTCTGACGCATTTTTTCATCAGGATTTCGTGTTTCTTCTTCGGTTAGCCATTGAAAAAGTTCTAGTATCTCAGCCACTTCGGCTGCAAGGGCCATTGAAAGATTCTTGGGGGAGTGGAACTGATCCCAGTCTCTCTTGCTAGAGAATTCCCGTAGTCTTTGAATTAATTTATCCATGATTTGACCTTATAATATCAGCTATCTATCTGAAGTAAAAATTAAAATCATCCTTTATTGAATTTCTCTCATGATAGGCCCACCGATCATATCTGATATTTTTTGCCTATTGGCACGAGAATACTCATAACCCTCATTCGCTCAGAACTTATCATACTTATACTTTGAGAATCACGAATGTCCGGAGTCTCAATCTCTAATTGATTAGCCAATGAGAAATTCTTCAATTCGGGCGTCATGATAATAGATGAGACGATCCGTCGGTCTGAATTTGAGCCTCAGATCGTAAAGAAGCTCAAAAAGGACATCTCAGGCCTGGAGAGAAGATCATCTCCATATACAGCAAGGGAGTAACTACTCAGGATATCCAGGCCCTATCTAAACCCTAATCTCATCATTTTGTTCTTATCTAGCGATTATAAAGACTCTATTTCATCTAATTTATGTAAATAATGCAATATTTTCTGCTAAATATCTTGACATTTATATATTGAGTTCGTATATTATCTTATCGAGGGGCTGAATGTCAAAGGAAACTCGAAAGGAACGCTTTAAGCGATTAGCAGAGAAAAGAACCAATAATGTAATTAGAAATATACGAATATTGGCAAATTGTTCTAATAGGAGTTCGTATGATTATTCGAAATCTGATATTGACAAGATATTCAATACTATAACCGCAGAACTAAAAATTGCACGTTCTAAATTTACATTTAGAAATAAATCTAAGGAAAACTACTTCAAGCTTTAGTAGGGGGGGGATGGCAACATATGTAGTTATGCCTCAAAATGATTTAAAACAAATTGAACAAGTTAACAGAGAATATGAATCCGATCCTTCAAAAGGTCTAGCACACGGTGTCCAAAAAGACGCAATACAAAACGGATTCGGTGCCAGAAAAGTAAAAAGCGAGCGCAAGGCTTGTAGGAATTGGAAATTCTATTTTGAATTAAAAGAAATCAATGGAAGCACTGCATTAATTTTTTGGGATGAGGGGACTACCGGCTTAACTGGCGATATATTAACTGCAGAAGAAATAAATGAAAAGTCAGCAAGACAAGAACTAGGGCCAAACCAAAGACTCGGCAGATTTCTGACTCGTTTTGAGTCAGGGGAGTGTCTGGGTCCAGGAAGTTTCGGCAGAGGCAAACTAATATTTCAAGCTGCATCCGAAGACTATCATATTATAGTCGACTCTAAAAGAAGTGATGATGATAGATATATCGCTTTTGATAGAAAGATTGAAGGAGCTAGCTTAATTCAGCCTGAAAAACCATTCTGTGACAGCGAAGCTTCAGAGTTCATCTCCGCTTGTACGTCTGGAGCACTTGAGCCCCTCTCCGTATATGGGACACGAGTTGTAATTCTGAATCTGAGAGATGAGGTCATTGATGCAATAAAAAGATCCTTTGAACCTGATCCAAATAGAGGCGGATATACAGATGATTTTGCAAAAATGATAGAAGAAACTTGGTGGGAAATATTATCAAAATTTAATGCGAATATCCTTATCCGTATGGATGGCAAAGAAAAGCAGATTACACTTACTCCGCCATTAGCGACAATTATTTCCTCGAAGAATAGGCAACATGGATTTCGTGTTCACGAAAAAAGAAATTTATCAATAGTCGTAGATAATCAAACCTATGGGATCAAGGAATTAAAATTAATCGTTTCTCCAGAGCAAATAGATGCTGACCTTAGAGAAGTTTGGATACAAAGAAAGAGAATGAAAATAGGAGATATTTCTAAACACATACCAATACACCACAGATTTAGAAACAAATTCTGTGGATATTTCGTATTAGAGCCTGCTCTTGAAAATATTATTGAACAAGCAGAAGGAACGACACATTATGGCTTTAGCCTAGGGAAAAAGGGTATATATCAAATAAGACAGAAATTAAGATTAGAAATACAGCAATTTGAATTAAAGTTGGGTATAAGAAGTGAATCAGAAGAAGATAGGGCAGTCCAAGACATAAATAAGGCAATAAAAGAATTAAACGAATTAGCAGAGGACTTTGGTTTATTAACTGAACACTCTGCTGGAGAAAGTCCAACGCCTTTAGAGATCAGACTGGATAGTTTCACACTTCCAACTCCAAATTCTATTCGGATTGAGCTTGATGATGAAATAGGTCCGATTGAATATCGAATTATTAATAGAAAAAGCGATCCAGTACTAATTAAATTTAGAGTTCAGACTGAGCAAAGGGGCTACTATTGTTATAACATATTTTCAAAAGAATTAACCCTTGAGCCTAACTCAGAAACATTGGTCAAGGTCCCGCCTTTTGAAATTGAAAGAATAAAATATGTTAATGAATATGGGCTACTTGTTAGAGCTGCTGCAAAAATTGAAGAAAAAAGTGTAGCTCAAGCAACTCGAATGCTTTGGATAGGGATGGATCCAGCTCAGTCGCCAGCAGATCCAATTAAGGTATTAGGTTATCCTCCAGATTTTCCAAGAGTAAAAACAAAAAGAGTCGATATAGGAGAATCGATTAGAAATTTTCGTTTTAAAATCTCAAACAATACAAATATTAATTTAAAATTGAATGTTGATTTATCAGTTCGGCACGCTAAAAGTCCAGTTCATGAAGCACGAGAATTACGTAAAATTATTCATGAGAGAAATTTCCCTCTTCCTGGATTAGCTGATCATGAATTTGCACTAGAAGAATTTGTGATAACTACTCACGATTTTGATTCCGTAATGCAACACCGCTCTCAAGACGAAAGAAAATGCGAATTTTTCTTTAATGTAAGGATGGCAGAGAATGTACCTGAGCTTGGAAAAAATAAGGGCGAACGCGCCGGAAGAAGAATTATAATTTCATTTTGGTTGGAAATAGATCCGCCTGGACAAAGCATTTTTAATAACTTCGAAGAATATAATGACTCCACTGACGATAAACGCTCTATGGTAGTTGGTGATCAAGCATCCGGGTATACTTTTCGGCTTAATGTCGGACATAAAGCATATCAATTTTATGATGAACTTGGAAACGATGCTCGACAATACTATATAAAGGAACAATTATTAACCCAAGCTTATCTCATTGCGATAGAACAAAAAACATTCAAAGGTTATGCAGTGGACTTTCGTGATAGACTTGCTACAGACGAAATGCATCCAGTAGAAGCTGCTCATGCTGTAAATGAACTAATAGGAAGAGCACTAAATAGAATTGGAGGGTAATGAATGACAGTCGTCGTTGGCTATGATAATGGAAGGAAAATCTATAGGAGTCTTGGAGTTCTCGGAAGCTCAGAGGAAGATCGAGAAAAAGCCGATAAATTGGATATTTATATAAGAGATAAAGTAAATACATTGAAGGAAAGCTTTAAAAAGGAAAATATCTCCCTTGATAAAACAAAAACTGGAAATGTCTATATTTATTGGCGATTAGGAAAACTTTTATACGAACTATTATATAAGTCAGAGCTAGTTGATCCAGCCGAGAAATCTCTTTTGTGGTTGAATGCAAAAATATATCTCCCAGGAGCATTATTAAAAGAAAATAGAGGGCCCGATCGTAATCATCTTGAGTATTGCTTCAGATTAGGCAAATTCTCGAGAGAAAAGGCAGAAAAGATGAAATGGGGAGAATGGGTTTATTTATTTGACTCTCCTGGAATTAATAAAGAAAAACGTTTTGATGCGTGGTTTGAAAATATTATTGAAAAAAAAAGTGTTAATTTAGGCAGAGAGAATATTAGAATCTTTGTCCAATGTCTAAATAATATGATAGGAAATATAGAAACAGACGATCTTTCCGATGAAGAACTGTTCCGCTGTTATGATGCTGCTTGGGAATTAAAAAGTGGAATATATAATTATATTCAAGAAATGGATAATGGAGAATTTAAACAAATTCTTAATCGGCTCAGAAGAGGAATCAAACAGAATTATACGAAAATTGGAGAAGTTATGGAGTCAAATATTTCACCACTAGATTTTGCTATCACAATTTTAGATTCAATAAAAAAGTAATTTTATTCATTTTTCTCACAGTATCTGCAGAAAGAAATAAAGGGACAAGAACTGCAATCTGGATTTCTTGCATTACATTGAATTGCACCAAAGTCTAACACAGCTAAATTGAAATCTCTGCTATAACCATCAGGAATGAGCCTACCCGCCATTTGCCAGATTTGAGGATCAGAATGCGCTCTTGATTTAGATGACTTGATGCCAAAAATTCTATCCATAATTCTAATAAAATTTGTATCAAGCATTGGAGCTTTTTGATTTGAAGATAGGCTAAGGACTGCATTTGCCGAATATTGTCCAATGCCAGGAAGTTTGCGTAATTCTAAATATGAATTCGGAATACGACCATCAAATAGATCTTCAATTGCACATCCAAAATTAATAAACAGGTTTGCTCGTTGATACTCAATTCCGAGCGGTCTTAATAATTCCACTAAATCTTTTTTTTTGGCTTTTGAGAGTTTCTTATAGCTAGGATATTTTTTTATAAATTTATCATAGACTTTTTCAACCTGTTTTGATGTGGTCTTTCTTAGTAGCATTTCTGCTATGAGAATTGAGTAAGGATCATCTGTTTGCCTCCAAGGAAAATCGCGTTTATTTTTTCTCCACCAATCTAATAAAAGCCTATTAAATTTCCCTTTTTTTTGGAGATAGTACTGAGTAGTCATCTAAAGGATATTTGTCTCAGTTAATCCTAAATTATTTATAGATTCTCAAATATTCGAATAATTGCTTCAGAAATATTCTTGCCTAAAAGAGGAGGTACAGCTTCTCCAATTTGGGCTCTCACTTGGGTACTTGTTCCGATAAACTGAAAGCTATCAGGAAAGGTTTGAAGGCGAGCCCTTTCTCTATTTGTAAGTCTTCCTCTATTTCTTTTATAATGATATCCCCAAGTGCCGCCGCCTCCATACGCTACAATTGCATAAGACGGCTTTAACGGATGTATCCTTCTATATATGAGACTTATTCCCTTTCCCTCCACTTCCCATTTAGTCCCTTTTACAAAAAGGTGGTTTTCATCTGGGGGAATCATTTTCATTCTCTCTAAAACTCCTTCTGAGTCCGGATGAATATTATTACTCAGATCAGGAAAATGCTTTCCCTCAAGCCTTTCTCCGTAAAATCCAAGCTTTCTTAGAATCTTTTCGTGTTCCTCAAATCCCTTTTCCAGCTCCTTTCTATTAGCTGATACTATTCTATTCACTTGAAGATAATCACTAACTATGTCAAGCCCTTGCTTTTCCCAAACTTCATTCCTCCACTTCTTTGATCTATCAGATCTAACTAACAAATCAACGTCCTTATATTCATTCATTATTGTCTTATACTCGTCATTTAGTTCAGGTAAAGGTAAACCTTCAAGCACCTCAAGAGGAGTAAGCGGATATTTACTCATTAAATTCCCATTCCCAGATAAGATTCCAGTCGCTACTCTGGTGATAATATCTTTTTTTCTCAACCAATCTTCTTCAATTAGGTCTTCACGAACACCGATTATTATGAGCCGCCTTCTACTTTGGGGAACGCCTAGATTAGAGGAGTCAACTATATCAGAAAATATTAAGATGTAGTTTTTTATATTGTTCGATGAACTGTTGCCGACAATATTTCTTATTTCATCCCATCTAATATCCAGGCTCGAAAAGTCCCTCGTAATTTCTTTATATGCTTTGCTTTCGTTCGCACTTTTCAAGCCAGGAACATTTTCAAAAATAAAAATTTTAGGCTGAATATGAATAAGCGCTCTAATAAAGTGAGAGTATAATCTCCCCCTTTTAACTTCAATTCCCCTTCTATTCTCTGGGCTGCGAATTAATGAGAAATCTTGACAGGGAGGTCCTCCAATTATTACATCAATGTCATTATTACTAAATATATCAAAATCTATATCTTCAATCTTTCCATTTAAAACCAGAGGGTACTTTACATTTAAAGATATTTCGTCTGTGGTAAGGATTTTCCTGCGAAAATTTTTTGAATAGGTCTTTGCAGCATCCGATAGCAGTTCATTAGCAAATAGATGATCAAATCCATAAAAAAACTTAAATCCCCAATCAATGCCCCCTGCACCAGAAAAAAGAGAATAGAGTCTTATTCTATTTCTCTTCATTTTGGTAAATTATTCATGTAATTTGCTCGTGAGTTCCAAGTCTTAGTGTATTGTAAGTCATTTCTATATTATAAAACTACTATCCCTCATAGAATAATAAATATTATTCATTATCGAAATTTTTTAATTCCCTTAACTTATTGAAAAACTTATACTCAAGTTTGACAGTTCCTAGGGATAATTGAGTATAGCAAGAAAGAGCATGTATTGAAAATAAACAACTTACCTCCGCAAGAACGAGTTCCAGAGTTAAAAATACATAGTGACAGAGTTAGTGTTTTTTCTCTTGACATCAATGATCAAATATGATCAGATAATATCTGATGTTCCTCAAGGAATCCTCGGTCATCAACCGGCAAGGCAAGCGAGTGACATATCTCCATCTTGTCGAGTCTCTTTGGGATACAAAACGCGGCTATTCCCGGCATAAATTCATCTACAGTTTCGGTAAGATCCATGAGCTGAACCGGGAAAAAATGTTGGCTTTGGCCCAAACCATCCTCCGCTATCTCAATGAAGATGCCGGGGATATGGACTCCGAGATCCTCGAGAGCCATTCCTACGGAGGCGTTTATGTGGTCGAAGATCTTTTACAAAGACTTGGGGTCAAGGATGTTTTACGCCGGAGTTTGAGGAAACGCAAATTCACGGCACCGGTGAGCGACGCGATAGCGGCCATGGTTGTGAACCGTCTTTTGGAGCCGATGAGCAAGCTGGGGGTT
>Ga0180437_10002193_pt1 | contig 31787 bp, 29 predicted proteins | sample SS_ome_4_FD_132410 | JGI IMG/M metagenome (GOLD analysis project Ga0180437, IMG submission 132410) | Hypersaline lake sediment archaeal communities from the Salton Sea, California, USA - SS_3_D_1 metaG | ecosystem: Environmental > Aquatic > Non-marine Saline and Alkaline > Hypersaline >... | reverse complement strand
TTAAGCCCCATGAAATAAATACAACCTATGACCTATCTACTCCGGACTATTTTCTTATATCTTATCAATAATCCAGAGCTTTTCACCGCTCTATCTGACTTTTATCGTATCATCTCCTTTTTAAACATTAGCTTAAATACATCAAAACATTGAATGCTGACTGTAAAATGTTTTTATCAGCGTGCCAGAAGATTTTTTATTTTCTTCTCGAAAGTTTTGTCAACTAGTGTAGATGCTTTAAGCGAACGTTTGCGTTTACGCGATTTTTTCGTAAGAATGTGCCTCGCGCCCTGTTTATGTCTTTTAACCTTACCCTTTTTAGTAAGCTTAAAACGTTTCTGGGCTCCCTTGTTTGTCTTTAGTTTTGGCATTCGTTTCCAGTCCCCTTTCTTGTTTTGCAAGCACCTTTGTTTATTTATCCGCTTTTCGGGTTTAAAGTCATTATGATTGTTCTGCCCAGCGCCTTAGGTTCTGAATCCATCTCACCAACCGCGGCCACGTCACTGGCGACTCTGTTTAAAAGTTCTATTCCCATTTCTTTATGGGCGTTTTCCCTGCCCCTGAGGCGTAAAGAAACGCGTACCTTGTCTTTGTGACTCAAAAACTCTTTTATATGTTTCAGTTTTACCTGGTAGTCATGTTCCTCGATCCTCAACTTGAACCGTATCTCTTTCATGTGAGTTACATGCTGCTTTTTTTTGGCCAGTTTCTGTTTTTTCTCCTGTTCATATTTGTATTTGCTGTAATCCATTATGCGGCATACAGGCGGATCAACGTTTGCCGCCACTTCTACAAGATCAAGTCCTTTTTCGACGGCTTTTTCGATACCGTAACGAGTATCCACAACACCCAGCTGATTCCCCTCGTCATCCACCAGTCTGATTTTTAAAGCCCTTATCCTCTGATTTACCCGAGTAGAATCGTATTCTCTACGCCCTCTTTGGAATCCAGGTTTGTATGAAATAACTGCCTCCTTGGTTAATTGTTTCTATCGTACTTTCCCGAGGCTTACTAAACCGTCATTATTTAGTAATCCCCATATGCCCAGTATATATTAATTATGCTTTTTTCTCAATCTCCTGTTTGAGCGTCTGGATAAAGTCTTCCTTCTTTACCGCGCCCATATCGCCTTGTTTTCTGCTTCTTACTGAAATTGTACCATTTTCCATTTCTCTTTTACCGGCAATAGCCATATATGGTATCTTGCTGATCTCGGCATCTCTTATCTTCTTCTGCATCTTCTCATCCCGCGCATCTATCTCCACTCTGAAACCAAGTTTATGGAGCTCTTCTTCGATTTGTTTGCCATATTCAAGATGGGCTTCTCCGATCGGTATAATCTTGACTTGGACGGGAGCCAGCCACAGGGGAAACGCCCCTCCGTAATGCTCGATAAGCGCCCCTATAAAGCGTTCGAGACTGCCCAAAATCACGCGGTGAAGCACGATAGGCCGCTTTTCCTCGCCGTTTTGATCCGTGTACTTTAAATCGAACCTTTCCGGCAGGGCAAAATCACACTGTATTGTCGCGCATTGCCACTGGCGTCCCAATGCATCCTTAAGTTTGATATCTATCTTCGGCCCATAAAAAGCTCCGTCTCCCTCGTTTATATCATATGTAAGAGCCTTTTTATCCAGGGCGCTTTTCAGGGCTTCCGTCGCTTCTATCCAGTCTTCATCGGTTCCGATGTGTTTTTCAGGACGGGTACTTAACTCTACGCTGAACTCTTCAAATCCGAACACTTTTAATGTCTCTTTCACAAAATCTATTACGCGTATGATCTCTTCTGACGCCTGTTCGCGCAGACAAAAAATATGAGCGTCGTCCTGGGTAAAGCCTCTTACCCGGAGGAGACCGTGAAGCACACCCGACTTTTCATGCCTGTAGACATTACCCAGCTCAAAATATCGTATCGGAAATTCCCTGTAACTTCTTACCTTTGACAAATACACAAGTATATGCCCCGGGCAGTTCATAGGCTTAACGGCATATTCCTGTCCTTCGCTTTCGAAAATATACATATGTTCTTTATAGTACTCGTAGTGCCCGGATTGTACCCAAATGTCGCTTCTTAATATATGCGGGCTTGAAATCAGCTCATATTTTTTTTCGATATGTTTTGCCGTTATATAATCAGCAATCACCTGCCTCAGCATCGCACCCTTTGGATGATATATTACAAGTCCGGCTCCCGTTATTTCATTGAAACTGAATAGGTCCAGTTCTTTGCCAAGTTTTCTGTGGTCTCGCTTCTGGGCTTCTTCCCTTAAGAGTAAAAACTTATCAAGTTCTTCCTTATCCTCGAATGCCGTTCCATATATACGCTGAAGCATGGGATTGGATTCCTTACCCCTCCAGTAGGCCCCGGCCAGCGATAAAAGCTTAAAAGCTCCGATCTGACCTGTTCGCGAAACATGGGGCCCCTTGCAAAGATCGGTAAAGTCCCCGTGCTTATATATGGAGATCTCGTCCTCCTCTATTTCTTCTAAAAGTTCCACTTTATATGGTTCCTTTTGGGACTTGAAACGCTTTTTTGCTTCATTTTTTGGAATGTCTTCCCTCTCGAACGAGAGGTCTTCCTTTATTATCCGCCTCATCTCCTCTTCTATTTTTGGCAAATCTTCAGGGGTTATAAAACGCCCCTTTTCTTTTTCCGGCGAATTTAATTTACATTCTGAAAAATCAAAATCATAATAAAAGCCGTCCTCTATAGCCGGGCCTATAGCCAGTTTTACCCCCGGGTATAATCTTTTAACGGCATCAGCCATTACATGAGCCGCGCTATGCCTTATTTTTTCCAGATTTTCGTCTTTCTTCTTCACCATATCTATAAAGTCCTTTCCGATAAAGGAAGGGAAACAGGAAGCCGAAGGCTTCCGTTAAGGGGAAGCCTTGGTTTCCTCTTAAACAAATCTGGCTGTGCTTCCCAACAGCCCGAAGGGTCTGAAGGCGGCGCTTACTTATAAGCGCCGGCCGAAAGACCAGATTTCTAAAGTGGTGGGCGATACTGGGATCGAACCAGTGACCTCCACGATGTCAACGTGGCGCTCTAACCATCTGAGCTAACCGCCCGCCCTGTTGTCATTTAAAATAACCATTGCTGAATTGCTTTTTTATAGCACAATACCTAGCTAGTTATTATATACCACAGTGAATACCCCGTTCAAGATAATCAAACTATCTTTTTAAGCATTTACTATCTGTGGTGGGCGAGGAGGGAATCGAACCCTCACAGGTTATTCACCCGAGGGATTTTAAGTCCCTTGCGTCTGCCAGTTCCGCCACTCGCCCGTCTTTCAGCTTTAGCCGTGGAGGCGCGGACCGGATTCGCACCGGTGTACGCGGTTTTGCAGACCGCTGCCTATCTACTCGGCCACCGCGCCTTTTAAATACCAATTCGCCCTATTCAAGATGTAAATAACTATATTAAAGCTGATGCTTAGATTTACTTGTGTCTTTATATATTTGTCTAAATATCGACGGACAAATAAATTATCATACTAAAAAGGAAAAGTCAATTTTCTTTCGGACTTCGCTTATTCCTTTTGCCAAGCCACTGCGCCATTAACATAAAGTATGTTTTTCCCGTCAGGTGAATGGTTATTCGCTTTGTCTTTTACAAGCACTGCCAAGGAAGGATCCTTAACGGACAAACCCGCTGTATATATGTAATCTGGAGAGCTGGGCGTGCCGACGCTATCTTTGCTGGCAGGACAATCCATCAATGTTTCATCAGCCAAATAATGTTCCTGGTAAAGAGTCTTAAGTGTCGGAGGAAAATTCCCCTCATGTTCCCTTGCATAGATATATAAAGCAAGCCCCGTCTCTCTCAGATTATTAGCACAAATGGTCTTTTCCATGTTCTTACGGCTATAACGGATAAAAGGCAGCATTAATCCGCCTACCAGGAAAACTATTACAAAAACTAACAGTAGCTCCCCTAAAGTAAAACCTCTATTATCTATCGTTTTCATGACATTAATTTTTCTGCTTCGTCTATTATAACTTCTGCCATTTGTCCTTTAGTGATCGCTTTGAAATCTTTAGTCTTTCCGCTTTTATCTATTGTTGTATAGTCGCTTACCCCGGTACCGAACGGATTTTTTTGTTCGGTTACCGTGTTAACAACTATAAGATCCAGTTTCTTCTCTTCAAGTTTCTTTTTGCCGTTCTTGACTGCGTTTTCGGTCTCAAGCGCAAAGCCTATTTTTATAAGATCTTTATTCTGGCGGACTTCCATTAAAATATCCGGGTTTTTGACAAGTTTAAGATTTAATGTGTTTTTTTTCTTTATTTTTCTTTTCCCTTCTTCCTGCGGCCTGAAATCACAAACGGCGGCCGTCATGATCAGGCAATCATATTCATCTATACGCTCAATAACCCTATCCCTCATCTCCCGTGCCCTTGTCACGATAATCATCTCTGCTCCGTGAGGAGGCGGCAGGTGCACAGGCCCGCTTACAAGGCATATCTTAAATCCTTTTTTTACGCCTTGAGATGCTATTTTATATCCCATTGTCCCAGTAGAGTAATTAGAAATGTATCTGACCGGATCCAGAGGTTCAACAGTAGGCCCCGCAGTAACCAGAATTTTCTTTGGAAGGTTAGTTTTTTTATCCACTTTTTTCTTGATCATGCACTGTATACATCTACACGAAGATCATGCAGTTAAAATTTGCTCTACTCCTTCAATGATTTTCTCCAGCGGAGCTAGGTGCCCCATTCCTTCTCGCCCGCATGCTAGATGCCCCTCTACAGGATCAATAAAATGATACCCTTTCTCCCGGAGATATTTTATTTTATCCTGCACAATGGGACTGGTGAACATTTTATCGTTCATAGCAGGGGCAAAAACCACGGGTTTATCCGAAGCACATACAATGCAGGTGAGAATATCATCGCACACTCCTGCGGCTATTTTCCCGATTATATCGGCAGTCGCAGGTGCGATAAGAATAAGATCAGCCTCTTCCGCCAAAGAAACGTGCACAGGATCTCTCTCCTCAGGCAGCTCGAACATGTCTTTAGCCACTTTTTTGCCCGTAAGCGTCTCTAGCGTCAGCGGCGTGATAAACCATTTTGCATCCCTGGACATCGCACAGCGTACTGAATACCCTTTTTTCTTGAGAAGGCCGATAAGATCGCACGCTTTAAAACCAGCTATACTCGCTGTTACTCCTAAAAGAATATTCTTCTTCATTTTTAAGATTTTCTTTCCTTCAGCCTGACTTTTCCCTCGGCGATTTCTTTTATGGCAATCGACGTAACTTTTTCGCTGGGGTCCATATCGACCAGCTTCTTCATGCCGCTATTAAGTTCCATCGCCCTGAGCGCCGCCAGGTTACACAGTTTATAAATACTTCCGGTTTTTTTTATCAATTCTTCACGCGCTACTTTTTCCATTATTCCTCGTCTTTCTTTTCTTTAGCTTTCCGGTTATTTCTTTCATCTTCTATAATAGTTCTGAGTTCTTCTGTAGCTTTTTCAATGTCGTCGTTGATAATAAGATAATCGTATTCGTCCGCTGAAGCGATTTCATCCCTTGATTCTTTAAGCCGCATGGAAACTTGTTTTTCCTGGTCTGTTTTCCGTTTCCTGAGCCTGGTTTCAAGCTCCTCAACGGATGGCGGCATTATAAACACGCTTATACTCTCAGGGATGCTATCTTTGACTTTCCTGGCCCCCTTGACGTCTATACTCAGGATTATATCCTCCCCTTTATCAATTGCTTCCTGAAATTGTTCTTTAGACGTCCCGTAGTAGTTGCCGAAGTTTTTTTCCCATTCTAAAAAATTCCCCTTTTTTATTCTCTCTTCAAACTCTTCTTTAGCAATAAAGACATAATCCTCGTTGTTCTTTTCCCCCTCCCGGGGCTCTCTTGTGGTATACGATATGGACCTCTTTATCCCGGGTATTTTCTCCAGTAAACGGCTTACAAGAGTAGTTTTACCGCTTCCGCTAGGCGCTGATATAATGATTATGAGAGACTCCCTTTTCTGGTTCATGCATTTAGTTATGGTGGAGTTTCATTTGCCGCGATATCAAGATAACTGTTACTCAACATTTTTAATCTGTTCCCGCATCTTCTCGATTTCACTTTTAATGTTTATAACCGCTTTGGCTATTCTGAAGTCAGCAGACTTTGCTCCTATGGTATTTACCTCCCTCTGCATCTCCTGGGCGATGAAGTCGAGTTTCTTACCTACATCCGTTCCTATTTCCTGCATAGCTTCCTTGCATTCAGATAAATGCCCTTCAAGCCGGGTGATTTCTTCCGCAATATCACAATTTTTTGCGAACGAAGCGACTTCTGCTTCTATCCTGCCTTTGTCCGGTTCGGTATTTTCCGCAAGTTCTAAAATAGATTGAACTAGTTTTTTCCGGTACTCTCCAATGTATGCTTTTCCGTATTTCTTTATCTGTCCCATATTTTGCTTTATTGTAAGAAGGCGCGTTTTAAGATCTTTCGCCAGATGTAACCCTTCGCTTTTACGATAAGTAATTATACTGTTAAGCGCTTTTTCCAAAGCCTTTTTTATATAGGGCCATAGTTTTTCTTCTTTACTCTCGGTACTGCTTTCGATGACTCCGGGAAATTCGATCAGATCCCGAATCTCTATCCCGCCTCCAATCCCGAGTTTTTGCTGGGTTTTCTCAATCTTTTTGAGATATTCTCGGGCGATGTTTTCGTTTATCTCTACCCTTTGAAGGGGTTTACGGCCTTTGCCTGTTTCCAGTGTTATTTTTACAAAAACTTTACCGCGGAATATTTTCTTTTCAAGAACTTTTTTGACTCTTTCCTCTAATAAGAAAAACCCATTAAAAGGACTGGTGGTAACACTTAAACTTTTGTGGTTCAGTGTCTTAATTTCTGCAATTATCCTGCCATAGGGGCATTTCTCGATGGCTTTACCGAATCCGGTCATTGATCTTATCATAATCTCTCCCAAATAAGCCTACAGTTGGAGCTTAAACAAAAATTAGGCCCATTTTCGTTTTTTTGCCGTTTCTTCTATTTCCGTAATCGGATAAATATCGATTATTATTTCATCCGGTTCAAACCAGAGCTTTATTTCTCTTTCGGCTTCTTTAAGGTTTTCGGAGGCATGTATAGCATTTTCGTATACACCCGCGGTAGTAATCCTGCCGTATGCTCCCCTTATGGAAACAGAATCCGCTTTTTCCGGGTTAGTCTCCCCACAGATTTCTCTTACTTTGTTAATGGTGTTTTCTCCCCAGTAAACAAGTGCCATGACTTTTTTTTTGTGATATTCTCCCATTATATATTTGATAAGCTCTTCAAAAAAAGGTTTGTCTTTAAGCGCTTGATAGTGTTCCTCCGCAAGCTTTCGTGAAACTTTAACTACTTTCGCGCCGACAATATCCAGCTTTGTCTCCGAAAGCCGCGTCAGTATATTACCTGTAAGAGACTTTTTTAATCCATCCGGCTTTATTAAGACAAGTGTTTGTTCGACCATCGTTTCTACTCCTAACTCTAAAAACTCTGCCTTTCTTCTGTTAGCCTCGGCATAAAAGAACACTCTTATTTAAATACAGCTCCGCGCACTTATTTTAACAAGTGCCGCAGAAAAGTCAACAGTTTTACTTTTCCCCAAGACTCTTCCTTCTTTGAAATAGAAACACTTAACTATAATTACTATCATCGCTTGTTTTTTTTTTCTTTTTGTTATATATTATTATCATATTAATCCTATATCTTGTATCTTGAAACAAGCGTCAACAAATTAAAATGAAACTCAACAAACGGCCATTCAATATCCTCGTAATCTTCTTAGTGGGAATGTTTCTTTTCTACAATCTCGCCCTTGCTGCTTATTCCCTTGAAAATCTTGACTTTGTCTATGCCCAGACTGGCCAGGCTTATTCTTTGGCAGATCTTGATGGTATGGATATGGTCTTGGCCCAAAACATAGTGAAAACGGCTTTTGCTGACGAAGTAAAAAAAGACTACGCTCCTTCTACAGTAGCCCCTCCTCCGACACAAAATCTCACCTCTGTTACTGGTTCGTTGAATACGGCTAGTTTGGAATATATAAGCAATATGATCGCTGACAACAAAAATTCCGGGCAATTGGATTATGTTAAAGTTATCCTTAAGGCCGATATCGAAAAGCAAGAAAAAGAACGCGGCGTCTTTTTGACCGTCCTAGACAAGATTAATATATCTCTAAAAAGTTTTTTTTCCAGGCATATATCCCGGCTCCGTTCTTTTTTCCAAAAACCGGTTGAAGAAATTCCGTTTGCAAAAAGTGAAGCTGTTGCATCGTTTGTACAAGCAAGAGACTTGGAAAAACAGGGGTTTCTGCAAAAAGCAGTTTTGGGGTATGAAGAACTTATAAAAAAATTTTCCGGATATGAAAAAATCCCTCTCGCGAAATTACGCCTGGCGTATATTTACCTGCGTTTTGGTAACTATGACAAAAGTTTTTCCCTCTATGAGGAAATAATCAAAACCTATCCCGCCAGTAAAGAAGCGGAAATAGCGCGCATTGTTATAAATGGTCTGAAGCACAAAGATGCTGTGCTGGAAAAGATCTATTCAATGATCATCAGTTCCGAGCAATTTTCTGATGATCAAATCAAAGAAAAACAAAACATCTTTTACCGGATAGGGCAACTTTATACGTTTATCTTTAACTTCACCGATGCCGCCAGATTCTTTCAAAGGGCGGTCGCACTTGATCCCACGAGTGAAGCCGGCATACAAGCGCGCCTTAATCTTTCCTGGCTTCATAAACAACAAGGTGATTTAGATGAAAGTGCAAAAGAACTTACAAGACTGCTTGAAGAGCGACTTGTTGAACATCTTTCTCTTGATGCTCAATATCAACTTGCAAACCTCTACCATGCGCAGGGGAAATATGCTGAAGCTGTAGAATTATATGTAACAATAGCTGATGAAAATGAAGGCATCCAGCTTTCCGCACTTTGCTTGTTTCTGGCTGGTGCTACCTGTATGTATGACTTGAATAACCCTGAAAAGGCCGCTTCATTATTTGCCCGACTTGAGAAGGAATACCCCGCTAGCCCCTACGCTCCATATGTAAAAGATTATAAAGAAAACCCAATAGGATTATTCCTAAATTATCTTGTTCCTTTCGCTACAAAAGTAGTAACCTGGAGGGTCGCCGGTCTTTTGTGTCTTACGGGTTACTCCGGAGAACTTGTCAAAGTAAAAGCAAAATCAGAAGAAACCCTTTTTAATCTAAGTCTTAATGACTGGATCAGAAGAGAATTCCCCGATGAAGTAGGTAATATATACGTCGACATTAAGGGCACCGAAGTGGTGTTTGACAATGATAACTATTTCTTGTCAGGTACAATAGTCTTCGGCAAGTTCACTGTGACCGTCAAGGCGGAATGTCATTTTGAGTTTACAAAAGACCAAAAAGTTATGTTGAAGTTTACAAAGTTTTATTTTGAAAAAATACCGATACACCCGGCGCTTATAAATCATCCCCTTGTCGGTATTGCGCAGCTCATACAGAAAAACGCTCCGATCATTATCACGAATATTTCAATGAAGGAAGAGGAGTCCTTTGCCGAAGGATTTACCAGCAGAAGACTGGCTGAGCGTGTAAAAAAGACTGCAGACAAAGGTTTTCAAGGCATCAAACTTGAAATTGAAGATATTGGGAACATGCAAAAACAAAAAGAAATATATACCCAATTTAAGGAAGATTTCCCGGAAAGTGACTTCTCGCCATCTCCAGAATACGGAGCGGCGGATATGTATCTGGACTTTTTCACAAGAATATCTCTTTATGCGTCTTTTAAGTTGCTTGAAACGGTTAAAGATTCAAAGATAGATTACGAAAGGTCTATCCGCACACTCGGGAAAATTGAAGAAAAGGAAGAAAATTTCAGTGTCAGCTATACGGATGACCACATCAATGCATCTTTGAACAGGTTAATATTGAACGAGTTCCCTTGGTTGATCGATAATAAATTTTTATACGACGTGAAGGGATTTGAATTTCATTATAAAGATAATGGCGAAATCTGGTTTGACCAACATCTTCTCTTGGGTTATGGCCCGAAAATAAACCATGAAATAAAAGTAAAAGGAAAAATGGTTTTAGAAATAGACCCAGAAACCGAACTTCCTAAAATGCTGTTTAAAGAGATCACTTTAAACGATATACCTCTTCCAGTTGACAAATTCAATCTTATTTCCGACCGTATCATTAAAATGTTGACGGATGCTCATATCCCTTTTAAACTAAAAAAGATAGACGTATACAAGGGTAATATCACCCTGGAGGGCAAAGGTGCAAAAGATTATACAGACCGCCTTTTCAGCGACCCACATCTTTTTGTCATATTCCAGATCAGACATTGGGACTTGGGCGTAGCTGGGGTGCAGCACATCAAGAGACGTCTCGGCGCAGGATACGGTGATTACTGGCGTGGGGATGCATTCGTTGGTGATGCTGATAGAATCGGAGATTCTTCATCGTTTCTATATCAAAAAGAAGGTTCCTATAAAGACTAGGTTAAAGAGGAGATTATTTTATGAAATATACTATTTCGCTTTTTAGTATTGTATTAATTCTGGTTTCTATCCTCTGTATCGGTGTGTCATGGTCTATGTACAATCAACTTAAGCGCAAAGAATTGGAATTCGGTAAGGAAAAAGCGTTAATGATAAAAGAAAAATTAGACATTGAAGATAGTCTTATTGTCCTACAACAAACTATTAAACAAAACAACACAGTTATCTCCTCTTTGGAAAAAGAGAACATTTTCCTCACAAGCAATGTAAAGCAGCTTGAAGAAGAAACAGAAAAAACTGTTAGCGTTTTTACGGAACAACTTGAAAAGCTCCAGCAAGAAAACACTATTTTGGCAAAAGAATCGGAAGCTTTGAAAAAAAACCCTATTATACAGCGAATACTAACAACTTTGCAGGGTGATAAAACACAACTAGTTCAGCAAGCTTTAGAAAATCTTTTGCAAAATTTGGAAGCTATTAAAGCTGGGAGGTTGGTCAATTTGGCCCCAATTGATATTATCGAAACATCAGCTGCTACTGCACTTCAGACATCTCCTTCTATTCCCCCAGGAAAGCGTGGGGAAATTCTTTCTGTGGATGAAAAATATACTCTTATTATTATCAATCTCGGGCGGCGCAATCAAATAACAACAGGTGATCGGTGTTTAATCGTGAAAAGTGGGCAAGAAATAGCTACTTCCGAAATCATCAGCGTCCGTTATAGAGTTGCTGCTGCTGTCATTGACGGACTAAATACGGGGTTTTCTCTTAATGACGTACAAAAAGGATGCAGCGTTGTGGTAAAAGAGTAGTTTTATCTATTACTAATACCAAGTTTCAATCCCACCAGCTCCGTGATTCCATTCGTCCTGTTCATCAGCATTTCTTGGGATTCTGGGCCAGTTGCGCCACCCTGACGTATTCCATTTCATGTCAAGCCATTCAGATCTAAGCCGCATAGTAGCATTAACCGGTGAAAGTGAATCAGATATAATTTCTGTCCATTTTGATGCCATGGTCATCGGCACATAGATAATATCGCCATCCTCGATTTGTACATTACCGCTTAAATCCCCCCTATAAATCATATCATATGCATTTACTGTCTTTATTATGGGCATACCCATGCGAGAAGGTTTTATGACCTGGACCCTACCTAGGGCCCGGTTTGCACCCCAATCACCAGCAAATAAAGCATCTCTCAGAGTAAAATTCGCTCTGGTTATAACATAAGGTGTAACCCCCCATTCATCCATAATATAGAAAACTTGGCTATTATATGCGCTAATTGAAACACTTATCTTGGGATCATCAACATACTTTTTAATCGCTTCTGTTATACTAAGAGTCGCTTCCTCAACATTTAAGCCCACGACTTGTACAATTTCATTGGTGAGAGGAAGTACCGCATTACCTTGTATATTTATTTGAGCGTGACCGCTCAGCTCTGGATGATCCCGAACACTTACACTGATAACATCTCCTGCCCCAAGTTGATAAAACTGCGCTTTCCACTCTTCATGTTTTTCTCGAGCGACTATTTCTTCGACTGCTACAGCAAGTTCGGCTTTCTTTAAAACGGCATCGGCTTTTTTCTCGCTCAGTAATTCTTCTAGCTCTTTTTCATGCAGCATTGTTTTAGCTGCCCATTTTGTCCGGGAATTGATGTCTTCTCCATCCCATTTTTCCTTTTCCGATAGGTCTTCTCCGTGCTTTTCCTGTTCCCATCTGTAGGCTATTTCTTCCGCTTGTAGTTTCTTTGAATAATATTGCTTCAATCTTTTCATGTATAACTCTGCGACCCTGTCCTTGGGGTCTATTGCCAGAACATCGCTGAATTTCAAAAGCGACATGTCATATTGCTTTTGTCTATAATATGCAATGCCGTCTTCTTTAAGGATTCGTATTCTTTCTTTTTGAAAGCTCTCTGCTGTTTTCTCTGCTTTGCCCTTCCACGTCCTTTCTTTATATTTAAGTTCTTTTTGTAGTCTCTTTAAATAGTTTTTAGCATATTTGTCCCTTGGATCCACGTAAAGGATATATTCCAAGATCTCGATAGACTCCTCGAGTTTTCCTTCTTCGTATAGGCTGGAGGCTATCCCAAAATATCTATATAACATTTCCTGTTCCGTCTGTGTTTCCGGCAAAAATCGACTAACATTTGCACCCGTCTCCGCGCCGCCGGCAAAAGGACTCAATATCACATCCTTACGCCTGACTTCATCTTTATATTGTATTTCTAATCTTCTCCGTTCCAATTCGGTAAGCTGTCCCGGCGCTACAACAACGGGTTCTTTACTCTCAGGATAAATTTTTTCCCCTTTTTCCTCTGCCACAGAAACCTTGTCCATAGCAACAAGGAAAAAACACGCTAAACATACGACCAGATATTGTTTACTAGTGTTCATTTTCCCCTCATTATTATTTACTTTCTAACGTTCGTTTGTGCTCACCTTATTCTTGTTGCTTCCTTCTGTCTCAGTCTTTTAGGTTTCTCTATGATAGTAGTAATCATACGCGAGCCTAGCTCTTACATTCGTCAGGATACAGCCCTTTGGTTGTACATGTGCATTTTTTAGGTGCTCGATGGCCTCTTGAATATCGCGCTTTGGAGTAACATTAGCTTTTACTACAAGTAGTGTCCCGTCGCATAGGGCGCCTAAAATACTAGCATCTGTAGCATCGAGAACGGGTGGTGTATCAAAAATCACATAATCGCAGTTTTCTTTGAATTTATTGATTATTGCATGCGCCTTTTCAGCGTTTACTTTTTCTGATGGGTTTTCGCTGAGAGTCCCTGCTGGGACTACATATAAATTCCCGATAATGGGTTCTTTTAAAAAATATTCGGCTTCTATATTCCCACTGAGTAATTCAATAAATCCCGGTTTTCTTTTTATGCCAAACATACGATGAATTGATGCTCTTTTCAGGTCTGCATCTATAAGAAGGACTTTCTTGTTTGCATCCAAAGTTATCGAAGTTGCTAGATTGCAAGCAGTAATTGTTTTTCCCTCCTCTGGCTGGCTACTTGTTATTACAACCGTTTTAAGTGGTTTTTCTGGAGATAAAAAATAAAAGTCGGTTCGCAATACTTTATATTGCTCAGCGAGGCGTGATTCCTTGTCAACATACGATACGATATGCCCATCTATTCCCTCCGCGCTTTTTGGTATTTTTATAACATATCCACCTGCGAGAGTTTTTTGAAAAATTTCTTTTATATTATTTAGTGAAATACCCTTTTTCATCCTACATTATTTTTCCGATAACAATCTGTGATAGAATTATAAAAATTACCAGTCCAAGGATACCCGCGATTCTTCTAAAATTTTTAGCCCTAATTTCTTCTGGAGTACACATTGTGTCAATAGATGCGATTACCGGTAAGTGCAAAAGGTCACGTAATTCCACGGAAGATTTCACAGATGTATTAATTGCATTAGCGCCAAGTGATAGCCCTATTCCCGTACTCACCGCTATAATCATACCCATTAATAATTTGGGAAAGATATTTCTTGTCATCGGTTCGCGGGGTATTATTGGTTTGTTCACTACTTTGATTGCAAGCCCTATCTCTTCATCCATCTCTTGACGAAGTTTTGCCTCTGCATTTGCCGTTTTTTTAATAATATCATCATACGCATTTTGGGTTATTTTTTTTTCTTGTTCAAGCTCTCTCAATTTAGCTCTTTGTTCATCTATGTCATATCTGCTAATAGCTTCATCCCGACCATCTGTAGCTGTCGTTTCCTGTCGTTCTTTTAAAATTGATAGTTGCTTTTTCATGGTTTCAAGTTCAAACGTACTTTTCTGTAATTCAAATATTATATTTTGCCGCGCTATCTCTTTATCCTCTTCGCTCTGAAGTTGTAAAAGGTCTTGGTATCGTCGCTCCTTCAAAATTTTAAGATTCTCTACTTCCTCCCGGACTTTGTTCACATATGGATGAGCTTGTTTATATCCTTGTGAAATAAGATTTGCCAGCATGCGTTCTTTCTCGTCAAGACTTTTAGAATATCCCGCTATAACAGGATCTGTTTCTGATCCTATCCCCAGCAAATAGATCCCATCTTTTTTAGTCTGCCCCTCTAGTTCTTCATTTCTTCTTATTTCCTCTACTATTTTTTGCTGTAAATTGATAATAACACCGGTAATATCTTGCCCCTTTTCCGGCGTTATCTGTTCTGTCGCAATTATCCCCCTTTGTAATTCTTCAATTTCTTTGTCAAAGGATTTTAATTTATCTGCATAAAATTTCGCTTGTCGCCTTAAATACGAAAGGCCAATCTCTATCTCCCGCCTATTCGCTTCGTTAGTTTCCCTTTCTATGGTGGCAATTGTTGCTTTTAACACTTTATATGTTCGATTAGGATCTTGATCAATATATGAAATATTTAAAAGATCCCCTGCTCTCCATCGCATATCTATACGTTTTTGCAAGCCTTTGGCTAGCTTATTATATTGTACCTCATCTGTTTCTTCTGTTATTTGTGGAAACGTTTCGCTTATTATTTGCTTCATATTGTCCCCAATCAGCACTCGACTCAACACAACATCCCGCCGGATAACACCTCCCCCAGCTCCGGTAACTTCTTTCCCTGGGATTGTAAAAGATATTAAAGCATCACATTGATAAAGTGGCTTGATGTTAATAAGCACCCCAACTATAATGCTTATGACCATAACCATAGGGCATATAAGCATCCAAGGATGGTTAAAAATGGATTTAATTATATCAAGCGATAAAAACTCGTTCTCTTCTTGCAAAAATTGTTCCATAAAGTAGTAATATTTAAAACATGTAAAGCGAATTATATTGTCATATAAAGTTTGCAAAATGATAACCCACTCGGAACTATACTAGTAATATTGTAAGTATACAATATCGACCGAAAGAATGCAACGCTATTACATTATTACCATCATTTTCTCTTGACAAGTGTGCGAACTAAGCCATAATAAAGAAGACCATGAAGAACAGAGAATCAATATTTTACGTTATCCTTATTGGAGCCGCTCTTTTTTTAGATATCCTTTCGATAATACTCGCTGATTTTACTAGCTTTTTTATTATCCTTAATGGACACTTTCTACAATTTAGTCTTACTACTTATTTCAATTTGCTGTTGTTGGTGCTATCTATAAGATGCTCAACTTTTTATGTGTTTAACTTGTATCATAGACCAATTCAAAAGAGTAATTTCGAGGTCCTAATAAATGCTATAAAAGCATGTACGGTTAGTTCTATGATTATAATAGCTTATTTATATTTAGCCAATAAACGTGTTTATCCAGGTCTTGCGGCCACCCTTTCCTGGTTTTTAACAATTATATTCGTAAGTTCCTGGCGTGCCATAATAAAAGAAATTTTAGGAGTTCGTCTTGGAAAAGACTTTTTAAAATCCCATCTTTTGATTATAGGAATAGGGCCACTTGCTCTTAAAACAGCAATAGCGGCACAAAGAAATACAGCAATAGATTATAAGGTGCTGGGTTTTTTAGCCCCTGAAAATGCATCTCCCATTCGGGTAAAAAAGTCTGAAATATTGGGTATATTAGATAATTTATCTTCTATCTTAAAAAAGTACCATGTCGACGAAGTAATGCTTGCTACAAATAGTCTTGACGAGAAAACCACGGCAAAACTGTTGCAACTTCTAAACAAGGAAAACATACCCCTGACATCTATCCCTCCTGTTTATGAAACAATAATTAAAAACATAGTTTTATATGGAGATGAGGTACCGTTTGGCGGTACTGCTAATATTATGGCATCGTTTTCATGGTATTGGGGAGTCAAAAGGATCTTTGATTTAATCTTGTCATCGTCCCTATTAATTCTGGCATTTCCCATACTTTTTTTGGCAATGGTGTTAATAAAAGTTACTTCCCCCGGACCTGTACTGTATTTCCAAAAAAGAATAGGGCATAATGGGCACCGTTTTACTATAGCTAAATTAAGAACAATGTACATAGATGCAGAAAAAAGTGGAAAACCCTGCTGGGCTCAAAAAGACGATAAAAGAATAACTCGTGTAGGAAAGTGGCTACGCCGTTATCGAATAGATGAACTGCCCCAGTTGATTAATGTATTAAAGAATGAAATGAGTCTTATAGGACCACGTCCTGAACGGCCTTATTTTTATTCTAAACTTATTAAAAAAATACCTTTCTATGCGGAGCGCCTTCTCGTAAAGCCTGGATTGAGTGGTTGGGCACAAGTAAATTTTAAATACGCTGCTTCTAAAAAAGAGGCGGAAGAAAAACTGCTTTATGATCTTTATTATATACAGAACATGTCATTGGCCCTTGATGTTTTAATTGCATTAAAAACATTAAAGGTAATCTTCACGGGAAAAGGTGCCCAATAAATACATTTCTGTTGTTACCTAGTGACAAATTGTTTGAAAATATGGTCCATGGATTCCAAATTGATTTTCCAGTTATGATACCGTTCAACATATCTTCTGGCATTTCTAGAAATAAAAGTCCTCTTTATTGCATTACTTAATAATTTTATACCGTTCGCCGCAAACTCTTCTGGAGTATCTGCAATTATTATTTCTTTGCCTGGGGCGGCGATTATCTCTTCTAAAGCTGTACTCGTCGCAACAACTGGTAGCCCTGATGCCTTGGCTTCTAATATTTTATTTTGTCTTCCATTACCAATTCTCATTGGTATAACATATATCTTAACTATGTTCAGATACTTTCTAATGTTTTCCACCTGTCCTGTAATAATTGCTTTTTTGTGCGTATTTTTCAGAAACAGTGTTGGATTTCTGCCGATAATATATAATAGCATATTCAGCATTCATTTTTTTATCAAAGGAAAAATATTAGTATAAAAATATATACCCACATAAATATTGGGAAAATAATCCATCTGCCCCATTAGAATAAGTGCCGATTCTCGGTTCCCATCATCTTGAAACTTGAAAGAATCAAGGTCTGTCCCATTATTAAGAACGGTTATCCCTTCTGTATGCTCGGAGTCACTATTTGTTAATTGCTCTTTGTCTGCCTTTGTTGCTATTAGTGGAATATTAAAATAACCGTTTATTTTCCTTTCCCATCTTCTTAGGCGTTTAGCCTCTATCAAATAAATTAATGAAAGGAGGAACTGTTCCCTTTTAGCTAAACTTTCCAACTTATATGAAGCGGCGTTAATAAAATCAACACATCTTAGTGTTTCTTTATTTTTATAACATACTGCGTGGATGAGAATCCGTATGCAAAAATCATATCACAAGATACATGTTTCAAAATCCGTTTTATATCTCGTTTTATTAAATAAGAAGAAAGATACGCAAAACTAAAAGGATAAAAGCTAAAAAGGCATATTGTTATCCGCAAGGCAGAAAAAAGGCGGTTATAGGTAAAGATTCTATACTGCTCCATCATCTCCCGATATTGGAAATCATTTTTGCCATCACAAAGTGAATATAGAAATATTCTGTGGTGTTGAGAAAAGTGTTTTATAATATTAAAAGCTCGCGCTTTTTCTTCTTTATCAAGCGGATATGGTAGCTCATGACTAAACCAATAAATAATATATCAATTTTCTAAAAATTAGCATTTTTTAATAATGTTCGACCTGCGGAAATTTGCGTACTTATGGTTTTGGCAATTTATAGGTTTCTAAGAACCCTTTCTGGCCAATTTTTATTGCCTCCTTTGCCTTTTCTACACAACATGTGCTTCCGGAGCCGAATCATTATTCAATAAATAAATATGTGTGTTTTCTTGCCAAATCTGATCCTCCTATATCCCACGTGCTTATCTGTGCTCCTAACAATGAACGGGTTTTTCTTGCTTCTTCTACCCATACACAACAATCTGATTTCTATGCGCGTTGAATATCTTTCGCTTAGATTTCTTTGAATCTTCTAAAAGCATCCTTGTCAATCCACTTATGTTGACTATCTTTCCTTCAACATGCTCCTCTTTTTAGCCATAATTACCGGTTAACTGTCTTTTTTATTCTCCATTTTTAATATTTAATAACATTTTTTGTTTATTTTAAGCCGCATATTTATTTGCATATATGCAATGGTTCTTATGGCTTCGTAGCACATTACAGGTTATTTTTCTAAATCAAATTGAGATATAGTCTCTCATATTCCTCTAACATATTCTCGAGATTAAAAAACTGCTCAACCCTGTTTTTGCCTGCTTGCCCCATTTTTTTTCTTTTTTCTGGATCTTTTGCTAAACTGATTATTGCTTTGCTGAATTCTATATCATTGTTAGGTGGCACTAAAACCCCGGTCAGGCCATTAATAATAATCTCGGGATTACCCCCTGCATCTGTTGCGATTGCCGGTAAACCAGCAGCCATGGCTTCCAGTACAGATAGGGGAGCAGCTTCGATATCGGAAGATAAAACACAAATGTCGAAGATTTGCAGTAATGCGGATACGTCTTTACGTAACCCCAGAAATATTACATGGCCAGCGATACCTAAATTATAAGCAAGGTTTTCACACTCTTTTTTTGTCGGCCCCTCTCCAACAAGTACTAATTTCATGTCGGGTACTTCTTTGAGAGCGCCTTGAAATGCTTTCAATAACATTTTATGGTTTTTTATTGGGTAAAATCTTCCAATCATAGCTACTGCCGTTTCAGAGTTGTTGATGCCTAATTCGTATCTTTTGCCCTGCACATCACCAACAATGTTGTTTTGTCCCACAATTACACCATTGTGAATAATTTTTATTTTGTCGGGAGGCAATTGTTCGTATTTTATTAGACTGTTTTTACTAAAACGCGAAACTCCAGTAATGCGATTGGTATACAAATTTAAAAACTGGTTATAAAGAACCCGTTTAAACCGCATATAGTCCGGTTGAGGCCTGCCGTGTTCAGTAAAGATTATCTTACATTTCCCATAAAGTATTGCCGCAGTGGCACCATAAAAATAAGGAGTATACTGATGTGTGTGGACTATATCAATATCATTCTTTTTTAATATACCGGCTAATCTTTTTATTATACTAAAATCAATCCCTGGTTTCCTGTCAAGCACAAATATCTCCGTTCCTCCTTCTTGCAAGCTTTTGCCTAATTCGCCGGAAAAATCAAGACAACATACCGAAAAGGAAAATCTTTCTTTATTGAGGTGTTTTATAATTTCATAAACAATCTTTTCAGCACCTGCTACTCCCATACTATGAATTACTTGCATTATTTTTACTTTCTTCACGTCGTTTTTCTCCTAAAATCTAATCACTACATTTGTATTTCATCCTGGTTAATTAGAATGTCTTTTGAAAGATTATCCATTGCTATGGAAAGAGATATTATCGCCCAGAATATTTCTTGAAATAATGTGTCCACAAAAAAACCCCCTATAAAAAATGCCGCTAATGATATCCTGAGCATCTTAGCATAGTCGGTAAACTCAACTGTTAAACGATAGTTTCGAGACCACCGCATACGTCTTGTAATTTTAAATGTCGTATCCAAACATACAAAAATCAACAATACAAACACTAATGTTCCAATGTAACCTATTTCGCTTAATAGACTAAGAAAAATATTATGTACTGCTCTGTTCCCTCCATACAAACCGCCCGTTTTATCATAATTCTTAAATTCCCTTTGATAGTGTGCAAACCCAACCCCCGTTAAAGGATTAGCATTGCCCATATCCATTGCAACTTCCCAGAAATATATACGCGATCTGGCGGTTTCTATTTCTTCCGCAGGTTGTTTTAATGTCTCCATTCTTTGCCTCCATAACTCTATTGTCTTCGTGGCAATAGACTGTTCCCCTGAATTTTTTCCTTTTGCAATTTGTGCTTTTGCTGCCGATGGAACATCGTTATTTTGCCACATGAAAAATAAAGTAAAACATGCCATGAACAACAGAAGAAATAATAACCATTTTTTCCTCGTACTAAAAATTAATAATGCAATAACTATAATTAATGTTATAAAACCACCTCTTGAAAATGTAAGAATAACAGCAAGTATGTTCGCTAACAAAACTATTTTTGCCAACAATTTGAGGTATATTCTCTTTAAATGTATTCCTGCGTAATAAATAAAAGGTAAAGTAGCGTTTAACAAGACGGCGTACCCATTATTGTCACCAATTCTTCCTGGACCTGATATCTTCATGGAGCCGGCAAATAGCCCAAATACTCCATAATAAGCTCCTAATAAACCCACAAAAACTGCTATGGCAAGAACATACAACCTCAGTTGGTCTGGCGTTCTAATTAAAACTGCAGCAACAAGTGCCATAAGTATTATTTTCGTTAAAACCCCCAGTCTCGTTAATGCGTTGGGATGGACGTCTATTCGCACAGCTAATGAAAAAAGGCAAAAGAATAAAAATAAAATACACAAATATGCAATAACATGTTTGGGGAATATATTCCGCCTTTGCATAAGCGCCGAAAGAATGACAACTCCTCCCACCATAAAAGAAAATCTTGCGCCAGCTAACCCGCCCCATGTTAACTCAAGGGGTGATACAAAGGAATAAAAAGTATATAATAAAAGTCCGTAAAAGGCATCTGTAAAGGATGCGATAACCCCAACCCCGGTAATTGCTAAGATAAATACAATTCTTTTACTAAGCCACATATCAGTTTTTTCCGCTCACAATTTTCTCACAAATTATTGTTTTTCACCATTAAACTTTTTAAATGCCAGCCAGATTTTTGCTATTTATTTGCTTTTTGTCATCAATCCTCTATATAAGTTTTCTAGTTTTTGCATTTTGTTAGTTAAAGAAAATTTTTCTTTTACGATTTGTTTCCCGTTTTCAACAAAGGTTCTTGCTAATTGCTTGTTTTTCAGTAAAATAAGAATCTTTGCTGACAACTCTCTATGGTTTTTTGTGTTCACTAAGAAACCGTTTTTCCCATCTTTTATTATATCATTATTTCCTCTAATATTTGTTACCACGCAAGGTATCCCTCGTATCTGGGCTTCTAAAATACTATTTGGGAGACCTTCGCTAATAGAAGAAGAAATATATAAATCAATTGCATCATACACTTTATCAATGTTTTGCTGATATCCTAAAAAAATAACTTTATTTGCTATTTTTAACTTTTCAGCAATTTTTTTAAGCTTTGCTTTCTCTGGTCCTTCTCCGGCAAGCAACACTCGTACGCTTTCATCAAGCTGCATCACTTCGGCAACTGCAAATAACGCTGTCTTGATATCTTTCTCTTTACTTAGTCGCCCCACAATTCCCACGACATAATCCGTCTTAGATAAATAAAACTTCTTACGAATCAAATCATGATTTTTGTCGTGATTAACATTAACCGGGCCTATGGCGTTTTTGATTATAACTATTTTGTTCTCAGGAAACCCAAAGTTAACAATTTTATCACGAAGCCCTTCTGAAACAAGTATTACTTTATCAAACCACCTTGCTGTAAGCTTGTCTAAAAAACAGTATACCTGCATCTTGAATCCTGGAACTCCCCACCCATGTTTCGTGGTAACAAGTTTTATATTGCATTTATAAATTTTGCGGAGAAAAAATCCATAAACATCTGGCTTGTACCCCTGGCAGCTTAGAATGTCAATTTTATATCTTTCAAGAAGAGTTTTTATCTTACTCATAGCATTAAAATCTAACTTTTGGATTTCGTTAATTCGAAACGATTTTATATTTATATTGTTGGTGATTTTTATATCGGAATCTTTGTCCTCTTCCTTTGCAAGAGAAACGACAATAATGTTAAAAGCAGTTGTGTCCAAGTTGGTAACTTCTAATGAAACATTACGAACCACACCTCCAAATCCTTTCGAACTATATAAATACATCAAATTTATCTTTTTCATTTGAATGTGCCTAAAGCCTTAATTTTATGCAGGAAAGTGAGATTACAATAATCAAATAGTTATTAACAATCCTTCCTCACTCATTCATTTGTGTTGCCGTGTTTTTATACTTTTGTCATGCATACTAACTATTCAAGTAGAAAAAAACAAAATGCATACAATAAAATATCATGAAAAATATTTATAAAAGATGCTTTTGTGATAGTAAATTAATATTAATATGATAATTTGCCTTATAATCTAAATGTTGTTTTTATGTTTTGTTGATTATGTTGTTCTCTATAGATCTTATGCGCTTATAGTAGTTAGCCCAGCCAAACCTAGTTTTGGCTCTTTTGCGCCCATTTGATCCCAATTTTTGCGCTAGTGCTGAATTGCTTAATAACAATATTATTTTCTCTGAAATTTTGTCGAGATTCGTTGGTTCAACAAGAAACCCAGTTACCCCATCTACAATAGCCTCCTTTGCGCCTCCTGAGTTGCCCCCGATAACTGGTTTACCACAAGCAGATGCTTCAATAAATACTATGCCAAATCCCTCGATATCCTTATTTTCTATGTCTCTATTCATCATAATAAAAATATCGCAGCAGCAAAAATAAGCGGGGAGTTCTTCAGATTTAGCTTCGCCTACAAATATAACATTTTTCTCCAAATTTAATTCTTGGACTAAATGTTTTAACTGATTCTCTTCACTTCCTTTTCCCACAACAAGATAAACTAAATTGGGAATTTTTTTAATCACCATGGGGAGAGATTTGATCACATTATCGTGTCCTTTTTTTTTCTCTATTCTGCTAACTGTTAAAAGAATGCGTTTTTTTTCTAAATTATGCCGTTTAAGTATGGGTAAAAATTTTGTGCATGGATTAAATGTTTTTGCATCAACTCCAGGATAAATGATTTGTATCTTGCCCTCGTTAACCCCTAATCCCATCAAAAGATTCTTAGTATTATTGCTATTTGCGATAATATATGTAGCGGAATCATATATTTTCTGCATTGTATCTTTGTTCACAGATATTCGAAGAGTTATTTCTTCCCCATGCGCATATAAAATATACGGTGTTTTGAGAATTTTTTTTATTAGATAAGCAACAAGTCCTACTCGCAACACTTTTTCACAATGAATCACTTTAATGTTTTTGGTCAACACGAAATAGAGTGCAAATATAAGTGTAAGTATATAAATCATCAACGACTCTGGTGTTAAAAAAATAAAAGTTTTATGTGGTATCCTGTATATTGGGATTTTTGAAGTTTTATCATATTCCCGCCACCCTTTTGTTGTTTTTGTAAGAACAATTATCTCACTCGGATCGTATCGATTATATATATTGTCATAGATTGTAATAGAGCCACCCATATCTGGCCGAAACCATTCCGATAGAAAAAGTATCCTATCCATACTATTAAGTCTTTCCATTATGTTGCGATGTCGGTCATTTGTTGTTTTATCCTATTCGGGAAAAATAATATATTATTTTTTTCTTTCTTTAACTCTAACATGTTTTGTTAAATTTTAACTATTCTTTTGCACAACTGTTATCCTAAAGCGGCTCTTAATAGCTTAGAATACTATTTGTAAAGAAACTGTTTACTTTGGTGTATGATACCAAGAGTTAATTTTTAAATTTGCTTATTTCGAAAGAGTTTTACATTTGTATTGTCTATAATTGTTAGATCAGGGAGCTTTGCCCCTTTATTGATAATATAAACGTCTTTCATCTTCAAAACATTTATGCCGATCTTATTCATTTATATTGACAAAATGCGAACCGCTCCCTTCCTGGTTTCCCTTACTTTTGTTAAACATATTACATTTATTTTCCTATTTGTATACAAAAAATAACGCTACAAAGGGATAACAAGCAGTGCAGCCTATTCTTTAGTGGCTCTCTTATGTCCTTTTGTCCCCATCTCCTCACCTATTTCTTTAACAAGGCCGATACTTCTCCCTATTTGATACACCAACCGTACCACAATAATATTTAGAAAATAACGAAAATTCTGCTTCTTTAATGACAGCCATAAAGAATATAAACAAGCAGGAAAAGTAAAAAGTAGCAATAATAATATAATTACCGAATCTATTTTCATCAAAAAAAAAGATTTTATTACTACTGAACATAGCCCTATCCCCAAAAGCAACCCATACACAGGAACAAGAAGACTTGGTATTTCTTCTTTAACAATACCATGCGTTTTGATGCTGTTAATATTGCTGCTTCCTCTCCAAATTTCCTTGTTAAATAATTCTATTAAATTTTTATCTTCGCCAAGATGCACTGATTTCATTTGTCCTACTAGTAGTATTTGACAGTATTTTTTTGCTCTATATCCGAAATCAACATCTTCTCCAGTGACTAGATTGTCTTTAAAACCATTTATTTGATTAAAAATGGTTTTTTTCACTATAAAGCTTGCCGTCGGAATCCATGATCCTGTTGCTACTTCCTCATCCTGGTCTCTAATAAAAGAAATCGTTTTTAAATACCAATTGCTATTGTCCGTTATGGTTTTATTCCCCACAATTCCCGTTTTAGGGTCTTTCAAATAAAACACTCCTATTTTTAGCCATTCTTGATGTAAAACACAATCTGTGTCAACAAAGGCATACAGCTCTCCCTTGGATTCTCTCGCTCCTATATTCCGTAATTGAGCAATTGTTTTATCTCGCGCCTGTATGATTATGACTCCGTACTGCTGAGCAATTTTTACGGAGGCATCCATAGACCCATCATCAATGACAAGTATTTCATACAAATTTTTCGGATAATTGAGATTTAATATACTCTCGATCACCTTCGCAACATGCTTTTCTTCATTTTTCATTGGAAGAATAAAACTGACAAAAGGGTAATTTATTTCATATAAGCGCTTTTTAGGCACTGCGCACCTCTTCCCATCTTGTTGCTAAGGTATACTGTCTAAATTTCGGTATTTACATTACGTGCTTCGGGAATAAGAAAGTGTTCATTGGTATTGTTACGTATATATCTTAGGAGAACAGTAGTTTCGATTGTGTAAAATACATTTTAGCAATACCCTTGCCGCAGAATCAAACATATTATCTTTATATCTGGTATTGTCAATATTGCTTCCAAGATTGTTCCATAGATAGTCTATACCTATTCTTGCACTTTAAGAATTTTGCAGCCGTATCTTCTACATTATCGGACAGTATTATATGTTGTTTGTTTTTATTTTTTATTGATATTTTTGATTGCATAGTAAACAGCTTTCATTAAGCAGATCTTCTTTTTTCTTGCCAAGCTGAAGCTTTCCAAGGATATTGTTATCACAAAATTGTTTAATAAAAAAGATTTTGTAGTTGCCAGTAATGATAAAATCTACCCTTCGCTTCGAGAAGTTTCTGAATGGGTCCTTGTTCTATTATCCGCCCCTTCTCTATAACTAGTATCATATCTGCATTTTTTATAGTTGAAAGTCTGTGTGCAATAACGAATACGGTTCTATTTTGAACAAGGTTTTCTATGGCTTGTTGTATACACCTTTCGGTCTCGGTGTCAAGAGCACTTGTCGCTTCATCTAGAATAAGAATATCTGGGTTTTTGAGAATCGCCCGGGCAATAGAAAGCCGTTGCCTCTCTCCTCCTGAGAGTTTCATACCCCTGTCTCCAACCATAGTATCGTATTTATCTGGTAATTCCATTACAAAATTATATATATAGGCTTGTTGTGCTGCTTCATTAATTTTTTTCTTGGAGACCTTTTCTATGCCGTAAGTAATATTCGCCAGTATTGTATCATCAATTAACAGTATATTTTGACTGACCAACCCGATTTTCTGTCGCAGGCTTTTAATGTCAAATTCTCTTATATTAATCCCATCTATTTCAATAGAACCATAATTATACTCATAAAAACGCGTTAATAACTGCAGGATGCTTGTTTTGCCGGCACCAGTTGGTCCAACAATAGCAAATAGTTGCCCTTTTTTGATTTCAAAATTGATATCATATAAAACAGGAATGTTTTTGATATAATTAAAATATACATTCTTGTATGCAATCTTATTGTTCACCGATTGAAATATAATATTTCCGCTGCTTATGTGAACCTTATCGGTTTCATCAAAAACCCATAATACTTTTCTAATGCTGGGCTCTGCCGCGCGCAACTGAGCCCATGCGCTGGATGTTTCTATTGTATATTGCGAAAATCGTCTTAAAGCAACAAAATAAACTAAAAAACGTCCCAAAGAATATTCTTTTGTCACAACGAACAAAAACACTGCAACACATACCAGAATAATTGTTCCAAACGAATTGACAAGCTCTAATAATCTTGGAAGTGCCGCTTGTTTTTTTTCTACGTTAAAGTGTTGTTGAACTGCTTTTTTGTTGGTAGCTATATATCGTTTCAATTCTTTTTGCTCGGTGGTTTGAATCTTTATTAGAGACATATTTTGTAGTATGCCCCATGCAAAAGCTGATAGTTTTATGTCTTCTTTAACACGCTCATGTGCGGAAAGTTTTATTTTGTTCGCTAATATTTTTGTGATACGATGATTTGCAAATAACAAAAGAAAAACCACCAGTGTTAGCTTCCAGGAGATTAGCACTAATATGACAAACAGCATCAAACTAAACCCTACTTGTTTAAGCAATGTATTGCAGGACATTATTAAAAAACCGCTTTTGCTCGACTGATTGCTAAGAATATTGTTTAATATCCCCATCTTTTGTTTGTCATAGAAAGCTAATCCAAAGCTTAGATATCTTTCATATATTGCATTTTTTACTGTAAAATTCATCTGCTGAGCACTCTTTGCTGCCAGAATTCTACTTATATACATCGCACAATTTTCTACAAGCACAGCCATTGCTATAATAACCATCACCGTTAGAAAAATCGACATATCAGCAAGAGCAAAAGGCAGACTTTTAAGCACCTTTCCCAACACGGGAATTGATAATATTCCTAAAAACCCATTTTTATCGGTAAGTCCATTTAAAACTGGTATTATTATCCCTAAGCCAAGCCCCTGACTGACCGCAGCAATAAATAAGCAGAAACTCGATAATCCCAAAATAAATATACTGGGTTTTGTTAGCTTGAAAGTCTGCCTGATTAATACAATAAGGCTTTCTTTCCTTTCTACAGACTTTTCTTTTATCCGCACCATAAGCTTCTCTTTTTAAACAATGCATCCCCTTGTAAATCTGTTATATCCGTAGCGTCAAGTGCTCAGCAATTAACTGTTACTTTATTGTATACTAGGGCCTTCCTCCGCCCTTGCGGTTGTTGCTGTTGTTGTTTTATTGTCTGTGGAAATTTATACGTTTTTCCGCAAACCTGATTGGGCATATTGCTTATTCTGCTGATCTTTTGCCATAATATGGCATTTTCGCAATAAACGTTTTCCAATACATTAGCTTTAGCGGGTTTAGTTTTAATGCTTTTAAAAAATATTGTTTCGCTTCTTGGTACTTTTTTCCTCTGAAAAAACAATTATACCCTATTCCCCAAAAGTATATGTCGGCAACTTTGTTATTAACTATTTTGGTTTGTTTTTTAGTCAGCGCTAATTTTTGCGGCATTGTTTTATATATTTTCGCTAAATCTAAATATACTTTACTCTTTTTGTCAATAGACTTGCTTGAATCGCTTACACTTACACCCCCAGGGTGAATATAATATGTTAAGTGAATACTGTGCAGATACGCTAATTTAAACCCCCTTGCAATTGCCTCTAATGACGGCATTCTGTCTGTTCCTGCGAACAATAATTCATCAAACTTTATTTTGTCAAATACATTTCTATGGACAATCGAACACTGACAGCATGCATAAAGTGAATATTTTAGCGCTTTCGTCAAAAGGTTTTTATCCGCTAATATTGTTAACCGTCCCCTTTCTTCAACCTGGATCTTCTTTTTCCCTTTCCAGGACTCTTCAAAGACAGATTTAACTACAATCTTCCCTTCCTTTAATCGCTCATAATCCGCATATATCCAATGAACATCAGGATTTTTCTTAAATTCCTCAATGATTGCTTTCACATGCCATGGCTTCCACTCGTCATCACTGTCTAAAAAGGCAATATATTCACCTTTCGCCTGTTCTACCCCTTGATTCCTGGCACCAGCAGGTCCTTTTTTGTGCATATTTTTAAGATATTTGATTCGCCTATCCCTCCTAAGATATTTATCAACTACGTTCTTAGTATTGTCCGTGCTTCTATCGTCTATGATAAGTAGTTCCCAGTTTGTATAGGTCTGCTGCAATACCGAGTCAATTGACCGGTGAAGAAATCTTTCCCTATTGTACGTCGGGATTATAATGCTCACCAGCGGGTCTTTTTGCACGTCAAATCCGGTCCTCTATTAACTTAGTGTTCTTTATAAAAGCTTTTATGGAAACAAAGTGTTCTTCGTTTAAAAGCCTTTTAAGTTTTTGCTCCGTGTTATTTATATTACCATAATGTCTAACAGCCTTAACGTAAGACATTTTTATTCTTGGTTGTTGGCTATCCAATTCCCATGGATGAATATAAAAAATAACAGGGTCGCCCTCTCTTCTCCCTTTACTATTAAGGCCCATTTTCGTAATACGATATGGGAGCATCCGAAAGTATCCTCCTCCCATTGGTATTTCAAGCGAACCCTTTCTGAAACAGGTTATCGGAAATTCTTGTATTGCTTTGCTGATTTTAAAACAAAAGGGGGCTCTTTTTATGTTTTTGAACGTGCTACGAAATAAGGAAGGGGAAATACTACTATCATAAACTATTCCATGTTTTTCCAGTATATCAAAAACCCAGTTTGTCACTTTTGAAAGAGAAAAACTAGGAGCCCTGTACCCTATGATCTTCTGTCCCGTTATATCAAATAAAATCTTCAAAGATTTTTCTAGTCCTGCTTCGAACGTCTCAGACGTGTGTTTCCACAAAGGTTTATGTAAATATCCATGGGTAGCTATTTCATGCCCCTCATCGGATATTTTTTTAATTAACTCCTTATTCCCCTCAGCAATGCATCCCAGAACAAAAAAAGTAGCTTTATTTCCGCTTTGCGCAAGCAAATCAAGGATTTTCTCTGTCCCGATGTCGACCCTGCTTTTAACGCTGCCTCTTTGCTGCTTTGACAAAGAGGTCCATACATTTTCAGCATGATAATAATCTTCAACATCTACAGTAAATATTTTATTGGTTGCTTTCATAGTTATGCTACTTCACTTCGTGGTTCCCTTGTATGGTGATCCTTTGCCTTGTACAAACGCTTTTTAAGGTAGCATTGTTGACTCTTTCTGTTATTAAAAAATTTTCTCATCTATTTCCAGGCTACTCGGCCTATGTAATTATTTGCTTAATGCTGTCATAGGCCTTCGGCTTTAAATACTTTCAAAATCGTTTTACACAATATGCCTATATCGTATGCCAGCAATTTAAGCGAACTATATTCAGTGCTTTTAAGATAATATTCTTCGCTCTTTTTAAGCGAAAAATCGTTTTCGCCTTTAGTAATCTGGTGGGGCCCCGAAATACCGGCTCTCAAATATTTTAAGGCCGCATAGCCTTTTTTTAGATCTTCTTCATACACCCTTTGTATTCTAGGCCTAGGACCTACAAAACTCATTTTACCTGAAAACACATTAAAGATTTGTGGCATTTCATCAAAATAAATTCTAATCAGTAATTTACCAATCCGCGTTGTGTTATTTTTTTTACTCTGTAAAAATGATGCAGAATCAGAATCTATCATCTTGTTGATAACCGCCATTTTTAAAGTCCTAAATTTGTATAGAACAAATGGGTGCCCCTGTGATATCCTTTTTTCCTTATAAATCACCGGCCCTTTGGCATTCTTATCAAAAAGACCTTCAATCCATATTGCTAACATAATAATAAGATTTATAGGGCTGACCAGTACTATCAAAGCAGCCGCTATTATCTTGCCTAGTGTATACTTCAACAGGTATTTATTCATTTCCTAACTAAGTTTATTTTTATGCGTGTATTCGCCATATCTTGTCCCTAAAACAAAAAGTGTCTACACTTTTAATGTCTTTTCCGACAAAAAAATGAAATCTTTATATAATATGCCTTATCCTTGCTCAGCTTGCAAGTCATTCTTCGCTCTTCTGCTGATAGTATCAAAGATGTACGTAATATTGGTTATTAAACATAAGGGGAGTTGCGGAGTTTTGCTTCTTGTTAGTCTTTTGGTGTTATCAAAAAATTATTATAAATTCCCCTCGAGGCTTGTTGCGCATGAAATGCTTTAAATGTTGACTTGCTTGATCTCTTCTTGTTTCTTCAAATTTTTTTGTTATTTCCCGCACTAAAACAATTTCTTTATCACCTATAATTTGTAGGAAATCTTTTAAAAATTTTACTATTCTATGGGGGGACTCGTAAATGATTACAGTTCTTCTTTCATTCTTTAATTCTTTTAACTGGTTCCGCCTACGTCCTGACTTACTTGAAAGAAAACCCTCAAAAATAAACTTGTTTGTTGGCTTGCCGGACAAAACCAATGCAGCAACAAAAGCTGTGGGCCCGGGAATTACGGTAAGAGGTATGTTACTTTTAATGCTTTCAGATATCAGCACACTTCCGGGATCTGAAATACCCGGGGTCCCGGAATCTGAAATTAATGCGATGTTCTTCCCCTCCCGCATCGCGTTAATAAGCTGCGGGGTTTTTTTCTCAAGGTTATACGAATGGTAGCTGGTAAGGGTGTTCTTCATATTGTATGCTTCAAGTAAGATGCGTGCTCTTCGCGTATCTTCTGCGGCTATTAAATCTACTTCTTTTAAAATACGTATGGCACGCAAAGTTATGTCTTCGAGGTTTCCAATGGGTGTGCTGACAATATAAAGTGTCCCTGGATTCATGTTGTTTGTTTCTCTCGCTTGCCCTATTTAGGAAGGGCTGTCATTGAAAACACCATTACAAACAAAGCGACTGTCTCAATAACGCCAAGAACCATTATATAGTTACCGAAACCCTTACCTGTTTCTGCCAGGGCATCTGCTGCGCTTGCGCCAGCCTTTCCCTGCATCCACGCGGAAAATCCCATGGCAAGCCCTGCAGCCAAACCTAAAACCATCTGAACAGTATACATGCTGGGGTCAAGATTAGCGTTTTGTATGGCATTTCTCAATATCATTCCGTAAATAGTCTGTGATAAAGGCGCCCCTACAAATGCAATTAAAATAAAAGGCGCTAATTTATTCTGCATAAATGCCCTTTTCCATGCACCGATAGCTGCCATGCCCGCAACACCGGTTCCTAAAGCTGACCCGATCGCCGAAAAAGTTAGCGACAGCCCCATGTCACCTAATCCCGAAACCATATTTGCCTCCCATGAATAGTGCTTTGTCAAGCACGGTTACTAAATTTTCTTAAATAACACAAATATATAAATTGGAATCAGCCATCCTCCCATTCGTACTTACCCTAAAGGTAGCACACCCTACTGAT
>Ga0180437_10002191_pt1 | contig 31799 bp, 30 predicted proteins | sample SS_ome_4_FD_132410 | JGI IMG/M metagenome (GOLD analysis project Ga0180437, IMG submission 132410) | Hypersaline lake sediment archaeal communities from the Salton Sea, California, USA - SS_3_D_1 metaG | ecosystem: Environmental > Aquatic > Non-marine Saline and Alkaline > Hypersaline >... | reverse complement strand
TCTTAATAAGGTTTCAGAAGATCAAGGTTAAAGGGAAGTTCAGTGTGCGGGGGCAGGGATTTGAACCCCGGAACTCCTGCGAGAATGGATCTTGAGTCCATCGCCTTTAACCTAGCTCGGCAACCCCCGCCATCACCTTAAGGTTCAATATCCTTTTTATAGTTTTCGGAACCTGGAAATCGATATCCCTGGAAAGAGAATTTCCTGTTAATCTGTGATGCTTTCAAGACCCTTTTCTTGGTAAAAGAAATATTTTTCAATCAGCAGTATCTTATTAAATACATGAATACAGAATCAATTTTTGCACTTCTCAAGACGTTGACAGAAATTCCTGGTCCTGTGGGACGGGAGCTCTTGGTCCAAAAATATATGGAAAAAACTCTCCAATCCTTTGCCAGCACCGTATCATATGATGGTGTTGGAAACCTGGTGGCCCACATTCCAGGGGATGGAAAAAAAACAGTCATTGCTGCACATGCCTGTGAAATTGGATTCATGGTTAAATCTATTTCAGAACATGGATTAATTCACATCATTCCCAATTACAAGACACGAGCTCCCGATACCCGTATTCTTCCTTTTCATGCTGTAACAATTCTCACCGATACATACCAATCGGTGAAAGGAGTGCTGACCATTGATACAGGACATGTTGTAGAATCAGGAACAAAAGATTCAGTACCTGCTCTCCAGGATATCACCGTAGATATTGGTGCCTCATCTAAATCAGAAGTAGAGGAGTTGAATATATATACTGGATGTCCTGTGATATGGGATGAAGTCACCAGAAAATTGAGGTCTCATGTTGTGGGAAAGGCTATGGACGATCGATTGGGATTGGTCACTTTACTGGCTATTGCAGAAGAAATGACAGATACCCCTCTCCACAGAGATCTATATCTGGCATCCACAGTTCAGGAGGAAATAGGGGTCCGAGGGGCCCATGCCCTGGCTTCTCACCAGAAGGTTGATGAAGCCTATATCCTGGAAATTATTCCCACATGCAGGAATGCTGCTCAGCTTCGATTGGGTGAGGGTCCTGCAATCGTGTATAAGGATAGTTCCCTCCATTACACTCATCGGCTCATTATGAAATGCCAGAATACAGCTTCCAATCATGACCTACCCCTTCAATCTGCCATACTGGAACGTGGAATCACAGATGGATTGGGATTTTTCGTCAATGCTGCAGCACAAACAGTTCTATTAGGATGTCCCACCCTCTATCCTCATTCCCCGGGTGAGATGCTTCACCTTTCCGATCTCCAGCAGTTGATCGAATTACTGCTTTTTATACTCCGAGATGAGAAATCATAAGGGAAAAAAAAGAATGAGCAAGAAAGGAAAATAGAAAAAATATCATGGAGTATGAAAGAAAGTACTTTATGGTGTGGCTATTTGTGTATGGAAGTCACCCTAACTATCATATGATATCCGTGGATCAAGATATGCATAGATGATGTCTGCGCATAAGACTGCAACTAACACCACTGCTGCCAGAAGAATAAAAGCACCCTGAGCTACAGGATAATCATAGCGTAATGAAGCATCCACCAGGACCGAACCTAAGCCTGGCCAGGAAAATGTTCTCTCTGTGAGTACTCCACCATTGAAAGAGAATGCCATGGCCAGAGACAGAGAAGTGACCACAGGAAGCATGGCATTGCGCGCGGCATGATGATCCCTGATCTTTTTTTCAGTCAATCCTTTTGCCCTGGCAGTGACAATGTAATCTTCTTTAATAGTTTCCAGCATGCTGTTCTTCATGATTAACATGCTGGTGGTGAAAACCCACACCGTAAACACAGTCAGGGGTAAAAAGAGATGATATGCAACATCCAGAATCCTTATACTCAAAGAACTCCCGGACTGACTCCAAATCTCAGGCGATTTCATACCACCAATGGGAAACAGGTCAAATTTCCACGAAAAAATCCAGATAGCCAGCAACCCCAGCCAGAAGATCGGCATGGCATGAAAAAATAACCCAGTGACAGTAGATCCATATTCGAGCGAACTTCCTCTTTTCCAGGCGATGATCCGTCCGATGTTGATTCCCAGTGCATATGCCAGCAGCGTTCCGACAGTGAAGAGAAGCATGGTGGGTAAAATTCGGGGTTTTAAAATATCAATAACATCCCCCTGCCAGTAGAATGATATACCAAAATCTCCGTTCAATAAATTTCTCATGTATACCAGATATTGTTTCCATAAGGGTCCATCCAGTCCAAATCGAATGCGCATCATTTCCTTGATTTCAGCTGTCCATTTAGGATTGATCAATGCTGCTAATGGATCACCAGGCATCAATCTGAACAGGAGAAATATCAATGTTGCAATAATGAACAGTGTTACCACAATTTCCAGTATCCGTTTACAGATAAATCGTGCTAGAGACATGAAATCACCGCCTCCATGAATAAAGTATTTTAATGTTCCACAGCATCAAGATATTGATATTTGTAGACATTATTTCACCTCATACAGTATGTATATCATGAAATAAAAGGATTTTGTGCATGTGTATGTACAGCTCCTCATACTAATAATATGTAATAAAAGACATATAGAAAAGTATATATGATATAATGAGGGATATTGATGAAATAATCACCCTTCAATGCGCTTTTTCATTCTTTCCGCAGATTTCACTGTATCTTCTTTGTTGAACACTTGAGCAATCCGTTCTATAGCCTCCAGTTTATGAATCATGGTATCTAAATAAGAAAAGACATCTCCTGGATACAGTAATAATCCAAATTCCTGTCTGAAATATGTACAGATTCTCCTGGGTGACCACCCCTTCATTCTCAGGGTGCATATTTCTCTTGAAATATTCCAGCGGGGATGCTCACAATAGGGAGTATCCTTACAATCACAGACAAAAAAAGCTACCAGAAGTGGTACACCCACCTCATGAGTGGTCAGTGCTTCAATACAGGTTCCAGAAAAGAGGGTATCTACCTCAATTTCCAGCTGAGATTTCAGGCGACGAGTAAGATACACATTATTAAAGGGTTCCAGACGAACAGCAGTATCGAGGATATCCTTTCCCAATCGGTTCCTGATAAATTCTGCTTCTGATACATGTAAAAAGGAAACAGAAACTGCTTTTCCGTAAGCTGTGATGCCTCTATTACAGACCATGTGATATGATTCCAGGTCCTGGAGAAGATCAGATGATAAATCCCACAGGGAATACACATTAACCTCTTCCAGCAAGAGACCTGAAGCTTTCACAGCCAGTGCATTTTCCAGTTCCTGATCCCTGGAATAGTAGACATCTACATCTTCCATTGAACCCGATAGAAGTTCCTGGAGCAGTGTATCCTCATCGGAAAAGGGTTCAATGAGCAGATATACCTTGCCCAGCGTGTGATAGAGGGGTCGACCTGCTCTTCCCAGCATCTGATGAAATTCCCGGTTGGAAAGCGGTGAAATACCCATTTTATAGCTGTCAAAAATCACACAGGATGAAGGAAAATCCACTCCTGCAGAAAGAGCTGCAGTACAACACACTGCCTGGATTTTTTGGTTCCAGAATCTCTGTTCTACCCTCCTGCGCTTCAGATAGGGAAGACCTGCATGATAGGCTTCTGCCTGAATTGAATGCGTCCGCAAATAACCAGCTAGAGTTTCACAGTTTCTCCGGGAATTGGTAAAGAGAATGGTCTGTCCATGATACCCAAAGGGAGAAATCTCTTTCCATTCATTCTCTATCAAGTCTTTAATAGTCTCTTTTTTATGAGGTGTCAGCACAATATGTCGTTCCAGAGGTACGGGTCGTTCTTCATATACGATAGTCTGGGTCCCCAATTCTTCTCCCATATATTCGGGATTTCCCACCGTGGCAGAGAGTCCAATGAATTGAGCGTGGGGATAGAGTGCTCTCAACCGCGAGATCATGCCATCCAACCGTGGACCCCGTTCCTCATCTGAAAGCATGTGAATCTCATCGATGACGATACACCCCACATCACCCAGTGAGATATTTGAACGAAGTAAAAAATCGATTCCTTCATATGTTCCCACAATAATATCTGCTGAAATTCCTGTATCGATAAGAGAAAGTTCATCTCTGGTCTTTATCCTGCTCAATCCCACACGGATGGACACCGTGAATCTGTGACCATATTTTCGCTTAAAATCCTCAAATTTCTGGTTAGCCAGTGCTACCAATGGTACTAAAAATAAGAATTTTTTTCCGTTGAATACGCTCTTCAATCCAGCCAGTTCTGCAATGAGTGTCTTGCCAGAGGCTGTGGCAGATACAACAAGCACATGAGTTCCCGAAAGTAATCCTGCTTCAATAGCCTTCTGCTGTATGGGTAAAAATTGTGTAATATCCTTTTTTATAATGTTTTTTGCTTGAGGAGGGAGATCATTATCATCAATATCGTCAACCCTCAAAAGCTTCTCTGGCATTGTCCCTTCCACAACATCATAGAGTGTATCCTGGGTCCTGGAATATTTGGGATCCAGCATTTTGAGAATCTCATCTACATTTTTCAATCTATCCAGAAGCGGACCTACAGGGAGTGATATATGTCTGAACCTCAGCTCTTTTTTTAATTCTATAAGTGCACAGTTTTTGCAGATCTGCTCACCATGATAGGTGTATTGTGGATTCTGAGTGATTTTCCCTTCGATAAAACAGTGACGACACAGATGAACCCAGGTGAAATCGGTCTGGAGATATTCGAATAATTCTGTCAATTCTTCTTTGAGAGAGAAGGTTTCTTCATCCTTAGAAAGATAAATTGTATTTGACTTGAGCATCTGCACTGCTTTTTTCGGTTGAAAGAGATCATCTCCTGAACGGAACCTGTGTGGTCTCAACACCTGACCTTCTCTGCGCAATGTCAGATAATAGATTTTTTTTCCATGATCGTAAGAGAAGATTTCCAGCTCTGGTTTCTTGCGTGGAGTCTTCCTGATTATCAGCATGCTCATGACGTTATTTTGCGGATTTAAATACTGTGGGTGCTTGATGAAACTCTCAGTAGAATCTCTGGAAATGATCAATACCAGATCACAGTTCCAGAGCCTGTTTCATGGAGATATATTCTTCACGGGTGATCTCGCCTTTTGCAAATCTAATCTGTAAAATAGTGAGGGGATCCTGTGGTAATTGCTGAGGTTTTTGGGATGCTGAAGATGGATATGGAGAAGGGGAGGGAAAGGAAGATATTGATGCTTTGGATGCTATCCTGGAGATTTGCTCCTGTATGGTACGAAATAACCTGGCTGCAGTCTTATTGGGTATTCCTCGCAGACAACATTCTTCAGAAAGAAATCGCATATCAATATAAATACTGGAATTGATGATTCCCCGCTCAATACGGGTATTAGCCATATCTTCATACCGGTAATCTGTAATGTTTTGTTTCAACCCCCATGCGGTGGGTCTTCGTATGATAATCCTGTGAGTGGTCACGAAAATAGCATCGGGAGTAATGGCCTGTTCCAATCGTGCCTGTCTGACTGCATGTAAAATTCTCTCACCCGAGATAAGAAGCTCCTTTATATCATTGGGAACATCGATTTCCAGCCCTTTGAAAAGATCTCCAGTAAGTGATTTTTTTTGATCTGTCATCCTATCTACAGAGGAATGGTCTATTTTAAAGATTACGAAAAAGAAACATGTGAGATGAAATAGATCAATATGTTCATGTGTAGATGATCTCTGGAAATTACAGGAAAAAGTTTAAAATTCTCCACGGGGGAGGCAGACCAATGAAATGTATACGGGTACCTAAAAGTCAGGGTGAAAAAGTACGACAGCTCTTACTTCGCAGGGATATCTTAGTAAAGAATTTCAAAATTGCAGTTGATTCCACATTTATCTATTTTCCAGTAAAAGAACCTCTCTCTGGATATGACCTTGTAGATTGTGAGTGTGAACCCCGTTCTCCCCCACCTCCTTCCCTGCAATCTATGGGTATGAGAAGCTTCGATCTCATAGGGGACATAGCAATTGTCGATATCCCTCTTGAATTGCAGGAAAAAAAGCAGGAAATAGCCCGAATTCTCCTGGCCCGGAACCCCATACACACTGTGGTGGAACAGACCTCAGAAATCAGCGGTCAGTTCAGAATCAGAAAGCATGCTTATATTGCAGGGGAAGAAAAATTTCAGACAACCCATACTGAATATGGTCTTTCCTTTCTGGTCGATATCAACAGGGTCTATTTCAATCCTCGACTGGCTACAGAACGCATGAGAGTGGCACAGATGGTAACTGAAGGTGAAAAAATCATCGATATGTTCTGCGGAGTGGGTCCTTTTTCCATCATGGTTTCCCATTATAGTCAGGCACATATCATCTATGCTATAGATATCAACCCCTGTGCAATTGAGTATCTCAAAGAAAATATCAGGATGAATATCTGTAAGAATGTGGTACCTATCTGTGGGGATGCTCGTGAGGAAGTATCTCGTATCGGAAAGGTGGATAGAATCATCATGAATTTACCTCACAGCGCTTTCGAATTCCTTCCTGAAGCCCTCCTGTGGGGTCACTTCATACAGTATTATTGTATCTGTGAAAGTGTAGAAAAAGAAAAAGAAAAAATACGTGCTTTAGGGAAAGATATTGATATTCCTGTTACCATACAGGGTCAAAAGCTTGTTAAATCCTATGCGCCCCACATGAATATGTATCGAATCGATCTCTGTACCTGATTATTCCACAATAGTACCGTCACGCAGCTGAACTGTTCTTTCTGTAGAATTTCCAATTTCGGGATCATGTGTTACCACGATCAAGGTGGTTCCCATATTTATATTTAAATTTTTGAGGAGATTCATAATCTCGCCCCCTGTTTTGGTATCCACGTTTCCTGTGGGTTCATCGGCGAGGATTATCTTGGGATTATTTATCAGGGCACGGGCTACAGCCACCCGTTGCTGCTCACCACCTGACATCTCTGAAGGTTTATGAAGAATCCTTTTTTCCAGTCCCACTGTCATGAGGAGTTCTTTTGCCCGTTTATATCCTTCTATCTTTGATACGCTGGTGGGCACCAGAGGAATGAGAACGTTCTCGATTGCATTGAGAGTGGGAATCAGATTAAAAGATTGGAATACAAATCCCACCTTTTTTCTCCGTAATTGATAGAGCACAGATTCATCCACCCGTGCCAGATTAATACCATCAAAGTAGACTGTTCCTGCAGTTGGCTTATCCAGTGCTCCCAGTAAATTGAGAAGTGTGGATTTGCCTGAACCAGACGGTCCCATGATAGCGAGATATTCCCCATCTTTGATAATCAGATTAATGCCTTTGAGAGCCTTCACAGTGACTGTCCCCATTGTGTAATATTTACTGAGATTTTCTATTCTGATCATCTGATCACTCCATCTTCAATGCAGTGACTGGATTGAGATGCGCTGCCCGATAGGCGGGATAGATACCTCCAATGACGCCCAGCGATATGGCAAAAGTCAAAGCTTCTACAATGAGCACGAGGGTGATTTTTCCAGCGAATCCAGGGACTAAATCTTTAACCAGGAACATGGCTACATATCCCAGCCCAATTCCCAGAATACCTCCCAGAAGACCCAGTATCAATCCTTCGATGAGAATGATTTTCATCACATCTGAATTTGACCATCCTACTGCCTTGAAAACACCAATTTCTTTTGTTCTCTCGATGACTGACATGAGCATGGTATTGGCAATGCCCACTCCACCCACAATAGCTGCTACAGCAGAAATTGCCCAGGTCACTTTTTCGATGATGGCTAAAAATTCCGAAACCTGCTCCGACATAGCAGCAGAGGAACGGGCTTCTACCCCGGGAACGGTCAGATTTATTCGTTTTGCCACTTCTTCTTCTGTCCCGGGTTTAGATACCTTCACCCTGATCATATTGACATGATCATAGGATCTTCCAGAAATTTCTCGAGCAGTATTGATGTGTATATAATAAGCCTGATCAAGTAAGGTATTTCCAAAAGAGAGAATGCCTACAATCCTGAATTTCTCACCCATATACTCGATCGACTGGCCTACTTTCAGATTCAGCTGATCTGCCAGTACAGACCCAGCCATGGCTCCATGAGTATCACCTGAACGAATGGGTCTTCCATCGATAATATCCCAGGAACTGGATGAAAATAACTCTTCTAAATCGGGATTCACCCCCCGTGCTTCAGCGCCGGGATTATTAAATCCTTTACTCAAATCTGTGAGTAATACTGTGGGTGCTACCAGCTTCACTCCATTAACACGCTGTATATCACCCATAACATTTTCAGAAAGGCTGCTCATGAACATCTGCCCTTCCTGCATGATGGTGATATCTCCAGTCACCTTACCCATGATATCCAGGGCATTTGCTTCCAGACCCAGTGATAGAGATACCAGGGCCACGATAGCTGCCACCCCCAGTGATATGCCTAAAAGGGTGAGAAAGGTGCGAGCTTTTCGGCGCAGAACATTATTCAGTACGATTTCTAGCATATCCATGAATATTACCTGTATATTGTGCTATTCTTCAAGAGCTTTCAATTGGCGCTTGCTTCGAACTCTCCATATCACTACTACTGAAATGAGAATGATAGCACCAATAATGTAATAAACCGTCTTATCGGGCTGCGTTTTGGCTGTTAATTCCCAACTTTCCATAAACCCCTGGAGTTCTCCATGTAAATCTTCATAGAACACCTGGATAGTCAACGGATAGGTAGTAGTACGGCTTTTCCCGAGAAGATCATCGAGTAATTTCTGAGGGAATTGAGATTCCATGTCTGGAATCAGTATTTTGAATATTGCTGCATTATTCTCATCTCGATTCATGGAACCAATAAAACTGGTATAGCTTCCAATGGATGAAGAAATGGAAACTTTCACTGATCGTGCTTCTGCTGTTCCATTATTTTCCAGGGTGATAGAAATGATGACTTCTTCGCCATTATATGGCACTCCTGGATCAGCTTCTATACCCTGCAGTTCAATCTGGGGAGTACCCTGCACTTTGATTCCAATGGTCCTGTTCTCAGTGAGCAGCATATCAGTTTCATCCTGGTATACGAGTGTAACACCCATGGCAATGTTTTCAGACTCCACACTGGGTTCCACAGACAGAAGGTAGGTAGCATGGACTGTCTGTCCTGGCGATATATTCTTGAATACCCGTTCTAAATCTGAAGAAATGGGAATTATCACCGATGTGGGTGGGGAGGTAGATGGTATCTGTGTCTGAGTCTGTGTCTGTGTCGGTATCTGCGTCATTTGACTTGTAGGTTGTTCTGAAACACTTATTTGAGCAGATGGGTTGGGATTTAATATGATTTTCATCCATTTAAGTGCATTAGATCCAATATTTTTCACAGAAACTGTCAATTCAAAATCACTGCCCGGTACTATGGGGTCAATAGAAGTTGTTACTTCTCTAATTTCCACCAGGGTTTCACCTACCACATGAATGGTAAAATCATCCATAAAAGCACCTGTCTTGGTGGTAATGTATACCTGTACAGTATAATCTCCATAGGTAGCACTGGATGATACATCTAACTGGAACACAGCGATTCCCAAGGCAGGTTTTGTGATGTCTTTTGTACTCATATCTCCCAGAGTAAAGGTTTCTGAACCCTCCTGAGATGGAGAAAAATAACGGGAAAGTATTAATTCAACTTCTACATCCTCATATTCTCCAGTTTCTAATTTGACAGTGAGCTGAATAGTCACATTTTCATCTCCTGGCCGTACAAAGGGAGGCACAGAAGCAAGTATTTTGAAGGGAGAAGCTGCCCCTACAGTACTGAGAGAGAGCAGTATCATCCCCATGAGTATGATTGCATATTTTTTCATGTTATCACCTCAAACTCCAACTTTGGCCCGGAAGTTTTGAATTTTTGAAATAAATGTCCACATACGTTCGAGCCGTACTTTTCCCTTTTCTGTGAGGGTATAATATTTGTAGTGATTCTCATCCACCAGTTTCATTTCTGATTTAATCAGTCCTTTCTCTTCGAGACGTTTTAATGCAGGATACAGAGTTCCTGATTTAGGCTCATAGAATCCCAAAGTAAATTCCTTAAGGGATTTCATAAGCTCATACCCATACATTTCCTTCTTTGCCAGCATCATCAATATCATGTTGTCTAACAGTGAAAACATATGTATCTTTCCTATATATGTAGATTCCCTATATAAAGGTTTCTGTGATCTGTATGCATTCTATATATAAATTAAAATGATAGAAAACATACTGCATATCAGCTAAAAACAAGAACATCGATGTGTAAAAAATTTATCTCTGTAATACAATAAAACGCTATTATAAAAGAAAAATGAGAAAAAGAGTGGAGAAAAGTTACTCCAAAATTTTATCTCTATATTGTTGATGTGCCTGCATTGTTCCTTCTCGGTCTACGCCACTGAAAACAAAAATTCTCTGGTTTGGCGCCCATACATCTGTCTTGAGGAAGTATCGAGTAGATAATCGTGTTAATTCCTGTTCTCTTTCATTGAGGACAGATTTAACTATATTACCGACACCAGCAGAAGTATCAATTCCTCCCAGAATGACAATGAGTTTTTCTGTTTTGTACTGATCAAATTCAGAAGCACTGACATGAATCACTTCATATCCATTATCCTTCAGGAACGTAATCAATGTTCTGGCCCTGGTATGATCGATTTCATTGGCCACGAGTATTGCCTTTGGCAATTCAATATAGGGATTCACCACGACCTTTGCAGTTGTTTTTTCATCTCCATGGAGGGTACAATGCGCTTTGGCCAGAAACACAGCATCTTTGGTGAGCACCGTAGTGTATGTCAATGTGAATTGATCTTCTTGTATGAAATTGTCTCCTGTCCACGTCCACTCCTTGACAATCTTATCGTCATGGAACAACCAGACATAATTGATGTGGTGATTTTTATCATTCATTCGGTGGGTAACTGTAATCTCCACAGTCACTTCATCGCCTTCAGTAATTTCAGCCGGAACCTGAATCTGTACAATAGGTACTGTTGCAATAACAGGAACCAGTGAAAGTACTAAAGCACCTAAAACCAAGATGGTAGCTTTCTTCATTATGTTCACCTCAATATTGTGAAATACACGAACCCATATATAAATCTTTCGGTTGTTTTAAAAATATTACAATATCATTGATTTTTTAAGATTTTTTACAGATGCATTAGAAGTTTTATAAGCTGATTAAAGAAATTCCCGAAAAATATGCTTTAACATGATATTTACAGATATTTTAACATAATATTTCGTCCATTTATTGTACACCAATAAATTCGAAAGAAGAAAAATTATAGTCATATGTAAATAAGATCATTGATGAAGAAATGAAGAAATGAAAAAATAAGGAAAAATCAGATGATGGTTTTATATCGATCTGCCAGAGTCGCATACAGTTCTGCATGGATTTTAGCTCGTTCCCATTCTTCTTCTGTCACTGTTCTCACGACTTTTCCTGGAACACCCACCACTACTGATTTTGATGGGATTTCCTTATTGTCGGGGATAACAGATCCCATACCGATAATTGCTCCATCGCCCACTGTTACACCATTGAATATCACAGCATTTGATCCCACCAGGACTCTGTTTCCCAGTGTACATCCATGCAGGATTGCGCCATGACCAATGGTACAGTATTCTCTTATCACTACAGGAAGTTCAGGAGCATGTATGTCTTCGAGGGAACCTTCTACATGGATTACACAATTATCCTGCACGCTGGTATATTTTCCTATGGTAATCGAAGAAAAATCTGCACGTAACACAGCTCCAGGCCATACACTGGAATGGGCAGAAAGGGTGATATCTCCAATTACTGATGCATTCTTGGCAACATATGCAGTTTCATGAATACGGGGGGTCACCCCATCAAAGGGATATATCATGGAAGAGCAAATAGACCGATCTTAAAAAACTTGATGGTATTATTATCTGTATACTGGATATACAAAATACGATGTATGATAATGAAAAGCAGATCCATCCTTTTTCAAATATAACATTTTGTAAGAAATATTATAGGAAAAGTTTATATTTAATCGGGGGGTATATGCACAAAATAATAGAGGACTGATATCATGTCTATGAAAAAAGCAACATCTGTGATCATGCTTCTTTTTTTCAGCGTCGGATTCATGTACAGTATAACCCCTGCCCCGGCTGCTTCAGCAATCGTTTCCACAAATAAACTTAATTATTCTCTTGGAGAAACAGTGTATTTTACTATTACCAATACTGGTGCCACTCCCATAACGTGCAGCACAAATAATCCATGGACAATCTACAAACAATCTGGAGCATCATGGCAAACTGCATATGTACCGGGAATCGCTATGGAGAATTGGGTGCTCAATCCAGGTGGCTCTCGAATGTGGTCCTGGGGTCAAACAAGTAATGCAATGGTCACCATCGATGCAGCTACATATAAAGTAGAAGTAAGTATTTCTGGATTCGGAACATGGTCCACAACCTTTACGATTGGTGGTAGTGGAGGAGGTGGATGGGGAACTGGTTCATTGAGAATCTATAACAGCACATCAAATTATAGGATACATATTGATGGCGTATACTATGCCACAGCCATTTCTTCAGTTGTCACCATACACAATCTTTCCACTGGGACACATCAGATCAAATTGACAAAATCTGGATGTGAAGATGTGGTAGAAACAGTGTCCATAATGAGTGGAATGACCACCACCATAAATGTCACTATGGTATGTGGAGGCTCCCAACCTGCAGAAGAAGAGGAAAAAGATGATGATGGAGATGGTGTACCCAATTCAACTGATGGATGCTATAACCCTGATTGCAATCTTGTGGATTCTCGAGGTTGTCCTAAAGATTCAGATAATGACGGAGTAATTGATTGTGATGATGATTGTCCTCGAGAAAAAGGTACAGCTGCCAATAATGGGTGTCCTTTAGGTGACCGGGATAATGATGGTGTACCTGATGATGAGGATGCCTGTTATAATGTTGGCTGCACAATTGTTGATGCAAATGGATGCCCCCTGGATTCAGATGGCGATGGGATAAATGATTGTGATGATGATTGTCCAAATCAATATGGAGAACGTCAGAACAATGGTTGTCCAGAAGAAGATTCAGATAATGATGGTGTACCAGATGGGAGAGATAATTGCTACAATCCTGGATGTACATCTGTGGATTCAAGAGGATGTCCCTATGATTCAGATTCTGATGGGCTCAATGATTGTGAAGATGATTGTCCAAATCAATCGGGTCCCCGAAGCAATAATGGATGCCCTCAGCAGCAAACGACTCCCTCATTTTGCTTGGGTACAAATTTACTAGGTGTTTTTGTACTCCTGGGTGTGACTATTCGGAAATGGAAATCCCATTAATTTTTTTTTCTTTTTATTATTTGGCAAGTAAAGCAATCTTTTCAAAAATATGTTTCTGTAAATTTTTTCCAGATCCTGAAACTTCAAAAAATTTCTGAATATCTTTTTCCTTCTCATAAGATAGATCGAATAAAGAATCATTTCTCGTGGATAAAACAGATTTAAATGAATGCAAAATATCCTCTTTTGAAAAAAGACCGATGCGACTATTTTTACTGATACTGATTTCTAATGCTTTTTCAATCTGTTTTCGTGCACTCAATCGGACCAAAAATTCAATCGTATATGTCCGGGCAATATTTTCGTCATGTTCAAATGCATGATCAGTATGTATCTGGGCAAAGAGAAGATGTTCATATCCTGCAATATACTGAGGATTAAAAAATGCTACCTGATTCCCATAGTTTTTTATCAGATTATCAGGGCTCTCAATACTTCTTTCAAATGCTGCAAACATATATTCTCATATCTATCTCCCCCTTAAAAATTTAGCGCCTTCATAAATAACTAAAGAGTCTAGATTCAGTATTTTAGAAAATCAGGATTCCACCGAAAAGTATTTAAATATTAACCTGATAAGAAATCGTTATATAAAAAAAGAAGCAACTAAATAACATAATATGCAGGTAAGATAGAGATAATATGTGGGTGGTTTCTGGATAATATCGTCAACATACCTGCATATATTGTACATATTACCTATATACCGTAAGCTTTATATATAGGTATTATCTAGATAATATCATGATATTGGAGGGGTCATCGTGAAACTGGTATCTGTGAACCTTCCCGATGCTTACATAAATAGCTTGGATGAACTTGTATCTAGTGGATACTACCCCAACAAGAGTGAAGCCATCAGGGCTGCGGTGCGCGATATGATAAAAAGTGAACTCGGAGGTATAAGACCCCGTGGAAATCTTGAAGAGCCTTTTAGAGGTAGGAGGCGTTGAAATGAAAAGTATTTTAATGAACGCTGAACAACATATTAGGAAAGATAAACCTTTCGAATCAAACATCGATATAGAAGATAGCCTTGGTAAGGCCAGAATTCTTGTAATAGGATGTGGTGGTGCTGGAAACAACACCATCAATAGATTAGAAAAGATTGGTGGAATTAAAGGTGCTGAAACAATTGCAGTTAACACAGATCGTCAACATCTGGAAGTCACGCATGCAGATAAGCATATTCTCATCGGCAGAGGAGTAACCAAGGGATTGGGTGCTGGTGGAGATCCCGTATTAGGGTATCAATCTGCAGAAGAAGATAGAAAAGAACTCAAAGAACTTCTGGAAGGAGCCAACATGGTATTCGTCACAGCAGGTATGGGTGGCGGAACAGGTACCGGAGCAGCACCCGTGGTAGCAGAGATTGCAGCAGAAATAGATTCTCTGGTAATCGGTGTGGTAACTCTTCCTTTCAGCATGGAAGGAAAACACCGTCAGGAGAAGGCTCAAATGGGATTAAAAGCCCTGCAGAGGGCTGCTGATACAGTGATAACGCTGGATAACAATAAACTGATGGAATTATGTCCTCATGCTCCGCTCGACTATGCATTTTCAGTTTCTGATGAAGTACTGGCTGAAATGGTCAAGGGAATTTCAGAAACAATTCTCGAACCATCGCTGGTGAATCTTGATTATGCAGATGTTCGGGCAGTAATGACCAACGGAGGTGTGGCTATGGTGGGTGTTGGAGAATCCAATACCAGTAACAGAGCCCGTGAAGCAGTGGAAGAAGCTTTAAGAAATAGATTACTGGAAGTCGATTACAACAATGCAAAAGGTGCACTGGTCCATGTTTCTGGCGGACCCGACATGAAATTGTCAGAAGCATCTGCTGTGGGTGAATATATAAATAAACTCATTGGAGATGACAATTCCAAGATTATCTGGGGTGCCAGGATTGATGAATCATTACGAGATTCTATGCGTGTCATGCTTATTGTAACAGGAGTGAATTCGCCATATATTTCAGGGAGACGACCTGCTGATGGTGGTGCATTATCTGTATCTGAAATATTCACACCAAGGGGAGGAGGAATAGGGCAGAGTCATAATATCTATGAATATCTCGGAATCGATGAAGTCAACTATGATCGATGAAGATTCGAAAACTACTTAAAGCAAAAATAGAAAAAATATGTATGAGTCCGATGACAGAATCAGCACGGAAAATCTTGAAGATGCTTCGTGGAACTGAATTATCTCAAAAAGAGATTATTCAAAAGTCTGGTATGACAGAACGAACTGTGAGATACATTCTCTCTGATCTATTGAATCATCAACTCATCAATATGAGACGGACACCCAAAGATAAGCGATTAAAGTTGTATTCCCTGACACTAGACATGGTGGGGTAAGGCAGTATCTCAGCCCCCCTCTTTCTCATAATAGTTTTTCTCTCTTTATGATTCTCTTCTCTTACCACAATCATACTATTTTCTATAGCAGGTGACAGAAAGCCTTTTATTTCATAAGAAAAAAAAGGGTTATGCTTCGAATTTCAAAAATTATTCTTGTTTTTATCCTGATGGGGTGGTTTCATGGATCGCTCCATATCCAGCAGCACTCCCCTCTCACTGTAGATGAGACAGACATTTTGACAGGCTGGGATTATGAGATGCAATCCTGGTGGTCTCCCTTTGAATATGATGAAAAAATCTGGGTAGTATACGGTGAATGGAATTTTGGGAATCAACAGATTTTGAAAATCAAAACATATGATGGAGAATGGAGTGATTCCCAGATATTAACACCCGATGGTGAATTTTTGACTCAGGTTGAATCATCTGATGAATTGCTCTTCTTCTGGATAGAATCTGTTCGTGATGAATCTGCAGTATCAGAAACTATCTGCCAGAGAGCATATACGAATGAGTGGTCCTCTCCCCTCTGTTCTGAAACAGCTTTCAATGTGGGAAACCATTTCATGGTAGAAACTCCAGAAGGTATCATGCTCATCTGGAGCAGGAGTGGATTCTGGGAATACCAGCTGTATGAAGCAGGAACATGGAAAGAAAAAGAGGTGCTCACCACCACAGAAGGGTATCACAGATTACTCAAAGTAATCTATCATGCAGATTCTCTGTGGGTATTTTACGAGAGTGGGACATCTGATATTTTATATCGTGTCTTTGGAGATAATGAATCACAAGAATCAGTCCCTTTTATTACAGAGGGGTTCCCCTATATATATTCTGTATGTTCTTACGACAATTCATTGATGATTTTTCTGGAAATACAGGAGAAAGGATCTAACGGTAAAACACTGGCATATACCCACTATAATGGAGAATGGAGTTCACTGCAGGCAGTGGCTGGCCCGGAAAATGGATATCTTTCCGGTGGATTCCCTCTGGTCACAGAAGATGGACAAGTATTTGTGTTCTGGAATGGTTCTGATGCCAATTCTGATTCAGCTGATCTCTATTACCGGGTGTATGATGGTAACTGGTCTCCTATCTATCGGCTCACAGACACTCCCGACATGTGGGAATCCACAGGTACAGTGACTCAATACCATGATACCTTCCTGATATTGTGGCGTGAAAAAAATACCAGGCAGGTGTATGCAACTACGGCTCACCACACAGATACATCCCAAGAATATACTGATGGATTGCGATCAGTTACTCTCAAAGAAGAACCTGTTGACGTGAATCGCAATATATATAGGATACAGCGTTATATTACTCCTCTCATGGTGATTATCACCATATGTGCTATTGGTGCAATAATCATAATGAAAAGAAAGAATGTTTCTGGTTCCAGAAAGAAATCCCAGAAAAAATAGAATACTGTGATTCATTTATCAGAAAGGGCTGATGTCACCACCAGTTTGCCATGTTTTACTCCTTTTAAGGCAATCATGTTATCTGCCAGTTCTTTCACTGCAGGAGGATTTCCTTTCACCACAATAACTTCCAGGCAATTATCATGATCTAAATGAATATGGGTTGAAGAAGCCACATTATAGTGATGGTGATGCTGAATATCGGTGAGTTTTTCCATGACTCCTTTTCTGCCATGGTCGTATACAATGGTGATTACTCCCATTACCTCTTTTCCCTCCATCCACTGATGTTCGACAATAGCATCTCGAATCATGTCCCGGATGGCTTCCGATCTATTTGTGTATCCCTTCAATTCAATAATGGAATCAAATTTCTGTAATAATTGTTCTGACATTGATACGCCAAATCTCACAAGTTTATCCATGAACCTTCTTGAAACCAGGTATTAATACCCTTTTCGATTCTCTCCTTAATCACTGGTAGGGAGGAGGGATGGTGGAAATTACCGGAAATATACGGAAAAATGCTTAAGAAGGCGGTTCCAAGGGTCATACAGGTGGTATTATGAAACCTGCACAGAGAACTGCAGATATTGAATATGCAATAGGAGAAGTGGTGATTCCTGCTCGAAAATTGGAATCCCAGGGAATAGAAATCATTAAATTAAATTTAGGAGATCCTAACAAATTTGATTTTGACACTCCTGACCATATGAAACAGGCAGTCATTGCTGAAATGAATCGATACAATGGATATGGAGATTCTGAAGGAATGCCTGAATTGAGAGAAGCTATTGCTAAAAGAGAGAAGAAAAAAAATAATATATATCTTTCGGTGGATGATGTTTTAGTTACCAATGGAACATCTGAAGCAATCCTCATGCTTTATGGGGCCTTATTAAATCCTGGAGATGAAATACTGGTACCGGGTCCTGTGTATCCTCCCTATGTAGCACTGGCACGATTTTTTAACGCTTCTCCAGTAGCCTTCCGGACCATTGAGGAGGAAAACTGGGCTCCTGACATAGACGACATTCGAAAAAAAATCTCAGAGAAAACAAAAGCACTGGTCTTGATCAATCCCAGCAACCCCACCGGTGCATTCTACGATAAACCAGTACTACAAAAAATTGGAGATGTACTTGCAGAACATGATCTCATTTTTGTATCCGATGAAATTTATGATACCATGGTCCTGGAAGGGACTCATCATTCTCCTACCTTCATGAAAGATATCCCTGTGGTCGGACTCAATGGTGCATCGAAGGCATATCTTGCCACTGGATGGAGAGTAGGGTGGTTGATGTTCAGAGACTACAACAATACATTGAGTAATATCAAGGAAGCCTGTTTTAAGCAGGCCAGAATGAGGATATCTGCCAATATTCCCATGCAGAAGGGAGCACTGGCTGGGTTAACCGGTCCCCAGGATCACATTAAAAAAGTGGTATCTGATCTGAAAGAACGGAGAGATTACATCTACACTCGTCTGAATGATATAGATGGAATTTCCACCCAGAAACCTGGTGGGTCCTTCTACATATTCCCTAAAATAGAAGGAACAGAGGATGATAAATCCTTCGTCTTAGATGTACTGCATAAAGCACATGTTCTCTTTGTTCATGGCTCAGGATTTTCCAAAGAATATGGAAAGGGTCACTTCAGATCCGTTTTTTTGCCTCCAGTGCCGGTATTGGAAAAGGCTATGGATGCGCTGGAAACATTCATGAAGCACAGATAAAATTCTTTCTTTTTTTTTCCTTTTTAATGTTCTCTTTTTACTTTTCATATCATTTACAACTCCAATTATGATATCAAATGTTTCAAATAATTTTTAATAATTTTTGATTCCGCTTTTCTTACATGCAATTGATATGTAGACCGAGGGATGCCAAATTTTTCTGCAATTTCTAAAACATTCTTTTTCCGAGGAAAATCATAATATCCCTCCTCAAATGCACGTGCAATATCTGATTTTTCTTTTTCATCAAGGAGAGGGGCCCCTTCCATTTTAGTAATCATGTTCAGGTCTCCGAATACACCATGTAAAATGTTGTCATATTTTGTAACTCGTACAATCTCAGGTCTGCAGCTATGTTGAAACAGTGCATCTTTTATATTATCCACCTTAGTTCCCAACTCAGAAGCAATTCTCAAATATCGATTCGCTCCTATTTGGAGGATTGGATATATTTCGAAATGAGGAATTTCGAAATAATTCTTGGCATGATGGGCACATTGACAATTAACCAGAAATAAATATTTTTTCCCGATATTACTATAAGAATAGTGTGCAATATGACATTCATTTTCAAAAAAATCAGATATATCTCTTTTAGTAGGTGTATTATTAAATTTTATTAAGATTAATAAATGTAAAAATTTATTAATTTCTCTCATACTCAATACAAGAGATTCACTTCTGCCAAAAATTTTTTCCATATTTGAAATCCAACAACTTGGAAGATCAAGTTTAATTTTAAAATATTTTAGAGATAGATTTTTTTCGGCATTCATATTGAAAATAATTCACCTATATTTAAATATTTTTTGTCATTAAGATGATTTAAATTTTTAATCAAAATTAAAAAACAATTTGGTTAATTATAACAATATAATCTTGAATTATAAACATGATTCAAAAATTAAATAAGATAAGATCTTAATAAAACTATATTTTTACTTTTTTTTATTATAATTAAAAAATATAGTATAAATAAATACAATTTTTCTTTCTATTATCAATGTATGATAGTATACCATACATATCCTCATGTATGGAAGCATCTTCACGTTCTATTTGGTAGGCTATCGAGATTATCCATGAATCTATCAAATGTGGTTAGAAACACTCGAATTTCTTCCTCTGTATTGTATAAATAAAGAGAAATTCTGGTCACTCCAATCTCCATTTTTCTCCTGTTAAACCAGGAATGCACACAAAGACATCCACTTCTGGTCATTATGTTAGCTTCTTCATCCAGATACTGTGAAATGCTTTCCGGAGGTACCTTCAATTTACCATCTTCTTCAATTCTGAAACTTAAAATACCCGATCTCTGCTCAGGTGAAGGGGGCCCTACAATTGATACCTCAGGGTACTGTTGTATTCTTTCGGTGAGTACTCTATTTAGTTGGGTATCGTGTTCTCTGATGGCATCCATTCCTATGGCCTGCAGATATTCCACGGCTGCACCTGCTCCAATCTGGCCTGCATAATTTTGTAGTCCTCCTTCATACATATAGGGAATATCAGCCCATTCCACCCTATCGGAGAAAGTATTAGTTACCGTATCTCCACCTACGATGAACTTCTCCATATTTGCCAGATGCTCTGATTTACCATATAAAACTCCCATACCGGTGGGTCCGCACATCTTATGAATAGAAAAACATAGAAAATCCACATCCAGTTCTTTCACATCTATTGATTGATGGGGTGCACTCTGAGCAGCGTCTAAAATCACCAGGGCTCCATGATCATGGGCAATGCCAATGATTTCCTTGGCCGGAATAGTATATCCATCCAGGTTTGAAGTATGGTACATACTCACTATTTTAACATTTTTATTCATATGGTCTGAAAAAGAGTCCAGATCAAGGGAATTATCTCCTTTCGAAGGAATAATTATATGGTGGATTCCTTTTGTCTTCTTCAGCTGAATCCAGGGGACCAAGTTCGAATTGTGCTCCTTATCTGTGGTAATCACGGTGTCTCCTCTCTGAAGTGGAATGGAGTGAGTCAACAAGTTCATTCCTTCAGTGGTATTTTTAGTCCAGATGATTTCAGAGGGTTCACGAGCATGAATGAATTCAGCTACTTTTTCACGGGCTTTCTCTGTCTTTTCTATGGTTTCTGATGCAAACCAATGATTTCCTCTTCCATGACCTCCAGTACTGGGAAATTGTGTGTAATATTCGGTCATGCTATCGATGACCATCTGGGGTTTGAGAGCCATCCCTGCACTGTCAAAATAAATAGGAGGAAGTCCATTTCTCTTTCTTTTCAAAGAAGGAAAATCTTTTCGTATCGATTCCACATTCATAATATTGCTAATAAATTGATTATTTAAATTAGTAATGCGAGCATATGCCAATTTTGGATAATCTATATTACCTAAACAATCAAAAAGACTGCATAGAATTAAAAATTTAATAGTTAAGCAATTACTTAGCATATGCTATACAAAATAATAAAAAAGCCATTCCAATTACATGAATAGAAACTCAGGAGGATATAAAATGGAAAATTTAGATAGAACACAGATACAGGACATCATATCAGGGTCCACATTGTTAGGTGCTGGTGGTGGAGGATCGGGTGAATCAGGAAAGTTACTTCTTAACACTGTTTTAAAAAATAAAAAAATTCACATGGTCAATCCAGATGAAATATCTGACGATGAAAATGTAGCAGTAGTGGCAGGACAGGGATCTCCAGAAGTATTATTGAAAAAAGGATTTAGTCTGGAATGTGTTAATTCTTTAAAACTGTTAGAGGAAGTAAAGAAGAAATCTATCAATTATGTAGTGCCCTTCGAATTAGGGGGCTTCAATACTGTAACTCCTATGACTGTTACAGCAGAAAAAGGACTGGCCATCATCAATGGAGATGGGTGCGGTCGGGCAGTACCTGAACTGCAGCAAACCACATTCAGCTTATCTGGAATATCCATGAACCCCATCATTGTCTCAGATGATGTGGGTAATTCAGCGATTCTCTACACTGAAAATGCAGTTACAGCAGAAAATCTTTCCAGAGCCGTTACCTCAGAATTGGGCGGTATCACGGGGTTCGCCACTTATTTCATGACAGGGAAAGAATTGAAAAAAAGTGTTATTCCAGAAACCATAACCTATGCTGAGGAAGTGGGTAAATCTATCAGAGTTGCTACAAAACAGAAAAAGGATCCCTCAGAAGCGGTTGTCGATAAAATCGGTGGAGATATCTTCATCAGAGGAACCATCGTAGAACGATCTGTTAACACAATCGGAGGATTCGATTTCGGCAAGACCATTGTGAAAGGAAATGGTGATTTCTCGGGTCAGAAGGTGACCATAGATTACAAAAATGAAAATATGATTGCCTGGGATGAAGATGGAAAAATACTCATGGAAGTACCCGATCTCATCTGTGTAATGGAGAAAAATGGAAACACCTGGACCAATGCGGATCTGAAAGAAGGTCTGGATGTTGTGGTAATCGGCATTCCTGCGCACCATAAATGGACTCAGTTGAAGGGAAAGAAAGTATTCAGCCATATTTTAGAGAAATTAAAGGAATAACCCATATAGATTATTTTTTTTTCATTAGTTCTTCTTTTCCTTCCTTTTATTCTTCCAGAACTTACATTTTTTATCGACCAGCACACAAGCCCCACAGGACCAACAGGTGACTTCCTCTTGATCGGAAATAGGTACATGGCCGATACCCAGAGTATCAGTTCCTGGAACAAGGTTTAATTCTAATCCATGCCTGTCTAAAACGACATTCAAACAGGATACAGCTGTCCCACATGCCAGCACTAAAATTGTATCTATCTCTTCAGATACTGCAATAATCTCAATAAATCTTTCTTCCACAGTTTTTTCCCAGCAGGTATAATAAAAACATGGATCATCTAAAATAAACACGGGGATATGTTCCTCTTCTAATCTTTTTTTCATTTCAAGAACTTCATCTGGACCACCGGTATGACTGTCTTTTGCACATCCTTCACACCCGATTATCAGTACTCCTTTCGAATTTTTAATATGGGGTAGTATTTTTTTAAAATCTTTCTTTGTGGTTATTATAGACATTACATCACCATAAAAAAGAAGAAATAAAAAAAGATTATGGTACAATCGAAACGTTCGTTCCTTTCATGATCACCGACATAAAGTACAGTATGGGAAGGATGAGTAGAAGTGCGGCAATAGCATTGAATATTCCAGAGGACCATGCTACAAAGTAGAATTCACTGAATGCTGAACAAATAATAGCCAATCCAATGGCTACCAGCAGCCAACCCATATTAATTAATAGTCCTCCTGCATCGACCGGGTCTTTTTTACTGGCTAAGCTCCAATAGGTAAGTAAGGCCACGAATATTGCTGCGATTCCCAGTAATACCCAGTTGAAGTAAGAACTGGTGTCGGTTCTTGATATTGCCACTCCTGGAATGAAATTGATCAATCCAGCCACAATAGCAATATAGATCATTTTTTTTCCGACATCCTTTGCTTCATTTAATTCCATCATGATTCTCACCTTAGTATCCTTCCTTACCTACGATATGTTCACCGATTTTGTATTTGATGTTTCCCTTTTCACAGATGATGGCCAGTATGGCATAGACGATAAATGCGGTAAATAATCCGTTAAGTGCGGCTACTCCCCATGTGAGTTTATAGGCCACAACCCCACCCGCAATGAAGGCAATGAGTGCAGCAACATTGAGAAGAGAAATTGGTTTTCCTGCGCCTATCTCATACTCTTTCTTGAGGATTAATTTATGAATGAGCCAGTAGTCACACATCAATACCCCGCCAATTGGTGGCAGCCAGATGCCGAGACTACCCAGCCAGCCAATGAAATGTTCAAAGATTCCAACAGCAGCAATTCCTGTCCCAAACAGACCGAGAAGGGTGGTTATGATCCTCTTATTGAAGGGAATATAGTTTGCCAGTCCTAATGCACCGCTATACAGATTGTTATCATTTGTGGTCCATTGTGCCAGAATAAGTATGGCTATGGCCCCTGTTCCCAATCCTAAGGCCAGCATGGCATCTGGAACATGGGGTGTGGTTCCTACCATAGCAACCTGGGTTACTACAGCTATCATTCCTCCAATCATAAGGGCAATTGTACCGCCCAGTCCATATCCGACAGCTGCAGAGAGACCACCTTGCAGTCCATTTTTCGAATAGCGAGTGATATCACCAATCGCGATGGCTCCTGCCATCACCGATCCAGCAATAGAAGAAATAGCTACTCCTATTCCGATGGGTTCTCCAGGGCCTATCATTTCCAGAATTGCACCAAAGCTTCCTGCCTCACCTATACTGGCATGCAGTCCAAAGACTGTTAACAACATGACCAGGGGGACAGCTAAAAAGCTCAGAACGCCCAGTCCTTTGTAGCCAATCACCGCTGTAGCCATCATGAGGAGTCCACCCCATATTGTGGCTACCTGTACATCGCCAAACCAATAGCTTCCAGCTATGGTATTTATGCTGAGTCCGAAAAATGAAGCCTGCCAGGCAAACCAGCCTACTCCCAAAACTAAGGCCACAATCGTTCCCATTAACGCAGATCCATATCTTCCGAAAGCCTGTCTGAGTGTTACTGATGCACAAACATGGTATTTTCCAGATATGGAACCTAATAGAAGCACATAAAGAGCAATAACTGCCATACCACCTATACTCGCACCTATCATCTGGGTTACAGTAAGTCCAGTTGCTACGGCAGCACCTGTAAACAATGTTGAAACACAGATAATCCAGCCTGATGAAACCCATACATTGGATAGAAATCTTCGCTGTTCATTTTCAGGAACTGGTACCACTGCAAAATCTCCAATATTGTCGACACATTCCTCATCTGGTGCCGGTGTCACAGTTGATCGTTTTTCCGCCATAGTATCCTTTCTCCTTAATTTTTTCACCACAATTTTTTCTTTTGTAGCTAGTAGTGTAGATTCAATTCTACTTTAATAATTATCCATAGCATATGCTAACAATAAATTATATAGCATATGCCAAGAAAGGATATAAAAAACTTACATTAGCAAGATGAATTTAGGTGAGGAAATGAAAATAAAAATAATTGTACCTATAACTGCAAAAGCATTTTTAAAAAATGCAAAGGTCGAATACTCACATTATATCAAAAAAGGAACCATGTTCAAAAATCTAGAATACGATGTAGAGGTATTGCCAGAAGGAGAAGGACCATTTACCATAGAATCAGAATATGATGGAGCCCTGGCTGAATCTGGATCTATCCGACTTGTGGAAAAAGCGGAAAAGGAAGGGTATAATGGAGTGGTCATCGATTGCTTCTGTGATGCAGGGTATCATCCAGCACGGGAAGCAGTGAGCATTCCAGTTACAGGAGCATTTGAAACATCTGTTCGATTTGCTCAATTGCTGGGAAAGAATATTTCTATAGTCACCATGAAAGAAACTTTCATCCCCCGAATTTATCGCATGGCAAAACAAATGGGAGCACTCTCTGATATTATCTCGGTGAGATCAATTGAAGTTCCGGTGGTCAGTCTGGGGGAATTAAAAGAAAAAGTGAGAACTGCATTATTCGAACAATTCGTGGAATCTATCGAGAAAGATAAGGCTGAAGTGATGGTTCTGGGGTGTACAGGCATGATGGGTGTAGCAGATGGAGTGCAGGACATGCTACATAAAAAGGGATATAAAGTACCAGTTGTTAATCCTGCAGAAGTGTGTCTTCGATTCATGGAGTGTCTGTTAATCATGGGGATCAAACACAGTGAATTGACCTACCCCCTGCAGAAAAAATAAACACTGTAAAACTTATAAAATCCTTTTTTTATTTTACTATTGAATGTACAATCTTGAGGGATATAATGACAGAAATTTTACAGGATCTGGAACCGCACAGTGTCTGGACTATTTTCGAAGAAATCACTTCTGTTCCCCGACCCTCCAAAAAGGAAGAAAAAATCCGTAAATGGATTACCAACTGGGCTCAAAAGAATGCTATTTTTTGCAAGGAGGACGATATGGGAAACATTCTCCTTCGAAAAGAAGCAACAGATAATGCATATCCCACTCTTGTTCTTCAAGCCCACATGGATATGGTCTGCCAAAAGAACCCCCATGTACAGATCGATTTTGAAACCGATCCCATCCCGGTGAAAATTGTCAATCGCCATGTAACAGCAGAGGGAACAAGCCTGGGAGCAGATAATGGAATTGGAATGGCCTATGCTCTGGCAGCACTCATCGATCCCCATCTACATCATGGACCATTGGAAGTTCTCTTAACGGTGGATGAAGAAACTGGACTCAATGGGGCCTTCAATATTGCTGCTGATTTTTTCACAGGGAAATATTTGTTAAATCTGGATTGGGAAAAAATTGGAGAAGTCATCAGCAGCAGCGCCGGAGGGGGAGATACCACCTATTCTATTCCCTATGCACACGCAGACAAAAAACAATATACGGGGATTCGCATGGTTGTAGAGGGATTACAGGGAGGTCATTCGGGTCTTGATATACATCTTCTGCGATTGAATGCCATAAAGGTAGTAGTAGAGGGTATAGCACACATAAAAAAAGATACTGATCTTCTCATAACCAGCATACATGGGGGAACAGCCTCTAATTCTATCCCTCGTGAGGCTGAATGTTCCTTTATAGTACCTGAAGAGGATAAAGAGAGTTTGATAACAACTCTCAACAAATGGAAGAATAAAAAAATTATCAGTGCACAGGACTCAGAGCCAGATCTGAATATCATCATCTCCGAGATAGCACCCACAGCCTGTCTTTCTCCCGAGACATCCGATACATTACATACCCTGCTCAGTCAAATTCCCCATGGTCCTCTCTCCTATAATGAAGACATTGAAGGACTGGTCCAGACATCAAACAATCTGGGTGTGGTCAATTCTTCTGAGAATACCATTGAGGTGACCATGCACAGTCGAAGTTCTGTACAGAAAGAACTGGAGGATCTCAGAAATTGTCTTCATGCCCTCGGTATCACTCATGGTGCCCATGTGGTCATGGGTAACACGTATCCTGGTTGGAAATCCAACCCACAAACTCCTTTCTTATCTTTCATCAAGGATATGTATGAAACTGTTTATTCTTCTGTGACCTTCACAGGAGTGCATGCAGGGCTAGAATGCGGAGTACTCTCTGGACTGAATCCTCATTTGCAGCTAGCATCCATCGGACCCCAAATAGAAAATGCCCATACACCCCGTGAACGAGTTAATATCGAAAGTGTGGAAATAATGTGGAAGGTAATTAAAAAAATAATTCAAAATATAAAAATCCTTCAATAATAAGTTTAATTATTGCCGGGCTTTAAAAAATAAATGAATTAGCATATGCTAAAGATAATTATAAAAATTCTATAAATTCTATATTAAATATTATTGGTGAAGAGGAGGTTTCATATGAAAAAAGTCGAAGCAGAAGTAGCGTACAACCATATAGAGAAATTATGTGGACATGGGCCAAGAAACGTAAATGCTCCTGGAGATTTAAAATCTATAGACTATATCTCAGATGTTCTGGAACAGTATGATTTCGAAATACGAGATAGACCTTTTGATGTAGGTATCTATAAAGAAAAAACATCGGATCTTGCAATAGAAATAGATGGAGAAAAAACACCCGTAGAGTGTGTATCTCATTATAGATCAGGAAATACTCCCCCCTCTGGAATGACAGCACTCATCGAATATGTGGGATGTGGCACTGAAGAAGAAGTCAGTGCAAAAGATGTAACAGATAAATTCCTACTGGCTGATACGGGAAAAATCCACCCCGTTTCTAAAGCAGATGTTGCCAAGAATCATGGAGCAGCAGGATGTATCTGGATCCATGGGAGTCCCGGCCATATTATTGCAGCATGGGGGTTACATCGATTTGGAGCCCCACTTCCAGTCATTGGAATATCTTATGAAGATGGTGAAAAATTGAAAAAATTACTGGGAAAAACTCCTGTACATGCGGATATGACTGTAGAGGCTTCTGTAAAAAACGGAAAAGGGAAAAATATCATCGGATATAAAGAAGGTAAGAAAGCGGATGAGATCCTTGCACTCTGTGCACATCGAGAAACAACACACACTACTCCCGGGGCCAATGATAATGCATCTGGTGTGTCAGTACTTTTAGAAACAGCGAAGGTATTTGCAGATGAGTCATTACAGAGATCAATGGCCCTACTCTTTTCTACTGGAGAAGAAGGCGGTGGGTTCGGCGTGGAGGATTATCTCGGTTCATATCCAGATGAAGCAAAACAATTCAAAGTAGCTATCAATCTGGATATGGTAGGCGAAGGAAGTAAATTGCGGCTGGTTGAGAAGGGAAGAAAATCAGCAGCAGAGAAATACACATTCACCTCCCATTGGTTGAATTCTCTACTCAAGAAAACTGCCCATAATTTAGGATTTCACATTGGAGAAGATATCATCTGTGAATATGGTCTGGCTGATGCCGGGCATTTCCTGGATAAGGGTATCCATGCTACCTGGTTCTACAAGCCTGATGATCCGTATTTTCACACAAAAGAAGATACTCCTGATAAGGTAAATCCAAACGATCTCAAAGCGACAGGAGACATTGTGGTCCATTCTCTCCAAGAAATGGATAATGTTAAGGAAATTCCATCCTATAGAGGTGAATAGATGAGTTTAAAAAAAGTAGAATATGAAAGATTGTGTTACACAGAAATGGATGAAGCACTGAAACAATCGAAGGGAATTGTGGTCATAATCGTTGGTGCCACCGAACAGCATGGTCCCCACGGAACCTTCGATACAGACACTGCCTGTACCAAGGAAGCAGTCATGCGGGCTGCTCAAAAAGAATATGTGGTAGTTGGCCCGGTGATTCCAGTGGGTAATTGCCGTCAGAACTTTTCCCCGAAAATGAAGGGAACCCTGTGGCTGGAACCACATACCCTAGAAAATGTTATCGTAGAAATAGGAAATTCTCTTATAAAGAATGGATTCGATAAAATCATCATTGCTAATGGACACGGTGGTAATATCGGTCCCTGCAGCAATGCAGCTGAAAGAATTAAGTATGGAAATGAAAACGTGCTTGTGGCCTGTGTTAAGACCTGGGAATTACATGAGGGATATGAAGAAGAATTTGGTATTGTGTATCCCGAAGAATTATCTGATTACTGCGGACATGGCTGTCTGGAGACCGCATACATCCTACATTTGAGACCGGATGATGTGAAAAAAGAAGAGTATAAGGATTCAAAACCCGAAGACGAGTTGACAGAATTTGGTTGTGTATGGCCTCCTCAATATGGGCCCTACAAGAACCCTATTCAGGTAGTCTTGACCATAGATGAAGTGGTACCCTATGGTCATTTTGGTGATCCTACACCGGTAACTCCTGAGCTGGGAGATGCTATCATGGAGGCGTGGGGTACCAACCTGGCTCGCTTTTTCAAAGCTTTAAAAGAAGGAAAAGTGAAATGGAAGAAACCCTAAGAGAGCCTTAGAATCTTATTATTTTGAGGAGATATTTTCTCCTCTCTTTATGTATTTGCACAATTAATGGAGGATAAATGTATGAATTCAACAGTTGATGAAATTAGAAAGCAATTTGAACCCGGTATCAATAACTGGACTTATCTCAATGCTGCAGCCTGCGGATTGAGTCCCCGTATCGCCAAAGAGGCTTCAAATACCTGGTGGGAGGACAAATTAAACAATGGATCGGTCAATTTCCATGAATGGGAGAAGTATGGGGAAACTACTCGAAAAAAATTTGGCAGATTAATCAATGCTACCGATCAAGAGATAGCCTATGTCATGAACACATCCCAGGGTCTCAATATTGCTTCCAACGGAATCGATTTTCAAAAGGGAGAAAACATCATCATCAATACCCTGGAATTTCCTTCTAATTTTTATCCCTGGCTCGCGTTAAAAGAGAGAGGAGTAGAAATACGGTGTGTGGAGATAGATCAGGGGAGAATCCCCGTAGAAAATATAGAATCGTTAATCGATAGTCATACCAGAGTGATTTCTATTAGCAGTGTTCAATTTCGAAATGGGTTCAGAGCCGATCTGAACCAGATAGGGAATCTCTGTGAAGAACACGAAATTTATTTTGTAGTGGATGCAATCCAGTCTCTGGGCGTGCTGGAAATGGATGTAAAAAAATACAACATCGATATGCTGGCCACCAGCTGTTATAAATGGCTTCTGGGTCCTGATGGAATAGGATTTTTTTACTGTGATAAAGAAATTCAAGACGAAATCACTACGACAAACATCGGATGGATGAGTACATCTAATCCCTGGGATTTTTCTACAGACCTGGAGTTCCATCCCAGTGCCAAGAAATTTGAGCCTGGAACCCCTCCCTGGGCCTTCATATATGGTGTCGATACTATTCTGGACTTTCTCTATGACATTACTATAAAAAAGATACATGATCATGTATTTGATTTACTTGATTATCTCATAGAAAAGCTTCAATCGCTGGATGTGGAGATAACATCTTCACTGGAGGAGAAAGAACGGAGTGGTATTCTAACCTTCACCGTGCCTCACCAGGAAACCCTTGCTGAAATCTACCAGAAAAATCATGTGAGAATCAGTGTTCGGGATGGTATCCGAGTATCCCCTCACATATATAATACAAGAGAAGACATCGATATATTAGTGGATATACTCAAGGAATTCATTTCTTAATCTTTTTTTCTCTTTATTACACTGCATGATAAATAATTCATGACTATCATACAGATTGTAGAGAGAATATTTTTTTCCGATGAGATCTCAGAGCCCCATATTATAATGATCTTTCATGAGCCTGATGAAGGTATTCCAATCCCCAGAAATGGGTGAAGGAAGGTGCTCAAATCGAGGTTCCACAAATTGGGGATCTTTCAATCCGCCTCCTGTGATAATACAGACAATACATTCATCCTTATCAATATCTCCTCTTTCTCTCAAGATTTTGGCAGCTGCTATTGCAGATGCAGAGGTAGTACTGGCATACACTCCTTCATTCCTGGCCAAGAAGAAGAGTGCCTCCATGATTTCATCATCTTCTACAGTCATGGCAATGCCCTGTGAATCTGTAACAGCTCTATATGCCTGAAACCCCACCTGAGGAACCAATATATGTAAGGCCACGGTTTCTTCTGGTTTCACCCGCATAATGGATGAGGAGTTCTTTTCAATAGTCCTGGTAAGAGACCCACCGGCTGCAGATTCCACAGCTACCATGTGAGGAAGTGAATCAATCAATCCCACTGTATGAAGATCAACAAATCCCCTCCACACAGCAGATAATCCGAACCCCATACCCGTGGGGACAATAACCTTATCAGGGACATTCCACCCGAGTTGCTCACATATCTCATAAGAAATGGTCTTTCGTCCTTCTTCGCTATAGGGATCTCCTGTCGGTGACCAGGTATAACTGGAAACGGGGTGTGCACCCAGAGTATCTACACAGGTCTTCATCAGAGGATATCTATCCTCATATTTCTGGAGATACACAATTTTTCCCCCGTAGGAGAGTGTCTGTAAGATAGCCTGTTTAGATTCTTCCAGATTTTCGAAACTGATGACCTCAAATCCGTATCGTGCTCCATATGCTGAAGCAGCTGATGCGGTATTTCCTCCCCCTGCAATGAGGTGATGGGAACCGAAGCGTCGGGCAACAGAGACTGCCACAGCAGCAGAACGATCCTTGAAGGTGTGAGAAGGATTTCGTGATTCATCTTTCGCATAGAGATGATTCATATCCAGGAGTTCTCCGAGAGTTGCACAGGGGAGGAGGGGTGTGGAGCCCTCACCCAGGGTGGTGATTCCATCCTGTGCACGTATGGGGAGCAGTTCTTCATACTTGAAAATACCTGGTCCAGTTCGAGTTTCCAACGTCTTTCTACTGATC
>Ga0180437_10002190_pt1 | contig 31800 bp, 25 predicted proteins | sample SS_ome_4_FD_132410 | JGI IMG/M metagenome (GOLD analysis project Ga0180437, IMG submission 132410) | Hypersaline lake sediment archaeal communities from the Salton Sea, California, USA - SS_3_D_1 metaG | ecosystem: Environmental > Aquatic > Non-marine Saline and Alkaline > Hypersaline >... | reverse complement strand
CGCCGGCAAGGCCCCCTGGCCCTCGACGAGGCGCTTCGCATAGCGTCGCAAACCGCCGAGGCGCTGGATGCAGCCCACGCCGCGGGAGTTGTCCACCGAGACATCAAGCCGCAGAACATCCTCCTGGGCCGAGGCGGAACGGTCAAAGTCACCGACTTCGGAATTGCCCGCGCCGCTTCAGCGCCGGGACATACCGACACGAGCGCCATCATCGGCTCAGTCTACTACAGCTCCCCGGAGCAAGCGCGCGGCGAGGCCGTCGGGCCCCAGGGCGACATCTACTCACTCGGAGCGACGCTCTTCCACATGCTCACCGGACGCCCGCCGTTCCAGGACGGCGACCGACTGGCGATCCTCCACAAGCACATATACGATCGTCCTCCCCGCCCAAGCACGCTCCGGCCCGGCCTCCCTCCAGAGGTGGACTCCGTCATCGGGCATTCACTTGAGAAGGAGCTCTCACAACGCTTCGCGTCCGCGCGCGAGGTCTCGAGCTACCTCGCCGCCTGTCCGCGTACCGAGGAGGCAGGGCCCCACGCACAGGCAGCGAGATGGTGGCGAAGTCATTTCGGCCGAGGCGCCGACGCGGTGGGATGGTGGGTGCGGACGCGCGGGCTGTGGGTCGTCGTGGCGGCCGCTGTGCTCATCGCGGTCGTGGCCGGTGTGACCCGCTGGGCTTCCGCTCGCGGCCGCGCCGAGATGGTGATGGTGCCGGACGTCGTGGGCATGAGCGCAGGCGCGGCCCGCGCTTATCTCGACGAGCTCTCGCTGAAGTACCGCGAGGTGGGCAGCCGCGCGAGCGACGACGTGGAGGCCGGAGCGTTGCTGAGCCAGGACCCAGCCGCGAACATCAACGTGCGGTCTGGCACTGTGGTGAAGGTCGTGCTCAGCGAAGGGCCGAGCCATGTCATCGTTCCCGCAGTCACACGCATGTCTGTCGCCCAAGCGCAGCGCAATCTCCAGGCGGCCGGACTGACGGGCGGTGCCGTGCAGGAGACGTACGACCCCGGCGTCCCGCGCGGCTACGTCGCCAGCACTTTGCCGGCCGCCGGAGCCCGGGCCGTGCGCGGTACAGCCGTCGATCTCGTTGTGAGCCTGGGCCCGAAGCCGACCGAACCAGGAGGCCCGCCGGCGACCGGCCCATCCGGGCCGCATGGCGCTCGCGAGGAGACTCTCACCTATATGGTTCCGGCCGACGCCGGGGCCGACGGCGAGGTGGAAGTCGTCATCGAGATCGTCGACGAGGAAGGCCGCCGCAAGATCTACCAAGGACGCCATAAACCGGGTGAGAAAATCCCCGCGCAGAGGATCGAAGTCACAGCAAAGACGAAGGCGCGCATTCTCGTGGACGGCAAGGTCGAGGCCGAGAGGGAATACCTTCCCTAGCGCGCAGTACAGCCAGCCGCGGACAGCTCTGGCGCTCCGTTCGAGATGCGGGCGGGGCGCTTTGCTGTGCACTATGCCGATGCGTTCTGAAGACGTCCAGAGGCGCCTCTGGGCCGATGGTAGGTTCCCAAACAAATGTGGAATAAGTCACTGGCTTTTGCGGCAGCGCGGGCTCGTGGCCGAGGGGCTAGCCCTTACTTCGGAGGCTGGCCGGGTCGACAGCTACCCCCTCTGACAGGCCTCGAGTATCGGCAATCCATGCCGCCCGAACGCGGGTGCTATGCGCAGGGAATTCACCGCGATCAGTGCCTTTTCGATGTTGATCGCATTCATGGCGGGCGCCGTGCTCTGCATGCAGATCGCTCACGTGCGGATGCCGCCCGAGTGGAACCTCTCCGCCCCAGTTCTGTGGACTCTCGAAGCGGCGATCTTCGGCACTGTGGTCTATGCTTGGCGGCCAGCGGTCACCATCGTTGGCTGGCTCCTCGGCATTGCGGGGCTGCTGGTGGTGCGTCTGGGCCTGACGGCGGGAGCCGCGGCGGGGCTTACGGCAATGCACGGCACCGAGAGCACCCTCCTGGCGACCCAAGAAACCGCGACCGCGGTGCCGCGGCTGTGCGCCGTCGTCTTCTCTGCAATGATCTGCTATCCCCTGCGCTCCTTCCTCCCGGAGAGGCCGGCGCGGAAGCCCGCGGACAGACGTCGATTCGCCGAGAGCGCTGCGGTCAAGTCGGCGACCGCAGCAGGCGCTGCCGACCGCGGCCTGCTTATCGTCACAGTCAAGGACCGTGGGGCCACAGCCGAGCAGACGCCGAAGCCCAGGAGCGAAGCCTATGAGGCGCCACCGCTGCCGACCCCTGAGGTCGAGGGGTCTATCGAATTGCCCCTCTCGGCAGTGCTGGCCGAGCTTCCGCGTGAAACGGTTACCGAGAAGGTACGCGCGATGAGCGCTTCGCAGACCGTCTCAATTCCGCTGGAGGCAATCATCCCGCAGTTGAGAGAGGCTCGAGTAACCTTTAGCATAGCTCAGATCATGGAATGGCTGCCGTCTCGCGTCCGCAAGGCTCTCGTGCAGCCGACTGACCTCAGCCTCGATGACGACTCGGTGGAGTTGCTGCTCGAGTTGATCGTTCCCCAGCTTCCCCCGGGGTCGCTCGCGCTACCTTCGCCGTCGCCGCCACCATGGGCGGATGTCGACCTGTCTGAGGGTGTGGTGTTCGCGACCACTACCTGAGCTCGGAATGAAGAGAGATCGAGAAAGGATCGCTCGGCGATGGCTTCCATCAACTACGCGCTGAAGGAGATCAGCTGCAAGATCGTCTACTACGGGCCCGGCATGTGCGGCAAGACGACGAACTTGCAGTACATCCATCAGCGCACGCTTGCCGACAAGCGGGGGAACATGGTCTCTCTGGCGACACCGGGAGAGCGCACTTTGTTCTTCGACTTTCTGCCGCTGGAGGCCTCGCAGATCCACGGCTTTCGCACAAAGTTTCAACTGTACACCGTGCCGGGACAGGTCATGTACAACTCCACCCGCAAGCTCGTGCTGCGCGGCGTCGATGGGATCATATTCGTTTGCGATTCCCAGTGGGAGAAGATGCGCGAGAACCTCGAGAGCTTCCGCAATCTGATCGACAATCTCGCCTCCTACTCCTACAGCCTCGAGACTATTCCCTACGTGGTCCAATACAACAAACGCGATCTGCCGAACATCGCGCCCGTCGAATATACGCAGTACCTCATCAACCCGCGGCAGGTGCCGAGCTTCGAAAGCATCGCTATCCACGGGGACGGCGTCTTCGAGAGCTTGAACGCCGCCTGCACCATGGTGCTGGCCCACCTGTCGCAGAAGCAGAAGGCGGGGGTCGCGTAGGGGAGTACGACAACGATGGCCTTGACGGGCACTTTCGAGGATGTGAGCTTCGCGGAGCTGCTCCAGATGCTGAACGTTGGCCACAAGACGGGCAAGCTGATCGTCTCCCGCCCGGGAGAGCAGGTCGTGCTCTACTTCACGAACGGCGAGATCGCCCGCGCGGACTCACGCATGGAGAGCGGCCCCGACCTCGTGTATCGGATTCTCGGGTGGAAGGCAGGCGAGTTCTCCTTCGAGCGAACCGAGAAGCCCGTCGTCAAGAACATAAGCGAAAGCACCGAAGAGTTGATCCTGGAAGGCATGAAGCGTTTCGATGAGTGGGAGCGCGTCGAAGCCGAGATGCCCAACATGCACGTTGTGCTGCGACAGCGGGCCTATGCCGTCAATCGCCGCTACGACACCTTGAGCGAAGAGGCCAAGACCGTCCTGCGGCTTGTGGATGCGCGGCGTCAGATCGCCGCCGTCGTGCGCGAGAGTGGACTCGAACCCGTCGCGGCCGTCAAAGCGGTCACGGAGTTGCTCAGCGAAGGCATTGTTGAGGAATGGAAAGGCGGCCGCCAGAGCGGCCACGTGATCCAGACGGGCGGCAGCTTGCCGGAGGCGACTGGAGCAATCGACTCCAGTGCCACCAGCTACTTCTCTTCGAAGAGACAGCTCGAGGCCCGGCGGCAGAGCTCGGACGAAAACACAGATATGCCGGATTCGGATTGAGAAGGCAGCATAGGGGAGTCGATGAACCATGGGCTTGCTACCGAAATTGGTTCAAAATAGCACATCGATAGGGCTCGACGTAGGCAGCAACGCAATCAAGCTCGTCCAGCTGCAGGAGTCCAAGAACGGGATCGCCCTCTACAAGGCCGGCAGCGCCCCCACGCCGCGGGAAGCTGTGAAGGGCGGGGTCATCGTGGACCCCTTGGCAATTGCCAAGGCTATCCAGTCGCTTCTGGAGGCCCTGCAGGTGGATAAAGCCACCGTCGCCGCTGGGATCGCCGGTCCTACGGTCGTGGTCCGCGAAGTGCCGCTGCCCAGCATGTCCGACCGACAGCTCCGGAAGTCGATCCAGTGGGAGGCGCGCAACTATATCTCGTTTCCGGTGGAGGACAGCGTCGTCGAGTTCCAAGTGCTCGACCGTCCCACCACCACAGAGGGCGGGCAGATGCGCGTGATGTTGGTCGCGGCACCTCGAGACATGGTAGATAGTCAGGTGGAGGCGATAGAGCTGGCGGGCCTCGACCTGGCCGCGGTCGAGATACAGCCCTTCGCGTCTATGCGAGGCATTCTCGCCGGCAATGGGCAACTGCAGGGAGGCGGAGATACAACGGCCGTTCTGGGAATCGGCGCAGCCTACACAGACATCACGATTATGAAGGACGGCCAGTTCGTGTTGACACGCATGATACCAATCGCAGGAGACGCCTTCACCGAAGCGATCAAGAACGCGCTCGACATTGACACAGAACAGGCGACCCAGCTCAAGGAAACGACGATGCAGGTGGTGTCGAGCGAGGAGGAGCGGGCGACTCTGGATCCGGCCACCCAGCAGGCGAGCCGCGCGATAGAGCCTCTGCTGGACGAGTTGATCCGCGAGGTGCGCCGCTCCCTCGCCTATCACGACTACCAGCAGCAGTCGCCGGACGCGGACGCCGGAGAACTCGGTGTGAACCGGATTCTCCTCAGCGGCGGCAGCGCCAAGCTCCCGCGCGTGGGCGAGTACTTCCAAGCTCAGCTCGGCGTGCCGGTCGAAGTGGTCAACGTTTTCGGCAGCAGCGATCTGCGAGCACAGGGAGTGAACCAGGACTATCTCCAGTCCCACGCGCCCGTCCTCCTGGTGGGAACCGGACTGGCTCTGCGCGAGATGCGTTCGCTCAAGCAAAAGCTTGGCGAAACCGGAGAGAAGGCATCATGACGGTTTGCGACATCAACCTAATAGCGACCCGACGCGCGCAGAAGCAACGTGCGATCACCATTATGCGATGTGTGGTCTACACGCTCATCGCGGTGCTCGTTGGAGTCGCCATGCTGTACGCCAAGCTGTGGGTCGCCACCCGCTTGGTACAGGGTCAGATTGCCGAAGTGGAGGCCAAGCTCACTGACCCGGCGCTGGCGGAGGCGATTGAGCGCATCGAGTTCCTGGAGACCAATATCGCCGACCTCGCGCCTCGAGTCACATTGCTGGAGAAGGTCCACGACAGCGAGGAAGCCTGGATCCGGATACTCCGCGACGCCAGCGGGGCGATACCGAGCGGCGTGTGGATTTCCCAGTTAACCTCCCACCGTGGGGAGAAGGAGCAGTCGCTGGTCTTACGGGGATCGGCCTACAGCCAACGAGACATCGGCGAGTTCATGCTCCAGCTCGAGGAACTGACGTGGAGCGACGCGCCGAACCTCGGCTTCACCCAAGTCAAGACCGGCCACGGGCAACACTCCGTCGTTGACTTCGAGGTGACCGTGCCGCTGAACCGCGTCATCGGGAGTGGGCTGAGATGAGCGTTGGAAGCGATCGAAAAGTCGTCTTCGCACTGCTGGGCATCGCAGCGCTGTGTCTGATCGGCCTGGGTGCCAGCCTGTACCATGCAAAGGGCGCCGAACTGAAGAGGCTCGAGACAAAGCTCGGCGAGAAAGAAGCCAAGTTCAAGGAAGTCCGGGCCAAGCTGACCGAGTTGCCGGACTTGGAGGCGAAGTATGGGAGCCTGCAAGGAAGGCTCTCCGTTCTCGAGCCGGCACTGCCCGACAGCGCCTACATCCCCACCTTCTTGCGCCAGATCGAGAACCTCGCCCGACAGACGAACAACGGCATCCTAATGATCAGGCCAAAGCCGGCGATCCGCCGCTCGGCGGCCGATTCGGTCAAGATCAACGACGAGACCGGCGAGATCAACAAGAACCAGTCTGGGGGGACGGAAGCGGCGCCTGCGCCGATGCCATACGACTTCGTGCCAATCGAGCTGAAGCTGCAGGGCACCTACTGGACAGTTATCGACTTCCTGGCGGCGCTCCAGCAGTTCCCGAAAATGATCGCCGTGAATGATATCTCCTTCAGGCCGAAATCCGGTGGTGCAGACAGCATGGCATCGCCCAGCCTCACCGCGACCATGGGCCTGACCGCGGTCGTAACGAAAGGGGGCAGTGATGCAGAACAGGGGTAAGGAGATTCTCCTGCTAGTTTTGGCGTTGGCTGCGCTGGGAGTTGCGCTCTTCACGTTTCGTGGCAAGCCCTCTCCCACCGCCCCGCCGGCCGAGCCAACGGCGGCACAGGGGGAGTCTGAGAGGGAGGTGGCTGCGGCGCCCGCCTCGGGCGAGCCGGACAGGCTGACGGCTGCGGGCGCAGCACCGGAGGGGAACCGCAACCCTTTCGCGGCCCCCGGCACCGTTCCGGTGGCACCAGAGCCGGGCGCGGAACCTTCCGCGGCCGGACCTGAGACCGCTGCGCCGACAACTGAGCCCACACCCGCCTCGGACAAGGCGCTGACGCTGACCGGGATTGTGGAGGGGAAACCGGCCGTCGCAATCATCCGCCAAGAAGATCAGCGGTACTTCGTCAGAGCTGGCGATCAGGTTGGCGACCACTATCGCGTGCAGGCGATCGGCCGCCATCAGGTCACGCTCGTCGGACCAGAAGGCAAAGTAATTCTAAGGATGGGAGGGAGGCAGTAGCGCCATGACTCGTACACGGATCTTGACAGTTGGCAGCTTGGCGGCTTGCCTGGCCTTGCTGCTGGCGGCCGGTGTGGTCCTCGCCAACGGCGTCGAAACGCCCAAGGCCAGAGCCGCGGCCGCAGCGACAGGAGGGGAAGCGGCCTACATGGGGGCCGCCCGCGGGACCGGGGGAGGCCCGCCGGCGTCGACAAACCGCATCAACCTCGAGTTCGTGGATGCGGAACTGATCGACGTGTTCCAGGCTCTGGCCACCCAGAGCGGGGTCAACATCGCGGTCAGCGGAAGCGTGAAAGGGAAGACGACCCTCCGGCTCCGCAACGTGACGCTGACTCAGGCGATGAACATCGTGACCAGGCTTAACGGCCTGGACTATGCCTGGGTGGAGGCGGCGTACGTGGTCGGCACTCCCGAGGAAATCCGGACTATGCGCGTCTCGGAGTTGCGGACTTCGGTGATCGTGCTACAACACATCCAGCCGGAGTACGCCCAGCAGGTGCTCGCCAAGCTCACCCCCGAGGTGACAGTCTCCACACAGAAGGGCGTGCGATCGATCCTGCTGCTCGGGACGGAGCCCGCGCTGGCGAAGGCTCAGCGAGCCCTGGCAGAGATAGACGTGCCGCCTCTGCCCACACCGCCAACCACCGAGGTCGTGCCGATTCGCTATCAGATGGCGGAAGACCTGGCGGAGATGATCCGCGCGGCCGTTCCAGAGGTGAAGGTGCAGCCAGGGCCGCAGGAGAACAGCCTCCTCATCACTGCTGACAGCCTCCAGTGGGAGAGCGTGCGGTCAGTGATCGCGGCTGCGGACAAGCCGCCAGCCCCGGCGCAGGCGACCAAGGGCGTCTACTATGTCCAGTATCGTGAGCCGGAAGAACTAAAGGACACCCTGGCCTCGCTGGTGCCGGACCTCAGCGTTACGCTCGCACCCCGCTCGTTCACCCCATCTGTACAGCAGGCCACCGGTGGAGCCGGCGGAACGGCTACCCTGCTCTCAGCCCCGCAGCTGGGAGCTGGTGCGGGGGCAGGTGCCGGCGCAGCTGAGATGTCTCCGGTCACCGCCCTCATCCTCTCCGGCGCCCCGTGGACGGTGGAGCAGGGCCTCGCTCTGCTGGAGGAACTCGACACGGCACCTCAGCAGGTGCATATCGCCGCCATGGTCACCGAGGTCAGCCGCGATGACATCACGCGCATCGGCATCGACTGGGGACCGACTGAAGATCCAGGGCTCGGTTCCACTGGCGCGCCCTTCGTAATGGGCGAGGCGATCCCCATCGACGCGCCCGCTGACGCGATAGTGGCGAAGGACCTCCAGATCGGCAAGATCCAACGAAGCTATCTCCAGTGGAGCGCCTCGATCCGGGCCCTCGAAGAAGAGGGCCGCGCGCGGGTGCTGTCGAACCCGAGCGTCACGACGCTCGACGGGCGCCAGACGTCGCTGCACACCGGCGAGACGTACTACTACGAGGTGGCAGTTGCGGCTGCGACCACTGGGGGCATCGTCAAGGACATCCGCACCTTCGACGTTGGCATCAGCCTCAACGTCAATCCGCGGATTAACAACGATGACGAGGTCACGCTCACCATCCAGCCGATCGTCGCGGCGCTGCGCGGCACAAGCGAGTTCGCGCTGCCTGTCGTCACAGAGCGCGCGGTCGTCACCACGGTTCGGGTCAGGAGTGGCGAGACCGCGGTCATCGCCGGCCTCGTGACCGACGAGGAACAGATAACGGTGAAGAAGATCCCGTTCCTGGGCGACCTGCCGATAGCCGGCGAGCTCTTCAAGTATCGCGACCGAAGGCCGGCGCACCGGGAGATTCTGGTCTTCGTGACTCCGACGATCCTGGGAGCATAGCGCTGCTGCATCGAAGTCAATACGGCTGACCTGGTCCGAGAAGAGACGATGGCGACAACCTGAGGCGACAGAACGGATCATGGCGCCGGCGTGGGGGCTTGCCCAAGTCGGGCAGGCCCCCTTTCTGTCTCCGGGGGCCGGCGCAGGAAAGACGCGAGCAATATGGAGACGCGGACAGTCGCCGACATCGTGCGAGAAGTGACGGACATTGGGGACGACCAGCTCAAGCAGGCGCTGGACGTCCAGAGGGAGACTCGCGAGCCCCTGGCCCAGGTACTGGTCAACATGGGCCTCATCTCCGACAAGGAGAAGGCCCGGATCCTCGGCCGCCAGTGGGGCATTCCCTTTGTCGATCTCGCGGAGAAAGAGACCGACCGCGACCTGCTGAAGCTGATCCCCAAGCACCTGCTCCAACGCTGGAAGGCGGTGCCGATAAACCGCAACGGTCCCCGCCTCGTCGTGGCGATGGCCAATCCTCTGGACGTCTATGCCATCGACCAGATGCGACTGGTCGCGGGGATGGACATCGAGTCGGTCATCGCAGCCGCCGAGGATATCAACAATATCCTCGGCCAGTCAATGTCAGCTCGAGAGGAGCTCGCGGGCGCGCTGCAGGATATGGGCGAACTTGGCGCCGACCCCGATGACATCGAGCTGGCGGAGAAGACCAAAGACGACGAGGACATGAGCATCGACCAGCTCCGCGAGATGATGGAAGACGCTCCGGTCGTCCGGCTCGCCAATCTCATTATCCATCAGGCGCTGCAGGACAAGGCCAGCGACATTCACATCCAGCCCGAGGCCACGCGCGTGCGGGTTCGCTACCGCATCGACGGGGTTCTCCACGACACGATGACGGTCCCCAAGAAGGCGCAGGCACCCCTCATATCACGCATCAAGGTGATGGCCGACCTGGATATCGCAGAGAAACGCGCGCCCCAGGACGGCCGCATTTCGCTGCGGGTGGGCGGCGGCGAGTTCGACTTCCGAGTTTCCACCAACCCCGGGGTCAACGGCGAGAAAGTCGTCATGCGAATCCTGGACAAGCGCGGTGTCCAGGTCAGACTGGACCAGCTCGGCATTCCCGCAGTCATAATGGACGATTACGAGGGACTCATCAACCGCAGCTACGGCATCATCACGGTGACTGGACCGACCGGTTCGGGGAAGTCCACAACCCTCTACTCTGTGCTCAACACGCTAAACAGCCCAGAGAAGAACATTCTCACCATCGAGGACCCCGTCGAGTATCAGCTCCCGGGCCTCACCCAGACCCAGGTAAACCAGCGAGCGGGTGTGACGTTTGCCAGCGCACTGCGGACTTTCCTCCGGCAGGACCCAGACATCATCCTCGTGGGTGAGATCCGAGACGCCGACACTGCACTCATCGCCACCGAGGCCGCACTCACAGGGCACATCGTCTTCAGCACTCTGCACACCAACGACGCGCCGACCGCAGTGGCCCGCTTGATCGAGATGGGCATTGAGCCATTCCTCGTTGCTTCTTCCGTGATCGGGGTGCTGGCACAGCGACTGGTGAGAGTCATCTGCCCCGAATGCAAAGAGGCGTACACGCCGCCGGTTGAGGCGTTCCGGCGACTCAACCTGGCCATGGACTTGGACTCCGTCACGTTCTACCGGGGACGGGGATGCGACCGATGCCGCCACACCGGATATCGAGGCCGGACGGGCATCTTCGAGTTGATGCTGGTATCCGACCACCTGCGGGAGCTCATCCTCAGGAAGGCCCCGACGCACGAGCTCCGCCAGGCCGCGCTGGAGTCCGGCATGATTACCCTCAAGCAGGACGCCATGCAGAAGATCCTTGAGGGGGTAACGACGATGGAGGAGGCGCTCAGAGTTGTCTACGCAGGTTAAGGAGGGAGCAAAACCGAGGGTCGAGGAGTATTCCCTCGACGAGATTCTCACGTTGGCGGCCGAGCGGCAGGCCTCCGACGTGCACATCACGGCCAATCTGCCGCCCATGATGCGTGTCGACGGCCACCTGCGTCCCATGAAGTTCGAGCGAGTGGAGCCGAGGAACTGCCAGCGGCTTATCTACGGCATTCTGACGGACCATCAGATCAGCACCTTCGAAGAGAAACACGAGCTCGACTTCTCTCACGGCATCGCGAAGGTCGGCCGCTTCCGCGTCAACGTCTTCATGCAGCGCGGCTCGCTCGCAGCCGCCTTCCGGCTGATCCCGCGCAGAATCCCGGCGCTGGAGGAGCTGGGGTTGCCCGCATCGGTCAAGAAGCTCGCCGGTCGAACCAGCGGGCTGATCTTGGTCACCGGGCCCACCGGCAGCGGGAAGTCCACCAGCCTCGCCGCGATCGTCGACCACATCAACCGTACTCGCGACTGCCACGTCATCACCATCGAGGACCCCATCGAATACCTGCATCGTCACCAACAGGCAATGGTGAACCAACGCGAGCTTGGGAGCGACACCTACACCTGGGCGGAGGCGCTCCGCTCCGCGCTGCGCGAGGATCCAGACGTCGTGCTCATTGGTGAGATGCGCGATCTCGAGACTATAGACACCGCGCTCAAGATCGCTGAGACCGGACACCTCGTGCTGGGCACCCTCCATACGCGAAACGCGCCGCAGAGCATCGACCGCCTGATCGACGTCTTCCCGCCGCACCACCAAGAGCAGACGCGGGTGCTTCTCGCCAGCACTCTCGAGGCCGTGATCGCCCAGCAGCTGTTGCCCAAGATCAGCAGCATCGGCCGCGTGCTCGCCACCGAAATCCTGGTCGTGACGGCAGGGATCCGCAACCTCATCCGAGAGGGGAAGACCCACCAGATCTACGCATTGATGGAAACCGGCGGCGAGGAGGGAATGCGGACCCTGGATCGGGCGCTCGCCTCGCTGATCCGCCAAGGCGTGGTGGCCGAGAACGAGGCACTGGCTCGAGCGGTCGATCAGGACAACGTCCGACGATGGCTTGCGACCCTGTGAAGGAGCGGCTGAAACAGGGAATAGACACAGGGATGAAGTTCCGAAGACACTCGGGAGCTCGAAGGAGTGAGTCTCGTGGCGACTTATAGATACAACGCGATGGACGCAAACGGGCGAACCGTAACCGGAACACTGGAGGCGGACAGCCTCGAGCTGGTAAGGAGCAAGCTCGCAGACCTGAGATACCACGTCCTGTCCATCAGACAGACCAAGTCGCGGCAAGGCTTCCAGGAGTGGTTCACGGGCATTCAGCGGGTCAAGCTGCGCGACCTTGTGATGTTCAGCCGCCAATTCGCGACGATGATCGACGCAGGCTTGAGCGTGGTGAAGTGCCTCGACATCCTGCAGAAGCAGACGCGCAACCCCAGGCTCAAAGACATCATCGGCGAAATCAAGCGCGACGTAGCGGGCGGCACGAGTCTTACTGAGGCGGTCCAGAAACACCCGCGCGTCTTCAGTCCCCTCTACGTCAATATGATCCGCTCGGCCGAGGTCGGAGGCATTCTCGATGTCGTGCTTGACCGCCTTGCCACGTTCCTGGAGAAGGAGCAGGAGACCCGCAACAAGATCAAGTCCGCGATGACCTATCCGATTGTGGTCTTCTGCTTCGCCATGCTGATGCTCGTCGCACTCCTGTTCTTCGTGCTGCCAAAGTTCAAGGGCATCTTCGAGACCATGGGGCTCGACCTCCCGCTCACGACGCGGCTCATGCTGAACTTCTCGGAGTACATGCGCTCCTACTGGTACATCGCGCTGGTGGCAATAGTCGGCTCCGTCGTCCTCATAAGGATCTTCGCACGCACCGAGAGAGGACGCTACGCGATAGACGCGGCCAAGCTGAAGCTCCCGATCTTCGGCGACCTAATGCTGAAGACCGCCGTATCGCGGTTCGCGCGAACCTTCGGCACCCTCATCAGCAGCGGCGTCCCCGTGCTCCGCGCGCTCGAGATCGTTGCCGACACGGCGGGGAACTGCGTGATCTCGGAGACCGTCGTGCGCGCGCGCTCCAGCATCAAAGAGGGCGAGAAGATCAGCACGCCGCTCTTTGGCAGCAAGATATTCCCCGTCATGGTAACCCAGATGATAGCCGTCGGAGAGGAGACGGGCCGCCTCGACCAAATGTTGGTCAAGGTCGCCAACTTCTACGACGATGAAGTAGATGCTACCCTCAAGAGCTTGACCTCGCTGATCGAGCCGCTGATGATTGTAGGCCTCGGCCTCATCGTCGGCTTCATCGCGGTCTCGGTCATCTCTCCGATCTACTCCCTCGTGGGTTCCTTGGGCGGGTAGGCCCGCGGAGCCAAGCAGCAGAAGCTCAAAGGAGGCGAGAGGCTGGGGGCGGCCGCACCGCCCGGCCGGACGGCGACATGGCAAAGGCAAAACGAAAGGCTCCCGACCGATCTAAGGTCGACGCGCTCATCCGCGACTACCGCCGGACGGCCGACACGACTTTGCGAGACCGCATCATCGGACAGCACCTCTACCTCGTGCAGACGGCCGCCCGCAAGTTCGCCGGCCTCGGCGAGTCCCACGAAGACCTCCTCCAAGAAGGCGCCATGGGCCTGGTCAACGCGGTCGAGCTCTATGACGCCGATCGCGGCGTCCAGTTCTCCACCTATGCCACTCACCTGGTCGAGGGACAGATCCGGCACTACCTCCGCGACCGCGGGAAGCTCATCAAGCAGCCCGCCTGGGTGCAAGAACTCACGGCGAAGATCACGAAGGCCACGGAGGCGCTTACCCAGGAGCTGAATCGTCCTCCGACCCTGGCGGAAATCGCCGAGCGCGTGGACACCACAGCCGACAACATCCGGCGCATGCTGGAAGCACGAGAGCGCAGCAAAGTCGCCTCTCTCGACGCGGCGCGCGGAGATGACGACGACCAGAACCCGGCGATCGATCCCGAGAAGCTACGCACCGACGACTCCGACGCCGTCCACCTCCCCATCGAGGACCGCATCTTCCTCCGCGACGCGATGTCCCGCTTGAAGACGCTCGAGCGCAAGGTCGTCCACCACTTCTACTACCTGGACCTGAACCAAACCGAAATAGCCCGCAAGCTCGGCATCTCGGTCAACTACGCTTCTTATCTCCTCCGCGGCGCAGTCGCCAAACTCAAGCGAGCCTTCGAGCAAGAGCAGGCCGCACAGCGCGAAGCGGAAGAGCAGCGGCGCGAGCCGTTGGGAGCCTACTCGCTCTCCCTGCGGCCCGCCCCGAGCGATCCGCTCACCAGGCTCGCGACGCAAGGCCACTTCGTCGAGCGCATCGCTCAGGAGACCGAGCGCGCGAGCCGCTATCCGCAGCAGTTTTCGGTGCTGCTGCTCGAGCCGGACGATCCTGACCTCGACCATGACACGCTGCCGGCGCTGGCCCGCCTCTTGCGCACCAATGTCCGAAGCATCGACCTCGTCGCTCGGCTGACCGGACCTCGCTTCGGCCTGCTGCTGCCCCACACAGGACGAGAGGCCTGCGTACTCGCCGAGCGCATCGTGAGAACGGTGCATACTCGGCTTCAGGTGCCCGACAAAGCCCTCACCGTCAGCACCGGCTTGGCGATCTATCCCACGAACGGACGTAACGCCGACGACCTCATCTCCGCCGCCGAGGATGCCCTTTCCGAGGCCCATTGCCAGGGGGGCAACTGTTACGTCCGGGCAAAGTCGATTGCCAGAGGTAAAGGAGAGCCCCAGGCTGCTCCCGGATAGCCGCTGCCGGCAGATTCGCCGGATTCCGACCAAAGGAGACCCCGCCAAGCGGGGTCTCCTTTTCCATCTCAGAATCGGCGAGAAACTGTGGAATAACCGCTCAGAACGTACCAGCCGCGCGGACCGGCCGGAACCGGCCGCCGGCACGCGGTTCGAAGAGGACCGCAGCAAACACAAAGACCTAACACAAGCCTTGATAAAGGGAGGTGACTTGGCAAGATGATGAGTCGAATGATCGACCGCCGGAGGAAGGGTTTCACCCTGATCGAGATGCTCATCGTGATCGTGGTGATCGCCATTCTGGCGCTGATCGTGATTCCGCGACTCCTGGGCGCGGGTCGTAAGGCAAAGGAAGCCACGCTTCGCGGCGACCTGCACCAGCTACGGAACGCGATTCAGCAGTTCGAGGCCGACTGTGGCGACTATCCGTCGGCCGTCTCGACATTGATGACACAGCCCGCGGCCGGCTCCAACGGTGGCAACGGTATTGCCCTCGACGTGAACGGCTGGCAGGGACCGTACCTGCGCACGCCCGACAACAACCTGCCGAAGGACCCGTTCACCGACAGCAGCACGACCTGGAGCTACACGGCAACGACAGGTCACGTGCAGAGCGGATCGACCCTCACGGCGATCAACGGAGAGGCGTACAGCAGCTGGTAAACGGAACGAACATCGCAGCTGCGATTTGCTGACTTAGCCGGGGATAGCAGAAGTAAACGCATCAGAAGGCGACTTCTGCTATCCCCGCGTACACTGGGGAGCAATATGAGAGCACGGCGAAGGATTCGGGGATTTAGCCTGATCGAGCTTCTGGCGGCTGTTTTCATCCTCGGCGTCGGACTCACCAGCGTCAGCACCTTGTTTGTGGCCGGGCTGATCTCAACACGTAAAGCCCAGCGCGTGAGCGTGGCCCTCAACGCGACTCAGCAGCACGCGGAGCGACTCCGCAGCGCTGGTTTCTCCGGCTGCATCGTGGATTCGGATATCTGGACGAGCGAGGACGGCTACACCATTCTCGAGCAGAACGCCGACCTCACCGGGCGCATCGGGTTTGGAATCCCCGAACTGCCCAATGGCCAGGGCGAGATCTCGATCGAGTTCTATGACGGCGGCTCTGGTGTCTATCCAAACCTGAAGACTGTTTCGGTCTCAGTCACGTGGTTGGGCGGCGGGCCCACCGGCGGATCGACTGTCCTCAGAACGCTGGTCGCGAATAGACCGTGATGCAAGGTGGAGGCAAGATGATAAGCAGAAGGCCGCGCTATCGCGCGAACGGAGTCACCCTGCCGGAGGTGCTGACTGCCGCCATCGTTCTGACGGTGATTGTCGGGTCGGTGAGCGCCATCTACGCGGCGGCGATGCGAGGATGGTATCAGGGCGCGAGCCTAGCCTACGCCGAGCAGAAGGCTTCATGGGTGATCCAGCGCGCGGCTCCCGACATCCAGCAGGCCCTGAGCATCACTCCGGCGAGCTCGCCCTACGACACACTCTGCATCGCAGTGCAGCTTCCTGCGAAAACATACGACGGCTATTCGGGCGTATACCTCAACCAGGTATCGACCGATGCTGAAGGCAATCCCTATCTTATGCCTGGGAACTACGCAGTCTACTATCGAGGGGACGAGTACGGCAACCTCGATGTGGACGGGGATCGTATATGGCGCCGGCTTACACTGCCGGACGGCACGCTCATCAAGCAACAGGAGATCGCCGACAACGTCGTGGACAACCCCGATGATGGCACCGGGACCCCGAAGCCGATGTTCATCTATTGGCCGGACATATACCGGCTTCGCTCGGTCGAGGTGACCATCACTATTCAGGAGACAAGGGGGCATCGGACGGCGACCGCCTCAATGGCCGGCGAGCTGACTCTGCGGAACAACTAGGGTGCAGAAAGCGAGGAGATGGACGATGGCGAGCAAGAGTTTCCGCTGCTACAAGGAGGAGACCCGGGGCAGTGTGTTCCTCCTGGCCATGGTAGCCCTGGTGACGCTCCTGCTGCTGGGTACAACCCTGGTCCAGACGGCGATTCAGGGCCTTGCCTCGGCGTCCAACGATCGCCGGCAGGCAGAGGCCTTCTGCCTGGCCGAGTCGGGCGTCGACATGGCCATTACCAAGCTGTACGAGGACTACGACAACATCAATGACACCCTAGCGACCTCCGGGTCCTACAGCGATGGCTTCTCCATGCCCAACGGTACGGTGTCGTACACGGTCACCGCGCCGTACAGCGGCATCACAGATAGCTGCCTGATCGTATCCGACGCAACAACCTGGGCGAACAAGAGCGCAGAGGTCCGAGTGATCGCCGCTTACCAGGCCGACGTCAGTCGTGTGTTCGAGGGAGCGATTTTCAGCGACAGCCCGCTTACGCTCAACGGTGGCGGCGGTGTCTACCCGGATGAGAACGGCAACGGTGGCGACATCTACGCGAACGGTGACGTCATATTCAACGGCACTTCGTTCCAGATGACAGCGGACGGCTCCATCTACACGACCGGGACCGTCAACTGGGTGCCGACCGACGTGCCGGCGACGCACGTTCACCAAGGCGTAGCCCCGGTGAATATGCCCGTGATCGATCTCGACTACTACAAGAGCATCGCGGGCACCACCTACAACGGCAACGTGACTTTCAATGACTCGAACATGGCGGGCCTGAGCGGCGTCGTCTATGTGAAAGGCAACGTGAACATCTCCGGCAACTACACCGGACAGGCGGTCATCGTGGCTACCGGGAAGGTTCAGATCACCGGCAACGTCACCGCGGGCAATCCAGACTGCGACACGCTCGTCATCATGAGCCCGAAGTCCATCAAGATCAATGGAAACGTTCACATCGACGGACTCATCTACGCCCACAGCGTTCTCGAGGAGTCAGACACGAGCGTGGGCGGCAATGTGGAGATCAATGGGGCCATCATAGCAGACGTGGTGCGCACGAACGGTGGGATCTCGATCACGTACGATGACGTGTGGAAGGCCCTGCCGCTACCTGGCGTCGGCAAGACACAGTGGGCACCAGTTTCGTGGCAGATACTCTACCTGTGATCACTCCAGCATAGCAGACAGGAGGCGACCCTTTGCTGCTCCACCCGTTTCGAGACCTTCGCGATCCCGACGAGAAAAGACGGGAGATAATCTGGATCGCCATCAGCTTCATCGTGATCCTGGCCACCTGGCTCGCGGTGGTCCTGATCTTCGGCTATCAGCCGCTGATCCTGGGTATGAGCTACGATGAAGCAGTGCTGTTCACGGGGCTGGGCCTGCTCGTTTTCTGCACGGTCCTTTACCTCGCCGCGCGAGAGCGGGAGCAGCGGGCGGCCAATCGCCGGCTTCTCGGCCAGCTTCAGCAGACCGTCGCGCGGCTCGACGAGCGTCTTGGTCAGCTCAGAGGCCTGTCTGCAACAAGCGCAGAGCTGGCCGGAGCGCTGGATATCCGCGACATCGCGCGCTCCGTGGTGGAATCGCTCACCGAAGCGGTCGACGCGGCCGCCTCCTCGCTCGTACTCGTTGACGACACGAACGGCAAGCCGGTCTACGCGCACCATGTCCCCTCGCCTGCATCCGCCGGCGGCGTCGAACCCCTGGGCACGCATGCAGTCTGGGGCTCACTGCCGACCGGGGCCAGCGGCGCAATAGCAGATCTCCCGACGTCGACGGAGGGCAGGGACGACCTCCCTACGCTCATCTGCGCCCCGGTGCCGCTCAAGAACGGCCTTTCGGGGCTGCTGGGAGCGCGGCGCGACAACTCGGAGAAGCACTTCACCCCGGACGACGTGCAGGTGCTGACCACGTTGGCCAACATGGCTGCGAAGGCCATCGAAAGCGCCTATCTTCATGCCGAGCTCCGCCAAAGCTATCTCTCGACGCTCCACTCGCTTGTGAACTCGCTCGACGCGCGGGACAACTACACCGCGGCACATGGCCAGCGTGTCGCCAGCCTCGCCACGCGCATCGCCGAGAACATGGGGCTGCCCGAGAGCTTGATCCACGACATCGAGGCCTTTGGGCCTCTACACGACGTCGGCAAGATCGGCATTCGCGACCACATACTGCTCAAAGCCAGTCCGTTGTCCGAGGAAGAGGCAGCGGCATGCCGCGAGCACACCGTAATCGGGGAGCGCATTGTCCGACCGCTAAAGCCGAGCCGCGATGCACTGTCCATGATCCGCAATCATCACGAATCCTTCGACGGCAGTGGGTATCCCGACGGCCTAGTGGGAGAAGACATCCCGATCCTGGCGCGCGTGCTCCAAGTGGCCGACTGCTACGACGCCATGGTCTCAGACAGGCCATATCAATCGGCTATGAGCGAGCAGGAGGTCCTGGCGCACTTCCGACAGTTCGCGGGCACGCGACACGATCCAGCAGCAGTCGACGCGCTTCACGCGGTGGCGCGAAATGGAGGGGGCCGCGATCTCACGGAGGACAGCCGAGAGAGATCCACCGGATCGCAGGCAGGACAGACGATTCGGGACCGATTCGTGCATCGATCGGCGGTGCCCATCTAAGCCGCGCACCATACCCACTCCAACATACCACCAGAGGACGACAATGACGACTGTTCAGACTGAATCCACATCCGACAAACATCCGTCCGAGACGTCATCGGACAGCGAGGAACTCGCCGAGATATTGCTCTCCGCGGGCGTCGTCGATCGCCACATGCTGGAGAGGGCGAAGGCCATCCAGCAGACGCAGGGGCGCTGGCTCGGCAGCGTGCTTGTCGAGCTCGGCGCAGTCGGCCCGGAGGAAATCGTCCAAGTCCTATCCAACCGCCTCGGGCTGCGCGCCGTCGACCTGACGAAGATCACATCCAACGCAGCGGTGTTGCAGCTCCTCCCGGAGTCGATGGCTCGCCGCTTTGCCGTCGTGCCGGTCTCGCAAGTCGATACGAACCTCCATCTGGCAATGGTGAACCCGCTCGACACGCTCGCCTGCGACCTCATCCAGGCGCGCACCGGTATGCGGCTGGAGCGACTCATCGCCACAGAACGTGACGTGCGCAGCGCCATCGACCGCTGTTACGGTCACCTCAACCGTTCGATGCCACAGACGCCAGGCGCCCCCGCCCCAGAGGAGAAGCCGGCGAAGCAGACGCCCGAGCGGGAGGAAGTGCTGCACGTCGACGACCTGCTCCGTCTCATGATCGAGCGCGGCGCCTCCGACCTCCACCTGAGCGTCGGGACCTCCCCTATCCTGCGCACTGACGGCGACCTCATGCCGCTCAACGCTGAGAAGCTGACGCCCACCAGGATGAACGAGCTGATCTACACTATTCTCACCGATGAGCAGATAACGCAGTTCGAGGAGACCTGGGAGCTGGACTTCGCCTACAGTGTCCGTGGGCTGTCGAGGTTCCGCGTCAACGTCCACCGACAGCGCGGCACCATCGGCGCGGTCTTCCGGGCCGTACCTGTCGACCCGCCCTCGCTCGACGGGTTGGGCATGCCCGAGGTCCTTCGCACCCTCTGCCTGCGCCCGCGGGGCCTGGTGCTGGTTACAGGGCCCACCGGCTCAGGGAAGTCGACGACCCTGGCGGCAATGATCCGCGAGATCAATGTGTCGAGGCGCAGGCACATCGTCACGGTCGAGGACCCGATCGAGTTCCTCCACCGAAACGAGAAGAGCATCATCATCCAGCGCGAAGTCGGCAGCGACACGAAGACGTTCGCCGCGGCGCTGAGGCACGTCCTGCGTCAGGACCCCGACGTGATCCTCATCGGCGAGATGCGTGACCTCGAGACCATCGCCGCCGCAATCACCGCCGCCGAGACCGGCCACCTCGTGCTGGCCACCCTTCACACCACCAGCGCAGCGCAGACGGTGGACCGCATCGTAGACGTTTTTCCGCCGCACCAGCAGGAGCAGATCCGGGTCCAGCTCTCCACCGTGCTGGAAGGCATCGTCTGCCAGACGCTGCTGCCGCTGGCCGACGGCAAGGGTCGAATCTGCGCGCAGGAGATTCTGGTCGCGAGCCCGGCGATCCGCAACCTCATCCGAGAGGGCAAGACTCATCAGATGCCCTCCGTTCTTCAGTCCGGCGGGGCAGAGGGCATGCAGACGCTGGATCAGGCGCTCAAAGCCCTGGTCCATCAAGGCAAGGTCATCCCGCAGGCGGCGATGGCCGTCGCAAGCACGCCCGAGGACTTCAAGATGTTCCTCACCATGCGCTGAGACCCGTCACCCGTACCGCGAGTTCGCGTACGCTCCGCTATCGCCGATAGCGGAGCGTTGCCTTTGCCACATTGCCCGCCGCATCGCGCGCCCGCACCTCCACCTCGTGCTCGCCCTCTGGGAGGCGGCCTTCGTCCAGAGCAATCGCCTCATACCGGCCGTCGAAGATGCCGTCGTTCGCCAGCGCCGCGAGCCACTCGGCTCCGTCCACTCGAAACTCAGCGCTCCTCACATAGGTCGTGCGCTCGAACACGCTGATCTCAGCCGGCGGAGCGCTGTCGTCTGTCCTGCGCCTGTCCAGGATGAGCTCGGGCGGCGTGTTGTCCACGAGGAAGGAGCGGGAGATCGCCACTCCTTCCCGAGCATCCAGCGGGTTCGCGCGTCCGTCGCTTCCGACCACCTTCACCCAGCACAGGCCGTCCGACACCTCTGTGGTGTCCCACTCCCAGGAAGTGGCCCGCGACCGCGCTTCCTGCGGCTCGGCCGCGGCCCTCGACTCCCCCTCCAGCGCCGACTCCTCTCCAGGTTCATCATCCTCGAATACGAACTCCTCGGCTCCGCCCACCGTCTCCTCTCTGTCCTCCTCTTCGGGAAGGCCGTACGTTCTGAGCTTTCCCCGCCCGGGCAGGACATGTCTGAGCCGCGCCCCAGACTCCTCTGAGGACAGCGCCCCCGGCCCTTCGGCCTCGCCTTCTGGCCCATCGCTCGCCGTCGTCTCCTCCGCTTCGGCGAGTGGCGCCTCGCCTTCGCCCTCGTCCTCCCGCTCGCCTCCGGCGCGGATCTCAGTCCAGGTCTCTCCTCGATCGGTCGACCAGTAAAGCGCATAGCGAATTTCGTCCCGATCGGCGTCCCGTCCCGACCACTTGATCCGCTGCTTTCCCGACCAGATCTCATCGCCCTTGGGCGACGTCAGCTTTACCTCGGGACTGCGGTTCACCGGCAAGTAGCTGAACTCGAGAGTCTCCACTTCCGGTGCGGCGCGGGCGCCCTCGAGGTCGACGCGACACTGGGCGAACCGATTGTCCGGCAGCGCCGCCGAGCCCTCCATGTCGCCCACAACACGCTGCCAGGGGCTCCACGTGGCGTCCGGATAGGCGGTGGCGCCGGTCCGCGCCCATACACTCACCCCCGCGCCCTCCGGTGACTTTCCTCGCCAGCGCACTGCACCCCACCGGGCCACGGCCTCGGCATCGTGTGTTGCCGAGAGATAGCGGCCCGTGCGCGCACGTGCAGCATCCAGCTTGATCACTCGCCCCGTATCTGCCGCGGTCAGGTAGATACTGCCCGCATCGTCGGCTGCCATCCCCGCGACGAAAGCCGTCTCCGGGTCGTAGATCTCCGCCGTGCGCTCATCGGGGCGGATCGCATGGACGGCGGCGCCCGGTGCGGTGGCGACGTAGACCGTCCCGTCGGGACGAGCCAACAGCGCGAACGCGTACTTCCCCTTCGCTTTCAGCAGCTCTCGTACAATCCCGTCCGGGCTGATCTGCACGACGCGGGCCTTTGGCGTCGTTCCAACGTAGACATTGCTCTCGGCGTCGACGGCGATGCTCTGCACTGCAGCCTCTCGCAGCTCGCACACCGAGCGCGCGGTCCCATCCGACGAAACGGCATAGACCTTCCCCAGCGGAGAGGTCCCCAGGTAGAGCGTGTCGTCTGCCCCCAGGGCGAGTCCGACTATGTGCCGGTCGGCGGCCGTGAACGCCACCTGTGCCGCGCCATTCGGGGATATCCGGAAGAGTCGCCCCTCTGGTCCCGTCGCGGCCCACACGTCGCCTGCCTTCGACACGACGAGCGCCCAAATGTTCTGCGCGTCCAACCGACAGAATGGCTCGGGCGCCGTGCCCGTCGCCAGGCGGTGAATAGTGCCGCTTGGGACCGCGCCTGCGTAGACGGTCCCATCGGCAGCCACGGCAATCGCTTGGACTGCCGCGTCCTCCGTCTCGAGCACGACCTCGGTCTCGCCCTCCGGAGTGGTCCTGCGGAGACATCCGTCGGCCCAGGAGCCGGTATATACGCAGCCGTCTGGTGCGACCGCTATGGGCCACAGGCAGCGGGCCTCGATCTGCGCGAGAACACGGGCTTCCGGCGCCAGCGTCAGCCCCCCAGTGCTGAGCAACGCTGCCCCCTCCACCTCTCCCTTGGCCAGCTCTTCGTAGGTGCTGAGCCGCCAGATCGAGGCAACTCGCCCGATTGCGTCGCCCCGCTCCGCAACGGTCGGCCGCGGTCTGTCCGAGAGAGCCGGCAGCGTGATCTCCCTTTCGTCGACCATCTCGACCTCCTCCCAGCTCGGCATGGCCGGCGGGGCCTCGAGGTCTACCTCCTCCTCCTCCCCTGCTCTGAACCCCCAGAGGACGCCCGCACGTGCGGCTGACGCGTCGAGGCCGAAGAAGATATCCGCAAGTCCCGGGGCGGTCTGGCGGAACCGAGGCGGGTGGTACCGAGGTGAGGGTGGGCGGCCTGCCTTGTCCTTCTCTCTGCCATCCACGGTCAACGTCAGCACCGTGTCGCCGGAGATGACCCACTCGGTCTTCCGGCGCCACTCGACGTGATCACGCAGCGGCCGGAGCCGAGTCGCGGTCGCCGCCCGCAACAGGGCGAGCGCCGGGGGCGGCAAGTCGCGAAATGCGAACCCCCGGGCCTCGATGCCCACCGTTGGAAGCGCAAGCTCGATCACGAGCTCGTCGTTGCCCGGCCGGTCGAGCATCTGGGCCACCATCTGAGCCATCGATTGCGCCGTCGGGTAAGCGATGTCGAGTCGCGCTCGCGTCCCCTCGGCCGAGCGCCCGCCGGCAACCCCCACCCGCACGCGTCCTGGTGGGCATGTGGCCGGGATCTCGATCGTCTCCCTGCGCGTCACAACTCCGCCGTTGGCCGTCCTCAGCACGATGGCAGCTTCCACCTGGTCGCCGGCCTCGACGCTGTGTCGCGGTATGTATACCTCTTCCAGGCGAGCGACACGGCGGCGCTTGCTCAGCTCCACGCCGACCTCGACCCGATTGAGCGAGGCTTCGCCGAACTCGCTGTTCTGCAAGACATCCAGGATCTGCGAAAGCTCCTGGGTGGCCGACTCGACCCCCGCCATTGGGCCCAGCAACAGCCGGAGCAGCCCCCCGCGCCCCTCCATAGCGTACGTGTTCTCACGCTCCATGCGCGGGAGATCCTCTGCATCGATCGAGAACCGAACCCGCGTCGTTCCCTCTGTTGGGGGTCCAACGCTGCGCACGGCGCCGGCGAGTGCTGCCGTCAGCAGCAATGACGTGAGAGAGCGGTTCCTTATGACGCGGAGCCCGTAGGCCCTCGCGACGCCTCGATCGGCATCAGTGATTCGAAGGCTGGTCTCAATCAGCTTCGGCTCTCCACCAAGTCGGCCGCCCAGACACCAAGGTCGGTCCTCGGTGAAGTGCCCGAGCGTCTGGCCCGCCGAGGCGAACTTGAAGGACACGTAGGCAGACGGCATCACGCCATGGACGTGGGCGGCCACGAGAGGCAAATCGGTGGTCCCGAGGCTTGACATCGGGTGTCCGAAGGCAAGCACGACATCGTCCTTCACATAGGTGACCGTTCCGATCGCCGTGACGTCCAGGTCACCCTCGATGAGCCTCGCCCCGACAGCCTGCCCCGGCACAATCTCGGTGTCGACGTTCCTCCTGCTGCCCGACCCGGCAAGGGGCACCAGGCCCACCGGTTCCAGCGCCGTGCGCAGCAGAGAGATGGTGTCTGGGTCAAGCCCACTGACCAAGACCGGGGTGGCCACCGGCACCAGCGCCGCCGTGTGCGGCCCCCGCCGAGAGGCCGCGTCGGACGCCGACCGCGCCACCACCGCCCGCTCGATGCGCTCCCCGTCGATGACGAACGGCTCGGTCGCCCTCAGCGTGCCCGACATGCGCACAGATGCCGACCCAGGCCGGAAGGACTCCACCATTTGAGCGATGGGGGTGACGCCGGCGATGGGCTTCTCTGCAAATGTCCACGCGTACGCGATCGCTCCGATCAGCTTCCCGCCGACGTAGACCGGGCTGCCGCTCATCCCCGAGACGACACCGTACCCTTCCGTGACCGGAGGCCCCGAGTCGATGCGAACGAGGATCATGTCGCCGTCGAACTGCACCCGCCGGAGGACCCCGAGCACGGTGAGGCCGAAGCTCTCAACCTTCGTCCCTTGGAAGACGCTCTTTCCCACGCCCTTCATCCCCGGCCGTATTTCGTCGATCGAGAGCATCTCCGACCTCGGGATGAGGCCCTCGGCCGCGCATGGGGAATGGGCGAGTAGCAATACCATCAGGGGGAGCGCAACGAAGAGCGCCCCCCCGCGGACGAGTCGCCAAACCGTCATTCAGGCGCACACCTCACTTGGCGAGCGTGGTCTTGATATTCATGACCATCTTCGTGGTCATGCTGCCGCTTTCACCCTCGGGCATCGGCATCGACATCGTCATGTCCATGCCTATCGAACCCTCGCCGTAGACGTACACGCTGTTCTCGTAGTCGTAGTACCAGAGCATATCGCCCTGCAGCGTGGCCTCCATCGAGCCCTCGCCCCCCTGCCCGCCGGGCACGTTGACATCGGACATGTCGAACTTCATGGGACCTTTGAAGGAACTCCGGAGCTTCGCACACTTGCGGTCTTGGAATGTGGTCAGCGCCAGTAAGCGCGAAGTGAAGGTCAGCTTCAGCTCCGGCCCCCCTGGCCCCGTCGGAATCTCCAGCTCATCGGTCCAGGACTCGTCGACCTCGACGTCGCCCTCGGGGAATGCGGCGAACTGCGACCAATTCGGAAATGCTTCGCTCCCCGGCGCCATCCCCTGCGCCATCTCCTCGCCGCCGAAGTCGGCCTCCACCACACGTACAACCCGGCCGCGCCGGTCCATCTCGGCCACCATTCGGCCGGTCGGCAGACCCTCTGTATGCGACTCACCATTCATCTTCATCGTCGCGCTGCCGCCGAGCAGGCGGGTCTCCACGCGCGTCGTCTCCTCCGTCGCGGAGACAGCCTTCTCGCTGTAGTCCATGCCCATGGTCATCTCTACGCGCATGGCCGAACCCATGCCCGCCATCTCGGTTTCCATTCGCCCTGCCATGCTCGCCTTGTGCTTCGTCACCTCGCCCACTTTCGGCGCGTAGCGGAGGACAATCGCATGGGCCGGCAGGCAGACTGCCGCGAGCAGGCCCGCCGCGAGCACCAAGACGCACCGTCTCTTCATCTCACTATCTCCCTTTCGCAGTAATCATACGACCGGCACCTCTGGCGCCATCGGAGCCCCAGTGAGGGTCTCCGCACCCTCGTCGCCGACGACCACGAGATCCTCCAGCCTCACCCCGCCCATCCCCTCAAGATAGATCCCCGGCTCGACCGTGACGACGTTTCCAGCCACGAGCTTCGTCTCCTCGTCTCGGCCCAGACGAGGGCCCTCGTGGACATCGATTCCGACCCCGTGGCCGAGACCGTGGCCGAAGCACTCGCCGTATCCGGCATCGGCTATCAGACCGCGGGCAACCGCGTCGAGTTCTCCGCAGACGGCCCCCGCGCGGACTTCCGCCGCGCTCGCACGCTGCGCGCGATAGACAACCCGGTAGATCTCCTGCGCTTGCGACGACAATGACACCACCCCGAAGGTGCGCGTCATGTCGGAGCAGTAACCCGCGACTTGCGCCCCAATGTCGATGACCACGAGGTCTCCCCTCTCCAGCTCCCGACCAGTGGTATCCGCATGGGGCAGCGCGCTGCGTTCGCCCGATGCGACAATGACCTCAAACGCCGCCTCCTCTGCGCCCTCCCTGCGCATGAGGAACTCGCCCTCCAGCGCGATGTCGCGCTCCACCGCGCCGGGGCGAAGCAGTGAGACCATATACGCCAGAGCCGCATCGGCCAGTCCGGCCGCTTGCCGAATCAGCTCAACCTCTTCTACATCCTTGACTGCGCGCAGCTCTTCCACCATGCCTCCGGAGGCCCTCAGTTCGACCTCGGACGCGCCTTCGGCGAGCTGTTCCCGCAGCGCGCACGTCAGATGCGCCGGATCGTACCCCACCCGCGATAGACCGGCCTCCCGCGCAAACCGACCGACACCGTGCAGCAGGCGTCGCTCCACCTCCTCGAATTCACATTCGGATGCCTGCTCCTTCGCCTGAATTCGGTAGCGGAAGTCGCTGAATAGCACCGCGCGCTCGGAGGTGACCAGCAGCGCCCCAGAGGACCCGCGGAAGCCGCTCAGGTAGAAGATGTTGCTCGGCGCCGATACCACGAGCCCGTCCATCCCGGCCTCCAGGAGCCCCGCACGCAGGCGGGCGATCCGCTCCCCCCGGGGCTCTCTCACGCGTCGTTGCCCGGCCCGAGATGATTCGACAGCGCGAGCAGTCCGAGCAGGTAGCTCTGCGGCCCGAAGCCGCAGATCTGCCCGACGGCCGCCGGCGCGATCACGGAAGTGCGGCGAAAATCCTCCCGCGCGTGGATGTTCGAGAGGTGTACCTCGACGGTCGGCACACCCGCAGCCTTGACCGAGTCGAGGATGCCCACGCTCGTGGTCGTGAATCCTGCCGGGTTGAGAACGATCCCATCGGCCCAGCTTCGCGCATCCTGGATCGCCTCGATGATCTCCCCCTCGCTGTTGGACTGCGTAATACGAACTTCGACGCCCAGTTCGGCCGCCAGCGCCTCGATCTGCTTGTTGATTTCCTCCAACGTCGCGGTCCCATATATCTCGGGCTCGCGTTCGCCCAGGAGATTGAGGTTGCAGCCGTGGAGTATCAGTACACGCTTCGCGGCCATGGCATCCCCCATATCGCTTACTCGAAGTCGAGCACCATGCTTACTTCCCCACAGTCGGGGAACTTCGGACACCGGATGCACTCGCTCCAGACCTTCTGCGGAAGCTCCGCTTTCTCGACGAGGCGGAATCCCAGTCGCTCGAAGTACGATGGGATATAGGTGAGCACGAAGGTCCTGGGTAAGCCCAGATCGTGAGCATCGTCCAGACACGCGTGCACCAGGCGGTCGGCCAGCCCATGTCCGCGGTGGTCCTCGCGCACGGCGAGCCCCTTCACCTCGCCGAGATCGCTCCACGTGACGTGCAGCGCGCAGCATCCGACCACCTCGCCGCCGTCCTCGATCACGAAGTAATCCCGCACGTTCTCGTAGAGCTCGTTCAGGGACCGCGGCAGCATCTGGTCCTGCTCGGCAAAGCGGTTGATGAGCTTGTGCAGTACTGGGACGTCGGCCGCCCGTGCGCGCCGAAGCTTCGTCTCCATATGGCGGATTCTAACACACCGCGCGGGCGAAAGCAAGCTGGCCGGCTGCAGGAGGAGGCACCCACAAGGCAGTATAAGGACTTCTGACCGGCCCAAGGGCCGTCGCGACCTTCCTTCAGACCCGGTCCTCGGGTGAGATGGCAGGCGGCCCTCGAACGTGCCCGCGGCAGGTCGGTCCGCGGACGAACGCCCGACGATGTCCTACAAGAACGAAGACATCACCTCTGACGTGCTCATCATCGGCTGCGGCGCAGCCGGCGCCACCTGCGCGCTCCGAGCGGCCGAGGCCGGGCTGGACGTCATCGTCCTCACCAACGCGGCCGACCCACTGGAGTCCAACAGCGACTACGCGCAGGGAGGTATCGTCGCCCGTCCGCCGGGCGACACAGCGGAGGATCTGGCGGCCGACATCGCCGCCGCAGGCGACGGCCTCTGCAACCCCGAGGCCGTGCGGCTTCTCGCCGAGAGCATCCCGGAGATCGTAGAGACGTTCCTGGTGAAAGCGCTCGAGGTCAACTTCAGCCGCGACGCAGAAGGGAATCTCGACTTCACCCAGGAGGCGGCGCACTCTCGCCGCCGCATCGTGCACGCCGACGACGCCACAGGCCACGCGATCACAGTCCGGATCCTCGAGGCGGTGCGCGCCGAGCCGCGCATTCAGCTCGTAACCCGCCACACCGCGGTCGACGTCATAACCGTGCCCCATCACGCGGTCGACCCGCTCGCCGCCTACGGCGAGATCGAGTGCCTCGGCGCCTACGCTCTCGACCAGCAGACCGGCAATGTCAAGCGGTACTTCGCCCCCTATACCGTGCTCGCGACGGGCGGCGCGGGGCAGCTCTACCTCCACACCACCAATCCCCGCGTGGCGCGCGGCGATGGCCTGGCCATGGCACACCGGGCGGGCGCAGAAATCATCAACACCGAGTACGTCCAGTTCCACCCGACGGCCTTCTATCATCGGGATGCCGACCGTTTTCTCATATCCGAATCCGTGCGCGGCGAGGGGGCGATTCTGCGCACCCGCGATGGTCGCGAGTTCATGTCCGACTACCATCCCGACGGCTCGCTGGCTCCGCGCGATATCGTCGCCCGCGCCATCCACGAGGAGATGCTCAAGCACGGGTTCGAGTACGTGCTGCTGGATCTGACGCCGCTCTCGGTCGATCCGAAGGAGCGCTTCCCGACCATCTACGCGAAATGCCTGGAGTACGATATCGACATCACCCGGGAGCCCATTCCCGTCGTCCCGGCCGCGCATTACTTCTGCGGCGGGGTCAAGGCCGACACATGGGGCAGGACGAGCCTGCACCGACTCTACTCGGTGGGCGAGTTGAGCTGCAGCGGCCTCCATGGCGCAAACCGTCTTGCCTCGACATCACTGCCAGAGGCGATTCTCTGGGGTCAGCGCGCGGCCGAAGATGTCGCGCGGCGCCGCGACCCCTTCGACGAGAGGCGCATCGCCAACGTCGCTGTCTGGTACGATGAGGGCCTCACCGAGGAGATAGACCCGCTGTTGATCATCCAAGACTGGATGATGATCAAGAGCACCATGTGGAACTACGCCGGCATCGTACGCAACGCCAAGCGCCTTCAGCGGGCGGTGGCCGACCTGCACTACCTCGCACACCGTATCGAGCAGTTCTACCGGGAAACGAAGCTGGCCGATTCCCTGCTCGGACTTCGCAACGGGCTCGCGGCGGCTCTGATCGTCGCCGACGCGGCTCGCCGCAACCCTACCAGCCGCGGCTGCCACTATCGTCAGGACTGACGGGCTAGGCGAACCCCTCCGATGGCACCGCTCCCAGCGTCACGCTCAGCGTCATCTCCCGCCCCTCTCGCACCACCTTCGCCGACACCGTCACCCCGGCGTCGTGGGCCCGGACCGCATTGCCGAGGGCCTTCGCGTCTGCCACTCGCTCCTCGCCAAGCTGCGTGATCACATCCCCGGGTCTTATCCCCGCTCGGTACGCAGGGCCTCCGGGAACCACCCTCAGCACGAGAGTCCCCCGCGCCTCCGCAAGCCCCAGTGCGTCCACCTCCCGGGGCATCAGGTTGCGGTGCGAGACGCCCAGCCAGGGCATTTCCCCCGTCGCGATCAGCCTTTCCACCACTTGCTTCGCCACATCGATGGAGACCGCAAAGCCCATCCCCTGCGCGTACGGGATGATCGCCGTCGGGACGCCCACCACATTGCCGTTCAGGTCCACGAGCGCGCCCCCGCTGTTGCCGGGGTTGATCGATGCGTCGGTCTGAAGCAGGTCCTGAAGGACGACCCCGTTCGGGCTCTCGATCTGGCGATCCCTTGCGCTGATCACACCCACCGTCACGCTGTTCTCGAACCCAAAAGGGTTGCCGATTGCTATCACCCACGACCCAATCGGAAGGGCCTCAGCGCTGCCCAGGCTGGCCTCGGGCAGATCTCCGCCCGGAACCTGGAGCACCGCGATCTCGGAGAGCGGGTCGAGGCCCACAACCTTCGCCTCCAGCCGCCGCCGGTCCGCGAGAGACACCTGGATCTGTTGCGCCCCTTTCACCACGTGGGCGTTGGTCAACACGTAGCCGCCCTCCCCATCGATGATAATCCCACTCCCTTGTCCGGCGCGGGGAAACGGCTCCACCGGCACCCCCATGAAGTCCCGCAGCATGCGATCTATGGGATGGCGCACGCGCGGGCGGAAGAGCGTGTTGATATTGACCACCGCGGGCCCCACTCGCGCGATCGCCGCCGTGATTGCGTCCTGCGACTCTCGACTCACAGCCCGGAGGGCCCGATCGGGGACCGACGACGTCGGCCGGCCGGCCGCGGCCGCACGCGGCTCGGAGATGAACTCACGCTGAATCGCCACCCACAGGAGCGCGGCCCCCACAACCACACCGACCAGCGCCGCGAGCGCGACCGGCAGCACTCCACCCTTGCACCTCATGTGGCACCTCCCGCCATACGCTCCGCGAGCGCGATGAGCGTCCGTACCCCCGCGCCCGTCGCCCCTTCCACCTGGTGCGCCTCATCCTTTTCGCTCCAGGCCGTCCCTGCGATGTCCAGGTGTGCCCAGGCGGTCTCGCCCACGAACTCTTGCAGGAACCAGCCCGCCGTGACCGTCCCACCTGCCCGGCCGCCCACGTTCTTCAGATCGGCGATCTTGCTGTCGAGCAGCCGCCGGTATTCCGGGAACAGCGGCAGACGCCACATCCGCTCCCCGGCCCTCTCGCCGGCGTCCAGCACCGCCTCGGCCAACGCGTTGTCATTGCTCATGATCCCCGCGGCAACGTGGCCCAGCGCGATGATGCAGGCCCCGGTCAACGTGGCTACATCCACCAAGTGAGTAGCCTCCTCCTCTTGGCGAACATAGGCCAGGGCGTCGGCGAGGAGCAGCCGTCCCTCGGCGTCCGTGCTGACCACTTCGATAGTCTTCCCGTTCATCGCCGTCAGCACGTCCCCCGGCTTGTAGGCACGGCCGCTGGGCAGGTTCTCCGTCGCCGGGATCGCCGCGATCACCTCGAGCTCGAGGCCCAGCTCGCCGATGGCCCCCATCGCGCCCAGAACCGCCGCGCCTCCGGCCATGTCCTGCTTCATGGCCTCCATCTTTTCCGCCCCCTTCAAGGAGATCCCGCCGCTGTCGAAAGTGATCCCCTTGCCCACGAACGCAAGCCGCGGGCCGCCCTCACGGCCCTTGTGTCGAACCACTATGAAGCGAGCTGGCTCCTCGCTTCCCTGCGCAACGGCCAGGAACGCGTGCATGCCGAGCTCGCGGATGCGATCCGGCTCCATCACCTCCACCGCCATCCCCGTACGCCGCGCCACCGCGGTCGCCTCATCGGCCAGCCGCGTCGGAGTAACGTCGTTCGCCGGCAGATTGACGAGCCGGCGCGCGAAGTTCGTCGCCTCTCCTGCGGCCCGGGCCGCGCGTACCGCCGGCGCGAAGTG
>Ga0180437_10002188_pt1 | contig 31801 bp, 42 predicted proteins | sample SS_ome_4_FD_132410 | JGI IMG/M metagenome (GOLD analysis project Ga0180437, IMG submission 132410) | Hypersaline lake sediment archaeal communities from the Salton Sea, California, USA - SS_3_D_1 metaG | ecosystem: Environmental > Aquatic > Non-marine Saline and Alkaline > Hypersaline >... | reverse complement strand
TTCTGTCTGGCCTTAGCCATTCTTCATGGCCTCTTTCGCCGTCTCGAACATATCAGAAACAGCGTTCTCATCTCCCACCACTGCCGGCAAACGGCGCTCTGTCTCCTTCAGTGCATACAGAAACGCATCGTCCTTCTCCTCCTCATAGTGAGGAATAGTTGTCGAAACATCCACCTTCACTGATTCAAAGTTTCCCCTGTTTAGTGTGAGCCCGAGTTTTACCGTGAGATGAGAAACTTCGTCTGTCTCGAAAACTAACACGTCCAGAGTTTCACTCTCTCCATCATCTTTTGTTATCCGTCTCCCTTTCTTGAACATTCTTGTTATCGTCTGAGTTACTGGTAACGCCTTCTTTTTAGTTGCCATAATTACTCCTCAACTCCATTCGGGTACTTCTCCCATATCTCGTGAAACAACTCACTCAACCACTGAACCGCTTCCCTTGAAAAGTAGGTCCCTAACTTTCGTTTTACTTTTCTTCTTGCCTTTATTATTAGATCCACTTGTAGCGCCGTATACAATCGCCTCCCTTGAGTCGTTCGATACATCGCCGGAGGCATCCACCCTCTCTTCTCCCACATCGCTAAAGTAGCAGCGGTCCTTCCGATATGCGCAGCCACCTCTGCCGCCCCATACACCATTGTTTCGATTATTCTTCCATCCTCCAGCTCGACCTTTACTGTCATATCTGATTTCTTCTTCGGTCTCGCCGTCGTTCCTGTCTTCTTTAGTGCCTCGTATTGCTCCGCTGCTATTCGTCGAGCCCTCGCTCGATATTCTGGATCTTTTTTGTATTGCTGGTTTTTCTTTTCGGTAATTTCCTTTCGATGTTTCTTATAATAATTCCTCCACTTTCGCCGAGATCGCTCCTTCCGTTCTTCTTCTGTCAATTTCCTGAACTTAGCTGGTCTCACCCCATCCTACCCCTGCAAACTTTATAGCCTAATGCCTCATATTGCTTTTTTCTGTTTCGAGCCAAACCCTCGCAATAAGGAATCGAATCTATGAGATCGACCACTATCGGTGTTTTCTTCCCCTCGATCCGTCTGACTACTCTCCCCACTGTCTGTTGTATGTCACCTATCGGGGTCCCCATCACTAAAACATCCAAGTCTTCGATATCTAGCGCATTCCTGGCCAGTTGATACGTACTGAAAATAACCTGCTTTGTGCTCGACTCTCTTCTTTTTTCTTCCTTCATCCCGCCGAGCAGAAATCCGATATCATCCTCATTGACCCCTGCTCCTACCAATCCAGTAGCAAGATCTTCTAACTGTTGTCTCCTTTCTGAGAGAATCAAACACTTTCTTCCCGCTTTCGCTGCTTTTCGAATAACACCTATCAACTGATGGTTGCGTCTCGTTACTTTAGCCAATTTCGTCTTGAGCCAAGCCTGATTTATTTCGTTGTTCCACACCTGAACGTACTCTCTCGGGTCCATTTCGACGTATGTACTCAAGAAATACACATCGGCCTTCATCGAAGTGCTTTTCATCACATAAGCCACATCGCCCACATGGTGACGAATAACGTCGATCAAACCATCCGACCGTCGAAAAGTTGCGGTCAACCCCAAGCGATATCGAGCCAGAAATTTTCCTATGATTCGACTCCAATGTCTTGCCGAATAAATGTGAACCTCATCTGCTATCAGTAAACCACTGCCTCGATACAAGCTGGCAGGATACTCCCTTTTTCCAGCCAGACTCTGACATGAAGCGATTACCACGTCATAATCTGGCCCATGTTCACAGCGTTTCCCTCTCACTATTCCTATTCGAACGTCAGGACACACCACTTTGAAATTCTCTATCCACTGCTCCTCGAGAAATTGCCGGTGCACCAACACCACCGTTGACACGCCCAACGTATAAGCCAGTTGAGCTCCTACAATCGACTTTCCACTCCCGCACTCAGCAACAAGAACACCATGCCAATGCGCCCTTAGATAACGAGCCATTCCTTCAACTGCCTCCGACTGGCCCTCTCTCGGAATGAAAGCATTCGACTGCCCAAAAGCTGAATACCCGTCAGACGTATTATCCACAAATGAAATTCCCTCAGACCTTACATCCGCTAAATATGAACGCGGAACCCAGACAAACCCATCGCTCTCCGACCAAACCGGACAGGGCACGCCATCCTTGTCTTTAGGAGTAAACCGACGCTCTAACATATCATGCTGTCGAGCCGTCAATTCATCTTCCGGTATTCCAATCATACCTTCTAAAAGTAGAGTCATTCCTTCTCCGGTTCATACCGCAACGCTACCTCTGTCTCGCCTGACTTCAGCTTCCGCCGCACCTCTACTTCATGGTCGAACTCGGCCCCGTCCTCCCGATTGCGAACAGATAGCCATAGCTCATAATCCTCGTCCTCATACTTCAACTCTAGAAATAGCGTTCGCCGTATAGTCGGCATGTTTGACAATACTTCATATTTATTCTTCCTAAATAATATTGATGAATCCATCTGTAACCCTAAAACGGAAGATCATCCTCTTCCACTGCTGCACTACGCTGGCCATCTGAAGCTGACAATGATTCCATTCTCGATCTTAACCTCGACACCTCCTTCTCTAATATCTCGACTATACACCTCAACTCATGTATCCGCTCTTTCAGACTCTCCGGATTATATCGCCTCCACCTGCAATCCTTGCAGTTCATATCTTCACCCCTCTAGTGCGCCTCAAGCCAATCCTTTCCAAAATCGCCGTCTGTCTTCAAAGGCACCCTCAACTTCACTGCCTCCTCCATATGTCTCCGTGTGTCATCCGCACCCTCCTCCGCAAAGTCCTCTCTCAACTCCACTAATAGCTCGTCGTGAACCTGTCCGATAAGTTTCGCCTTACCTTCTCCTGTGTGATAATTGAACAACACCCCTCTCGACTTCCAATCCCTAATGAGATTTCTCATCGCAATCTTTGCGATGTCTGCCACACTCCCTTGGTCCGGTGTGTTTCCGGTTATGAATACACTATCTTTTCTCCTCGCCACGAAATACGTGTTTGGAACCTGCGGACACCAAACCCCCCGGGACTCGATGACTATTGACCTATGATTTGATTGAATTTGAACCTTATCTCTCTTGAGTATCGTGGCATACCAAGCCCCGTTAGGCTTCGGGATGTTTGGCATTTTTTCGGATATCGGGCTATACATCGATAAATCCCTGTACTTTATCGACACCGCCTTTCCAGTCATGCACCCTAACACTTGAAACATATCCGCTTTACGTTTTGAACTACAACACAGCCCTATCTTGGCCCCCTCCCATCCATCACCTCTAACCATAGTTCCTTGCAACACTTGACACTGCCCCCCTGACAACGACAACAAAAAGTCCATGGTAAGTACCCTGTCCGGAAACACCGAAAGAATTCGTCGCACCACTGGTCCCGATGCCGTCCATACCCCCATCTCATGTTCCGCTCGAACATAAAACCCATGGGTAAGACCAGAGATTCGATCCAATAAATTTGCTATATCCTGACAGTTCTCCTTATTCGCCCTAAGACTCTGCATCACCCTAATCGAAGTAGGTGATCTCCCTGATCCTTTTTTTGAGTGAACAATCGTTCCATCCGTAAGAAACCACCCGATTAACCGTACCTCGTCATCCGTCCATGAGCCGTCGCCTGTTGCGTTTAGATAGCTACCTGTGCGGTGAATACGATGATCACCGTATACCGATATCTCCTCTGATGTCCTACACTCGTTCCGATTTGTGCCCTTGTTATATACCATCCATCTATGATTAGGCGTGGATACCGATGTGAAGTTTCTTGTCGTAAAATGCACTAATTCTCCGTTATAATCGGGGTACAACCTCAGTCCGGTAAGGCCCTGCCATTCCAGATTTCCCGTGTCAATGTTCTTCGTTAAAAGTATATCATTCTGTCGTAACTCCGGGCCTTTTACCCATCCTCTCTGCGTCAAAGCCTCGGTTTCATAATCGACGCAATTTGAGGCGTATCGCTCCGCCTGTTTCCTTTTTTTCTTGTCTCTTGAGTTTATGCCGTCAATCCATCGCAACCTGCCTGTAATCGTCTTTACATATCCGTGCTTTCGTGCGTAGTCGTGAATAGCCCTATGATACGCTCTTACACCGGGATATGTCCTATGCCATTTTACGAATATCTCCTCTGCATCCTTTTCCGGGATCTTTAGTGTCCGGGAAAGTTTCCATGAGCTCATCTCGTAAATTAGCCCTAAGTTCATCACTTTTCCGGTGTCGTAATTACAGCCTACTTCGTTTGAGGTCATTCGGTGAAGATTATCGTCCTCAGAATGAAAGAGATTAATCATTCTTTCGTCCCGGCATAGATGAGCCATCATGCGAAGATCCGCTCCGGAATAGTCCCTATCATACAATATCCATCCTTCCGGAGCTATAACACCTTGCCGTACTTTTTTCCCTTCCGGAGTCCTAATTGGTAATTGCTGCAACGCCGGATCGGACGAGGATAGCCTTCCGGTGTCCGTCCGCGTTTGGTTCCATGATGTTCTCAGTCGTCCGTCCCTGTATTGCCTCGCCTTCTCGACAAGTGACCGGGTGTACGTCGATACTATTTTTTGGATCGTCTGATACTTTATCTTTAACTCCATAGCCTGCATGCCTGGCGTGTCATCTTCCAGTGCCTCAAATATCTTTTCCCTCGCCGCCTTTGCTATCGAGTAACAACCGCTTTTTCCCCTCTCAGCTCCTTCTGGCGGTAACCACCACCCCAATTCATCTATCAATCGTTTACTGATAGCTAAGTTCGACCCTATATCGGCACCAGTGAGTTTTGTGAACTCCTTATTCAGTTCGTTCATTGAGGCTAAATGTTCATCGTACAGCTGAGAAAGAAACTTCGCGTCAATCTCCATCCCGCATTCTTCCATGTGTGGCAATACTTCCGCCGCAATGGGATTCTCGAGAACATCAAACACCTTCATCATTCCAAATTCTTTCAGCCCTTCCATGTGGTGTTGACATATTTTCATCCCCCACAATGCGTCGTCAGCGCAATAAGGAGCCATCCTCGTCGGAGCTATTTGGTGTCCTCTGACGTCTCCGATAACTTCCTCCCACGTCTCCATTCTATACCCGAGAAACTTTTTCACCTGAGCCTTGAGTTTATATCCACCGCCTCCCATTATGTTCCTAGCCATCAACCACGCCGCCACCATCCCGTCCCTCCACTGACACCGGTGGTCTATTCCCAACGAATTCGTAACTGTTGCCTCAAATTTGGCGTTATACGCATAGATGTACTTCGATGAATCGGTGAGAATACTTCGCAATAAATCAACCACCTCACCATACGACAAGTTGTCACCCACAGCGTGACCAATTGGCAAATACGTCTTTTCACCGTCTGCAAACCCCAGCCCGACGCCAACAACCTCGAGTTTATCGTGATGTAACGGCGCCTTTGGATGCGGATGGTATGACGTTGTCTCATAGTCGAGCCCTATCTCCTCCGCGTTTGCGCACTTATCCTTGAGATATGACAGGGTCTCCCTCGTCGCCAATACTTCCATAACTACGCCCCCTTAAAACAAAGAGACGGCCTAGTCACCCTCAAACCTAGACCGCCCCTTCTAATCGGAGATAAGGATTAAAACGGGATATCGTCGTCGTCGTACGACGGAGCCCCCATGCCAAAGTACTCTATCATTTCCTTTGGCGTTGACGGGCAAAACACCTTTGAATAAGGCGCGGGCTGTATGGTATCCGGTAGATTCTTTCTCTCGATGAAATCCAGAGAATCACCAGCATTTGGAGAATCCTTTGTCAGTCGACTTAGTTCGTACTTCAACCCTCGCAGGACGCCCCTTTTTTCTTTCTGTTTTCGTATAATTTTAAATGTTTTAGTTTTTGCCACAAGGAGCTTTAACTCATCACTGCGGTTTCTGCCTTTTCTATCGGTGAATTCCGAATGGTCGATTACAGTGTACGCGGACACTACCGTTTTCTTTTCACCCTCTTTGCAACAAGGACAAACAACCCGGGGAGCATCGGGATCAATTCCATGCTGACTCAATGCTTCCTTCCAGTTAGGATCTTCTTCTGATAACTTCAGAATAGGAAGAAAATCCCTCGGCGTCATCCCATCAATGCATGTCTTCCAGTGTTTCCAATCTCCGTTCACCTGTACTTGATGCTCCTCCACTACCACGGCAAAGCATACTTATCAGGATGTACATCGCCATCAACAAAGGTGATTGAGACCTCAGCCCCTACTGGAAGCCAAAGCCTTGCAAAAGGAGACTGCCACCACTCTCGGTCACTGGAAGCCCTTTCCTCATATTCCTGCTCCTTTTGATCAGCATACTTTAGGGCATCTTGCCCTGTTTTATACCATGCCATAGTTTTTTTTATCTCCTTAGAGCGCTACTCTTTTCGAGCACTGACAAATTATCAAACTGACATTATTTGTCAACCATCACCTGCTTCTTCCACCAGATCGGACAACATTCCCAGTTTGATCGCATCCATAGCGGTATACAGCGCCACATAGTCTCCCTCTGCCATCCCAAAACAGAGCCCTTCTTTTTGGGTGTAAACTATCACCATTCCCGTTACTTCATCCTCAATCTGAGAAAGTAAATTCTCTGCACTGTCTAGAATTTCATCCGAACGAAGCTCACTCTTTGTTTTTAGAATTGCCACCTTGCTCATGGGTCTCTGTTCTCCTCGGTATCATCATAGTCCACCGCCATCTTTTCGCGTGATTGGCGCTGACTAATCTCCTGCTGTCAAAAAATCTGTTTCTTGTTCTTACCATGCATTTAACTGGTCTCCACCTCAGCCTCCGAATCCTACTCGTATCATGATATCCGCCGAAATGGTTCGCACCGGGACAAGGATTATCCCACTCCCCGTTCGCCCATTCATCGACCATTGACAATAGTTTTTGCCAAGCTGGCTTATAAACTCCCTCCCAATCCGGTCCTTCCGGCCAATCCTCTGGCTTATCCGCCGCCAAGTTCAATCCTCTTATCCATGTCCTGTGATTCTTCGACTTTTGAACTGCAGCCGAATACCTCTTTACCATGCCCAAAAAGTCAAACTTATCGGAATACGAAGACCTCTCTGCATACACCCATGCGATAGCTAAACACTCGCCTCTAGCGTGAAAGCCCGCTTCGCCTACACACGAACGAGCCAGCCATACCTTGGATTCGTCCGTCCACTCCTCCTCGGTTATCGGTCGCTCGCCTGCACTCGCAACCATTGGAATCAATAGCATAATGCCAACAATCAAAAATCTCATTGTTCCCTCCGAGCCCCGGAATATATCACACCACACCGTTGAAGCAATGCCCGCTCGGTTTGCTCCGATTGCTGTAACGTTGCGTCTCAATCAAACTCCTCAACTTGTCAATTAGTACTTGACCACTGTCGTTCATTTCACTCATCCTATAAGCAGTGTCGCTCCCTGTATGAGCGAAACCACATCTACTCCCGACCGCACCAACATATCGGGATCGCCCTCTGCATACATCAAAGGATAATCCACTCTCTTCTGAACAATACCCGTACGATATAACTTCTTTGACGTCTGAAACATGCCGTCCTTTCCCGCGATATCGTTATCAAGAAAGTAGATAACCTCATCGGTAAACTCTAGAATCTTCTTCGCCTGATCTCGAGTTGCCAGCGCACCCAGCAGAGCCACGACAGAAAACTGTTGCAACAACTTCGCTTCCTTTAGCGCAGCCCACACTTGCAATGCATCAACCACACCCTCAACAACCACCAACGAAGCGCCCTCCTCTACAAGATTCTCGCCGTAAAGATACTTTCCTTTTCTGAACCCTTCGTTTGCGTATTTGGGAAAAGAACCGTCCACCGATCCTCTTACATACCCGACCAGCTCTCCCCTGTAGTTGCGCACGGGGAAAATAAGCTTCCTGTAGGGCCTATCATACCCGCACTCCCATATCCGAAGAGTATCTACACTTACACCTCTTCCCAGTAATGACTTATGCGTCCTTTTCATCCACGGACGAATCACTCTCTCGTCCATCACATCTTCCTCTTCCTCTACCGTCTCCTCATACTCTCCGATCTGCTCCGCTAGATATTCAATATCCTCCTCTTCCCTCTTTTCTATCTCGTCCAATAATTTGAGATAGAAATTTCTATCCACATCCTCTTTCAGCATCCTGTGCATTAGATGCGAAAGGGTGCCACCAAACCCGCAGGCAAAACAATGAACCGAGCTCACACCGCGCTCTCTGACTTCAATGCCCATCGAGGGCTTTCTATCAATCAATGATTTATGACTAGTCGAATAAGGACTTAGCGGACAAGAAACATGGATATTCCCTGCATTCGGAGTGACTACCTGTAAATTAAGTCTTTCCGCAAACCACAGAATACCTTCCCTGTTCATTCAATCACGCAGTCTCTGAAGCACAGCAATACACTGCTCCTGTGGGTTCTCACCGAAAATCCACCTTTCATCCGGAAATTCGGGATAAACATCGGAACCTTCTTCGTGATCAAAACCGAACAACACACACAACCTCCATACCACCAAAGGCGACGGAAGCCCTATCCTGTTTGACACCGTCAAATGACGAAATAGCTCAAACCCGCCACTGCTATGAGTCGGCACCTTAGTCAGGGAAAAAACCGCTCGTATTGTTCCTACCTCCAAGATATATTCCGATCTTGCTCCCGGAATCGTCGCCGGAAGACTTGGCAAATACCAATGAAGGGGATTCTCAGCATACGCCCTGATTTCATCTATTCTTTCTCTTGTCGTGTCATCTTCCACAAAAATAGTAGTCATTCCCTTATCCCAGATCCTCTGGGGATACCAGAGTATCAACCAAGCTAGACAGCCCTTCCTTCCACTTCTTACTCCCTACCATCTGAAGTTTCTCCCCAATCCTCTCCTTTACTTCTGTCTCGAAATCCTTCCGTCAATCAATATTGTCCGATTTCTCGGATACCTCGACTCCACCTTTATCTGAAGTCTGTTGTTCGTTTTCTCGGAATACTCCACACCTATGTTCACTTTCTCAGTCGACCCTAAAATCCGAGCTTTTACGGTGAACCATATGGAATCCCCTTCCTCTAAATGAATAACCCAATCCATTGCAGTTTCTCTCCTCAGCTCTCCTGCTGTTCCTTCTCATTAAGTCTTTCATACTCTTTTTTGCATCGCTCTAGTAAGGTATAGGGATGTACTCCTTTAGAACTGGCTAACGTCATGACTGGAGATAGACCCAATAGAGGAATCACATAAGCCGTCCAAAACAGATCCTCAAGCAATAATACAACATGGCTTCTGTCCCTACAAAACAACACCGATACCCACTGTTTCACATAATCGGATGGTCCGAGAACAACAAACCTCTTCGTCTCTCCGCCCAGAAATCCAGAAGAAGAAGGTCCACCGCCGCCCTCAATATCACTGCCATATCCTCGCTCCACCTGGGCCCCCTTATTTCACTAGAAGTCAATCGCACTTTCTTCAACATCAATACTTGCCCCCTCTTCTCTTGCGCTGAAATCCATCGAATCCAAATCCCATCCCGTCACAAAGTCAATGGTTTCACCTTCTCGGTGTTTTAACAACTTCATATACATCTCCCTGCTCTTTTTCAGATTATCATCTCGATACATCCCAATGATCCCATCAAACCACTTTTGAATGTCACCATAAGCCAATGTATCGGCGCTTCCTTTGTCTTCAACGCCTGCGAGGTTAAATTGATGACTGGCTATCGTGAGCACTTCTCGACGTTTTGTCATTGCCTGCAAATCTTCCGATACATTATTGATTCTTTCTGAGATTGATTTCCCCTTCCGTTCGTCGGGAATCATATACAATCCATCGATCAAAACTATCTGGGGTCTATGCTTATCGATCTTCGCCTCTATCGAAGAAACACCACCCACGCCATCACTTCCGCCGACGATGTGAATCATCGGCCTACTTCTCATCTCCTCCCAGACCGAAAATAATCTACTCTCTTCGGTCTGCGTTAAATTCCCCTCCCTAAATCTTCGGTAAGAGATACCCGCATGAATTGCGTCGAATCTTTGACCCAACTGCCACGGCTCCATCTCCTTAGTCATGGCAAGAACGCGATACTCCTGAAACCAAAAATGTCGCGCAAGAACCACTATACACCAGCTTTTGCCTACGCTCGAACGCGCAGCAATGAGCCAAAACTCCCCAGACTTCAAACCTAACGTTGCTCGATCCAATACTGACCATGGAGTCGTAAACCCTATGATGCCTCCACACTTCTTTGCCTCTAAGTATCTAAGCTTTCTCTCCTCTGTCGACTGAGTCAGCTCCAAGTCTCTCGACTCCACCACACTAAGCTCAGCCTTATGTATCATCTTCTTGAAAGAATCTAATGCCCTCATTGGTTCCTTCTTTTTCAGATGATCCACCGAGTCCTTAACTGTCTGAGAAATCAACTTGTGCGTATATCTCTTCTTCATTTCCTCGAGAAGAACAGAATAAGGAAGAGAAAGCTTTCGTAACTCATATCCTTTGAATCGATTACAAAAGATATTCTCAGGGGGAGAAACACCGTGTTTTAAGTAGTATCCTTGAATATACTCCCATTGCTCTTTGTGCGTAGAGAATAAGTCTAGAGTCACCCCTAAATCCAACACCGCCACTATGTCGCCGTCAAGCACCACACCGGAGATCAGCCCTCCCTCATAATCCACCGACTATCCCTCCCCCCATCCGCTGAATACTACCACCCTCGTGTCCATCGGAAAAAGGCTCCGATCCTCTTTCCGGACATACACCTTTGCGATGTTCTCGTCCCGGTCCAGTTTTCGGGCAAGCATGACACTATCCTCCCCTACAACGTCAATATGTTCGATTAGTGCAGTTCTTATATGAGTTTCTTTTTTCATGTCAAGCGTCACTGCCAACAACCGGAATTTCTTGGATAACCGAACCAGCCAATCAATCGCCGACGGATTACACCGATATTTCGATCCCAATATCTTTCCGGTTTTTTCGATAAGAAGCTCAGCCTGAACCCAGATTTCCGGGGCCGTTACGTTAGAAATATCCCCTCGTTGCATCACTTTTTCTCGAGAAAGTTTCGCACCGCTACAATTGCATTCGCGTGTTCCTCGCTTATCGATCCGGAATATGCCCCTTCTCCTCTCAGATAGCCCACTATGCCTGCCGGAATCCAAAAGTGAAACTTTCCGGTTAACCATATTCCGGAGCCTAACGCTACGGCTACCAAAGGAGACAAGTGATACACCACACCAAAAACTATGAGCCCCAGAACAAATGAGCTCAACATCGAGACCTCATACTGTTCTACATGAACATGTTCGTGAAACTCTGTCGGAGTATCCAGCCGCCTACCACCCGAGACCCCTGGACCGTAAAATCCACCGTGCCCCAAACACGTTCCTGCCCAGGTCATCCACTTACCCCTCCTCTCCTGTTTTATGCCTCGATTGAGTACTGGCTTCCCTTTTATTTTATATCGGTACCATGTCCTCGTAGGCCAGCTGTTAGGGGTTAGCTCCGTCCACAACCCATAATTCCACCAAAGTTTATTCCCCCAAAAAGTGTAGATATTCACCACCAAAAACCAACAAACCAAATCCCACGGCAACGTCACAGCCCACAATATCGATCGCTTGAACCACTTCATCGCGTCTCCTTTTTACTCTCACTTAGCGGAATAGTGACTTTTTCATCCTCATCAACCCATCTTTTCCCCCTCGGTTGTGTGCCAGACTTCTAATCCTATACTCCCTTTTTTCTTTAAAATTTCTCCTCCTCTCCATAGACTATCCAGGATTCTCTGGGCCTTGTAACTTCGCTCTCCCATTCTAAACTTCAACAACGCTCCCATCTCATAACTGGTCACTGGCCCATCAATCAATGCAAGATAATACCTTGCCCTATCCTGATACTTCGTTGGATTAAATGTCTCCTCCACTCTACTTCTCCTTTGTAGCTACCCCGGAAGGTTCATCGGCATTATTCCGTCTTTCTCGAAAAAGCTCTCAGGCCAATACCCTAACTTCTTCGCCGCACGCCTTACTCTCCTATATCTCCCGTTTTCTATGTCGTCATCCCACCGAGCAAAACTTGTGTTTCCCAGCCCATTAATTAGAGCGGTACTGAATCTCGTGTGAGGTACTTTTCGGCACTTCCGAATCACTGCCATTGCCTTTCCTGGAGCATTCACGTAATTACACCAGAAAAAACACATAGCTAAATCCTTCTTTGGCGGCAAATCTCTGACCTCCAAGATGTCTTTTTTGTAGAAATACTTCTCGAATGTAACCTTACCCTCGAAATACCGCGCAGCCCTCAAAGCTATGTTGTGCGACAGCTCGAACAACACCTGTGTTTGAAACGTGGACGGATCCGAGAATACCTCATGAAAAGTCTGAATCCACTCAACAGCCCGCTCTCTCTGCTTTCCCTCGGGCTCTAACTTCCCCGTCGGGCTAATAATTCGACTCTTTAACGTCTCACCATGAACCACTTCCCCCGCTGGCAACCTCAAAGGTCGGTGGCCTACGATGACTTCAACGTCCTTTCTCCATCGTATCTTCCCGTCACCTGACAAGTACCACCCCTCCTCGTGAAACATCTCAAACAGCCTGCGCAGTGGCCGAAGGTGTGGACACGACCTCTCAATGGCAACAAGAAGGAAAGGAAGAGAACCCTGATCATCACTGGACTGGAAATCCTCTTTCCGCAACTCCCGAGGATACACAAGAATGTTCTGACAGGCTCCTGCTGTCATCACTGTCCCATCATAATTCATCACGCTACCAAAAACACCACCACTTTCGACCAAAAACGTCAACATAAATGCCCGACTCACATGGAGCTTTTCGTTTACGTATTGAATTCGATTTTCCTTGGAAAGAATACTTGTTTTACCCTTTATCCGAAATCCCTCGTTGCCTCTGAATTGTATCTTTCGCATTCTCGTCAATCCCCATACTGCACTCTCAATTTATGCTTCAATAGCGCTATCCCCAGCGCTATCACTTCTTTCTCCTCTAACTCCTTTACTTCCGTCAGAAGATCGATGTAATCCTTATCCCCTATGGTTATGTCGTAACATCTACCACTAGGATCATTAACTTTCGCTCCTATATGCGCCGACAATAAAAGGCACACCAACAGAATCAATGCGCCATCCCTCCCCTCACATATCTCATATGAATCTAAGGACTGACAACACCTAGAAATCAACTCCGAATACTCCTTCTGTTTTCTTCTCTTCATGTGTTTTCGCATTTCTCACTATATTCTCTTTTCTCCTGCTCAAAATATTCAACTATATTCATAACCACCTCTATCATTCCAGCAGGACAATCCATTGTCAGGCCTGGTGCTTTCACTTTTACTTCCTCGTCCTTCACCACTACCGACCAAGAAAACCCATCGTCAAAAACATCGATCTTTGACTTTGTCTCCTTTACCCTCAATCCTCTGAGAGATAATGCACGAGTAACCTCCTTGTGCGTTTTCTCGGTAAGAAACTCCGATATTTCCCTTTCTTTTACTTTCTTATCGACTCTCTGAATATACCTCCTCCATGCCTCCACTAACCTATCCCATGAAGGCAAAATACGCCTATCAAAGTCATATCGATACGTTCGATTTATTGCGGGAATATAGTCAGCCAGACTCTTATAATCGGGAAAGTGCCCCCCCGCGCCGTATAGCTGAACGCCATGGACTTTTTTGTCTCTATTGCGAGCCTTCTCATAAACAAATCTAATGTATGAATCATAATTCCCGATTATGTGCCAATAATTCGTTGATAACTGCAGCGCTAGCTCACACGGAAAATCTTCAGGAACACACGACAAAAGAACGCTCAACCTGTCCTTCTCGTACGTCAAACACTTCTCGAGCTTTTCACCATACCTCGAATCATTCCACGCCGGTCTCGTCCATATCATCCTCTCCCTCCCCTCCTCTCGATTTCATCTCCACTCTGCTCATCGATCGAGAACGTCACCGCTAACGTTGACACTAGGTACTCTATACCGCGCCATCCAAGCTCTCAGCACTCGGAAGTAGTCATTGACTGATCGAACTCTAATCGTCGCCTGGGCCGTGCTAGGCGCTCTAGCGTCGAATACCTCAAACGTGTAATCAATCGCCTTCGTTTTCTGTCCCTTGTTGTTGTTCACGATTCTGAGAGAACGACATCGCGCCGTTGCTCTCGGGCTCATTTGCTCCATTTTTCCTCACGCTCCCTTTTTCAGTTTTCTCGTGTCTGCCAGTTTGACCTCAATAGGTCGAAGATATCCACCGAATAACGACCCCAACGTCTCACCGTAAATCTCAGAAAATTCCTTCGGCGTCATGTTCGAGGTAATCGTTGTCGGCCTCAAATAGTCATACCGATATCGAATCAATAACCGCAATACTGTCTGAACATATCCAGACATCCCTCGATACTCTTTCCCAATATCATCGATGATCAGATGAGGAACATCATGAATCCTCTTATACATCGAAATGTTAGCCGTATCGTCCCACAGATTAGTTCTATCGACAAACGCCTCCTTGATTCGGTCAGGCGTTATCCAGTGAGCCCTGTGATCATACGTCATCAATCCACACTTCAAAAGCATTGACGCCAGATAAGACTTCCCCGCTCCGTTAGGGCCGTACAAGTAATACCCTCGACAATCCGTAATATCCTGCTCCATTTCATCGATAACTCCCTCCATAGCCTCAATCTGCTCATCATATAAGGCAGCAAACTTTGCATGCCAATAACGAGGAGGAACTCCCATTACCTGAAGATAACCTACCGTTAATTCTATATTCTTTCCCATTTTATCCATCCCTGTCCTTATGACCGTATCGCGTTCGCGATCACTGGTCTTTCGTCAACTCTGCCGCCCGTAACTTTCCATCAGTCACGAACCGATCCCTATGCCAACCTAGTTCTTTTATCTTTCGCAATCCCGCGATTACTGCGTCCCCCGAAAAATCGAATTCCTCGTATGAAATCACGTCCACACCCCCCGGTGCACGAAGCTCTAATCGAGCTTTCATCCCCTTTTTTGTCGCCGCCACCACCCACAGAGATTCCTGACTCGTATCTATAATTTGCTTTCTCAGTTTCTCTGGTTGGTCCCCTGTCCACTCCCCTTGTAAATGCGCAGGCTTCTTTTCTTTCGCTATTTTCGGCGCAGCTCCCTTCTCATACTCCAAGGCGAATGAATTATAAAAACCCAATAGACATCCAACGGTTATCGATCCTGTTACGCCATATTTCGCCTGTAGCTGTGGCCAATACTTTACGCAATAATCGAGATACCCCTTTAAGTTTTCAGGCGTATCATCGGCCATCAATGACAACATTTGAGTCCCTGCTTTTCCCCATTCTTTGAATGACTTCGGCGCATACCCCCGCTGAGAAGCTTCATCCTGAAGATAACGTACCCAATCCTTGGCGTTATAGTCTGAGATAGGCTTTGTTTTGTATCCATCCGCTGCCTCTGGTGGCGTAGTCTTCGATTTACTCCTTGCTTTTTTCTTGGGTTTCTTCTCCGCTTTCTTCTCCGCTTTCGGCCTAAGATGTCGCCGTCCGATTGACGGCTCAGAACGAACTTCTTCCAACATTAACGGTAGTTGCTCAGGAGAACCGCTTACCTGCGGCTTTTCACTCGGAACAACCACTCTCTCCTGTGACTCTCCACTTGTCGATTCACTCTCTCGATTCAACCGAAGAAGTTCCTGCAATCCCTTCGGGCCGATAACTCTCATGATTCCCTCCTCTCCTAACACTCCAAAGGTCTCACTCAATAAGTCGAAAATGAGATCCAGACCCCCACTTCGCTGACAGTATTCTGAGAAATAATCAAGACTCTCCACGTCGCGCGTCTTTTTTATATTAACGTCAGACGACGATGTTTGATCAATCGTGGATCTTATTTGATCGTTCTTATTTGTTGGACTTTGGATGTTGGTTTCGACGTTGTCGAAACATCTCTCTTTTAGTTCTAATATTGTTTTTAGTGTTAAAGCTAATATATTCTTATATGTTTCCTCAGATATTAAATAAGATTTTAATATATAATCATAACTATCATAGATAGGCGTTTCAGTGTCAGAAACCCGTTGAAATTTCTCAGTTTTTCGGTCGATAACCATTTGGGGTTTTTCAGGGTCAGGAGTTTCAGGGTCAGGAGTTTCAGGGTCAGGAGTTTCAGGGTCATTTTGTTGTTGACTTCCAGTGCCGGCTTGAAGGCCCCGATCAACAATCCCCTCAAATTGATATACCCATTCTTTCCGTCCGGATCGCTGGCACGAAATAAGATTAGCCTGTCTGAGTTTCCGCAATCGATAGGATACAGTATCCCTCGATACACCGATCAACTCCGCTACTCTGGCATGGGGAATAAACGCACCTGCCTCCTGATGCTCATAAATGAGATAGAGAATTTCTCTGTCTCGGTTGTCCAATAGTTGACACCTTTTTATCGCGGATTTAATCGACATCTTTCTCTCCTTGTCGATTAAACTTTTGAGTTTCCGCTGAGACATGCACCGCCATAAATAGAGCACAAAGAAAGTAACTAGCCCTAGACACTGCCGACAGATGAGACAACGTCAATCGAGAATGCTCTCGTATAACCCCTGTCGGACTTGCCCAAAAAGACAAGACAGAGCCCCAGATATCCAAAATAGTAGCTATCCAACGAAAGCCTCGTAATACACGAACGCCTTCGATGATTCTCTCGAACTTATCGCGTACTGTTGCCTTCTCCCTCTCCTCTAGTTCAAGATAAACATAGTCCATATCCTTCAACTCTCCATCCTCATTGAATATGGGAACATACCAGCAATATCCCTCGATTTTATTCAAATCGAATTGCTCAGCTAGGTCCGAAAAGTCAAATATGTACCTTCCTTCCTCGGTAATTTCATAGTCCAGTATTGCCATATCCCTCATCTCGGCTAAATGACGCAAAACAACGCGCCCTTCTCCAGAAATATACTCCGGGGTATAGTCTTCCCTCTCGGGTTGAAGTACGCCGCAAAATTCACGGGGGTCAAAAGGATAATCATCGCCATACTCCAATTGCTGTATGTGGATATTGGCAATTATTGCCCGTCGTATTCCGTCTAGTTCAAAAGGATGGATAGGTCTTCCTTTATAGTAAGGAGTATAACAAGGATGTCCTAACGGATACTTCTTGCCTTTAATGCAATCTCCCATTTCTCTCCCTTTGTTTTCCGGGCTATTTCTAGACAATGTGATTAGACTTTAGCGATCATTGTCCGCCAAACAATGATCACAAGGAGCATTACGCTAGTTGAAACATTGGCATTGTCAAGAACTGAACAAAAAGAAAAAAGTTAGCCGAACGAAAACAAAAGGTTAGAGGTGGGTCTAATGAAAGAAGAAAAGAGGTCAATTGGCAAGGTATACAAACAGAAACACAGCGCCTATCTCGAGAACAAGAGTCAACACCACCCCTGTTGCGATAAGAAAGCCAGGCCTTCGGTACCAAGTGTTTGACTTGGCCTCTGCCTCCTGAGCTTGAACAAGCGCCGATTCCAACTCCTGAGTCATCCTTCCGTGAATCTCTCTTTCTATCGTTAGCGCCTCCCTCATCCGATCAAGTTGCTCCATTCGAAGAGAAAGTTGCTGATCCAATAGCGAGACTTCCTGCCGCGCTAACGGGAGATCCTGAAGGTCACTAAGTATCTGAAGACCCCACTCTCGCTCAAACCAAAACCCAGGAATGCCGTTTCGTTCCATCGCGGCTTCCCTTTCCTCTACGAAAATTCCCTCACCAAGATCGTCGTATTCCTCTTCCTCTCTTGCTACGACTGCGCTCTCTGACATGAAAACAAAGAGTATAATCAATAACCAACTTCTTCGCATAAGCTAACCCCAAAACATGAAGTAGAGTATCACCACCACCGCCCCAATAAGTATCGCGTTATCCAGTCGAAACAGTACGGCTCTAGACGACAATACTTCCTTGAATTTCTGCCAAACACTCACTTAAACCTCCACCACTTCATTCGACAGTAAAGAACACAATAGTTTCTCCACTACAACCCCTATTGGTTGCTTCTGTATTATGCACTCGTCCATCAATAACGTAATCAATGCCTCCGACAAACATAGCTCCAAACCCTCCCGCTCTGAGTTAAGACATCGCGCCTGAATCTCTTGAATCATTTCCTTCAATCCAGTCATCGCCTCCGCTCTTGTCTCACCACAGAACCTTATCGAAGGGTACGCCTTAGAGTAGGCAATAAATCCATCCCTATACATTAACGTTTCGATCATAATTCCCCTCTTAGTTTCGAGACTACCAACTTCTCCACCGAGACATCACTAGCCACCGCCTCTACCTCTAGCAAAAAGAACAAACTTGAGGGAATCTCCACCGCCACCCTCTCACCCGTACTCTCGAGAGTCGTAGCCTTATTAACGATAGCGTTCATTGCCTGGGTAATGGTATCATCTCCTCGATTCTCTCCACACATGTTTCTCCCCTTTCACGACTGATTTAAATAGTAGGCGAGAAGTATCAAAAGAACGACAACAATAACCTCCACCGCATCCCACACTACCGCACTATGTCGTGAATTCATCTCAACGCTTACCCTTTCTTATCCGACGAAATAACTCTAGTGCCTCCTCATCGGTCATGTTTACCGTGCTACGTATTCCTTCCCTCTCCTTGGTGATCTGTTTCAACTTCTCATCTATCTCTTTGGCCTGATTCTCCCGCAACCAATCGTATCGAAGCGCCTCCTCGATCTCGTTCTGTCTGCCCGTCATCTCACCGATGACTCTGTTCGTTTCCCTTCTTGTCTCATCGTTGACTCTCGCTTTATACCCTCTCCGATCTAAGAGATACGACAGCCCTATGGGAACTAAAATCATCGAAGCAATAACCGACGCAATAAAAACAAACTCTTCCTTCACCCACTTGGCTATTCTTTTGACTTTCTGCTTCATATATTCTCCCACAAACAATCACTTCCCGGAACATACGCGGTTTCAGGTATTTCAACAGGGGGCAATCCCCTTTCTGTGCGATGAATTCGATTCCACTCCCTCGCACACAACAAACACAACGGCTCTCTCTTCCCTCTCACTCGGATAGAAGGCACGGTGTCGGGATTGAAAATAACGAGCCCATCGCAAGCCGCACACATCCCTATACAGTAACTAACTCCGGACATTTATCTCTCCTCAGTATGGTTTTAGTCGTATTTGATCCTTCGGCGGAAGATCCACCAATACATCAATTTCCCGAGATTCCATTCCCTGTTTTACGCCCTTCCATATCTTCTCGTAAAACAACCCAGAAGCAACTCCGAGTCCTACCATCAAAACAGTGGAATACTGAGAATCTGAGAAAAGCGCAGGCTTCTCCCAGAAAGAAAAAGAGCCATATACACCACCGAGACAAATCGGAACCCAGGGAGTTATCGCGTATATTCCAACGAGAATCTTTCTCAGCCTGGGTATTCTCCACAATGTCTTGAAAATCCTCATAATGAGAATCATGGAAATGCCTACTGATACGCCTATCCCGATAAAGGCTGAACCAATAAACAATGAGATCACTTCAGTCATGGGTCACCCCCTCCCTTGTATCGGCAACTTTTGACGTCAATCAAGAATACTAGGAGTAAAGCCCAACAAAAACGGGCGATTCGTTAGGTGGAAACGAATCGCCCTGAGCACAAAATCCAGAGAAAAATCAACGCTAATTATGATGAGCTACCCTGAAAAAACAAGAAAAAAAGAGAGAGCGAAAAGAGGCGGATCTGGGGGGATGGTCAACCTTTTCGCCCTCTCTTTACCGCTACTATGCAAGGACAATTCTAAAAAGGAGCAATAGCAGAGTCAAGACTACAAAGCAAATGCCATTTGAATGTATTCGGAGGGAGCGTCGCCCGTTTTATAAACCCAAATCTTTACGCCCGCCGCGGTCAATCCGTCGAGAATATCCTGCGGGAGTTTCATCGCTAATCGACGCACTGCGGCATAAGTGCCTCGTCCGCTGTCGGGATATGAACCCTCGAAGTCTCCATCCTCACCCTCAGCCGTAAGACCAGCTTGCCATGCCTCAGCAACCCAGTCCCAGTATTGGTTATCACTGAGTCGTTGAACTTTGACCTTGTGCTTCCCTTTTTGGGAAGTCTCTGCAATAAGGTTCCCTGGAACACTGGAATCGGTTCCTGCCTGGGAAGAGCCTGCGAAAATGTCGTATCCTATCTTCAAATTTGCCATTGTTATTATCCTTTATTCCTTCTCTTCTGTCAGTACTTCACCACTATGTCAACTCACTCCGAGTTATACCTCTTCAATTGCGGGAGTGCTTATTGCCGCCGCTACGTGAGCGTTATAGTCGGTTTTAATTTCGTTCAACAAGACCCATAGTTGGGCGCTCGTTGTAACGTCGGCGGCGGCGGTGACGTTCGTTGCGTCATTCACTGCGTGAATTGTCGCCTGGGTTCTGTGGGCGTTATAGTCCGCCTTGATTTCGTTCGCGAGCGCTATGGCGGTGTCGATGTCGGTCGCGGCGGCGGCAGCTACTGCGTTCGTAGTGTCGGGGTTTTCGTGCATTCCCGTGGTGGCCCGGTGAAGATTATAATCGGTCTTTATCTCGTTCGCGAGAACATAGGCACTAGCAAGATCCGTTGCGTCGGGCGCTGCTATCCCGTTAGAGGTGTCGTTTGTTGTATGAACTCCTGTCTCGATCAAGTGAGCGACATAATCAGTTTTTATCTCGTTGAGTATGGCGAAAAGTCCTGCCGTTGTCGTTATATCTGGCGCTGTCGTGGGATTTGCAGCGTCGTTGCTGACATGAACACCAGCCTCGACCCGGTGAAGATTGAAGTCAGCTTTTAGCTCCGTTATCAGAGTGATCGCGGTGTCGATATCGCTGGCATTGGCTGCAGCAATGGCGTTTGTGGCGTCAGCCTCAAGATGTGTACCCGTAACGGCAATGTGAAGGTTATAGTCCGCCTTGATTTCATTGGCTAAGGTTTCCGCTGAGGCTAGATCGGTGGCGTCGGGAGATGTAACAGCATTGCCCGCGTCGTCCAAGTTGTGAACGTTGGCCTGACTTCTGTGTGCGTTATAGTCAGCCTTGATCTCATTGACTAGGGTTTGCGCGGAGGGAAGATCTGTCGCGTTCGCGGAAGCGATAACATTCGTGGTGTCATTTCCTTCGTGGACACCCGCCTCTACACGGTGCGCGTTGAAATCAGCCTTGATTTCATTGACTAGCGTTTGAAGTGAAGCGAGATCGGTTGCGTCTGCGGATGTTACATCATTGGCCGTGTCCGCTGTATCATGAACGACCTCTTCCGCTCGATGTGCCTCGTACTGTGTTTTGATGTCGTTCAACAGAGTGTAGGTTGTAGCCAAATCTGACGCGTTTGCCGCAGTTACCACGTTTACAGTGTCATTCGCTCGGTGAACGCCACCCTCTATTCGGTGCGCGTTATAATCCACCTTTAGCTCATTGGCTAAGGCGAAAAGCTCAGTCTCCCCATTCGCATCGGTCGACGTGACGATGTTTGTGGTGTCATCAACAGCATGAACTGTCGCCTGTGTTCTGTGTGCGTTATATTGTGCTTTCTCATCATTGAGAAGAGTAATAAGAGTCTCTCGAGTCGTAGCATCAGCCGAAGCAACTACGTTGACGGCATCGGCCACATCATGAATGTCCGCGGTGACTCTATGAGCCTCATACTGTGTTTTGATGTCGTTCAGCAAAGTCAACGCCGTCGCTAAACTGGTGGCATTGGCGGCGGTGACTATGTTTGTCGTGTCGTTTGTTTTGTGGACTGTTGCCTGCGTCCTGTGTGCGTTGAAATCTGTTTTGAGTTCGTTCGCCAAAACATACAGCTCGGCTTCGGCGTTCGCGTTTCCTGCAGCGATGGTATTCGTGCTGTCGTTGCTAAGATGGACACCACCCTCGGTCAAGTGAGTCGTGTAATCGGCCTTTAGCTCATTGGCCAGAGTGATAAGGGTTTCCCTTGTGGTAGCATCAGCAGAGGCCACACTAGCAGCCGACGCCGCCATGTGATCGCCGTTGGTTCCCGTAGAGGCAAGATGTGTATTCAGCTTGCCCTTCAGTGCATTCGCAAGAGAGATCCCTGTGGCTAAGTCGGAAGCATTGGCAATGCTCTCTCCTTGTCCTACTTTTTTGTGAAAAAGAGTAGCGTCACCTCCTGCCACTCCTTTGATCGCATCCTCTCGAAGACCGACCAAAAAAGCATGCAATTCCTCTGCAGCCTTGCCGCTTGCAGAGAGATTAATTAGATCCCGTTTCGTTAGTGTTTGACCCATCAGGGTCCCTCCCTTCCTCGAGTCTCGTCCTCGAGATAACGATCGTCTGAACTACTGGAAAAATGACAAGAGACGAAAGGCCTGTCGAGAAAAGTATACCCTAATACTTTCGACAATCGGAGACTAATTTCTTTCTTAAGGTGTTTCCATCTGAGTCTGTTATGTCTTCGATCTTCACCCCAGGAACAAAAATCATAGACTCTGAGAGAGAAAGTTCTTCTCCCTTAGAGCGAAACCAAAGTCTACTCCTCACAAGACACCCTCTTTTTGGGATTCTCAATGCGTCTAGAATTTCACGCGTTCCTTTGACTGCGTCGTCTACAACCCACAACACGTCAAACGGTGACTCAATTTTCTCCATATTCTCTCCTCTATGGATTCCCTATCCACCAAATCGCTCATTCCATCGTTTCTCGTGACGAACCATCGCAAGATTGAACAGTTCCTCGTATCTCTCGACAAGGTTTGACCACAGCAACCCTCGAGCAAAGGAAAGTCTAGTTTTCTCAGAAGAAGAGAAAAAACCTCGTCCAAACACTCGTCTCAAGTCTGAGAAAGAATCGTCCCCTTCCCACTCACAAAAGTCAATCGGCCATTTAGTGTTTTTGACGACATCCTTTTGACGGAAAGCAACAACAGGCTTCCCTCGCGCCAATGGCTCTAAAAAGACATAACCGAAACTTTCGCTCCTTGATGGAACCAGAACACAATGAGCGGAGTCAATCAGATACAAAAGTGACTCCCTTGAGAGTCTAGACTGCACCTTGACATTTCGAGCCGTAACTCGAGAAAGGAATCGAGTAATCTCCTCCTGATTCGCCTCGGCAACGACAACGATCTCCTTCCACATCCCGGTATCAATAGCATTGATAAGATTAGGAAGAAAATCTCCTCCCTTTCTCGAGTCACTCAGTCTCCCCACGAATATCAATAAAAGTGATTCACCCCCCGCCGCCGACTCCACAACATAATCAATACCCAAAGGCAACGACTCAGAAGAAATGCCCAGACGCGCTAACCGTTGTTGCTGAACACTACCCGCACAGAACACCACAGCAGACCGTCTCGCCTGCTCCAGTCCACCACATAAATGCGATCGACCCGACTGACGAAAAGAATCGCCTACGGGTGAAGGTAACCAATCAAAACGATAGGAATCATATAATTCATCGATGAGATCAGAAGCGTACCTCGTCACTGTCGGAGTATCTCCCAACACCTGTTCCAGCAACAACGGATAATCGATATGATGAGCCTCGATCACATCCTGGCGATAGGTAGAAACATAGCGATGCACTCCCTCAGCAAATCCACCAAAAGACGAATAAGAGAGACCCACCACCCGGACACCGTCAATCGTCCAAATATCCATTGAACTCTTGGCAGAAACTCGACTGATAACCGTAACGTTATGGCCTCGATCGCTCAAGGCCTTCGCCTCTCCTCTAACGTACGTCACAACGCCGTTAGGAATGACTTCGCTCTCATATCGGGGATATCTCCCTGATATCACTAATCCTATTCTCATTCCAGACATCTCCCTGAACCTCCTCTAAAGAAGTATACCGATAGCCTGGAAAAAAAGAAACTGACATCAAGTAGCGCTGCTTAGATATACGTCGTCCCCTGTAACAGAAGTGATATCTGAATTTGTAATAGAGGGAGTTGTCCCGGACGTTGACATAAAGACATTGCTGTCACTCAAACAACCCCTTCCGGCCATAATTAGAGCCTTACCACTGGAGACATTCGCCCAATATCGATTATTAGTGAAACGACACTGATCGGTTAGACCTAAGCTAACCTCAGTCACTGTTCTCGCTACCGCGGAATCGATCTTGAAATCACATCGATCAATTACAAGATTCGACGGCATCCCTACCACGGTTATCAGCGCCGTCGCCGCGTTCGGCGTAACTCGAACTAAAAAGTCATGTAACGACGCAAAATCCGCCATCTCTATGATAAAAAACTTGCCTGCGTTGTTATATATACTCCTGATTTGTCCGGAATACACATGACAATCTGAACCAATATGGATATCAGATCCCACCGTCGGAACATACCCATTAGGCGAAAACTCCAACTCATATGCCTCAACTCCCTCCTCGAGCCACACACCGCCAATATAAAGAGTGGACGTTAACGGTGCCGCCGCGCAGTCAATAGAAACTCTCCTCAATGACGCAAACTCTGCCGCTAGAATATTCCCTAAGGTGGTAACAGAGCTCGATGCACCGTCACAGTTTACAATTGCCAACCCGTTTATCGACGGTCTAGCAAAACCAGAATCCCCTACAATATCCACCCATGAACCATAGTTATTAACCTTACCCTTTAGCAGCCTAGTAGCACTCGGTTCATTGTTATTGGTATCAAACACCATATCGTTAACTGATAAGCGCGATTCCTCAACGGCAGGCCCATACATCACTATTGGCGTATTTCCCGGAAGATTGGGAATACTGGGATCTAACACCACCAACAACCCATCAATGATGGATTGACAGGGATTGCCTGTTCCTGTACCGGCCCTTGCGCCGAATTCTATCCAAGGACTAGTACCAGGCTGTTTAACAATACTGTCGCCTATGCTGATCTCACAGTCTCGCATCACAAAAGGAGTACACCCGTAATACGTTAGGGCCTGTAATGTCGATCCCGTAGTCACGTCACCGCACCGGAAGAAGCACCCCATAAACACCACGCCCGAATTCCGAACATCGAGCAACGCTCCGCTAGCGTTGTTAAACTGACAATTGACGAACCTTACGTTAGTCGCCGCGCTGAGGTATATCAATACCCTGTCGCTGTCTGAATCAAAAGAACAATTATCAAAGGTCACCTGCATATCAAAAACATTAACAATCTGAACAGCATAGGTATCGCCCACAGCAGAAAACCGACAATCCTTGAAGTACAACCCCTCTTCATACTCCGCCGTTGCGCTTATGTTCTGGATATAAATTAACGCCTCCGGAGTTATAGCGGACGACGATGGACCGGAAAAGTGACAGTTCTCAAAATACCCTCTAGGAGGATATGTTGGATTGTAATCGATAATCTCCAACCCATAATCCTCCGTAGATATTGACGTCGAATTCATGGTTACGTTTCGCATCGTGGTGTTTCCGCCCACTATCCGAAATGCACCGGAGTCAAAAGCTACATCCTCTAGAATAACCTCCGAAATGTAATCCACTTTCCACTTATAAGATGAATGCAAGCTTTTGAGCGTAACCCTTGACCATTTACCGTCAAACTCAAAGTCAGACGACGTTCCTACCGGTAGATAGACGGAACACGAATCCTTAGACTCGCCACAAACCCACACGTCCTTCGCTAGCGCTGCTATGGCGTTCCAAGTATACGAGCCTCTCCGGAGAAAAAACACACCATTAGTGAAGTCGTTCATGTGATCGACGGAATCCGTAGAGTCGTAGTCACCCCCCACAGACGTTGCTCCGTGCGTCAATACGGCGGTAAACGCCCGACGCCGGACAACCGTTTCGTCGATCCGGGCAATCGCATCCTGTAACGTTCCGGGGTCCAAGTCGCCTAAACCGCCAGCTCCTGTGTCGGTTAGCGTTCCGTTCGCGAAGTCGGTGTTGATTCCTATGTCCTGACCGGCCCTGTTCCCTAGATCGGTGAGTAACTCCGAAAATGCGCTTTGAACATTCGTTGACGAGAGAATACCCACCGGAGTAAAGGCCACCTGTGACGCCGTAATAGAGTGAGGATCGCCTGCGTCATTGATATGGTCTATCAGTGACTTTCCGGTGTTATAGTACGCGACGGAATGACCGTATAGTCCGTCAACGAGCGGACCCGCTGACCCTCGAGTAAACTCGAAGCTTTTTAGGTATCGAACACCAAACCCGAACGACGTCGGAGTTGACGGGATAGTTGTTGTGTTTTCTATCACCCGAACCGTCCACCTTAGCTTGCTCCGGTGCGCCGTCTCTATCCCCGAAAACGGGTCGGTAATCGCAGAATCCTCTTCTTCCGCAATATCCTCCCACCACGCCATGATGTAACCGGTGTCTGTTTGGGGAAAAGCACCGGGGACAGTAAGCACGGGCGGTTTGACTATAAATGTATCTCCCACGCCGATGGCACCGATTCCCGCGCCGAGCGTCAACGTCGTAGATGTATATCCTGTAATGTCAAAAGTGTTTCCACTCTCAGCGCCTGACGTCATGAGAACATAACAAGCGCCATGGTTTGCCGTCGCCACTAAATCCATGAATGCCTGAAATTTCTGCTGAACATCTGTTATCTTATTGGTGGCGCCGTCAATTCCGGTAACCGTCCCTTCAACAATATAATTTTCGTCGTCAATATATTCGACGTCAGCCGGTGGATCGGCCTTGGTGGTCGATATCATAGCTCCTTCGACCATGGCCCATCCCGCGCCGATATTGAAATTCTGATTTGTAGGAACGGCAGCCGACCCAAATCCAAAACCGGTGCCTACCCTAAATGTTCCAATGAAATATTCGGAAAGAAGTTGTATCCATATCCTCAAATTATCCTGGAGTTCATTCAAATCGGCATCCATAACGGGAACACCCTGCTGAATGGAAACTCTTTGATACTCCTTGGTGACATCAAAAGTATTTCGACTGACATTAGGGGTATTCCCTGGCATGCTTTATCTCCTCTAGATGATTTCTATTGTGACAAAAGAAGCTTTTCCCCACTCGATAAGAAAATCAAGCCTATCCTCTTGTTCGGTAGTCAAAGGCTGAGAAACTGCGGGGATCGATACAAGGAAAAATCCCAGACCCACACAAGAATGCCAGCCCAATGAGTCGGGAGTATATCTCAGTTTGTCTGTCTGCGTTCCTATTAATGGTGGAATAGTCACGTCAGTCGTGTCTACTGTTCCTGTGCTGAACCTTCCATTCGTCCAGCAAACAAACTTCCACCCCTCTTGAATCTGCAGATCCCAATCAGAGGGACCCTCAATCAGTTCTTCGTAGGCGCCCTTGGTTCCTTTTGTTCTAAACCAATCCGCCGCCGCCAATGTTTCTTCCCGTTGCCGCAATCCCCCTGCGGCTTTCCACGTCGGCCACCCTATCCAGGAATCGATGAGCCACAGTAAATCCTGATGAATAGATTCTATCGAAAACAAGGAAAGAAGGTTTTCACAGTCAGTTTTCAGTGCGTCAACGTTCGCAAGCACCGCACCGAGAAACTGATACAAGTGATTTGTCGATGTGTCGTCTGTTCGATACCCGCGAGGCAAGGACTTATAGCCATAATCGACAGCTCCCCATCTATCGTAAGGGTAAGCGCTATCTCGGTTTAGAGTGGTGTCATTTATCCACTGCCCATCGTTTCGTAGCGCAAACAATGCGTAATAGTAGATAGCGCCTGGTGTTTTATTTGAGTCGTCAAAGAAATAATCACCTACAGTCAACGCGGGAAAAGTATCATCAAGCAGCAACTCGGCATCGCCATCGTCATACGCCTGAGGCCATTCTCCCCACTTTCTCAGAATTCTTATTCGTCTCGTCCAGGTCGGAGAGTCGGCCACAGAAGGAACGCTATAAAAAACACGAACAGTTGACCCCACAAGTTTTGACTCTACATAGAAATTAAATTCCCCCAATTCCATGAGAACATCGGGAGCGGGATATATAATCGAACCATAGATTGCAATCCCATATCCTGATAATCCAAAACTCATGTCTTCTCCCCTTGTATCACTTCACAGGCCTCAATATGAGCCCATGGTTGCGTATCTACACCAAAAACTCCCGGACCAGGAAAGTACACTCCCGTAGGATCAGGGTTATTCCGCGACTCCCACATGATATATCGTCGACTCAAATGACTCCACACAGCCATCCGATACAGAACGCCATTTCCTACCGCTAACCCAGAAAGTCTCTCCTCATATGTCCTATCAGAATATGTCATTTGTTCCACCGAAACCCATCACTTAGAGATCCACTCTGCGTCAAGATCTTACTTCATTTCTCCTGTTTTGACCTGGCTTTTCTCAGTATACTCCTCAGTGTTTCTTTCTCTCGACGATTCAACTCCGTTCCTCTAAACACTACCTCAACATCGTCTACCGACATCTCCTGCTGAGAAATTGTCCGAGGTAAACTCTTCACTTCTCGAATGAACAATTGACGATCAGATGCCTGTTGACGACCAAGTTCTTTTATCACTGTGCTATTCTCCTGAATTTTTTCCGCGTTATGGCTAACATCGGCGCTCGTCTTCGATGTGATGGAATAAGTCGAACCATAGAACCCTACCGCCGCACCCGCAAATACAACGACCACAGACGTCAAAATACCCACAGCCCACTTCACTGTCCCTGCAAATCGATAGTATTGCGGCTTTAATTCGGCAATGTCAGTATCCTGTCTCGCCTGTCTCTCTCGTTCAGAACACACATGCCCATTCGTCTCTAAATTCTCGACTCGCACGCCCAGCCTAAGAACACCATCTCTCGCCTCCGCCGCGGCCTTGGTTACTGGAGGTAACATCTCGTCCTTCATCGTCCTGGTGTTTTCTTCTATCCGAATCATAGCGTCAGATAATCGAGTCATGTTCCGAACGAGACTCCCCCAATCCCCTGTAGGAATAGGAGTTAATGTATCCTTTCGCCTATCTGTCATGTTTTACCCCATCGGCGTTGCCGCAGGGATAGCGAGTTGACACAAATCGGGATTTCATCTCGGCCAAACACACGCCCGTCAATTGTTGAGCATGCTGAATCAACCTGACATTCGTCTCTATTCTATGAACTTTATCATTAAGCCCCTTGACCTGTTGCCGTAACTCGTCCATCGAGTCATTTGTGACTTCCCTCAGTCGCTGTACTTCGCTCAATATAAGAGCCAGTGTGTCAATCTCCTCTGTGTCTTCACTATCCATCTGGTTGCCATTAATTCGATCGACCATTTCGGCCCTCTTCTTGACGAAGCGCTTAGCCTAATCCACCCACCAAAGTCAGGTCATAGGTATTGCCTAAGAGTTTTCCGAGCTCAAAGTATTGACTGTCAATGTTTGCGATGTATCCCGTGGTCTGAATCTCAAAAGTATCTCCCGCACTTGGAGCGATAGCTCCTGCCACCGACTGAATGGTCAACCCCCCATCGTCTGTTGTGTAGTCGACACCGACTGTCCCTGTCGCAACCTGGATTCCATAATTCAACCCCTCGACCGTGAAGGTGGTCGCAGACGTAAAAATTAACGTCCAATAATCGGTGAGAGTGCTCAGACCTACAACGGGCGTGAGTGCTATGTCGGTCGTTGCGCCTTCAGTGAGAAGTCTCGCATAAGCTCTCCTCTGAAAACGATTGATGTCGACATAATCCACTCCCTCGATATCCTCAATCGTCTTATTCACAAGAGACAATGGAACCTGAGCGCCCAATGATAACGTTTGGGGATGGAGGATTCCTGGGGCATCGATTGTCCCCTGAACTTCGTCCTCAATTGCTCGCGTTACGTCAATTCTGCGATAATTAGCGAGCATATAAACGGTTATATCCAAGTAAATTTCAACAATAGTTACAGCCTCTAACTGCAATATAACCGGGGTCGTTCTTTTGGTATTTAGTAACGCCCCCACTGTGCCAATAAGACCTGATCCTGTTTCAGTGTAGGGATTCCACGACCCTGTCGGTACTGGATCTGTCCCCTCCTTGGCGAGAATGACTCTCTCAAAAATAGCCCCATCTCCATTCAACGCCTTGGCCTTTGATATACCAGAAACACTCTTGGCTATTGCCTCATAATCGGCGTGAGTTACTGCTCTGTCATTTGTGGGATAAGTTGCGGGAGCGTTTATCTTCGCCTCGGCAATTGATTCTTTCTCGGCCCCTCCTGAAGGTTGCGCGGGATTGGTCACACTGGTGACAAAAGGATAACTCCCATTCAATCGAGTCAATTTATTGGCGCCGACTTTGTTTCCATCCCTTCCACCGCCGACCCTGTAACTCGCTGTTACATTATTCGTTCCTGACGCTGGTATCTTTCCATTGGTACCATCTCCGAAAATCACCTTAGTCTGATCGTACTCGTCGATCTCGGCGAGATAATGCTTATCGAGCGGCCCGCTCGAATTGAAATTGTTCACCTTCGTCCAAGCAACCGCAGGGCCGCCTTCTGCCACATAAACAACAAGACTCCACGCTCCCGTAGGGTCCGCTGTTATGGGGGATCGTTCCAAAGAAAATTCCTGACCCGCACTCCCGTCACTTGACCCCAACGTCTCGTCAATCGTTGTTCCGTGATACGCAGTCTCCCCCGTATACGTTCCCGCACCAACCGCCACAAAGTCGCTAACAAGCTCGAACGTTTCGGGGTCGCTCCCGTCTGAAGTATCAACCCGAATCTTTTCGCCAGCCGGCACCGTGCCTGCGCCCGATGTAACGAAAGTGAGATCAACTTGGGCGCTCGTCCTGGGAGACAACGCATAACCCAACCACTTAGCATGTTCGATCACTGACCGACGTTGAACAGCGCTCGGAGGCAACGCCTCGTTCGCACACCTGTCCTGGTAATACGAAATATTCCCGGCCATGAATGCAAACAATTCGGTAAGAACCACGCCGAGATCTGCCTCTGACCTGTCCGTCCACTCTGGCGCCGTAACCTCTGCTAATTCCAGAGCGTCAGAACGAAACCCCTCAAAATCTCGTGTTCCGAGATCCACCGATAAGGTATCTCCCGACAACGTCGTAATTGAAACCATAATTTTCTCCTACTGAATCCTTAGTTCGAGGTCACTATCCTGGCCTGTAGTCTTATAGAGAAATTTTACCTGAATAAAAGTTGCGCTCCCTGATACTATCTCTTTCGAATAGACCCTCACAGTGAGCACAAACGCCCTGGGCTCATACCGAGCCAGTGCCTCCTTTACGAGATTCTCGATTGCGCTTCTGGTTGCGTCAGAATTGTTATTTCTCAGAACCCGAGTATAACCTACGGTACCGACTTGCTTCCTGATAAGTCTCTCATTGACAGCTGTCTTGACAATAGAATGATAATTCGACTCAATCTTAGCTATACCCTCGGTTGTTCTGATACTGCCCTGACTACTAAAAGAAAAAGGATATCTTATTCCTCTGGGGTATTCTTGCGACATATCCCACTATACCACGCAACACTGACGAAACTATTTTCCTAAAATATACGTGCTGAGTGAATTTGAGAGTTGAGCTATTAACGCTGAGAAAGACGCTGCCTGCGTTGTGACGTTGCTCTCCCCCACCAGTGTGGTGTGAGTATGCGTTGCAATAAGAGTCAACAGAGTCGTCATGAGAGTCTGCCATTGATTTCCTTTTAAGTAGGGTTCGGTTGCTGCTACGCCTCCGAGTTGAATCCCGGGCGCTCCCCCTGTGTTCAGTACGATTTCTCCACCTGCGGATTTCAGGCTGAAACTTGTTCCTGCCTCTATCGAAGCGCTTTGGACTGCTTTCCAATCAATA
>Ga0180437_10002187_pt1 | contig 31804 bp, 27 predicted proteins | sample SS_ome_4_FD_132410 | JGI IMG/M metagenome (GOLD analysis project Ga0180437, IMG submission 132410) | Hypersaline lake sediment archaeal communities from the Salton Sea, California, USA - SS_3_D_1 metaG | ecosystem: Environmental > Aquatic > Non-marine Saline and Alkaline > Hypersaline >... | reverse complement strand
GAACAAAGTAATCAAAGTAGTCCATTTTAAGGCCTAAATAACCCTAAAATCGAGTCTACTTTTCAAACGCCATTTGTCTAATTTTATCATTTCAACGGTATAATTTTATCTTTGAGCTAACACTTAGTAGGATCAAGCCTTGACAATCTAGCATATGCTAATATAATTTTCTGTTACCGTAAGGGACAGTAACAAAAGGAGATATCATGAAGCCCATAAATGTAGTATTCATTATCATCCTGGCGATCCCTCTATTCTTGAATGGTGCGAACGTTTATATCTGGCATTATGATCCAGCGGACACATTTTACTGTCCGGATGCGGGCGGATATATCAATACCCTATACTGGGTACAAACATTGCTTACTGCCCAGGGGCACACGTGTACGGTTGACACATTTTTACCAGCAAGTGTCAACTCCTATGATGTCGTTTTTGCCCTGTGCGGCTGGTATTCGTGCTGAAGTGACTGCATACTTGCTTCGTCGGAGCAAGCAACCCTGGTAAATTTCCTTAATGCAGGAAAAGGTCTCTACATCGAGAACGGAGATCTTGGTTATTACCACAGCACGACCACCCTCTATCAAATGCTTGGGTGCTCATATCTTGGAGACGGAAATGGATATGCAACTGGCAATGTGAGTAATGTGACCGGACAGACAGGATCATTTGCTGCAGGTATGGGGTACGATTTTCCCTATCAGCAGCCGTGCGATAATTATATCGACCAGATCGGATCTAATGGCGGAACCCTGGCGTTCAGATCACAGGATAATCACGGAAGGATCATATACTATAATGGATCAGGCGATTCCTACCGTTCGATCCATGCGACATGCGTGTTTGGCGCTCTACGCAATGGTGCTCAGACAAAAGCCCAGCTAATGACCGAATACATGAACTACTTGACCCAGATGATCGGAGTACAGGAAGTGAGTGATGCTGCTTTACAGACCGTAGCGTTATCACCGAATCCATCATATAAGGATATCGCGGTCAGTTTTACACTTACACAGCGGGCTGCGTTGGCAATTGAGATATATAATATAGCTGGTCAACATGTACGCCAGCTGGTGCATCAACATATGGATGCAGGAACACACAATCTAACGTGGAATGGGAAGGACGAACAAGGAAGGAATTCGAGCAGCGGAACATACATTTTTACGATCCGGGTGAATGGTAGTGCGATCAGTAAGACAGTGGTGCGGTTGAATTAAACCGGTAAAATGACAGAGGAGGGAGTATGATACGTTATTCAATCATGATCTGTGTCCTGGTAAGCGCGCTGCTTGCCGGGCCCCCGATGTACAATGATTTTGTCTATATAGAGTGTGCGGGTCAGGCGATCAGGGTGAGCGGCGGGCATGCGGATCCTTGCGTTATGGATTGGGATTATGACGGCTTGAAGGATCTCTTACTTGGAGAGTTTACCTATGGACGGATACGGTTCTACAAGAACGTCAATTCAAATAGCAATCCAGTGTTTAACAGCTTTTCTTACCTGGAGGCGGATGGTGCGACCATTCAACTGCCGTATGGTTGATGTACCGGTGCCACAAATCCACAGGTTGTGGATTTCAACGATGATAACTATGTAGATCTGATCGCTGGTGATCGATTGGGCACGATCAACTATTTCCGCCGGCTTGCGAATGGTGATCTTACCGCTGAGCCGGATATTATTGCGAACGGAACAACGATCGATGTCGGGTATAATTCCGCCCCCATGCTGGTCGACTGGGATGAGGACGGATTGCTCGATCTCATCGTCGGCAATTCAGATACATCACCTCTACGCATCCGATTGTACTTGAACAGCGGGACCGCGGCGAATTATACATTCACAACATATTCAGAGATCCTGTGTAACGGAACACCAATTGCACTCAGTCGGTGTATACCTCATGTGACCGATCTGAACAATGACGGCAAGAAAGACCTGGTGTGCGGTGAGGATTACGGACATGTCTATTACTACGAGAATACAGGCACGAATGCAAATCCAATCTTCAACCAGCAGGTAATGATCGAAGCGAACGGAGTGCCTATTGCCTTTCCCTCAGGATATACTGACACCAAGGTATGGTGTAACGATTGGAATGAGGACGGAACCAAGGATATAATCTTGGGTAACTACATGGATAGCGTACACCTCTATATTGCATATCCGATCGGGATAGCAGAACATGATCCTGCTATTCTCCAGGGATCGGTGTGTGCAGCACCAAATCCGTTTACCCAATCAACCCAGATTAATTACACCATACAGCACAATGCGTATGTGCACCTGTCCATCTTTGACGTTCAGGGAAGGGTGATTCGCGATCTCGTTAGCCGAGAACAAACCGCTGGTACCTATTCGGTTAACTGGTCAGGGGATGATGAATGCAGTAACAAGGTGGTTTCTGGCGTATACTTTTACCGTTTGCAGGTAGATGATCAAATGTTTATGGATAAACTGGTTATTCTGCAATAATAAGTTGGTATTGTGATGCCCCGTTCACGTGAATGGGGCATTTTTTTCCCTTCCGCCCTTGACAAAATGATAATTTAGTATACAATTTCGAAATCTATACAATAAGGGGTCTTCAAACTAAGGTGGGTACAACAAACAATTGTTGGCAGCAAAAGGAGGTTGAAAAACAATGGCAACAAAACTAAAGTGTCCGTTCAAAAGCAGTGAAGAAGATAAGGAATGTGATCGAGAAAAGTGCCAGTTATGGCATGAAGGTGGTTGTGCATTCGTTCATATCGCCCGCAGTTTAGAAGTTATTCTTAGCCATAAGTAGTATTTCAAATAAGCTTCAGTAGATCTTTTTTTCCACACATATTACGACTTTCAAATATTTTACCCGGTACATATTGTCATGCAAACGACTCGTTTGGGTGGACAGTTGACACAACAAGCGATTTACAGTACAATATTTGATTATGGCATTGTTGATACGTAACGCAGCAGAGATTCTAACGATGAAACGCGGATGGGAAGTGCTGCATGGTGCGTCGATACTCATGGATCGCGGAAAGATAATGACTGTCGGCAAAATCCGTACCCTTCCAAAGAAAGTCAGGGTAATGGACGCAACCGGATGTACCGTACTGCCGGGTTTCGTGGATTCTCATACCCATCTTGTATTTACTGGATCGCGGGAAGATGAATTTGCGATGCGCGTGCAAGGTGCCCGTTACCAGGATATCGCCGATGCCGGAGGGGGCATACAGCGCTCGGTACGCACAACTGCTCGGTCTTCAGAGGATGACCTGTACCGTATTGGATTGGACCGACTCGCACGCGTGGCGAAGCACGGAACAACAACGATCGAGATTAAGAGCGGCTATGGACTATCACTGAAGCAGGAAATAAAAATACTTCAGGCGATCAAGAGACTGGCTGCTAATTCAGATCTTGACGTGATCCCGACATATCTGGTTCATACCATCCCGCCCAAAACAACACGCCGCGCATTTATCAGAGAGGTTATAAACGAGGTCATTCCAGCAGTAGTACAGAAGAAGTTGGCTGTATTTTGCGATGTTTTTTGCGATACACTGGCATTCACGGTGCAGGAGACAGAGAGTATTCTGCATGCAGCGCAAAGACATGGATTATGCTTGAAATTGCATGCTGACCAGTTTGAAAATACCGGCGGTGCGGATCTTGCTGCGCGCATGCAATGCGTATCAGTGGATCACCTGGAATACACACCCGCTAGAACTATACCATCATTGAAAAAAGCAGGTGTTGTTCCGACGGTCCTCCCCGGTGTGACACTTTACCTGAAGATGAAAAAAATTCCACCCCTCAAGGCTTTTAAACGGTATGATCTGCCATGTGCGATCGCATCTGACTTCAATCCAGGTTCGTGCGCAATATACGCAATGCCGAAGATAGTTTCCCTTGCCTGTCTGCTCTATGGGATGTCAGTTGAAGATGCCCTGGCGGGTGCCACTATCCATGGTGCGCGCGCGCTCGGGATGACCGATATGATCGGTTCTATAGAACCGGGGAAACAGGCAGATATTGTGGTTTGCAGTGTCGATAATTACAGAAAGATACCATATTATTTTGGTGAAGATATTGTGAAGTTTACGATCAAGAAAGGAAGTGTTATTTATGGAAAAAATCGTTGAATGTATCCCTAATTTTAGCGAAGGACGGGATCAGAAGAAACTCGATCAAATACTCGAGGCGATAACCAGTGCCGGTGTTCAGTTGCTCGACCAGGAAAAGGATGCTGATCATAATCGAGCAGTTGTAACGTTTGTCGGCGAGCCAGAAGCAGCGCTGGAAGCAGCCTTCAGGGGGATCAAGAAAGCATCGGAGGTTATCGATCTTACCAAGCATAAAGGTGAACACCCGCGTATGGGAGCGACCGATGTCGTACCGTTTGTTCCGATCAAGAATATGACTCCGCGCGAGTGTGTTGAACTGGCAAACCGTCTCGCAGAGCGGGTGGCTGGAGAATTGAAGATTCCGGTATACTTGTATGAGGATGCCGCACGTTCACCAGAGCGCAAGAATTTAGCGGCGATACGAAAAGGGGAGTTCGAGGGTATTCGGGACGAGATCAAGACGAATTCGGCACGGAAACCTGATTATGGTCCCTGTGAAGTTCATCCGACCGCCGGAGCGACAGTGATTGGTGCACGTTTTCCTCTCATCGCATTCAATATGAATCTGGAAACATCAGATGTCGCGATCGCGCAAAAAATAGCGCAGGCGATCAGATTTGGATCCGGTGGGTTTCGACACACAAAATCCCTCGGATTCATGCTTAAAGAGGAAAATCGTGCTCAAGTTTCCTGTAACATGACGAACTATACGAAAACCCCGCTATACCGAGTGTACAACACAGTAAAACGCGAGGCAGAGCGTTATGGTACACATATTAAAGAATCCGAGATCGTTGGACTCGTTCCTGAGGAAGCACTGATCGAAAGCGCAATCTATTATTTGCAGCTTGATCGATTTGACAAGAATCAGATCCTTGAGTACAAACTGCAGGGCAAGGGTACAAAGCAATCGATCATGGATTTCCTGCATACTCTCGCGCTGGCCCGGCCAACCCCAGGTGGCGGGAGTGTTGCGGCACTAGAAGCGGCACTAGGTACAGCACTTCTTTCAATGGTCACCGGGATCACAGTGAAAAAGACTAATGACCAGGAATTGATCGACTCGCACGGTTTCCTTAAGATCACCACATATGAATTCTATAAATACATTGATAAGGATAAAAATGCTTTCGATCAAGTTATTACGGGCTTCAAACTTCCCGATGAGAGCGATGAAGAAAAACGGAGAAAGGAAGAAGTTATTCAGAGTGCATACAAGTATGCTGCTCAGATACCGCTCGAAGTCTGCCGAAAAGTGATGTTCGTACACCCCTATGCAAAGCACTTAGCGGAAAAGGGTCTTTCTAATGCAATTTCAGACGTTGGTGTTGCCCTTTTTTCACTGCGGAGCGCTTTCATGGGTGCCCGTGTGAACGTATTGATCAATCTTAAATCGATTACTGATAATGAGTTCAAGCATAATGTGCAGACAGAGCTTGATTCACTCAAGAAACAAGAAGAAAGTTCCTATGAGGAAATAGAAAAAATCTTCTTGACAAAGTTATGAAATAGATTATAATTTTCGAAGGTGGGTTGAAATGGAAATTGATTTACTCACAAAGAGCGGAGAGTACATACGCGAAGGCAGGTTTGAGAAGGCCCAGATCATACTTCGGAGAATTTTAAGCGAAGATCCGAATCAGGCAAAGGCAATCGAACTGACCGGCGATCTCTCCCTGAAACTGGGACGCACACCAGAAGCGATCCAGCGCTATGATAATGCTAGCAATAAATATATGAATAACAACAAATTCGCGGAAGCAATACTCTGTCTGGAAAAGGTGATGATGCTCGACAGGACAAATGATGAGGTGGTCGCCCGGCTTGCCGATCTCTATCGCTTCTATGGGCTATCAAATCGAAGTATAAAAACAGTTCTGGATTTGTGTGGATGGGCTCTTGATAACAAGGAAGATAGTATCTTTGTGAGTGGATTACGCAAAATCGTTGAGTTGCAGTCGAAAAATCTTCCATTGCGGCTATCCTATGCTAAAGTACTGTTGTCGATCGAACGAAAACAGGATGCGCATGACGAGTTAAAAAGACTGAAATCTATGGCTGAAGAAGTACACGATAATGCAATTCTTGAAGAAGTGAATGCACTATTACCTCAACCCGATGGCGGCGAAGAACTCGATCCAAAAAGCCGTATTGAATTAGGCAATCTATTGTACGAGATCGGTTCTAAGGATGAGGCGATCGTCGAATTTGAAAAAGCAGTGACCGATCTTATCACCACCGGGGATACAGAAGAAGCGACATCTGTTCTGAATCGAATTTTAGAGATCGATCCCAACAACAAAGCAGCGGCAAAGCAACTCGATCAAATGCAGGGCGGCACAGTCGAAGCACCAGGAGAAGAACCTGCGGAATCCATCCCCGAAGAAGTAACTATACCGGAGGCTCCATCCGAGGAAACTTCCGGTGAACCAGATCCAGTCCCTGAAACCACAGCAGAGACGCCGGTTGAGGAAGCGCCCAGTGAAATACCAGAGCCAGTTTCTGAAACAACACCGGAAACACCTGATGAGCAGGAACCTGCACCCGCTGAACAATCGTTTGATCAGCAAAGTGATGATGGTGTTGGACTGGATATGTTCTCGGATCTTGGACAGGATATCAAAGGATTCATCCCCACGCCTGATGGTACCGATGAAGAAACACCAACCTCATCGACCCAGGCCACCGAGGAAACATTGTCCGATGATGATGTTTCGCAGCTTGAGGGTCAAATAGCTGATATTGAATTTCTTCTGAAAGAGACTGAAAAAGCTACAAAACCAGGTTTTGAGATTTCCAGGGTATTTGATGATTTTCGTAAGTCGATCAGCTGGCAAGAGGAAGATCCCAACAAACTCCTGCAGCTTGCCCGAATGGCATATAAGAACGATCTATTCAGGACCGCTTTGAGATATGTTGAAGATATACGGGACAAGAAGGAAACATGGCCGAATTCGTTGGAGATCCACGGCGGTTCGCTTGTCAAGCTGGGGCAATATAATGATGCAAAGAAGAATCTAGCTGCAGCACTAATTTTTGAGGGCATTCAGGAGAATGAAAAGATCGAGTTACGGTATTTATTGGCATCTGCATATGAAGGTTTGGGGGATTTCGACAATGCAATGAGGGAGATCGAACGTATCATCAGTATCGACCCGAATTACCGTGATGTCCGGGAGATCTACGCATTGCTTGGTGGTACAGAGCTACCCGCAGAAGAGGTGGCACCGGTCCAGGCACCTGAAGAAAAAATCCCGCCAGCGACCGCGACGACCAGTTCTGCGCCTGATGCACAACCGATATCACAGCCGCCAATTGAACAGGTGCAAGCATCCCAGCCACCTGTAGAGCATTATGAACAGCCTTCACCACAACAGGCTTGGGAACAAAAACTAAAACAAATGGATCAAACGGCTCAAGCGAAAGATGTACATAAGGCAGAAGAACCATATCCTATGATCATCGAGGAGATGCCGTCTGGACCTGAACCACCATCAGGATCAATAGCTGAGGTTCCCGAAAAGAAAAAAACCAAGCCATCGGAATTCGAGGAACCACCGGGTGAGAATATTGCATTTCTCTAAAAGAGGAGGATAAGTGGGCTATCAGGAATTTTACGGACTCAAGTATGAACCATTTACAAATCATCCTGATCCAAAGTTCTATTTTAACTCCCCTCAACACGCGCTTGCTCGCGAGTATTTGATCCATGCGGCACGGGGCACAAGAGGGTTAGCGGTTTTGCTCGGCGAGATCGGTACGGGCAAGACAACATTGTCACGAAAGATTTTGAGCGAATTGTATTCACTGGGTAGTTATCAGGTAGGCCTGATCGTTTTGACCCATTCAGAATTCAATCCAGGTTGGTTATTCACACGAATAGCCAATTTGATCGGGGTCCGTGATTTCGGCAGTTCAACAACCGAGATCGTTAGCCGTATCTCACAGAGGCTCAATGAGATTTACCGTCGTAATGAAAAAACGGTTATCATTATTGACGAAGCAAACAAACTGAAAAGCCAGGAAGTACTGGAAGAGATCCGTGGTCTTCTTAATCTTGAGATCGCAGATACTCGATTGATATCGTTCATTCTCAGTGGCCTTCCTGATCTTGAGCATTTTCTCGTAACCAATCGCGCACTATATCAGCGCATCGCGGTAAAAGTTAAACTCAAACCGATGGGAAGCGATACCATACGGTCCTATATCAGCCATCGGTTGAAAGTAGCGGGTTCATCCCGTGATATTTTCACTCCCAGAGCGGTCGATCTCATTTGCCGTTATTCAGACGGACGACCACGGCTAGTAAATATCACCAGTGATAATGCACTTTTAGAAGGATATGTTCAGCAGAAGCAACTTGTCGATGAATCCGTGGTCGAACGAGTCGTTAGCAATCTTGGATTGAAGTTTGAATAATGGCGAAGATCGGTGATGTCAAGAAGAAAGTTGCTGAATTCGAAGCAAAAGGTGACAGCAAAAAGGCAATCACTGAATTAGAGAAGGCTGTTAAAGATTTTCCCGGTGAGGGATCCCTTTTTAACAAACTCGGCGATATATATATAAAAGTCAATCGAAAAAAAGAAGCCCTTGATGTGTATGAACAGGGCGCTCGTGTTTTCAAAGACGAAACTTTCTTTCCCAATGCCATAGCGTTATGTAAGAAGATATTGCGTTTGGATGACAAGCGTACAGAGGTATACTGTTTGCTCGGTGAACTGCATAAGGAACTCGATCAACGGGGCGAAGCCGCGAATTACTTTCTCGAATATGCTGATCGTAAAATGAAATCAGATGATCTCGATGCTGCGTTACGTACTTATAACATCATCAAAGATCTGGTTCCGAATAATCCGAAAATCCTTGAGACGATATCCGCGATATATGAGAAAGTCGGGAAGAAAGAAGAAGGTGAGGAATTTCGAAAAGAAGCACATAAAATCGAAAGCAAACAGGAGAAACTAAGGGAGTCTGTAGAATCCAAGGGTAACGAGGAATCCCCTGAGACTGTGGAGGAACCGGAGGAACCTTACGTACCAGAACCAGAGCAGGAAGAAGATACCGCTGAAGAAGCAGTTCCTGAAACGATCGTTGAAGAACGAGAAGAGAAGACCGCCGCAGAGCCCGATATCGAACCAGAACTCGAGGAGGAAAAAGAGGAAGTCGTTCCTGAAACGGATGAAGAGGAAATCGAGGTCGAACCATCGCTTGAGGATATTGTATCTCCTGAAGTTGCTGAGTTGTTGAAAGATGAGCAACCAGTATCAATCGAAGAAAAACCTGAACCCGAAGAACCTCCTGAAGAGTTATCCGAAGTCGATAAAACTGTTGAATTAGGTGAATTATACCTGAACCTTGGTTCTGAAGATGAGGCGATCGATTGTTTCCGCAATGCTGCCCACGATGCATTCGATAAGAAAATGTATGACAAGGCACTCAACTTGAATAAACGCATCGCAGAATTGCGGCCATTTGATCTGAAGTCCCGTCAGTACATGGTTGAGATCGCCAAAACGGGTGATGATCAGGATTTACAGCTCGAGACGCTGCTTGAACTAGCTGAGTCGTTGACAAGACGTGAGGCAAAGAGCGAAGCACGCTCAGTCTATAAGAAAATACTTGAGATCGATCCTGAAAACACTCACGCTCAGGAAATGATCGCAGCCTTTGAGCAACCAAAGGATTTCATCGACTTGGGTGAAGTCCTTCGTACGGAACTTGAGGAGTCGCAACAGCCGGATAATATACAGAGTATCGAGGGTCTTGTATCTCAGTTCCGACGCGAGGTATTTGAATCGATCGGGGAGGGTGATTTCAGATCCCGGTATGATCTTGGAGTTGCTTATAAAGGGATGGGTTTGTACCAGGAAGCGATCGAGGAGTTCGAGATCGCCGCGAAGGATAAGGAATTACGGTTGAAGGCTTTGGAGATGATCGGCTCATGTTTTCTGGAAAGGGAAAAACCCGATGAAGCGATAAAAATGCTCGGTGAAGCGCTGAAAATAACCGACCGTTCTCCCAAGGAGTACTTCGGTATCCATTTCCTCTTAGGCAATTGTTATGAAAGCAAAAAGCAGATGCGCGAAGCTCTAAAAGCATATATGCAAGCCTTCAAAATCGACAAAACAGTACCGGAGTTGACAAAGAAGATCACTGATCTTAAGAAGAAATACATTGCTGATGCTCAAAAGGCTGGTAAGCCGGTGCCTAAAAAACCGCAGAAAAAAGCCACAAAGGAACCAGTCAAAGCAAAAAAATCTAAGATCACTTACCTTTAGGCAAAATCATGGGCTACGAGACATTCTATAAATTAAAAGAGCATCCCTTCAGTTTTACCACTGATGAAAAGTACTACTATGACTCTCCTCAACATTCAAAAGCACTGGTAAAGTTGATGCATTCAGTTGAAACCGGCAAAGGATTGGCATTACTGATCGGGGATATTGGAACTGGCAAGACAACATTATCACGTCGGTTGCTCGACCAGTTGATCGCCAAAGAGATCGAAGCCACCCTCCTGGTGATCATTCATTCTGAGATCACGTCGTTATGGTTCCTCAAGAAGATCGCGTTGATGCTTGAAACACCGGTGGAATCAGAGAATAAGATCGATATTATTACTGCAGTATATCACCGGTTGCTTGATCTAACCGGCAAGAACAGGAAAGTCGTGATCCTCATCGATGAAGCGAATATGTTGCAGCGGAAGGAGATTATGGAAGAGATCCGTGGATTGCTTAATCTGGAATCAGAACATGGTAAACTGCTTAACTTCCTGTTATTCGGCCTGCCGGAAATGGAAGATTACCTTAAGCTGGATCCACCACTGTATCAACGGATCGCCGTGCGGTGTGCTTTGGACGCCCTGGATGTGAAAGCGACAACAAATTATATCATCCACCGACTTCGCGTTGCCGGGTGTACTCGACCACTATTCACCCGGGAAGCACTTCAGAAGATTTACCGGTATACCAAGGGCGTGCCCCGCACAATCAACGCGATTTGTGACAATGCACTTCTTGAGGGTTTTTTATTAAAAAAAGAGATCGTTGATCAGAAAATAGTGGATGATGTGGCACAGGATTTAGGCCTTACTCAAACCGGCAATTGACAAAAAGAAACCGCAATCATTCTCCACAAGAATCCATTAAGACTCATTATGCAGATCTGCATATTCATTCGATATATTCAGACGGGACCCTGACACCTCGTGAGATACTGACGAACTGTCAAAATAACAATATAAGAGTTGCTTCGATCACGGATCATGATACTGTAAGCGGGATCGAAGAGACCCTATCACTGACTATCGAGGGAGTTGAGATAATCCCCGCGGTTGAGATGAGTTCAAACATCGGTGATCTTGACATCCATATTCTCGGTTATTTTGTCGACCATTGCGATCCCATGCTTCTTGAGTATCTTGATTCGTTCAAGCAACACCGTGTTCACAGGGTCAAACAAATCATAGCAAAGCTCTCAAAAGCTGGTGTCCGGTTGGAATTCGAACAGATAAAATCGATCGCCCAGAACTGTTCGCTTGGACGGCCTCATATTGCAGAAGTGCTGGTGGAGAATGGTTATGTGACATCAATTAACGAGGCTTTCGTGCGGTATCTTGGTTACCAATCACCTTACTACGAGCCAAAAAAGAACATACATCCAAAAGAAGTGATAAAGATCATCCTGGAAAATGGAGGTATCCCGGTTGTTGCGCATCCCGGGATTATAAATGATGAACGTATTCTGTACGATCTGATTCTTGTTGGTGCAATGGGAATGGAAGTGTGGCATCCGGACCACACACCGCGCAGCCAGCAGCACTTCTATGAGATAGCCCTTAAAAATGGTTTGCTGATGACCGGGGGATCTGACTGTCATGGTCGGCGCGGGTCATATGTTTCCATAGGAATGACCGGCTGCGGCAAGAAAGAAGTCGATATGCTGAAAAGTAAAAAAACGGTATATAAGGTCAGTTAGGAGGCTAATTGGATATCAATACGATCAAGAGATTGTTACCCCATCGAGAGCCATTTCTCTTCATTGATGAAGTCCTGGAAAAAAGTGCGACACGCGTGATTGCTAGACGATATATCCGTAAAGATGAGTTCTTTTTTACCGGACATTTCCCCGATGAGCCGATCTTTCCTGGTGTATTGATCATAGAAGCGATCGCCCAAACCGGGGGAGTGATGCTCATGCATCGGTATAAGGATTCAATTCCTCTTTTTATGGGAATAGATAAAGCACGATTCCGCAGGATCGTGAGACCGGGCGATACGCTTGTGATTGATGTTTCGATCGTACATGACCGGGGTAGAGTTGTTCGATTACACGGAATAGCAAAAGTCGAAGAAGATATTGCATGCGAGGCAACGATCCTCGCTGGTGTTCAGTCGAAATAAATAGGGCACATGACCCAGGGGATCAGTAAAAAGGCTTGTATTGATAAGAACGTGGTTGTTGGTTCCTATACGATCATCGAAGATGACGTAACGATCGGCACGGGGACCACTATTGGCAGTCATGTCGTTATCCATAATGGCTCAGTGATCGGAAAGAATAACCGGATATTTAGTGGCGTACATATTGGAGTAGAACCGCAGGATTATCATTTCAAAGGAGAGTATTCGCGATGCGTGATCGGCGACAATAATACGATCAGGGAATACTCGACACTCTCTCGGGCCACTGGAAAAGACAGGAAGACCCTGATCGGGGATAATAATTTCATCATGACCTATGTACATATCGCGCACAATGATTCGATCGGATCAAATGTGGTTATCGCAAGCGGTACCCAGGTCGGTGGATACGTGACAATAGGTGATCATGCAAATCTTGGAGGATTGACCGGTATTCATCAATTCAGCAGGGTTGGGGCTTATGCTATGCTGGGAGCAAAGTCGTATTTGAATCAGGATCTACTCCCCTGCTTATTGGCTCAGGGAAATCGCGTTCGGTTGTACAGCGTGAATACACGGGGACTTGATCGGGCTGGTTTTGAGGATCAAGAAATAGAAGCAATCAAAGGCCTATACCGCCCGTTACTTCAAGCGAATATTGGTCTTGAGAAATGGCAGGCTGGATTTTCTCAAGCACCGGTTCGCGATACGTTGAAGGAAGACATTATCGGTTTTATCAACCGATCGAAGCGAGGAATACTTTTGCGGACTGCGGTCGGAAGACAGTAGGCAGTAAACACTAAGCCGAGAAACACATCATTTTCGTTCCCTCTTGACAATTACCTAATTGTGCATATAATATGTTAGATACTCTATATATAGTGTTATTAAGGGGGAAAAATCAAAAATTTAAGAAATGAGATTGAACCATGAAGTGTCCACGCTGCGGAAAAGATAGCGATCGTGTTCTCGAAACCCGGACATCCCAGGCAGGTTCGGTAGTACGTCGTCGACGTCAGTGTGGTACATGTCATTTCCGTTTTACCACGTATGAAACGGTTGAACGATTGCCTCTCGTAGTTATCAAGCGCGACAGCACGCGCGAGCCATATGACCGCAATAAACTGCTAAATGGTATCGCGACTGCGAGTCGTAAACGACCGGTGTCGGTTGAAAAGATCGAAACGATCGTTAATAATATTGAAGATAATTTGTCTGATCGGTATCAGACCGAGATAAAATCATCAGAAATAGGTAGAATGGTACTTGATTATCTTCTTGAGATCGATGAAGTGAGTTATGTTCGTTTTGCCTCGGTGTACCGTAAATTTACCAACATCGATAAATTTGCGAAAGAGTTGACGAAACTGAAAAAGGAGCGAAGATGGAAGAAAAAACGACGGTAAGGATCGGGATCTCTGAAAAGATCCCTCAGGGAGCAATGTTCCATAACGTCAAAAAGCGCGACGGTACAGTCGTCTCGTTCGATAAAACAAAGATTGCCAATGCGATCTATATGGCGGCAAAAGCAGTAGGGGGAGAGGATAAAGCGCTCGCAGACACGTTGGCTGATGAAGTTGTGCTCTTCCTGTATACCCTTAAGGGCGATAAGACACCTGAAGTGGAAGAGATACAGGATGCGGTTGAGAAGATGCTTATTGAGAACGGCCACGCCCGTACCGCGAAAGCCTACATTCTCTACCGAAAGCAGCGTGAAATACTCCGTAAAAAGCAACTGCTCGAGCAACGGCCAGAAGAGCGGGAAACAACAGATTATGCGCTGTTCGTACGAACATCAGATGATGATTTCGTTTCCTGGGACAGGACACGTATTACCAAGGCGCTTGAGAACGAAACTGGTTTGGAAGCAGACCTCGCAGATAAGATCGCGGAAGAAACTGAAAGCACGATCCTGAATTCCAATGTGCACCTAATATCATCATCACTTATACGCGAGATCGTTAATGTAAAACTCATTGAGCATGGACTTGAGAACTCCCGGTTACGCCATACAAGACTCGGAGTACCATTGTTCGATGCGGAAAAGATCATCCTTTTTGCGAATCGTGAAAATGCAAATATCCCCCATAATCCAGAAGCCACCAACATGACGATCGCAGAGACGGTTAAAAAACAGTATATGCTGTCCGAGGTATTTGATCGGGAAGTCGCTGATGCTCATATCCGGGGTGATATCCATTTGCATGATCTGGGTTTTGGGGATCGTCCATATTGTTCAGGTCAATCGCTTGAGTATGTTAAAAAGTTCGGGTTGAACCTGCCCAATGCGCTTTCGATCGCGAAACCAGCAAAGCATGCAGATACGCTGCTTGCGCACATGGTTAAATTCTCCGCTGCCCTGCAGGGACACTTTGCCGGGGCGATCGGTTGGGATGCGGTCAATATATTCTTCGCTCCTTTTATAACAGAAATGAACGACCGTGACCTGCACCAACTTGCCCAGATGTTGATTTTCGAATATTCCCAGCAGTCGGTTGCACGCGGCGGACAGGCTATTTTCTCGGACCTGAACCTGTATTGGGAGATCCCAAAGCATTTCAAACATGTCCCGGCGATCGGTCCGGGTGGTGAGTATACTGGAAAAACATATGGTGAATATGCTGACGTTGCCCAACGGTTCGCATGGGCGATGTTCGATATCTATATGGACGGCGATGGTACAGGACGTCCCTTCTTTTTCCCAAAACCTCTTGTGCATATCACGGAAGATTTCTTCAAAACACCGCGTTGGGAGGATTTCCTGAACCATATCGCGGAGGTCAGCTCGGCACGTGGAAATACCTACTATGTATTCGACCGGGGAGAAACTGCGAAGATATCAGAGTGCTGTCGGCTGTCCTTTAAATTGGAGGAGTCAGACCTTGCTGACGCCAATACACCATGGAAAATGCGCTATACAGCACTACAGAATGTCACCCTGAACCTGCCCCGGGCAGCTTATCTGGCAGAGCACAACGATGACTTATTATATAAGAAACTTGATGAAATGCTTGACTTCGCAGTAAAAGCACATATTCAGAAAAAGCATTTTATTGAAAAGATCGTTTCTCTGAAACAGGAAGGACCACTCGCCCTGCTCACGATGGAACGGGACGGAGAGCCATACCTTCGACTGTACCGCGCAACGTTCCTGATCGGTCTACTCGGCCTGAATGAACTGGTCCAATTCCACTATGGTAAGCAGATGCACGAGGACGATGATGCTTTGCGCTTTGGATTACGTATCCTTGCACACCTGTATCTCAGGATCAAAGCGCTATCCAAGATATATGAGATGAGATTGGTGATGGAACAAACGCCCGCTGAATCTGCGGCTCATCGTCTTGCGCGACTTGATCTGGAACACTTCCCCAACAAAGCAGGAGCCGTTGTCAAGGGCAACAAGGAAACGAATTCAATTTACTACACAAATTCCACTTACCTCGATGTCGCGCAGCCGATCGATCCGATCGTTCGTGTGAAAACGGAAGGAAAATTCCATGATCTCATTGAGGCAGGAGCTTTGACCCACATTTGGCTGGGTGATAGCAATCCTCCAAAAGAATCCATTGCTAACTTCGTGGTAAAAACCTTTAAAAATACACGGAATGCTCAGATCGCCTTTTCCCCCGAATTTACCACCTGCAACTCATGTTTCAAAACATCCCGAGGTCTACGTGACATATGCCCTCACTGTCAGAGTCATTTGGTCGACCATATCACACGAGTAACAGGATATTTCACCAAGGTATCGGGGTGGAATAAAGGGAAAAAGGGTGAATTAAAGGATCGCTATCGGTCAAGTCTTTAGACTTCTTAATGACCTGGAACGGGACAGCTTGACGGCTGTCCCGTTCTTTTATCGACTTGACATTCTCGTGCATTTGGGCTATTATCACCGCAAGGAGATAAAATGAAATCATATATTGTACTTTTTGTGACATTTTTAATTGTGATCGGATGTGGTGGCAAAACCGAAACTGCTGAACAACTGCCAGTTGAACCCAAGGAAATCGGTCCCCCTCCCGCGGGTATGGTACTCATTCCTGCAGGTACGTTTGTCATGGGATCTGATCAGGAAGATCAGCAACCCGCTCATACTGTTTCTATTGATGCCTTCTATCTGGATAAACATGAAGTTACTAACCGGGAGTATATGATATTTGTTAAGGAAACAGGGCATCCAAAACCACCGTATTACAAAGATAGTGATTTTAATCAGCCGGACCAACCGGTTGTAGGCGTGAGCTATAACGATGCGGTCGCGTATGCAGCCTGGGTGGGAAAGCGGCTACCCACAGAAGCTGAATGGGAGTATGCCGCGCGTGGAGGATTGGCAAAGAAGAAATTCCCCTGGGGTGATGATATCAGCGCCCGAGACTGCAATTATGTGCCATCTGGTGGAAAAGAAGCCGATGGTTATGAATACACGGCACCTGTCAGTAAATACCCGCCTAATGGATATGGTCTTTATGATATGGCGGGTAATGCATGGGAATGGTGTAGCGATTTTTATAGTACAACCTATTATGCTGCTAGTCCTGATTCAAATCCGATTGGTCCGGATTCTGGATATACACGGATTGTTCGGGGTGGATCGTATCTTAGCATTAATCCCAAGTACCTCGTTTGTGCATTCCGCATGGAATTAAAACCCTTTGTGCAAGACCGCTATTATGGATTTCGATGTGCGAAAGCACCGTGATCGCACGAATGCCTATACGGGCATCGCGCATGTAGTTCTATTACTGATCCTGACATCAGCGATTGTTGTTTCTGCGACCGGGACCAAGGACGTTGATGAGGATGATCCGGTAACCGCACCAGCCGCGACGATCGATCTGAATAAAAGACTTGAACGACCGATCGATTCGCTGAATAAAGCAAAAGCGAATCACACGAATATATTAGAGCCGGCCGATCTTCGGATCGAATACAAACGGATCTCGCCGGATGATCCCCATCTTAGACCAACGATCTCATTGATCAGTGGACTTATCCAGCAGATCGCGCTTGACAAAGATACCTGCGAGCAAGGTGAAGTTACGGATCTGCATGTCACTGCAGTCCTGCCTCTTACCAATCCGCGTATCAGTTTTCTGCGTCGCAGTTATAATCTCTATACGATCGACTCGATCGGTTCACAGGCCTATAGAACCACCCTGGCAATTCCTCTGACAACCGATCCAGGGCACTACGAGATAGTTTTATCTTTTGATGACGAGGGAGAAAAAAAAGAGATCGCTTTTCCTTTTGAAGTTGTCGCAGGCGCATTCTCTGAGGAGGATACTGCGGAACTGGATGTCCCGGTACTCACTCCAGAAACCCAGGAAATGTTACGCTACGAGCACCGATATTTCGCTAAAGCCTATCAGACCAACCCCAAGACGATCCTTTATAGCGGTGAATTCATCTGGCCATGTGCTGGTTCTATCACGGGCATGTACGGGACTCCCCGCAAATACAATGATGAAATGGATGGATGGTCGCACAAAGCAGTGGATATAGCGAACAAGATCGGTACAAAGGTATACGCTCCCAACGACGGCATCATTTCCATGTCCAAGAACCTCGACGTTCATGGAAAAAGTATTGTCATTGCCCATGGCGGGGATGTCCACTCGGTGTTCCTGCATTTGGATGATCTTTTAGTGGAGAAAGGTGATAGAGTAAAGAAGGGACAGCTTATTGGCAAGCTGGGCAAGACCGGTTTATGTACTGGTCCTAACCTGCACTGGCAGGTGATGGTCAACCGTGTACCGACAAACCCGCGGTTCTGGGTACAGGGTAAACCCGATATTGATAAGGGTCAATGGGTGACACCTGACCGTTGAAATAAAGCACTTACATCCCTGAATGGATCAATTACAGCAACAACCATATTCTCTACGACGGCTTTTCACTCTTTCCTGGCCGATCGTGCTGGCATTCGCTCTTCAAACAAGTTACAATATCATTGATATCTTCTGGGTGGGCAGGCTCGGTCCTGCCGCGATTGCAAGTGTGTCATTGGCCGGTACGACATTCTATTTCATCCTGGCAGTGGGTCAGATCATCGGTTCAGGCACAGTCGCGCTCGTTGCGCAATCGTATGGTGCCCGTATGCTTCAGAGAGCACGGGACGTGGTTCACCAGTCGCTGATCCTGACAGTAATGATCGCTACGGCGGTCAGTATACTGGGATTTCTATTCACCCCGGATATTGTCCGCGCGCTTGGTGCTCAAAATGATCTGATCGCGACCTCTTCTTCGTACCTGAGGATCATCTTTATCGGATTTTTCTTTCAGTTGTTATCCTTTAGTATCAACTATGCATTCCGCGGTGTTGGCGATATGATAACTCCCATGTTCATTATGATCATCGCGACGGTAGTGAATATCGTACTCGATCCACTCCTGATCCTCGGCGTGGGATTCTTCCCACGCCTTGAAGTCGAGGGCGCCGCCCTTGCCACCACGATCGCGAAGTGTTTGAGCTTTCTATTCGGTCTGTTCATACTCCTCAAAGGGAGAAGGGGCCTGAAACTAAGTATCAAAGGACCATGGCGGATCGACGCCAGAATAGTCCGTACAATCCTGAAAATCGGGATTCCTGCTGGCATATCATATGGCCTGATGTTTTTGAGCATAACTGCGGTATTCAGGATCGTTGCTTCATTCAGTGAATTCGCGCTCGCTGCGCTGGGGATTGGACAGCGTATCCTGCAACTTTCGAGTCTTCCTATCGTTGGTATTTCCGTAGCAGTTACAACCATCGTGGGTCAGTACCTGGGTGCGCGTGATGTGGCGGGCGCAAAAAGAGTCAGTCGTCAGTCGATGATCGTAAGTAGTATTATCATGGTCGTATTCAGTTTGATATTTATCACCCAGGCCAAGGTGCTCATGAGCATTTTTACTACCGATTTCATGGTGATCGAAATCGGCAGGGAATTACTGCAGATCGTTTCATTCTACCTTGCGGCTGGTGGTTTAACCATCATTATTACCGGGATCCACCGTGGCGCAGGAGATACGATACCACCAATGTTCGCCGGGGTGATCAAGCTTGGAATGCTCATCGGACTATCATTCGTTTTTACCCGGTATATGAATTTGGGTGTGCAGGGAGTGTGGTATGCCCTGCTCATATCATATATTATAGAAGGACTGACAATGGTTGGAATTTTCATGACCGGACAATGGCATCGGAAAGGACTTAAACTGCTCGGTCGGATCCATCCCCGGCCTGATCCTGCTGAAAAATTTAAAAAGAGGTTACAACAAAACCAGTGAGTAAACCCAACGCGACACTGATCAGCACATCGCTGGGATAGTGTTTTTGTGTATATATCCGGGATAGACCAACGACACTGGCAAATGCGAACACTGGCACAGTGATTTTCGGATAATGATGCGATAATAGATATGCCTGAGTGAACATGAACGTGGTGTGACCCGATGGCAATGAAGCATCCCATTGGACATGGCTACTGCAAGGACGTCGACGGTGGATCAAATGCTTCATCGGGATCACGGTCGCACAGTTGAGGAACAGGCCAAGATATGAATCCTGTGCTGCTGCATGTTCGCCGGCATAATAGAGAACAAGCGGTGTTGTTCCTGATACTACCGGATGTCCAGCATAACTCACTCCTTGCATGATACGATAAACCGGTGGTGAATGCCAGGTCGTGGAGGTAAGTTCCATAATACTGTCTTCAAGCGGACAGAGCGCTTGCGAAAGCAAAAAAAACACGATCATATGAGCATTGTAGAGGAAAACAGGTGATTGTCAATACAAGGTAGACACACTGGAATCTTGACAATGGTTTTAAGAATTATATAATGTAGTGAAAGGAGATGTTTCTATATGCCGTGCGGAAAGAAAAGAAAATTAAAAAAAATTAAAAAACATAAATTAAAAAAACGACGTAAAAGGGACCGACACAAGAAGAAATTACGGTAGTCTGGATCCCGCACCGATAAACCAGTCACTAAGCATTATGCATTAGTCGTTGGACATTATTGATTGGGAATTCAATTGACATTTCTTTTTCGGTGGAGTCCTATGATCTATGTGCGGCAGTGTCTTCAGTTCTCTTGTTTTATAGCGGTATTGTTCCGGTTAGCGAATACATACGATAATTCCGCACCGTACAGGAAGATAAAGGCTGCATAGTATATCCAGAGAAAGAGTAAGAAGAATACCGAGATAGGTCCGAATATCTTGCTGAAATCGACCACATGAGAAATATAATACGAAAACAGATGTTTTGCGATTTCCAGAAGAATGCCGGCGAAAAAAGCACCATAAAAAGCAGCGCTGAATGTGATCGGACGATTAGGAAAACGGTAATAGATCAGTCCGACGAGAAGGATCGTTGCCATAGCAATGACAAAGGGAAGCAGGTTCCCCAGAGTGTTCTTGCCCAGGGCTTCAGTCCAGACAGTTATTCCAAAAGAAAATATAAGGATGAGAAAAACGATAAGGGCGGATCCGATGGTTAATAGACTCCGCCTTATAAAGGGGCGATCCCGCTTGATCTTCCATATAACATTCAGGGTCGATTCCAGTGCCCGGAATATACTCGCTGCACCCCAGAAAAATCCGAGAATACCTCCAATTGCCAGAACGATCGATGTTTGCTTGATCGTGGAGATGCTTTTCGCAATTTCGTCAATGCCGACCGGGAAAGCCTGACGTAAGATAGGGAGGACCTGATCAAGAATGGCATTGGATGAACCCAGTATATACAGAGAGAATGATATCAGCCCCAGGATTAGTGGAAACAGGCTGAAAACTGTTGCATGAACAAGAGCAGAAGCGAGCAGGGTACCCCGGTCATCATTGAATTTCTTTAGCGCTACAGCAAACAGTTTCAGATATTTTATCATGATCTCCTTTTGAATACTTGTTTTCCGGCAACGAAAGTTCCCATTACCTGTAATGAGTCGATCTTTTTTACTGACCGGGGGTCATGGTTCAAGATCACAAGATCGGCATTCATGCCTTCTTTTAACTGTCCTTTTTGACGTTCTTCGTATGTGGCAAAAGCACCGGCACTGGTATACGCTTTAAAAGCGATTGAACGGGAGATCCGTCCATCCAGACCAGGGTGTTCACAGGCACCCTGGATCCCGTACAACGGATCCATGGGCATGCAATCCGACCCGAACACCAGTTTTATACCGGCTGCATGTATCGTGCGGAAGAGATTCAACCGGGTGTATCCTGAACCAAAATATTCTTCATACATACCACCCGGTTGTTGCCATCGGCGGGTGAAGTTCGGCTGCATTGATGCGATCAGATTAAGTCGGGCGATCCTCGCGATCTCCTTACGGTTCGCACATTCCAGATGTTCAAGACGGTGGCGCAATTCATTTTTTCCCCTGATGATCCCGTCAAGGGCTGAAACAACGTGGGCAGTCGTCCGGTCGCCGATAGTATGGATCATGAGCTGGAGATCGTTCTGCTCAGCAAGACGTATGATGCGTTTTAGCCGGTTTTTGCTGACCAGTATTTTCCCCCGGCATCGAGTACCTTGATACGATCTCGTTAATGCGGCAGTTTGCGCGCCGATAGATCCATCGGCGAATACTTTAATACCGGAAAATCTCAGGAAGGGATCACCAAAGCCTTTTCTGATCCGTGCTGTGATGATCTTTTCTATTTCTTGTACAAGAACATAGAACGCGACACGTATCTTCAGTACACCGATGTTGCGGGCATGCTGGAGCAGGGAAAAACGGTTTAAATTGCCAATTTCATGGATCGAGGTGATTCCCCGGCGTACTGCTTCGGCACACGCAAGTTTTACCGCTTTGGTTTCCATGGCAGCATCCGGTTTGAATATAGTGTTCAGAAAAAGCGCAGCGTCCTCATAGAGCCATCCGGTCTTACGATCCACGATCCTCCAGCGTGCTGGTATCTTACGTAATGCGACCGTGTTGACTACAGCACAATGTCCGCATACACGGCGCATGATGACCGGCTTTGATCTGGATATCCGGTCGAGAATGCCGCGTGTCAGCATCGTGGGTTTGAAGGATTTCCATTGACTTTCATCCCAATTCGAAGCAAAGACCACGTCATAGCTATTGCGATGCTCACGCAGCATGGTCAGACATTCATCGAGTGATGTACATCGGTCCATATCGATGTATTGTAACTCAAGTCCGCGAGAAACCAGGTGCGTATGGCTGTCGATGAACCCCGGCATGATGCATTTTCCCTGCAAATCGATCTTTCTTACATGACCGTTGACGCGTGGCTGACCGCAGCATAATCGTGCTATCTTATCATTTTCGATGTATAATGCGTTCACTGGTGGGAGTTTTTGTGAAGGATCGTAAACCGATGCATTGAAAAGTAAAAGTTGGTTCACGAATTCTTATCCGACAACGATCGGCTCTCCGGGGTATTTGTAATCGAGATGGTGCGGTTTGAGCAGGGCACTGCCGATCGTGATCGTACCGACACGCCCGGTAACGATGAGCAAAATGATGATCAATTTACCTGCGATCGATAGATCATAGGAGAAACTGCAAAAAGGGTGATTGCTTGAACCCAGTGACAGCCCAACTGTGCCGAGGGCTGAAAATACCTCAAAGATCGCTTTCAAGGGCGGTGGATTATCGATCAACATGATGAGGCAGAAAGCGCAAAAAATAGTCCCAATTGACAAACCAAAGATCATGAAAGCTCGATACGCCTGCTCGATGGGGATCGTCCTTTTTTGTGCCGTGATATCCTTTCCATACCTTCCCAGGAGCATTTCTTTCATCCATTTGATAATAACGACGAATGTTGTGGTTTTAATCCCGCCCCCGGTTCCTCCGGGTGAAGCACCGATGAACATGAAGACCATAATCATTACCAGGGTGAGTGGTGCAAAGGTGGAAACCGCGATCGTATTGAATCCCGCTGTCCTTGGTGTGACCGCCTGGAAAAATGATATCAGCAGTTTTTGTCCAACATTGAGATGGGATAGACTCGATGTTCCTTCATACAGGAGAATGAAGATCGTACCAATGACCACGAGTACAAGGGTGGTACGCAGGACAATGGTGGTGTGCAGAGCAAGATATTTTTTTGAGCGTTTAAGCAGGGTGGTATAGAGGTCTGAAATGACCACAAAGCCCAGTCCACCGATGATAAACAACAAGGCGGAGATGATCGGTACCGCAGGGGATGACTGAAATAAAACAAGATTTTCAGAAAAAGTTGAGAAACCTGCATTACAGAATGATGAGATCGAATGGAAAAATGCATGACCGAGGGCTGTAATAGGATCGAAATTCGGTAAAAAGGCGAAAAAAAACACGATCGTACCGATCAACTCAAGGGCAATCGTGATGCGGAAAACACGCCAGGCGAATCGCCGCAGATTATCAAAAGTGAGTATATTCATGGATTCTTTGAACAGTACCCGGTCACGCAGTGAGATCTTTCGTCCAAGAAAGAAGAAGAAAGTAGTTGAAAGTGTCATGTAACCGAGACCGCCGATCTGTATGAGAGAAAGGATGATACATTTTCCAAATAGAGTAAAATCTAGCGCGGTATTCTTGACGATCAAACCGGTCACACATAGTGACGATGATGCGGTGAACAATGCATCGACGAATGATATCCCGTTCGTGGTTGAGATCGGCAGGCTCAGGAGGATCGTGCCGATTGAAATGATCCCCAAGTAGCCAAAAAGGAGTAGTCTCGGTGCATTGACCTCTTTGAGCGGGCGCATGGTATGAAGTTTACACTGATTACCATGCCTGTCAATAGCAGCCCGTTCAGATCGGGTTTGATCTCTTATAGAAGTGGTTCTTGGGTGAATTTCTTATGTTTTGATCTATTATTTTGTGATGCTTTTTGAGCCAGACTGTTGGCATGTTTATTCTCTTGCCGTGGGACCAGTTGAAACGAAACAGAAACTGTTTGATCCGTAAGTTGCTTTACTCGTTTCAACTGGACGACCATACGGGGGCTTTTGACCCGGTATTGACCCGTGACCTGTTTATAAACGAGTTCTGAGTCCATGTGGATCGTCGCAGCCGCATGTCCGTTATCGATGATCCATTTAAGGGCATGGATAAGTGCTTCATATTCTGCAATATTATTTGTTGCGGTACCGATATATCGGGCATGCTCATAGATCGGTACCGGATCTTTCTCGTGGCCAAAAATCACGACACCGATGGCCGATGGTCCTGGATTCCCCCGTGAGGAACCGTCTACATATGCGTGAACCGGTTCAATTTTTTCAGGGATCATTACGTGGTTATCAGAGAGAAGGGATTATTGGTCGGCACGAGAATCAACAAAAACAAGAATTCGACCGCAATTGTCACAGGTCATGATCTCACCACGTTGCTTGAGTTCATTGAGTACTTGCGGTGTGAGGATCGATGAACAACCAGTGCATGTCTGATCACTGATCAAGCTTACTGCATTGCCCCTCACTTTCTTGATCTTTTGATAAAGTTCTTTGACTGGATCAGGCAATCGCACGAAAGTGTTATCGAACCGCGTGCGCGTTGCATCAAGTTTTTTTGATAGTGCTTCCTTCTCTGCGTTCAATGTTTCGAGTTTTTGCTGGCGTATCCCGATGTAATCGGCTGTTTCAGATTCGGCCTTTCCAAGCGATGCTTTGAGTACCTCTTCTTCCTCGAGGATATTGATCATCGAATCTTCGATCTTTTTGTTCTCAGATTTCAAGAATTCGATCTCATTTATGATCGCACGATACTCTTCATTTGTTTTGACCGCAAAGGTCTGGGTATTGAGTTTGTTGATCTTGCTTTCATTCTCCGCAATATCACCTTCCTTCATCTTGTAGTCTTTACGTATTTCCTGGACCCTTTGTTGTCGATCATTCAGTGAATCTTTGATCTGTTGGATTTCATTTTCCAGGACGTCGATCTTAGAAGGAATGTTTTGGATTGCGGACTGCGTGTCCTTTAGTTCATCATCGGCCAACTGGATTTCGATCAATAAATCCAGGATCTCTTCCATTGACCTTTTCTCGGTTCATGGTAAGGTGGTGGCCACAAAACAGGTAAAATGGGCGGTACCCGACTTGAACGGGTGACCTCCTGCATGTCAAGCAGACGCTCTAACCAAGGCTGAGCTAACCGCCCGTGACGAAACATGCAGGTATTGTATGCATATCCAGCCTGAAGTCAAGTGTCAGTATTGACTTTTGATAGTTCTCCTTTATAATAATTGCCACATATGGGTGAGAAACTTAAGAGGGAGATCTACTCATGGTCCATGGTTATCCTCGTCGTGATCATACTCCGTGCGATCTTTGTCGAGGCATATGTGATCCCGACCGGATCAATGGAAAAGACTTTATTGATCGGTGATGCACTGCTCGTAAATCGGTTCATATATGGCATAAAAATACCGATCCCCTTTAGTGGCGATCAGGTGCCGATCATCCCGGGACGCAACCCCAGGCGTGGTGATATTGTCGTATTCCAGTACCCCTACGAGAACCGTAGTTTTGTAAAACGGTGTGTTGCTATTGCCGGGGATTCAGTAAAGATCATTGACAAGACGTTATTCATCAACGGACAGAGGATGAATGAACCATATGTGTGGTACCGGGACAGCCGTGTTTATCGTTCAGTGTCATTTGATTCCGCGTTATATCAGGAGAAATGGGAGAAGGCAGAAATCGCCGATATTCTGCGGATGCATGTACGGGATAATTTCGGTCCGGTTGTCGTCCCGGACGATCATATTTTTGTCATGGGCGACAGCCGGGACAATTCAGCTGATTCACGGTTCTGGGGACCACTCCACTTGAAGTATCTCAAGGGGCAGCCCTTATTTATTTATTTTTCGTTCGATCCGGGCAAGGAAGCACAAAATCTGTTGGACATCCTGCGGGTATGGGAATGGAAGGCAGTGCGTTTTTCACGTATCGGACGCGTTACCTGAATACAGAATAATCAATAAATAGAAATACTACTTCTACTGTATTGACAATAATCTGTAATGTATTATAATTTGTAATATAACTAAGGAAGGAAATGTCATGCGCCCGAGATTTAAGTCTATTACTCAAAGATATTTCACAAAAAACAAAGAGGGGATGAATAGAGGAGGTATGATGAAATCATACATGCTTATTATACTTGCAGTACTTGTTAGTATGGCAGGTGGACAGGATATGCTTGTGCGTGTCTATACCCCATCATGGGATATGTTGCGATCGATATCACCAAAGCATTCATTTGATGTCGCTGGAGCAAAGGTTGGAGAATACTATGATCTTGTTGTTGATCAGGCTGAATTGGCGATGATCAGGGCATCCGGTGTCGCATACGAAGTACGTTTTCACAGTACAGAATTCCTGAACGACCAGGTGCGCGAACAATATCTTTCTTATGCAGCGATACGTGATAGCCTGCGCGACCTGTCGATCATGTATCCCTCGATCTGCAAGTTCGATTCCCTGCCCATACCTACCTATCAGGGGAATTGGCAATATTATGTGAAGATATCTGATAATCCACATGTTGAGGAAGATGATGAACCAGGGTTTCTGATCGAAGGCACACACCACTCGCGTGAATGGGCCTGTCCGATAACCGTATTGTTTTTTGTCGATAGTATACTCGAAGCATATGGGTCAGTTTCCCAGATCACCAACCTTGTGAATAATAACGAATTTTACTGCATCCCGGTGATCAATGTCGATGGATACCTTTACGACTATCCCTCAGGTTACTGGTGGCGCAAGAACCGGGAGCCCTTTGGTGGCAGTATCGGTGCTGATCCTAACCGTAACTACGCCGGGTGTGCGCCGGATATTGCCGGGGATTGGGGCGCGGTTGACCAGGGTGGTGCAAGTCATGATCCATCAGATATACTTTTTTGCGGTGCCTACGCGAATTCCGGCGATGAGACCCGATCGCTGACTCTTTTTACGCGATCGCATCAGGTCAATGCGTATATGAGTTACCACAGTTATGGTCAAATGCTGATGTGGCCGTGGGGTTGGTCTACACAAAATTGCCCGTATTCTAATCTGTATAATAGGTGGGGTGCTAACGCCGCCAATTTGATCCATAAACTTGGATCAGGTACATATGATTACGGCCCGATCAGCACAACGATCTACCCGGTGAGTGGATCGAGTCTGGACTGGCTTTACAGCTGGAGTATGTGGGTTGGTGGTATGCCCAATATGTCCTTTACTGTGGAACTGGGCACTGATTTCTATCAAAACCAGAGTGATCTGGACGAGATCGTGCGCGAGAATTTCTATGCTCTTGAATATCTTTCAACCAAACTGGATTCGATCGTGATCATGGCAACACCTGCGGTTGCACCACCAGCGATCTATCCGCTCGGCACAGTCGGGACGAATTTTACCGTGTACTGGCACCCGGTGCATTCGAGTTTGAACCATCCCCAGTACTGGGAACTAGTTGAACTATCCAGCCCGTCCGTGATCGAAGATGATCTTGAATCCGGTACGAGCCGGTGGTCATTGGATGGGTTCACCCTTTCAACCGCTCAGGCTCATTCTGGGACACATAGTTTCTTCTCAGGCAATACGAACGATCAAAACAACGCCGTACAGACGATCCACCCCTATCTTGTACAATCTGGGGATTCAGTGACTTTCTGGTGCCGCTATAATCTCGAGACTGATTACGATGTCGCGGTTGCCGAGGTTTCAGAGAATACCAAATACTGGTTCAATCTTGATACGATGCGTTTCAATGGTAATCAGAGTTCATGGGTACGCAGAGCATATTCGCTCGATGAATATGCTGGTAAATCAGTGTTTATACGCTTCCGTTATATGAGTGATGGCAGTGTGAACAGCGGAGGATTCTATGTTGATGATATCGCGCCCACGACATTATTCGCCAGCGTCAATACGATTTCTTCAAGCATAAATGATACATCCTATACTTTCACCGGTCATACCGAGGGCGAGTTTTACTATTATGTGCGCGGTCATAATACTGCGTTCAATTGGGGTGAATATTCCTGTTTAGAACGGGCTGATGTTACGGTCGGGATCGTAGAACACGAACCGAAAAACCGTAATTATACTGCAGTAGCACTTACGTTATCGCCGAATCCCTTCCGTGACCGAGCGCGTTTACATTGTCAACTTCCAGAGAATACTGAGCATGCGGGTATCAAGATCTACAGTGCAACCGGTCAACTCGTTTGCAGGATCCCGGTACCCGTGGAAAAATCTTTTGGTCAAATAACCTGGCAGGGAACTGATAGTGGAGGAGAACGTCTTTCTGCCGGGGTGTATTTTGTGCATTTGAATGTACGCACCCAGCAGGGTGAATATGAGAGTATCGAAAAAGTGATGCTCTTACGATAGGGATATAAAGACCTCGAATTGAGGGGGGTATACATGAAGAGAGTATGGTTTCTTGTGTTTGCTGTAGGTGTATGTTTGTTTGCCGGTTCGATCACGCATACATCTTATTTCGATCAATCGGATCTAATCATCTATCAGGTCGATGGATATGATGTGATCGATCTGCGCGGGTATCCAGCACTGGTGGATCCAGGAAAACCCCGCGTGCCGCGCGTGGTCGAGGCACTTTCGATCCCGGCGGGTTCATCTCCGACGAGGGTGGAGATCATTGCAGAAGACTGGGTGGTTTTGTCGGGCGTGTTTTCTCTCGTCCCGGCACAACCCGATGTTCCATTGCCCGTTCCGGGACAGGAACATGTGCTGCCGGATTATGCACCGGATGCCCGTGTGTACGGCATGGATGCTTTGTATCCAGCCGTGCGCATCAAGATGAACGGATCCGGGAATATGAATGGATACCGGCTTGCGCATGTGGAAATGTACCCGGTGCGCTATAATCCGGTGACCGGACAATGTATGTTTTTACGTTCGATCACATACCGGCTTGAGTATTCTGAGCATGTTGTTCCTTCTGTGATCGCGACCGCGCGCCAGCAGGAGATTTTTGGGCAGCGTGTACGTACGTTCGTTGAGAATCCAGAAGCGGTGGCATTTCATGCACCGTATGTCGGATTCAAATTGCGCGAGCAGCGTCTGCCGCCGGGTTACTATGAGTATGTGGTGATCACAGAGCAGCCACTCGATACAGTGTTCGAGCGGCTCGCCGAGATGAAAACCGCCAAGGGCGTGCCGGCTACCGTGGTGCTGGTTTCCTGGATCAATGCGAATTACACGGGCGTGAATTTGCAGGAGAAGATCAGGAATTTCATTATTGACGCACAGGCGACCTGGGGAACGATATACTTTTTGCTTGGTGGGTCTGGGGATCCTGCAACAAGCGGACAGAATATTGTCCCGACAAGGCGCTGTTGGTATACATCGGCGGGTGGCGGATTGACCGATTCCTTGCCAGCCGATCTCTATTATGCAGATCTTGATGGCAACTGGAACTTTGACGGAGACAATACCTACGGTGAATTGAGTGATAGTGTAGATATGTACGCGGATGTTTTTGTTGGCCGGGCATCGGTGTATAACGTGGCCATGGCCCAGAACTTCGTGTACAAGGTGGAGACATATGAAAAGAGTCCACCGACTGATTATATAGAACGCCTTATGCTGCCAACCGCAATTCTCTGGTCGAGTTATGAAGAACGACCGATCCAGGATAGCATTGGCCGGATGCCGCCGGGTGGCTGGCGTGTGAGTAAGCTATACGAGCGTAACGGTACGCTATCCCGTCCGGGCATGATCGACACGATGAATGTCGGTTACGGGCTTGGTCACTGGGAAGGTCATGGCGATCAGAATGGAATATACATGGGCAGTCAGCCGTATCTGAATTCGAATGATGCAGATGGCTTGACTAATGGTGACCGAGTTGGTATCGCGAATTCGATCGCGTGTCACTGTGGTGGTTTTGATTACGTATCATCGGGTCAGGATTGTTTTGCCGAGCATCTGGTGAACCGTGTTGGCGGCGGATTATGTGCGGTGATCATGAATGGCCGGTATGGATGGGGCGCTTACGTTGGCGGTTACGTGCCGGGTCCGTCCGAGCGTATCGATACTACCTTCTATGCAAAGATGTTCTGGGACGGGATGTACCATTTAGGTGCTGTACACCATGCGGCCAAGGATGCTTGGGTTTTTTATGCGGATTCTGGTGCTCAATACGACATGACCCGCTGGTGCATTTACGAGCTGAATCTATTCGGATGTCCGGAGATGCCGATCTGGACCGCTCAGCCAATGACCATGACCGTGAGTCACCCGGGTGCCATTCCGATCGGGAATCAGAATGTTGATGTCACCGTGACGAGCAGTGGCAGTCCTTTGGAGGATGCATTGGTATGTTTGCGCAAGGGAACTGAGACTTATGCGAGCGGTTACACGAATGCCTCAGGATTCGTTTCATTGAATGTCGAGCCGATGACACCCGGGTTCATGGATATTGCGGTGACCGCCCAGAATCACTATTCTTATAATGATTCGATCATTGTGCAGTCGAGCAACTATGCGTACGTGACATACCTGAAGAATTCGATCAGCGATCCAGGAGGGAATAACGACGGTATAATGAATCCCGGGGAATCAGTCGAGATCCCTTTATGGGTAAAGAACTGGGGTCAGACCGCGGGTACGAATATCACCGGTTCATTATCAACTTCGGATGCGTATGCAGTACTTTCTGATACGCTAAAAAGCTTTGGAACGATCGCGGCGGATGATTCTGCATATACGGGTGGTGACGGGTATGACTGTACGATCAGCACATCGTGTCCGAACGGACATTCAGTGCTGTTCACTTTAACATCTAAGGACGATGCGGATTCAACCTGGACATCACAGTTCAGCAGCACTGTCTATGCTCCGGTCCTGGCTTATTTGGATGTGGTGGTGACAAATGATGGTAATGGTAATGGGATATTGGACCCGAACGAGTCAGCGGATCTGGTGGTAACATTGGAGAACACCGGTGGCTCGACCGCGACCGGGATAACCTCGACATTGTCGACTTCATCGCCCTACATTACGATCAACGATGCGTCAGGTAATTTTCCGGATATCGACCCTGGCAATAGCGGTACGAATACAGCGGATCCGTATAATGTGACTGCGGATGCAGGTACCCCGACCGGTACGCAATGTAGTTTTGGGGTGGTGGTTTCGTATTATGGTATTTATTCGGACACCTTCAACTTCAGCATTGTGGTCGGCAAGAAGCACTACTACCTGTGGAATCCTGATCCCACGCCGACGCAAGGAGAGTATATGCATACGACTCTTCAGGCGCTCGGGTACTCGGGTGATTACGGTACGGTACTTGCGGCGGACCTG
>Ga0180437_10002184_pt1 | contig 31814 bp, 36 predicted proteins | sample SS_ome_4_FD_132410 | JGI IMG/M metagenome (GOLD analysis project Ga0180437, IMG submission 132410) | Hypersaline lake sediment archaeal communities from the Salton Sea, California, USA - SS_3_D_1 metaG | ecosystem: Environmental > Aquatic > Non-marine Saline and Alkaline > Hypersaline >... | reverse complement strand
CCGTTCTTGGACCTTATCCGGTAAAACCACTTACCGGCGCTGTTTTGAATTACTTCGATTTTCATTAGATACCTTTCTATTAATTTAAATACCCGTTTTTACGAGCCCATGATTTATTTGCCTCAATGCGCTCATGGCATTCAAAACAAGTTGCCAACCAATACTCAACTTTATTTGTAAGGCTTCCTCTCTTTAATCCGGACCCATCGCCCTTGTGATGTATATGAACTGCCGGGCGACCGCAAATTTCACAATAAGGATGTTCTCCTAAATAGGCTTTCCTTAGCGGTGAATACTCCGCCAGGCGCTTCCGTTGTTTCTTTGAGACTGGGACGTAAGGGCGAACGCTTCAAAGGCTTCTGAGAGCGTTTCAACGGAGTTTTGCGCCTGAGTGGAGTGCGTTTCATTAGTACTTGATTGAAACGTGACGAACTTTGCCCCTAACGATTGCTTCAAGCACCGCCTTAGCCGTCCCGGTTATGTCAATGGCCGCAATCGCCTTGGTAATGTCTTCCAGGGCTTCGCGGTTGATTGTGCGTTGGTGCTCAACGTTGGCGGCCTTGCGCTCGCGTTCCTTGCGTTCTGCCTCTTCCTTGGCCTTTTGCTGTTCAAGCAAACGCTTTTCGGCGGCTTCCGCTGCTTCCTTCTTTAGAGCCTCATCGCGTTCCTTTTGCTTCTTGGCCCACTCTTCTGCTTCCTGCTTTTCCTTGAAGGCTCGAAGCTCCGCCAATTCCTTTTCCCTGGCTTCCTTGGCCTTGGCCTCAACCATGGCAGCATCAATAGCCGCCTCAGTTGCCTTGAAGAAATTATCAGCGTCTTCCTGATAATCCTCAAAGTCCCGGTCGTAAGTGGTCTTGAGCAATGTCCGGCGCTCTTCGAGTTGTGCCGGCGTCATAAAAGAAACATTGTCCTTTAATGTTCCAAGAACCTTGATCGCTTCACGGTGGCCATTGATGCGCCTTTCTTCCGCCTCTTCCCATTCGGTGGCCGGCTTACGCAAATCAACCGCTAACAGGTCAAGCTTGTCCTTGGCATACTTGCGAGTTGCATCAAACTTCTTGGCCTTTTCCTTGATAGGCTTAACGATTTCCGCCCCAACCTTGTCAATTGCCGTCTTGGATTTGCGGACCTTCATTGCGAGTGAAATACATTCCTCGCGTCCTTTCTTGGTGCTTCCGTCAAGCACAATTGCCCGGCACTCAGCGTCCAACCGGTCAACGATTTCCTTGATTCCCTCACCTTCAAAAAGGATTGGGGTGATTTCTGGCATGGTGGCCAGTGTTGTTTCTTCTGCTTTCATGGTTAAATTACATTGGAATTTCTTCGTCTTCGTCTGCGGGCTCCATGTTGGAAGGGTGTTCTTCCTCGCCTACGCTGGCTATGGCGCTGCGAACCATGTCCAAAACGCTTGCGCTGAAGTTGCGTTGCTCCATGAAATCAAGCATCTTTGGCAGGACTTCCGGATTTTCGTTGGCAATTACCCAAAGACTCTTGCCTTTAGTCGTCTGGCCAAATGGCACAACCCACTCTTCCCAATTGGCAATTTCGCCAAGGTCGTCTGTTGCTGCCTCGCCATCATCTTCCTGCTCATCGGTAGCAATCCCCAGCATGGCGCAAAGAGCGTATCTCTTGGCGTAAGTCATGGCGGATCCAAGAGCCTGCATGGATTTAGTCATTTGCAACAATGGGGTTTCGGATGCCATCGTTTCCCCTGACTCATGGAAAATCACCGTTCTTAGCGTATGGTTTTCGCCTTCCAAAACAAGTGATTGTGTGAATCCAATCTTGTGCTTTGCCAAGACCGGCCTTGCCGTTGTTATAACCGCAGCAAGTGAGGCATAGTTAGATTTGAAATGCGGATTTTCCGAATCGAACTGAGCGATTGGCATTTCCGCTTGAGCGGCTACCAAAGCCGCCATGAGTTTATTATTTTGTTCTGTTTCCATAGTTATTATTATTTGGATTCTTGTACTTCTATCACAATTTCCCCGCGTTCGTTCCTATACCATTCAACAGGTTTAAGATCCTTACGCGAATAAAGTCCACGAATGATGATTTTGTCGAATGCCCCTGATTGTTCTCTAATGAATCGAAACAGGGCTTCGGCGTCTTTTTCTCTGCTCATGTCGTAAGTAAATACAACGATAAGCGATACAGCGTCAAGCCAATTTATCATCATTTTAGAAATGGTGATAAACTAAAAGAGCGGCCACCTACGACCGCCCCTTAATCCAATAACAACTATCACCTGAAATTTTATTTCATCCCAAGAAGCTCCAAAAGCTTTATGCCAAAAAATGCCAATAAGGGAAGTCCAACGGCAAATACAAGGGATTGCGTCCACCGTATCGATGTTCTAACCATCGTCTTTAATTCAACAATCTCGTACTTTATTCCCGGTCTTCCATTTCCGTAAAGGTCTGACCTTATTTCCTTAATCATTTCGTCGTGATGGGAACACTTTTCCATTATATCAGCATTTGTTGGTTCGTTGGTGGACATAACGCTAGGGGGTTTTAAGATGGAGACTCAAATATTAATTTACTTAAAATTAGATTAAAAATTATCAATAGTGTTAGGGTGTTGGCTTTACTTGCTTCCTCCTGGGGTAATACTTATAAGTCATTTAGACCCCCCCGGCGTAAAATAAAATCCAACTATGATCGCCAGAATTGTTACCGTTGCCAATGCCATGTGACCAGTTGTTACAATAGTCGTTATATCTGAGCCAATAGGTATTTTAAAGAAAAACAGAAACTCAAAATATTCTTTGTTTTCCGGAGGAGTGAACGTTAAAAGAGGCTTGGCCGGATTGATCGTACACAAAATAGAGATAATGAACAGGTTCACCATTCCAATTACAGCCAGTATTCGCCTGGTTGTACGGGCATACATGCCACCCTCATTATTGCCAAATACCTTATCCTGAAAATCTAGGTTGGCCTGTGCTATTTTGAGGTCGCGCACCAATTTACGCTGTTCCCTTAAAACCCCTTTTCTGGCCCTGTTATCAAATATGCCCGCAACGATCTTCAGCGCCGACCCCATGCCAGCGCCGCCCATCGTGGAAAGCAACATTGTGATTAGGCCAACCACTGGTATTATGGTGTTTTTCTAAGCTGAAATATAAGGTCCGCCCTGAAATCAACGACATCCGAGCTGTCCTTATTCAGTTGATTGACTTCACGTTTCGTCAATACAACGTCTTCACCGGATTTCCTCTGAGTCATGACCGCTTCACCATCCACCTTGTCGAAGGTATAGTTGGCCGTGTCAGATGGCAGCCTGGTTAATGGGCTTACATTACGGCAAGCACCAATAGATAAGGCCATAACCAGAATGAATAATACAATTAACTTCTTCATTTTTTCTCTTTCTTTATGGTTCAACAATATGTCCTTGGACCAAAATTCTAAATCTTCCCAATCCTGTTAAATCATCCTGTACCAATGCTTCAAGCTTTTCACCGGCCCCAAGCCGGATAGCAACCCCCATTTTCCCAGGTGAAGCAAAAGTCCATCTAGCCCGCAATCCATAGGATCCACCGCCGCCGCTTCGTATAGTGTAAGTAAGATCATAGCAATGGGCAGCAATTTCGCCATTGTCCTTTGCCGTCATGTAGTTGCGGTATTCCCCATCGATCTTTCTTATGACAAGACCATTTGTAACGGCTGCTATGTTTCCAAACTTCCCATCGTCCCCAGCGGTCGTAAGGGTCATGGTGAAAATTATTCGCGTAATATCAATTTCAAAACCGGCTGCCGGTCCATCTATTTCAAACACCTGCCGCGTAACCGCTCCATTGACATTCATATCAATAACGGTAAATACAAACACATCACCAGTGAGATAGGCGAAGTTAAGTGGCGTATCCAGTGTAATGACCGAAGCAGCAATATTTAGAATTGTCCCAAAATAATACCGGGCTGCGGCAGAATTAAAGATACCCACATATTGGCCAATGGCCATCCCCGCAGTCGATGTTACCAAAACCTGGTAAGTATCAATGATAGCATCACCGGCCAAAGTGGTTTGCCCCTGCGGTTGATTCATAAAAAGAGAAAATGCAGGGGTTGTTTGGTCTTGTATAGCTACATCCCACACATGGCCGGTTACTTGCGAAACAGCGTAAGGTTGTGCCGCAAGTACATTGGGACCGGCCCTTGAACCGGGATCTGCCGTGTTGTCGGGCATTATGCCACTACCGCCGGATGAATTTCAAACAGTACGTTTGGAGATGTCGAGCCGGCCATAGTTGCCGTTAGCGTTCTACCGGTTGCCCGCCATTCAATTCCAATGGTGTTTGCCGACCATGCCTGAATGGTATCGCTTTTATGGTCCGCCACCGTTAGCGTTCCGCTTCCCCATGTACTTCCGGAAGCCTTAATTACATAAAGCTTACCCGGGCGAAGTTTGGTTACGGTGACAACACCGTCAGCGGTGATTGGGTTTGTTCCTGATATTGCTAGTGCCATAGTTTTTCTCCTTTAAATTAAGATATAGGTGTTTTTATCCAGGTTGAAATAAGTGATTCGATGTCTGCTCTTTGCGTTGATTTGTCGGCATCCCAGACATTCAAGCAGGAAAGCTTCATGCCAGCCACATCACCGCCAGTCCGCCGCTTTCCAATAGCTCCATTGGTCTGCGATTCTCCATAGGTTCCTGTTTTCGCGGTGTCCACACTCAAGCTGATTTCAACCCCGTCCACGAACAGGCTGATCGAAGGAGATGTTGTGAAATCCTTAATAATCAGCGTAAACAAATGCGGTGTTCCATCAACATAATCATTGGCGCTTGAAACGCCATAATATTCATTCGCTGTGCCGGATTGCTTGGAGCGGAATAAAACACCGGTATCACGAATCATTAAAATCCAGCCGCCATTATCTGCCCATCCTCCAAATTCAAACACATCATTTTGGGAATCACTGAATGAGGCAACAATCTGCAAGGTCAGGTTTCCGCCCAATAAGGATCCGGCTGCCGTCTGGAAATAATCATCAGTACCATCAAAACTAAGCGCCTTGTTTCCAAGGGAATCCAGAATAATAGCTCCGCTGGTTACAAGCGCGGGCTCATTGTTATTGCTAACCTTGACGGCATCATTATCGCTCCCGCTTTGGTCATAAAGCTTAGGCGTGGTTGAATTACTGCCGGCAAGCCAGGAAAGAAGGTCATCTCCAATTGGAGCCGGGAAACTTAATGTAGCGCTGTCGCTCAACCTTCGTTGCCTTACAACCGGGTTAAAGGCACTGTCAACGGATCCGCGCTGGTTCCCTAAATCAACCAGTGAAAAGGCGCTAATAAGATCATCGCCAAAAACATCAGATAAATAATACTGCCCTAGAACAGTTTTGCGAACTGGCCTGACTACTGATCTTACTAAATCTCGCTTAATCATTTTGTTCCCTTAATCAACATAACTTGCCGCAGGCGGCTCAATCGTTACATCTCTTTTAACCTTGTAAGCCCAAGAAACGTCCATTGTGGCCGGCCCTGTCCTAATATAGAATTCAACCAAATCCGTAGAAGCATCAACCGGGGTTGTGTTCAAAAGCGTCACCTTTTCCCATACATTAGGAGCGGCGACCGCCATTTGTCCGGCATACCTATTATACGTCGTTCCATCTCCAATTGCAAAATCCCATGCCGCGCTTGTGGACTTCACCCAAAGCTCATCCAGTTCTTCACCAACAAGTAAAAGTTGGCCCTTCTGGAAAGAAGCGTTTTCGCTGTGGTTATTTCCCCTGCCCATCTGGACATTTATACCATTAACGGCCCCAACAAAACTATGTGTCCCGGTTATCCACTCAGGATCAATTATTCCATTGACCGTATCACCCAAGGCATATCCGGAAGGATACTTATCAGAATACATCACTTCAATGGCTTCCTGTACGCTGAATACCGGAGTAACAATCCAGTTTTGCAGCTTAAATACCGCTCCTTGACCTCCTATATATCCAGGGTTTACATAGGGCGGAGCATCCAACAACGCAGCCGGAAGATAAGCAACTACTTGCTGCCATTCATTTAACTCCAAATGCATACCAACATTTAGCGAAATTTCAAAATTCCCGTTCACGTTATACGCGGAAGGATTGACCAGCATATGAACCACAAAGCCTATCTCAGTCGTAGTTGGGATATTCACGTTCGATAATACCGGCGTGCTTCCTGTAGCTGCCGAAAAATCAGCCGAGAAGCATTTAGGGTAAAGCGGGGCTGAAGGATCAAGAATGCAGGTTATTGGCCATGAATTAAAGAACGTGTCCATTTGATCGCCAAACGCTTGCGGGTATTCATTGCTTTTATCCCTTCTCGCATACCTTTTAATCTCTGAAATTAGGGCAATGTTGCGGCTTGCGCTGTTGATCCTTGAACCAAGGGAAGGGCGAATGAAAGGAACTGTCTTTTTAACAGTGTTAGTTGAATCCCAAATAGTGGCTTGAACAAGGTTTGTGGCTACTTCACCGGCTTTTATTACGGCGTGGCTAGTCTCATCAATATTGGTTCTTCCAGCGACCCTACTTTTGGCTTCGGTTACAACGTCGCTTCCATCGGTAGCAAAGAACGTGTCATATTTAACGTCTTCACTGAAATAAACCTCACTTGAGATTATCCGGGTATTATAAGAAAGGTCGCGCCCGCCGCCCGGATCCACTGTAATTGTGCTATAGTCCTCGGCAACGGCGTAAACATCCTCAAATTCATTGGCGTTGAAATGTGTAGGCGCTGCGGCAATTCCACCTTCCAGCCAGGATGCGCGGAATTTTACACGAGTGCTTCTGATAAGCATGAAAGGCCCATCACTATCAGATACACACTTGTTAAAGCTTAGGTTTTGGGAATCGTAAGTAAGAATCGGCGCTTTATTTATCACCCTCCAATAGCAATTGGATATGTTTATATTACCGATATACCAGAATGAAGAAGCTGTGTTTACATCGCTTAAAAGCGCTATTCCATAAAGGCATCTTTCAAAAGTACATGTATCAATACTGCCATCCAGCAATGCATGAGCCGAAGCTTGAGAGTTGTTAAGATAACCGGTTTGTGTCTGGTTGGATGAATAGCCCAGTATCCCGCAACCAATATCAAAAATGCAGTTCTTAATATTGGTCTTCTTGTTGCCCATCACAATTCCGACATTTTTGATGGCCGTCACGACGCCGGCTGAAATTGCCAGAATTTCCCAGTTCTTATCCTGAAACATTTGGGCATCAGTCTTAACGTCAACTCCGTAGTAGGTACGCCAACTGGATTTGAAGGAAAAACCATCAACATAATAGTCAGGACTTAGCCCGGCCCTGGATCCGGTTGCTGGAATCGGAGCGTAATAAAGACAATAGCTTTCCTCATCGGCCAACAGAAGCCTTGCCCCATCACCCTTAAGCGAGATTGGCACATTGACAACGCGCACCCCGGCACATTGATAAATGCCTTTTGGGAAGAATAGTTCAACCGCCGTTAAGATGCTGGTTGAATCAACCAGGGCAGCAATCGAAGTAATGGCTCCATTAATCAGGGTGGTTTCATCGGCCACGCCATCACCCTTAACGCCCCACCATTTTACATTGTAGAAGGTAAGATCGTGTATGCGCTTCCATCGGCCGGTTGCCGTATCGTCGGCCTCAAAGATCAATCCATCGTCAGCGGTATCGGTTGAAGTGGAATCCCAATAGAATTTCCCGCCGCCCTGGTCGTTTGCAGAAGTGTAGCCGAGTACACTCGCCTGATCGTTGTTATTCAAACCAGCCGTTGCTATAGCCTTTAATGCTGCAATGTTCTCGGCAAAGATAGCGTCACCTTCCGCAAATATCACCGCGCTTGTAATATCAAGGGGCTCTGGTTTTTTGTCATTGCTGATCTTAATCAGCTTGCCCTTGAATGCATCGCTTAAGGGATCGATGACTTCATCATAAATAGGAACACGAATGGCCCTGTCCAGGCGGGCATTGAGAATCCTTGAAAGCATCGTCTTCTTATCAAGCGATTCCTCCATGTTCGTTGACGGGAATTTCCCATTGAAGGTGAGGTCAAGCAATTGGGTAAATGGCGGTTCATTGACCAGAACAACGCTTTCCCCTGTGGCCGGCGCGGTTGAAAAGGTTACATATCCGCCAGAAGGATTCCCGGCCCCGCTTACCGTAAACCCGGAAAACTGCTTCACTCCATCGATATAAACATCAATATCCCCATTGGCTAAAAATTTCGTGGGAAAGGTGAAAACGGTTGTTTCATCATTACCGGTATATCGAAAGACAATTTCTTCAACGCTTGTACTCATAGGTCAGATTCCTTTTAACGTGTTGTTAAGATGGGTTGGCAATAAAATTAACATCATTGTCGCTCCATGGCTTTGCGTTCGCGTTCCGCCATTTGCTTTAATTGTTTGAGTTGTGCGCGGTTTAGCCGGCCTTGAAGCGCATCCCTGGCGATCTTGATTTGGCGCTCTTCAATCTTATTTCGCTTATCCCTGTCATACGTGGAATACTGGATGTCTCGCAGCACGCTTAATGCGCGAACAGCATCCATGATACGAAGCCGTTCAAGCCGCTCTTCCGGGGTTTCTTCGCGCCTTTTGGAAGCCTGTCGCTCAAGAACTTCGCCATAGCGAGTATAAAGCTTTTCAATTGAAATTGGATTGCGGGCCATCTGTCCGCCTCGCTGGAAGATGGTTCCAATGACTGGCATATCAGCCGGCTCGAATTCGTCCTCTTGCCTTACGCCGGCCCCGCGGCCAAACACGCTTAGGACATCCACCCCAACCCCACCAAAGAGCGATCGGATGGAATGGTCGATTCGACGCGGGCTCACGTTGAACAAATCGCCCAGCCAAATTGAAGTATTGAGCGTATAGGGGCCAAATTGTTCCTCTTGTGGAATATTGCCCATAATCTCCCCGCGGGGAACTATAGGGGAATCAAAGAAGAAGTTCTTATTGGCTGCCTGTTCCAAAGCAAGCTTCGGTAATACCGGCATTGGGCTTGGAAGGAATCCCGTTACCCATTTGCTTGCCCACTCAGACGCCGCCTGCGGGTCTTCCGCATACCAGGCGTCTATCAATGCTTCTGCGCCGGCCAAAAATATGCCATCTGCTTCGAATGCCCGCGGGATCCGGATCAATTCATCGCCAACTGGAATATAGGTGAAAATGTAACGCTCTTCCAGCGGCATTTCCCGCCACCATTCCTCATCCTTGTTCCGCATCCAGTTAGCAAGAACCGCCGCTGTTCCATAAAGTCCGCGAAGCATGAACTTGCCCGGATTGCGCTTTAGCGCCCTTGCGTGGGCAACCGGTCCTTGGATGGCTGCATTGAAGAATGGAACAGCTTGATTCACCTTCCTTGCCACATCTCCAGCCTGGGTGAAATCGGTTGTTACCTGCTTGGCGGCAATTGCCAGCTTTTGGGCAATATCAGCGGTCAAGGGTTGTTTTGGATCATAGCCCAAGTCTTTTGCGTAAAGCTTCATTTCCGCTAGGCGTGAGGCAGATTCAGGGAATTGAAGCACCTTAATCAAGGTATCATAATAGTCACCCGGATCAAAGAAGCTCCAACGACCGCCACGCTTAACCCTTCTTGCGGCGCGTTTAAGTGGCCGGGTGTCCTGTCCTAATGGCTGGGCCATCTCAATTCCCATGCGCTCGAACATGTCAATCCACTGTGTTCCGATCTTTCCCCCTGTCATGGTATAGACAAAGGAATCCCACATCGACCCCAGCCAAGTGTGAAGCAATCTTGCCTGATTCGCGCCAGCTCGGCTGTTAAGGTGAAGGGTCCTCAAATCTCTTAAGGGATTTGTAACAAGGGAGAATGAAGCCCGTAAACCGGTTGTCCCGATTCGCATTGTGCGGGCCGGCAAGCCTAAGAATATATCAAGGATCTTTGGCAGATTGTATAAATCCATGCCGTTAAGCGCCTTATATAAATCAACGTCCATTTCCAGCCAACGGGTTTTGCCATCGATATAAACTGGCATTATCGGATTTTCATTTGGACTGGCTTGGTGTGCCGGGGCAAAGAAGGTCAATATTTCATCGGCAATGTCACCTGTCATGGCGTCGGCTTCTGCCTGAAATTGGACGGCGGCCAAAGGATCAAGCTTGCCGCTGATCTGCTCAATAACATCGGCCACACTTCTGGCTGCTTGGGGAACCATGTCTTTAGGAACTTCAAAGATATAATGGCCCATGCCATCGGTATTATCAGCAATCCTTATGATCTGCTCTAATATAAGCCGTTGGTGTGCCTTCAAGACAACTTGCTTGGCCTGGGTAAGCATACTTTCAATTGGATCTTTGATGCGGCGGCCGGATCCCTTTAGGCGTTTTGTGATGCTGGCAGTTGAGGCCTTCCCGCCAATCGATTGATAAGCCTTGTCGAGTGTGTTGAATTCACGAAACAGCGGGATATAAAACCCCGGATCGGATTGGCGGATTTTGGTTACTGTCTCGGCAAAGTCTTCGCTGGATTGTGCGGCATAAGAAAGAATACCATTGTTCCAATCATAGACAATTTGCGCGGCCTTCTTGAATTTTGGGTTTTCAAGTTCATTTACCAGAAATTGAGCATCCTTTAAATCCATACCAGGATTGCGCTTGCGCGGATCTGTCCATAGGGCCAATGAACGCTTTGCCCAAAGATATATGACAAACTTTTCTGAATCCTTTTGACCAACCAGTTCAAAGGCTTCTGCCAATGGCGCTGTTCCTGTCACGTTCCCAGCAATATCCAACATACCTTTAGTCGCCATGTAATCAACAACGGCATCAGCGGTAAGCCTGCGGCTTTGCATGGTGTAAACCGGATCCGCATCTTCGGGCAATGCATCCAGCCCCTTTCGTTCTGCCGCTTCCTTGGAAAAGCGCTCAATCGCTGCGCCCGCCTCAATGAATTGGCGATAGAATTCCTTGCCGGCTATCTTGGATTTTCCGGCCACCTTTTGCGCCATCGTTTCAGCCTTGGCAATATTGGCCTGAGCTCGCGCTTCTGCGCCTTGTAGCAAGTACCGTCTTACAATATCGCTGGCGTTGTCGAAGCGCCGCCTCAATGAAGGAATACTATTAAGCTTCTTCTCCCAAAACTTGAAGAATTCCGGAGCTTTAATTTCTGCATTGCTCGGATCGGAAAGGCGAAGGCGGATAAACTCGGAAAATCCTTCTGACTTATACCCGCCATTAGGAACCTTGCTTCCATAAAGATCCTTCCCCAGCTTGTTTAATTCTGCCTTGGCTCTAGCGTTGATTTCCTTTGATCGCTGCCAAACCGGACCCGTTCCAAATAAAGCGTCTTCCATGGCGTGGGCTATCTCATGGGCTGCGGTTGGAACATCGTTTGCGGTGGCAACCCGCACAAGCTTTTGCTTTACCCAAAATGTTCCTAGAGCCTTGCGCCTTCCGAATCTTCCCTGGCGTATAACGGCTGGTTCTCCTACGGCCTTCATTATGTCGGCAACTGCCTGCATAGCTTGTGGGGAACTTACCGGCTTTGTGGCGGAAACTGGTTCAACCGCAGCAAAACTAACCTTGGCCGGATTGGGCATATTGGTTCCAAGGGGTGATTCTTCAACGCCTTCCAGGGCAAGCGCATCCCCCCGGCTTATCGTTTTGCCGCCTTCGCTGGATTCTTGCACAACCCTTTCAACGGGTGAATCGGTAACATTCGATAGTTCTGTACGGGTGCGGACGGTTGTTGGGCCAGGTGGCGGCATTCCTTCAACTTCTTCACTGATTAAACTTCTCGCTAAATCTTGGTCTTCAAGGATTTTAGCAATAGGCTTTCCCCTTATGATAGTAATGGTTCCAGTTATGTCTTTACCAAGTTTTTTTGCTGCAAACCATCTATGATGACCATCTTCAATTTGAAGATTTCCTTCTTCACTAACGCCAATTTCAATTGGTTCGGATAAATCAACACTTCTAACCCAATCCATTCCGCCTTCTTTAAACTTGGCCTCTGGATTAGCTAAGTCTTCCTTATAGCGTATTCCTAATTCGTCTGGGCTTACAGTAATGGTTTCATCCTGAACAACGCCCCATGCAGCCTTGTCTAAAACATCAATATCAAGCCGCTCTAAGTCACTCCACTCAACTTGTCGCTGTTCCGGGCTTATTTCATAGCCCTGCACTTCCCCGCCTTCGCTCTTGAGCGCCTTGGCCGGGTTTTGTGCGGATTCCGCTACTTCAACCGCGCTTTGACCGTCCTCAGTAGCGAGTTCAGAAATCTGTACGCCGGCTTCCTGGGCTTCCATGGCGGTTTTAACAGCCTTCTTAATATCGAAATGCTGAATAAAGATGGCTTCCTTATCCTGTAGGTTTTCAGCCGCTCCTATATCGGTAATTGCCTCTTCTGGAATTCCAAAAAATCGCATGGCATCCGGATTGGCCGTAATCGATTCGCGGGCTTGCGCGGTAATATATCCGGTATGCCCGCCACCAACCATGGCAAAGGGTAGTACATTCAAGGCAATGTCCGGAGCGCTCTTAATGGCTTCCGCTAAGTCTTCGGCAAAATTCGCATCCGGAATGCTTTCATCCAGGGCGCTCGCCATTTCCTGCACCATGGAAGCGGTCAAATCCTGGGCAAGTTCCGTGGCGGTTTCCACTCCAACCGCTTCCGCTCCGCTTATAATTCCGGCCAATAGCGGGCTTGTTACTTGTGCGCCAAGGCGCTTTTGGATCTTTGAAACGCCAGGTAACTTACTTAAAACAAACAAATCCCCCATCACTTCCAGCGTGGCGGCTATGGGCGCGGACGCATCAGAAACAAACATGGCGTCTTGTGGATCTAGCCCCTTGGCCCTAAGCATGTCGTAATGCTCCGCCTGTAGCGCCGGGATCATGCTCTTTAATCCATAGCCCATGCCAACAATTTTGCGGAATTGTTCTTGTCCGCGGATCCCGCCAACCTTTCGGCCTACCGCAAAGCTTCCAAGCACAAGGGCCATGTCAGCACTCATCCTCGATCCACCATAAACAACCTGTTCATAGGCTGCTTTGAATGATGGATTGTCGGCAAAACTTTCCGGGCCGGTTACTTCGCGGGAATAGCGCTGCATCCAAAGCATGGTTTCGGCAAAGTCCGCCGCTGTTCTGGCGTCTTGATAGCGCCTGGCTGCCGCTTCCGGCGGCAATGTCTGATAGAAGGGCATCCGAGTTCCGGGCTCAGTATAGGCAACTCTGAATGCAGCTTGCGCCGCCTCTGAGACAAAAGGCATATCAGCGGTGGCAATCGGCTCTTGAATAGGTTGACCGGCCTTCACCGCCTCAATAATTCCCATGGCGTTACGGTGGATTTCTGCCGGGGTGAGATTTGCGATTTCCCGCATTACTTCATTGGCCCGACCTAAGAAAGATTCAGCAATACCCTTTTCGCCTGGCACAGTTGCTTCAATATAGCGCATGGCAAGCGTGCGGTGTTCCGGAGCAATATCGGCTAATTGTCCAATTGCTTCAAAAAATTGGCGGGTGTCCATAACGTCCGCTTCCTGTACAATCGGGCGAATGGTGGCTCCAAGCCGTTCAAACTGTTCGCGGTTTTGGGTTAATGCCTTTGTTGCTTCGCTATGGGCTGCGCCGTAAAGGTCCGCCAAGCCATCCGGAATTTCCTCTAAATCTTGGGTGAAAGATATAAAGCCATCCATTTCGCTGCCTTCGCGGAAAGCATTCATGTAGGAATGGCGATAAGCCTGGTCGATTGTTTCAATTCGTTCGCGGGTTGCGTCCATGTCCTCGCGTATGGCTGAATCGACATCCTTTTGCGGATAAAGCTTTGTCATAGCCTGCTCAAAAGATGGCAAGGACGATTGAACGTCTTCAATGGGCTTTTGAAAACGCATGGCCAAGTAAGCAATCTTGGAGCCTTGGCGGTTGGTTTCTTCGTCGGCATCCTCGCTGAATGATTCTTCACCATCCCAAATGCGTTGTACCCGGTCCAATGATTCGCGTTCAATGCGGGGATTTAACTGATAGGGAACGCGGCCTTCGTTTCGAGCGTTGCTTTCGTAATCAATCAAATCATTCCAGGCTTGCCCTAATGCTGCTTGAGCAAACCTTTCGCCGGATGGTGTTTCCTGTTCACCAATTGCCCAATCGCGCAAGGCAATGGCCTCTCTATCATCAATCGCCATAGAAATCTTTTAACCTTTGCATTTGATCTGGCGTCAATCCTTTCTCGCCAGCCGCCGCCTTAACGGCTTCTCGGAAGCTCATTTGCGCGGTTATTGCTGGAAACTGCTTTTGCAGGTAACGCAGATATGCATTGCGGCCCGCTTCCTTTTTCTCGCCAGCTCCGCTTGAAGGAGTTTGCGTATCCTTAACCAGAGTGGATGCGTGGCGGGCAATTGATTCGCCGCCGCTTCCATCAGAAGCAAAGAGCATGCCCATAATATCAGAAGCACTTTTATCCGGATACTTGTTTAAGAGCCTGTCAGCATCTTCCTGCACCTTCAAATAATTCATTTCAGCATCCAAAACTTCATCTTCCCCAATCGGATCCAAGCCGCCGCTAAAGAAATTGGAATTGAACATGTTCTTTAAGCGCTCATTTACCCGGCGCGAAGCCTGGGTTTGTCCGGTTCCGTCCAACTGTTTTTCAAGCTCACTCTTCAAGCTGGCAACAACTTCCTTTGGTTGGCCCAACACTTCGCCCAAAAGCATCGAATACTCTTCGCCCATGGGATCGTTTGTCGGATCATAACCGGTAATTTTGCGCCTGAGCGTGGCATGGGTAATAGGATCAAATACATTCTTCGCTGAATGATAGGCATTGAGATAAGCCTTGGCCTGTCCAGCGCTAAGTCGCCCATCGGCTTCCATTGTGCGAATTTCTTCCGGATCAACCAAATCCCCGTTCTCAATTCCAAGGGCGAGTTCGTTATAAAGAGCCGTGTTGGCCTTGGAAATTTCTTCCTTAACGCGCCTTTCGACGCTGCGGCGGTCGTCCCTGGCCATCTTTGGCTCAAAGACATATTCACCGTCTACCTTCTTATAAAGGTTTGCTTGGATGTCCCTTAACGCCACAACATCCCCGCTGGCAATGCGGACCAAGTCTTGCGAATCCTCATAAGCACCGCTTACCCAAAAGCTTTCTATAAGCTGCGCTTTTGCTTCCGGGCGCATATTAATCTTTTGCAACTCCGCTTCTGCGCCTTCCAAGTCGCCAGCCTTGCGAAGCCGGGTAGCAAGGGTTTGATGATTGGCGTTGGCCGTTTCAATTTCCCGCTTGGCAACCTGTCCGCTTACCTTCGCATTGCTACGGGCCTGAGCTGCGATATAAAATTCATTAATAACGCCTTTTGCCAGTGGGCTATAAGTCTCATTGCCCTCAGTTTCCTTGGTAAGCTGGGACCATTTGTTTTCGGAAATTTCCTTCCATTTTGTATAATCCTGCTCCTGGGCAATCTCGTTCTCAACTTCCTGCTCAGTATCGATAGCCCGCGCCTTCGCCTCGGCAATGTGGCCTTCGTTGACAACCTGTTGCTTTTGCTGGGCCATCTCGCCAAGCATGTTCGATACGCTGCCAATCCCTTGCCCCACACGGCGCAAGGCTTCAAATTCAACATCACGCGCACCCGGATCCATCCGGACCCCTATTTGCTGGCGCGTCGGCTTGAATGGTTCTGCTGTTGGAATTCTTGGCATAACTAATTTAGTGTTTCAATGACAGTTCCGCCGTAGTATGGTGGCCAAAGGTGATATAAATCATTCCAATGGTTCGCATCCCCGCGCATTATCCAGCTTAAAACGTTGCCTTCCTCATCACGCTTCCCCGGTGATTGGACCCTATGCAATTTTCCTTCCGGCAAATACTCAGGATGTTTATTTAAGGCTACTTCTCCAACCTCTAAACCATTCCAGTCCATTTTCAATACATGTTGGGAATAATATTCATATTCAGGGGCCATCGACATACCCTCGGCTTCTATTAAAATAGTTCCGCCACTGTTAGCGCTTGCCGGTATTTCATAGGAAGTACAACCGCTAAAAACCAATAGGATAATGATTAAATATTTCATCCTATTGCCCCCGTGTGTTTAAAGCTTGAATAACTCGAAGCCATTTGCCCGGCTCCTTGAAGTAAGGTTGCCCCAGCTCCCATTGTGCCGGCCCGCTTCGCAGCCGCCCCGGTAAACTTGTCAATTTCTGCCTGGGTAAGATGCTGTTCGGCCAAAGTGGTTCCGCTCCGCTCAATTTCAAGAGCTTCTAGTTCCATGTCGGTTGCGGTATCGATCATCACTTCAAGCGGCGTTCCTTCTGTAGTTACGCCAGCCTTGGCATACAAGGCGCGTTGCCGCTTTTCCAGCTTCTCGGCTTCGCGGCGCTTGGCGGAAGCGGCCGACCTGGCATCCAATTGGGCCTGAATTGCCCGATTTTGTTCGACCGCTGCATTGTACTTGGCAAGGCGATCCCGGCTCTTCCCCTGTTCATAGGAAGAATAAGCCGATATGCCGGCTGCGGCTGCGGACATTGCAAGCCCAACTATTGCCATGGTTTCAATTCCCATCGCTTACCTCCAAAGATTTAAAGAGTTGCACCATTGATTCATCGCCCTTTTGGAATCCATGCCTTGAATAGATTGCAGCTAATCCGGGTATGTTGGTTTGAGCGATCATGGCTCCGTATTTCATGCTCTTGGCCTCATTCTCCAAGAATTTCAATACATTGGTAATGCCCCGGTAAATAGCCTTCGGCCCAAGGTCCGGATCCGCTGTAAACCATGCCGGGAAACAAACTCCGGTCGAATTGTCCATATAAAGCCAACCCATGGCGCCGGGCCTATCCCCTTCAATCCAGACAACCCCAAGCTTTGGCAACATGGTAGACGGAACCTTGCCAATTTCGCGCTTATCCCACCATTGGCACACTATTTCATAGTCGCTATCTTCAAAAAATCTTATCATCCGAATGCTCCCACTTTTGGAAATAGGCCGAGAATCGTGGCCGGTAAAGGATCTTCACTCAAAATAATAATGTCACCACTCTTGTTATTTCCACCGGGGAAAGATTGCATCTTGTAATCACCCGTAAACAGTGGAGGCGGTCCATCCATGTCATCATCTGTTCCTCGGAATTTAAGATTTTGTGCCTTCTCTTCTGTTTCGCCGCCCTTGAGTCCAAGGGTTTGATACAGGCGAAGGGTCATTTCACTAATGGCCAGAGTCTTGCCTATACTTGATCCAGTTTGCAGAGCAAGGGCCAGCTTTTGCGGTTTTAGCTTCCCGGTATAACCTAATCCTATGTGAACAACGTTTCCATAATCATCCAGGCTAACCGAGCCGCTTTGGACAACCTTGTCCGGAGTAGTTGCACCGTCCACAATAGCCTTAATGGTCTTACCCTCCAAATGGTCAAGGTTGGTAAAGGTATTCTCCACACGCTGCGCCTTTCCGCCTGTTGCATATGCGCTTGCTCCCTTGAATAGCTTTATATTCCCACCGTTGGCAACCCATGTTCCAAGCGATGGAAAAAGGCTTATTACAACGGTGTAAGTGGTTACAGAAACAACCGTAAAAGACTTACCGTTTAGAAGAATTCCAGCACTTCCTGTCACACCGTTGATTTCAACCACATCACCCGCAACAAAATGATGAGTTGTGACAGTGTTCACCGTCACATTAGGCGTTGTGTTGGAGACCGTTGTAATTTCATACTCTTCTTGAACGCGCAAATCCCATGGCTCGGTTCCGGCCTCGTTATAAAGCTCCCATGTACTGCTTGTCTTGTTCTTTACCGTCAGTTCTATTCCATCAACCTCAGGAATCCCGGTTTCTGTTATAATAACCTGCTGATCGTTTATAAATGGATGTCCTGAGCTTGTTGCAACCGGAGGCCTGGCATTAGTTAAGTTGCTTAGATTAACAGCCGATCCACCGTCAAAACTAAGAGATGAATCAAGGTGTATTCTGTCTTCCTGGTCAGTTTCAAAATCCTGAACAACAAAGCGTTCGACGTAACGTTTTGTTACTCCGCTAATGGTACGGTTTACAATTGTCCAAACCTCATCGGCATCATCTCCATAAATTAATGCAACTGATTCAAATAATCCCTGGGTAACGAACCTAAACCATCCCACAACATTTTCCTGACGCTCATAGGTCATCCCCAGCAATTCGCCATCATTTCTGATTGCCCAAAAGATAGCGTCAGGTTGGTTCTGGTAATCGATTTGCTTGATTCCGCCTTGGGTAATATGCTCGCTTAAAATGGTCATGTCCGGGGCAACAAACCCATCTTTTTCAAATGAATAAGTAAGTTCGCGCACCTTGCGGCCCTGTCTCTGCACGAATAAAACAACATCATTAACAAGCTTGGCCTGCAATGAATCGCTGCCAAAGTTGGATTGCTGCCTTACAAAGACATTGGTTGGGGTCAATGGTTGAGTAGGGTCATTTGCCCCAATAGAGAATTCCCCGCCGCTTGTGCCGATAATAAGGCGGGTCTGACTGACAAGCCAAAGGATTTCATTGAATTCCTGAGATCCTATCGTATATTGCATCGCGTCGGCATCGTCAGGACCATACTCTAAATTCTCATAATCATTTGACTGAGAAAGCCAAATCGTCTGCCGCTGGTAATCGGTTCCACCAAATGTAAGACGTTGCTCATATAGGGCTATCGCCCTCGGAAACCCTCTAAATGGGCTCCATGCACCTTCAGCCCAAAGTTTGGTTGCTGCGGTCGATTCTAGTTCTTCTATAACTTGGGCCGTTACTGACGTTGGAGAATTATAACCAGTGATTTTAACGAATCCGCCTAAAAATTGCTCAGCTATTTCAAGCGTACCTTGCGCTTCAAAGAACGTGTAATCAACCGCAGTTGGCGTTCCTCCGCCCGTATTGTCAATGTTGAACGGAGGGGATGCGTAAGGATCGCCAGCCGCCGTGTATTTAAGGCGTAGATAAGTTTTCTTTTCCTCTGTTCCCTCGACACTGACATTTCGCTCAGATGTTGATTTAAATTCTCGTATTTCTTCTGTGTCAGCCCCGAATGTCCCTGAATCGGATCGTTGGAGAGTGAGAGTTCCCCACCATCGTTCTGAGGTTGTAATCTGCCAATCACCTTTAACGCGCAACGATGAAGAATAAACGGTCCCCGCCGCCGCACTCATGTTGACTTGTGCGCTTGTACCAACTGTTTTATGTTCAATATACCAATAGCCTCCAACATGCTCGGATTTGAATAAATCACCTGAGGCGGCAAGGGTAATTGCGGATCCGGTCTTGGCGCTTGGGGCAATGGTGACATCAGTAATATTCTCATCTAGCAATGCTGGCCAGTCCCAAATAACCTCTTCAAGCGTCCAATAATAATCGGCAAAGCGACTTAACTTGTATGGCGCATGATCCGGATGAACAAAGTAAATGACATCATTTATTTGTGCGTAATGGATGTCGAATAATTCAGAATCGCTCCATGGAGAAGTTATCTCGTAAGGATCGCCAGAAACCCCAAGAGCAACCCAATATCCTGACGCTAAATCAGTTGCAAAAGTTCCGGATGTGTGAGCAACCAGGCAATAATAAACAATTCCCAATTCGCCAGCTATATCCCCTACAGAATAAACAGTTGAAGTAGCCCATGCAGAAGATGTTGGTACGGGAATTTGAGTTCCGTCCTCATAAAACCGAAAATACTGGTCGCCACCTTCAAGAATATAACTGATTGCCGTCGAAAACTGAAACTTAAATAACCGGCCTTCATCTGTAGAATCCTTTACCTCGGAAATGAACTCCGTTCCAGGTCGCTTCGTGGCGGCCCCGTATTTAGTAGGGCGAAAATTTTCCAGCGTCCGGCAAGACATGGAATATTTATCCATGTCAATCCTACCCTCAAGCAAAGGCGAGTATTCACCGGCATTGAAGGCAATTATGGATTTGTTTACCGCCATTATCCGTTTGTTGAAGTGTATCGGCCCGGAATCCAATTGCTTTGCCTGCGGTGGCTTGGGATTGGTTCCCTGGCTTCGGTCGCGTCAATATTCTTAGCTTCCGGTAAAACTACCTTATAAAAGTCTTCCTTCATTTCCTCCCGTAAAGATCGATTCTGTTGGACTACCCAAGCTAGCTTTGAAGCAAGTAACGTGTAGATGCATTTAATTAAAAGCGGATCCAGCAAGGAATCTTCAATTTCTGCAACATAATCCAGGCTTACGGTCGTTTCATCCGTGTAAATATCGCGGCCTCTTCGCTTGAATAGTGGCCGGTCAACATCGTCAGGATCAACGTCATTGATTGAGATTATTCTGATAAAATCATCTGGCAAAGCAAACGATTTGGCATAACCAAAGGCTGGATCAGCATCATTTTCTGCCAACACAACCAGCTTACCGGCACATTTCCACTTATGAAGCCTTAAGACCTCCCGCTTGGTTGCATCATAAAGAGCGTTGCACTTGATCGCGGCTTCGCCCTCATCCTCGCTTGTTATATCGGTAACAAGGGTTTCCGAAATTTCCGCCAAAGCATAATTGCAAATATCAGTACGATTGTCCGGCATTTCCGCCCCCGCTTAAAAGTGTTTTGCCGCTTCCGGCTCGTCCGGATCCCAAAACTGTGCGGCGTCTTTGGGTTGTTCGCTGCTTTGCCTGCTGAGCGGCCCGCTCCTTTGCCTTTGGATTAAACCTTACGTCCTTATCGTAATGATACTCATATTGAGGATTAAAGGTTGCCTTAGCATATCGGTTGATTACCTCAGGACTCCACTTTGTTCCGCCCATTCCTGGCGGCGCCATTTCCTTTTTCATTGCTCCAATGGGATTCAATGAGGCTTTCATAAAATGCTTTACGTTGAAAGCTTCGCTTAACCCTTTGTTAAGGACGCCATGAGTTGCAAACTGTGGATGCGTTGGATCTGTGGCCCTCATAATTTTTTAAGAAAAGGCAGCGGGGAGAGAAAGGGGCTCCCCGCCACCAATGTTTGAGCAGAAGACGCCAACGTTTATTCGTCAACGTAAGCAATCAAGAATAGAGCCACCGAAGCGGCGGTACTGGTTACAACCGTTGTAAGGGTTGCAATAATTGCTTCGTCCCCAACTGCCGTGTCAGCCGGTTCAAACCGGTTATCTCCACCAGTGAAAGGCTGGTCGAGTTCAACGTCAGTTGTGTCCATGGCATCAGCATAAGCGTTCGGATTTGAGGCAACCCCAATATCCATATCGCTTACATCAAAGCCGGCCCCAGAAAGTACCCGACTCAGACTCGGAATGACAACGGCCCCAGGCTTAAGTTTGCCAAGGTTAATTGTATCCCCGGATGCCTCAGTCCCAATTACAGTGTAAGGAACCTTGAGGATTCGCAATTTTCCTGCCGCGTTCTTGGCAAGAGGGTAGCTACCGGCAGGGGAAACCTGACCAGATGAGCCAACCTGTTCATCATATAATGCGCTATTGAATTCAGCCATTTTTAATATCTCCTATTTTAAATTAATTTAGGGTTAATGACTCAATTACGGGCTTTCGTCGCACATAACTTCGACAACAAGTTCTTCCTGCATCCGGGTAGCTCCAACAGACATGTTGTAGTATACCTGGGTTGCGTAGTTCTTATCGTCGCGTTCGCTGATCCGACCGCGCGCATCCTGACCGATTGCCCGGAGAATTCCACTGGAAGCGTACCCGAAACAGGTCCGGACATCCGTGGAGGTCGTCAGGGTCATCAATTCAGTCTTGATGAACTCAAAGCCCATGAAGAAGTTTACTTCACCCTTCACCAATGCCTTGATAGCGGCATAGTCAGCATTTGAGACTTCATCAACGTTGTTGAGCAAGTCATCTAGCTGTTGCTGGGTGTGTGCGAAGTAAAGCTTATCTCCACGCGGATACTCATTCTTGCCAAGAATGGACTTGGTTTCGATGAGTTTGGCAAGGGTCAGCCCGATGTTGGAGCCACCGAAATTAACGGCAACTTTTTGCGTAGATGGAAGGGCCACGGCGATTGTTGCTCCACCATTGCCGTTCTTGTCGGCGTAGGAAGTCGCAACCGCGTTGTCGATAACCTCTTCATCCTTGGCCCGGTTAAAGGCCATAGCCGCGCTCTGAGCATAGCTTGAAGCGGGCGAAATGAGCATCTTGGTATCATCCAAGGTATCAACCAAGTCAGACCAGTCATAATCATTCAAGACACACTGGCGGCGTTGGTGATCGGAATCAACTCTTGGAGTGTCAGCATGGCGATTGGTACGCTTTACGGCTTGGGTTGCCCCCAACTGTTCCCAAAACTTGGTTTTACCCTTCTGGGATTCCTGACGTACCTTCCCGTCAAATCGAGACTCCATTTGCTGTGCTAGATGCTCCACGTTTGCGGAATACTGCTCCACAAAGGCGGTAGTAATTTTGACAGACATTTTAGAATTTCTCCTATAATTGATTAAACGTTATGATTTGCACTCACGCTTAACCGGGTATCTGTCGGCCAGGCCGGTATCTTTGAGGCAGTTCCACTTGCGGCCCTTACGGGGTATCGCTCGCTTCCCATAAGCCCAACTTGCCTAACTCTGAGATTGTGCGTCAAGCACTTGTTAAGAATTTTTCCAAGCCAGCTTAACAATTCAATTTGTACAAAAAGAAAGGACGCTATTTGCGCCCCTTCTCTCTGATAGACTTATCGCTCTCCAATATCCAATAATAATATGAAAGCCCTTTTCTAGTAAAACAGGGTTTACCGGTCAATCCTAATCGTTGGAGTCTGGATATTTGAGCTTATAAAGCTTTTCCATGTGGGTAACGGCTTTCAAATGGTCCGGATCGCCGGAGTTATTGAATGCCCTTGCAAATGGATGTCCGCTCTCCTTGTCGCGCATCTGGGCAATCTCGCTATCAACATCAACAAGCGGAGTATGCATCTGGCGGCCAGCCTTCAGCTTCCCTTCACTCATCATGGATCCAACCTTGGCCAATGCTTGCAGGAACTTCGGATTATTCCCAAGAGACTGATCCTCCATCAATTCAGGATCGATCAAGTCAGCGGCAGCCTGGGCAAGCTCCAAGTTCTTGTTATAGTCCTTGCCCCAAGCCTCATTTAGCTGAGTGCTTGCAGCTTCTTGAGCCTGGTCAAGTCCACGCTGCATTGCTTCTTGTCCCTTCACCATCCGGCCAATGTCGAACTTGGATAAGCCCTCAATCTGCTTTTGGGTAAGCCTGAGTTCATGGGCAAGATTCAAGAATTCCTTGGCCTCTCCGTCATCCCATGGGATTCCTTCCGGCAAGTCTTCCGGCTTTTCAAGCGTATAATCATCCACGTTTTCAGGCCATCCAATCTTGGAATGGACTAAATCCCATACATCCTGCGGGGAATCCTCGCTTGGGATTGGCATCTTTTCAACACCGATCATTTGCTGGGCATTCAGGTAGCCCTTTGCCAACCCTTCAACTGTCGTGTACTTGGCTGCCAAGGCTTCATTGTCGGTCCATCCCTCGCGCAAGTTTCCTTCCGCATCAGCTAGTGGGCCAGAAGGCGGGTCGACTCCACCGTCACCGCCTCCACCATCGCCACCATCATCCAGGCGCAAAGGCAAGATTCCCAATAACAACATTTGATACAGATATTTGAACATACTTCTACTCTCTTTCTTTTATGGTTCTACAAAACTACTTGCGGAATCTTTCGACCGGCATAACGCTTTTGCGCGTCTTCCGGGTAATTCTCGAATAACCAGGCCACAAATTGCGGTGTCTTATCCCCGGATGCCGGATCAATCAATCCCTTGTACTCAGGATAGGCTTCTTGCGGGTGCGGCAAAAGCTTAGGCTTAGGCTTAGGCATTGGCGGCGCTTCTTCCTTTGCTTGTGCATCCAAAACGATTTCCTCTTCTGGTTTGGGATCCGGCTTAGATTCTTCTGGGAACTCTTCATCAGCAATCGCCTTTAAGAAGATTTCAACCTTGTCCGAATACTTCTTTTGGTTTCGGCGGTATTTTGGCTTACCGTCTTCACTAATATCAGCAATGGCCTTGCCATCGCGCAAAACAACTCCGTTTTCCAGTGTGTATAATGCTTCCTCACTCATAATTTAGACTCCTACTATTCGATTTTTATAACGATCCGCTGCCTCAGCTGGATAATTCAGACGTAGCCAGCGCACAAATTCCGGGGTTTTATCGCCTAAAGCTGGATCTATCACACCTTTAAAGTCTGGGAACCGATCATTCAAAGCATTGTAAGGAACCTGTTCATAAATTTTCGAATCATTACAGGTCGGCTCCCCATTAATCTGCCACATAAGCTTCTTTGCTGGTCCGGCATAATGCTCGAATCCTCGCCTCATTACAACATCCTGGCCCTGAAAGTCAGCTATTGGTACACCTTCCCTGTAAATTACAGTCTCCTTCAACTCATAATGCGTTGGTTTGTCTCTACTCATGTTTTGCTGTCCTTTCTGTTTTTTCTTCCTCAAATGCTCGTCGGTTCATTTGCCAGAAAATATGTCTTAGCGGTTCCTTGCAACCATCATTATGCATGGATTTAAGCGGATCACCCCTTCCATTATTGTCCTCGGCATAGCTGGTTTTAGTATATCCAAACCTTTCGCAAAGATCATCCAACACCTTTTTGGCATCCTCTTCGCCGCCACTCCCGGCAAACAATCTTTTATAGGAAAGGGTAAGCTCCCAGGCTTCGCGCCTCTTGTCTTCCCTTTCTTCTCTTTGCTTCTGCTTTAGGTTTTCCAGCGCCATTATACTTCAATAACTTCTTGAGGCAATTTACTGGCCGCCTCTGCCCCGGTCTTGGCTATTTCCATCGTCTGGGCCATTCTAGCCGCCTGTTCTTCTGCTTCAACCATCTCTTCGATTTCATTTTCATCACGAATCCAATCTTGCGGCAAGCTCATATTTGTAAGGGCTCCGCGTGTTGCTGTTGTCGCCTTGATCGCGTATCTTGCAGCCGGATCGATTTCAGTCATGCCTCTGATAAACTCCATGGCCTGGAAGAGCTGGTTGTTTTGCAGACTCTTGATTGCCAAGGCAATTCGTGAATTGTAGGAAATCTCATACTCTCCGCCCCATTCAGCGATATTCGCTGGCGGTCGTGGAAATGCGCCTTTACGGAAAAGGATAGAAAATACCCGCTCAATTGTCGGATTAAGCTTTTCTTGTGTAAGCCTGGAGAAGATTGGGGTAAATAAGCCAACTCGCTCTTCCAGCATCCCATGAATTTGAGTGGCGGTCGGGAATTGCCGGTTGTTCGCGCCTATTTGAGTGAGCATTTGGAACATGTCCACGAAGAATGCCCGCTCAATGACTCCCCGGTAAAATGCTTTTGTTGCTTCAGCCAGGTCGATCCGGTTCTTGTACTCCTGTTGCTTTGGTTCCTTGGATCCGGCCTTGTAATAGGTTACACCGTTTGGCCTGTTGTCCGGGTCATAGTCGCTGTCATCCGGAGCAATCCAAGGCGGATTGACCATCTTTTCAATCGCAAGAAGTGTATCATACTCCATGCGGGAAAGCATCTTGGCTACTGGCAATGTGCCAATTGAAGGACTGCGGCCATACTTCTCCGAATTTGATTTGAGAATGCGTCCTATCGGAGCTGGCAGCTCGTAATAACCATCTTCCTCGATTAGATGCTTATCAATATTGGAAACATAAACGCTTGCCCACGGCCTATTATCACCGGTTGTCGGACCTTCCTTGTATTCGCCTTCCTTGCGCTTATAGATGGCATGATAGAAGGTGAATTTCTTTTCACAGTCCGGACTTCCTGCCTTATATGCTTTAAGAACTTCCTCGCCAACATTCTCTTCGCCCCACTCGCTTACCGCCTGTCTTGCCGTCCAATCCCACTTGCGACAAATATAATCGGGCCTTTCCTCGCTGTCCATCGTGAAAGCCCATGTCGAGATAGGCCAGCTTACAAAATTCAAATCTTTCTCATCCCCGCCCTCAATAAACAAACAGGATGTTCCAAACATCAGCCCGTCAATGACATCCTCATGCCAAGACATATAGAAATTGCTTGATGCCAAGGCTTCCAGAAGAATTTCTGAGCAAATCCTAAACCAATCCTTGATTTCTTGCGGAGCCTTTTTGTTCTTTGGTTCCAGAACAATCCACCTGGTTCCGATCGGTGTCACCCATCCAACGATTCCAGCCGCCGCCTTGAGTAGCATTTCTTCCCCTGTATAGTCGTAGCGTTCCTGAGCCCGTACCTCGCCGGGTGTTTCCAGTGTCTCAATATTGGCCTTAACCGGATAAAAATAATCGCTTACGTCCTGCCAAGTATGACGCCAATTAACCTGTTCTTTGAACAGTTCATCACAATGGGCAACTACAAGTTTTGGGTCCGCTGGCATAGTTTTATGCGTTTCCGCCTAGAAGTGTCCTACGCTTGCCTATTGTGGATTCCTCGTCCTTTGTCCCGGCAAGAATGGTCGAACGTAATCCCTTTCGCCTAAGTGACTGATAGCGGGCTTCCCGCTGGGCTTGTCGTACCTCTACCTTCTTTTCGGTAGGTGGTGGGACCGGAGCGGCTGGGGGAGATGGCGCTCCACCGCCTTTAAAATGCATTACCCCAAGGTTTCTCTCGAATGCATCCCGGCCAAATGTTGGGTTGTAATTAATGGCTTCCGGCAGAAAATCTTTCATTGGCTTTCAAATGTTAAGGTCCAATCTTTTTCGGATTAACCTTTTTAACCTGTCCATGGGATACCGACGCAAGACATTTTTACGCTCAAACGTCACCCAAGGGAATTTGAAAGGTTCAATGTCCCAACATTTGGTAATATCGCCGCTATAAAGATAGATGTGCCAAGCATCCCATTCGCACCTTGGAAATTGGTAAAGCGGATCCACAATGCACGAATCCGGAGCATCATGTTTCACCGGTCGGCCCATTATAAAATAGTCAGGTGTTGAAAAGACGTAGCCAAAGAGTAGATGCAATTCTACGTCCTCGGCCCATGTCCTGGCGCATGGCTCCTTGTCGTAAACGTGGCGGGCAAGAATGGCCGGGTTATATCTGTGACTCATTCTTCTTCCTTGGTTCTCTCATCCAGGCTAGGGTGAGCGCTGCCCATAGATAGAGCAAATGAATAACATCAACGGTCCACGCTGCCCCCCTGATAAACATTTCCTCGATATATGGAAGCAGGCCAACGGCGCATATTAAATAATACTCGTTCCATTGGTAGGTATCCATTCCCGGTTTTAATGGCATTACAACCTCATCCCACTTTTTGCTTTGCGCCTCATCATTTTCTTCCTCTTCACTTCCCTTGCCGTAGTGCTATTGTCTGAAACCATGCCAAGGTTGATCGCCTCAACGCCCGTCCTCATTCCGTCGCAATCGTGTGAAGCCCAATCGTGTACCGGATCCTTTTTTATAATAGCGCTGCTACTGTCCGTCCTGGTGTGGTAGGCTTCCAGGCTTTCAATTCCTTCATCGCAATTATCCTTATGAATCCACGACCTTTGCAGTAAATCGCGTTGCTGGTTGATTCCTACCCAAATATCCTTACAGCGTTCGACAACCCTTACATTGACGCAGCCTGCCTTCTCAAATTCTCCCTGATAGCTGGATCCGGTTGCGGCCTCGGTCTTCTTCCCGTCATGCGGGAGATAGTAACAAGCAATCGGAATTCCCGTATCCCTCATAACCTGGGCAACTTGCCCGGCCGTTACATGCCTGTCTTTATAGTGCCAAATCCAATAAACTTCACGGCCTATCAACTGGAAAAACCAAACAGACGTTGAATCATCCCATCCAATATCAAAACACGCATAGACCGGATACGAGCGATCCCATTCAAAGTTGCGGACCTTTCCGGCTGCACGAATCTTTGAGATAATATCTCCATATATTGCGCCTTCGACCGGAGCCCTGAAAGCCTCTTCGGGGGTCGTAGGGTATTCGCGGAACATAAATATTCCCTGTTCCTGCTTGGTTTTGTAATAGAAAAGGCGCTGGGATGGCGTAAACTTCAAATTAAGTTCCTCTTCCTTCTCGTCCAAGTATTCGCTTGTTTCTACATCAATTTGGCTGACATCGCCCTTTAGCTGGTGTCGTGGGTCGCAATGCCATGGAAAGAAGTAGAAATGAAAGTCTTTCTCTGTTTTATGCTCTGCCGGGGTTTCCATTGCCCGCTTGATAAGCTCATAGAAGTGGCCGCCCTTGCCACCCTTGAAGGTCGATTCAACAACGATTATGCCCGTATCTGCGGAGGGTAAAGCGCCGGTAAGGATTTCTTCGGAGCGGCGTGGATCTTCATGGGCAATCGGTCCCCACTCGGAGATATGCAGGAATTGATTGGTTCCCCCGCGGGCATTCTTCCCGGCATTAACCGTGGACCCATTTGGAAAGGCCAGTTGCTTGCTGGAATCCGCATCCAGCTTGCATTTTAGGTCCGGGTGAAGCTTGTCATAGGCAAAACGGCATTTGGTTTTAAGCTTCTCTGACGCATCCCCCTGGGTAAGATCCACAATCGAAGCCTGATAATTGGGGTTAAAGTAAGCCTGGTCAAATGCGACAACATCAATATCCGTTGAAAATCCCATCCTTCGGGCCTTGAGAATTAGGATTCGCTTTTGTCCCTTTCGAAATATAGCGTCATTAATGGTCTTTTGGTAGAACATTGGACGAAAGGGAACTACCTTACCTTCCTTTGTGGTAATGGTGTAGAGGTTGTTTATCCGCCAAATCGGATCAAGAAGTTTCTTCTTTTCCTCTACCATTTATCCATTCCCATAAGTTTGGGGACAAATCATGTTCATGCTTCTCCGGGGCATTCCATCCCATTATCTTAATGAGTTGTTCGGCGGCCCTTTCTTTCGAGTAGAATTTAACATCCTTATCCATTCCCCAGACATCCCCGTTCTTATTCACCTGTTCCTGTACCTTGTATCCCGTAACCAAGTTGGCCAGGTCCGGGCGCTCTTCAAATGTGACAAGGGATCCAGTGTCAGGGTTGATTAAATCAGTGTAATTAATCTTCAGAATGCCACAAAGGAAGATAATCATCTTCTCCCGGTCCCAAATAGACGCTTTCTCAGCCTTTTTGCGTAATTCTTGGATGAGAGAAGTCACCAAGCCATTTCCTAGCAATCTCTTTGCGTGAGCTTCAACTCCCTTTCTCCCACACTTTACCGAGTATCCAGCGCCTTTGTAAGCTGCGTATTGCGTCTTCCCCTCAAAGATGAGTCGGGCAAACTTCCTTTGCTTGTCTGTGAGTTCGCGGCTCATAAGATTTCCGTTTTAATAAACACTCCACCCCAACCGTTGAACCTGTACAAGTCCCTGACGATCCTTCCTTTTTCGTCGAATCTATCCATCCACTTATTCTCGCACCGAAATGTTGTGTACCTTCCTTTCTGCTCCAATCACAAACACCAAAAAACCGTAAGCATGGCAATAAAAAACCCCCGTCCGGGCAGACAGGGGTTAAATGTAAGCAAACTACTTAACAGTTATCCATGTACTTCCCTTGGTTAATATTTTGGGTTAAGTGGCGGGGCCAGCTTTTATGCGGTTACTGGCCGGGGAGTTCTTTGACCAGCGGTTACCGCCGCCGCCGCAATCCCTTGGTCCGCCTGTGATTGATTAAAGTATCTGAATTAAAGCCGATCCGAGCAAGAAGCATACAGCCAGTGCATGGATGGCAAGAAGTGTGATTTGTGCGATTGGCTTTTTCATATTCCCTTCCTTAGTGTTGAAACTCATTCGCCAAAACCCTCAAGGCAACTTCCCGGTCGCTGGCAATCTTGGCCAACTCTTTCTTGTCGCCCTTGCCGGCTTCAATCCAGTCCTTGGCGATTTTAAGTTCCCTTTCCCATAGGATCTTGAGTTGCTTGGCGTTCTTCATTTGATTCTCTTTAATTTCGTTATCATAAAACCAACGCCATCAAGTTCCTTTGAAAGATCTTTCTCAAATAGTTTTGAAACCTCGGCTGGATTTCCAGAACATCGCCGCACCCTAAACCCTTTCCTATAGGTTCCATCAACCTCAGCTTCTGCTCGATAGCACATGAACCACCAATGCTCATATTCCCATTTCTTATTATCAAAGTATATTAAAAGATTCTTAATCATTTGCTGAAATTCTCCGGAATGATGATGTTGCCGTTCTTTGACTCCTTCTTCGATCCCTTGAAGATGGCGTGTTGGGTCCGTGAAAAGGTTGTCAGGGCATCCAGGCGGCATTTCTTTATGTTGTCGTCTGAAAGGTAGGGCTCAACATTCTCCGGGTTGGATCCGCCACCTTCGGCCACTTTGGAAGGCTTGAGCCTCATTCCGTGTGAGTAGGTGTCGCCATCGCTTAACTTGGCATCGTAGACAAAGTATATGTTGAAGTAGTTATCAACAAGGATATGCTCTTTCATCATAAACTTGTCGATTATGACGTTGCGCGAGAGTTTCACCTTTAGGAGCTGGCTGGGTACGTCGCCCTTTACGATGGAGATCGGGTCAACGAAGTCGGGGGGGCCGTTGTGGGAGTTGAGGTATAGGCCGCTCATTTCTGTACCTTCTCTTTAAAGTTCTTCTGCCAAAAGTCCTCGCGTCCGCCTTTTTCCGGAATGACCTTTTCCTTGCGACCAATTATTCCTTCTTCCCTCAGCTTCATCTCTGTGAATTCCCTTGCTGTCAGGTGATCTGTATCACCTGGGTCATAGTATTCCTTGGAAATTGGTGACGGTATTGCCACATCCATAGCAAGTCCTTTCATTTGTCGATCCATTTTACAGGAACAAGTTTAGACCGTCCGTTTTGTCCTGTAACCTCTCCAAGAAGTTCCTTCCTCTTCTCAATCAATGGCATTGTCCGCCTGCCCCCATACCCTTCAGCGGATTTCTTGCTTTCAATAACCTCCATCGCCTTCTTGCGAAAACACTCCAAAAGCTGGCCAGTCATTTCAACACCGTCAGGAAATGCCTGGGCGTGTCGGTATTCTCCTTCACGGCATTGCAGGACTATCACGTTATCCTGTCCGCAAAAGTAGGGTTGATATTCAATTTGAACTTTCATTTTCCGCTTCCCTCGTTCTAGGCATGAATACAAATTTATGGGCAAGCAATACAATTTCACTCCTTGGCCCATCGCGGCCTTCCCACTTATCTTGCTGCAATTCACCTTCAAGGAGAATCAATTGACCCTTCACGCAGTATTTTTTCATGGTGTCGGCCTGCTTGTCAAAGATTTTGAATCGGATGAAGGTGGGAACGTCCTTTCCGTCCTTCTTCTTGTTTACGGCTATCGTACCGTTTACTACCGGCATTCCGGATGGTGTTGTTCTATGGCTTGGGTCGTGGGTTAGACGCCCCAAGAAGGTGCAATGGTTGTAGTTGCTCATTTTTTTGTTGTTTTTAAATCCAGCCACATGGTTGCCAACCCAAAAGCAATCTCTCTGTCCTTGCTTTTCTGGTCGCCTTCATTCGGAAACTCTCTCGGATTATTCCAAAAATCCTTTTCCCACTCTTCACGTTTACGCAAAAAACAGCCCATCTGAATCCACTGCTCACCATTCTTTTTGATTCGCGGGCAACACGTATATTTATAGGCCCCAGTGATGCAGATTGAAATATCATCTGATTCAATAGAGCTGCAAGAGCGGCAAGAGCGGCAAGAGCGGCAAGAGCGGCAATCGATGCAATCGATGCAATAGCTGCAAGAGCGGCAATAGCTGCAATCGCTGCAAGAGCTGCAAGAGCGGCAAGAGCTGCAATCGCTGCAAGAGCTGCAAGAGCTGCAATCGCGGCAAGAGCGGCAATCGCTGCAAGAGCGGCAAGAGCGGCAATCGCGGCAATTCCAGGTTCCCTCATTCGATTGCTGGTCCTCCCAACCCTTAAATGCGTCAGCATATTCTTTGCTGACTCCGTTTACCTTCTT
>Ga0180437_10002183_pt1 | contig 31845 bp, 30 predicted proteins | sample SS_ome_4_FD_132410 | JGI IMG/M metagenome (GOLD analysis project Ga0180437, IMG submission 132410) | Hypersaline lake sediment archaeal communities from the Salton Sea, California, USA - SS_3_D_1 metaG | ecosystem: Environmental > Aquatic > Non-marine Saline and Alkaline > Hypersaline >... | reverse complement strand
GGCGCTCACCTGATAATAATGGCGCTAACGGCTATGCTTGTGCTGGGCATAGTCAGCATATTCATGTTGAGGGGCAGCGCAGGCAAACATGTGGAGTTGCCAGGCATTATGGGCAAAAAAAAGAAGGGGTACAAGCGGCTTAGGCAGGCAGATTAGGCGAACTCGCTAAGTTTGGATTGGCCGCCCGCATCAGCAGGCTCTGGTTTTTTGGTTTTTTTGGGGAGCCCCTCGCCCCGATACCCTTCAAGTATGGATTTCATTTTCTTCTCGCGCCGCACTGAAGCCCAGTAGCAGTACTCATCCCTGGAGGCCTTTGTCATCAGTACATAGACGGTGCCATCCTTGAAGCGCCCCGCACGGCCCCTGCGCTGGATTGAGCGGATTTCGCTTGGGATTGGCTCGAAAAAGACGACTGCGTCAACCGCAGGGATATCAAGGCCCTCCTCCCCAATTGAGCTGGCCACGAGTATCTCAAATTCCCCGCGCCGGAACATGTCTATTGTTTCCTCCTGCATTTTCCTGGTAAACTCCTTCCGCTTCCCCATGAAGGGCATTGCCCGGTGGCCTGCAGTCCTGAGCAGGTCAATTATGCGGGCTATCTGGTCGCGGTACTGCACGAAGACAATCACCTTGCTTCCGGCTATGCCGTCCAGCAGCTCAAGAAGCTTGGCCATCTTCGGGTGCTCCCCCCCGGAAACGACAAGCTCCCGGGCTTCCCTGATTTCGTCCCTGTTCGTCAGGGCCTGCGCGGATTTGGATTCTGATTTCGCAATTTTATCCAGATAGAGGAGAGTAGGGTACGGGCCCTGCGTCTCCAGCAGTTCCTGCAGGTGGAGCACGTGCAGCAGCGCGGAATAGTTGAACATCAACCTATATTTCATCGGATGGTCTATCGCGAGGATCTTCTTCCGCATCTCCAGGAACATTCTCTTGGATGCAAGGGGCGGGCTCATGCCCGAGCGCTTCATGCGCCCGGAGAAATCGGCTGCAACCTTGCGGAGCAGCCTGCTCGCCTTCTGCAGGTCCCCTCCCAGCTCCACGGGTATCCACTCAAATGACAGATTCTTGACGTATGGGCGGACATCCGCGTCCTTGCTTGAGCGAACCTCCACATTTGTCATGTTGAGGTTTCTGAGCACCTCGTCAATCCGGCTTTTGTCCCCTCCCGGGGAGGCGGTCAGCCCGATTGAAAGTGCTTCGGGCCCGAGCGCCTGTGCGATCCGAACATATGCGTAACTGCCTACGGCCCTGTGTGCCTCGTCGTAGATCGCAAGCGAAACCGTTTCCGGGTCCAGGTAGCCGCGCGAAATGTCATTGCGCACCGTCTGGGGGGTGGAGATTATCACGGGCTTGGCATACATTTCTTTCCGCCTTTTCGCTGGCTGCTCCCCAGTAAGCAGGGAAACATCATCCTGTGAGATGCCGAGCACTCCTAAGATAGAGGAATAATGTTGCCGGGCAAGCGGTTTCGTAGGAGTCAGGAAGATGCATTTCCCATGCTGCATCCTTTTTTCGATCAGGGCAAATGCTATCAAAGTCTTGCCAAGCCCGGTGGGCAGGACCACCAAGGTGTTGCCCTTGGAAACAATGGAATCGATTATGTTTTGCTGGTAGTCCCTGGGCTCAAGGCGCATGGGTGCATTTCTCCGAGGGAATATTTAAACTGAGAGGGGGGTGTGTTTCCACTATTGTGGGTTGGTTTGGTTATGGTTTATAATGTTTATGTAACTATGGTTACATGAGACATATGATTGTCTACATGTATGACCTTAAGACGAAGCTTAGGGATTACAACCGCATAAAACGGAGCTTTTACTATAATTTGAACAAGGCCGGGCTGAATAATTATTACTGGAAAACAAAATCCGTAATTGTGGTGCCAAATGACATGGAGCGCATGGCGGATGGATTCTTCAGGCAGTACACAGACGTAGCCATTGTTTTCAAATTGAAGACCAAAAATATAACTCAATTGAAATAGTGGAAATGTGGGCCCCCCTACCAGAGGTATTTCACTTCAATCTCACAAAGGGCGGCAGGGTATTCCAACCCAAATTCCTCTAAGGTTTTGGGGTGGATTTCCCCAATCACCCCAATCTTTTTTCCTTCACTTTCGACAATAAAACACCTGCCTTCAATAAACATCTCATCTTTGCCTTCAACCAACCTGTAGCCCACTTTCATTTCCTTCAAGAGCGCCTGCAGGCTTTCCTGTATTGTTGAAAGCCCTGCGGAAACCCCGGCCTCCGCGAAACACAGCTTCCCCCTCTCCTCTCCTTCATAAGCCACTCCCACTTCATAGAACTTCTGCGGAAGGCCCTTTGTCTTGTTTGTTGCAAAATCCGCGAGCAGGCCAGGGGCGAGGCAGGTCCGTATCACATCGAATTCCACCGTCCTGGAGTTGCATATTTTCATAATTCCCTTGCCCTTGCCGAGCCTTTCCATCAGCTTCCCGTCTGCGAGTATGTAGTTCTTCACTTCTACAAAGCCCATGCCGCACATTGCCTGGTCTATCAGCCCGCGGGAAGCCGAGATCCTTCCCGTGCCGGGGAGAGGCGGCAGTTCCGGCTCAAAGTTCCCGTAGCCGTATCCAATCGCAATGTCCTCTACCAAGTCAATGAAGGAAATGATGTCGACCCTATATGCCGGGACACGCACGGTTTTCCCATCGCATGCGTGCCCCATCCTGCGCAGGCACGCCGCCGCGTCCTCGCGCGAAAGCGAAAGGCCCAGCACCCGGTTGGCCCCTTCCAAATCGAGTGGCATCGCCTTCCCGTCCAAATCAGGGTACCTTTTCCCGCCGATTTCAACCTCGAATATCTTCCCCCCGCGGTCAGCGAGCGCAATGGTGACCATGTTGAGCACGCCTTCCACCGTTTCCCTGTGCGTCCCGGTTACATCGACCAGCAAGTCCCTGCTTTTTTTCGTAACCCGTGTCCGCTCGCTGTTTATTATGGGCGGGAACGAAATCACACCCTTCTCATCGCTTATGACCACTGCCTTCGGCTTTGCCAGGTGCCCGTACTGCCTCCCTTTAGGGTGCCCCTCCAGGATTTCCGGCACGCCCATCTTTTCAGTAAACTCAAGCGGGACGAACCTCTCTTTCGAAGCGACCACATATTCCAGCGGGAATTTCACCTTCGCAAGGTCATGTATCCCAACTGCAACCTTCTTCCTTTTCCGGCCCACAGTGTCATGCAGCTTTTCCTGCATCTGCATCAGGTCGGCGACGAACTCATCATCCATCCCAACCCCGAGGACAACACTGCACCTTACAAACGGCCTGACCTTCTCAGTCCCCTTCCCAACCCTTAGCACATAATCTGACTGCTCTGCCCGGTATTGCCTTGGCTCCCCGCCATAATATGCCTTCAGGGCGCGCGCAATCCCTTCCGCGGAAAAGAGGTCGGGCCGATTCGGGGTGACCTCCATCATCAGGGTATTCCCCTCTTCTTCCGTGGGCATCCCAATTTCGCCAAGCCCCTCAATTATCTTCGCCCTCTTCCTGCCGCAGAGCCTCTCAATGACACTGCCGTCAACCGCAACTACTGCCACTTGAATCCCTCCGTTCTTCAGCAAGCTTCTTTGCGTATTCTGTGGGGTAGCCCCCGTCTAGGCAGCCCGTGCAGAGCGGCCTGCCAACCGCTTCCTTCAGCCCTCCCATGGAAAGGTAGTGCAGGCTGTCCACCCCCAAATATTCCTTTATCTCATCAATGCTTCTGGTGCCGGCAATCAGTTCCCCGAATGTGGGGATATTCACTCCATAGAAGCACGGGTGCGTAATCGGCGGGCAGGTTATGCGCAGGTGGACTTCCTTTGCGCCTGCCGCCCTCATCATCTTCACCATCTCCCTCATGGTCGTGCCCCTCACTATGCTGTCGTCAACCAGCACGACCCTCTTCCCATCCACCACGGGCTTAACAGGGTTCAGTTTCATGCGCACGGCCTCAACCCGCGTCTGCTGGTCGGGCATTATGAACGTCCGGCCCACATACCGGTTCTTAATCACCCCCTCCTCATAGCGCGCGCCGAGCTCCCGCGCCATCACCATGGCCGCGGAGCGCGATGTATCCGGCACAGGCACTACAATGTCCGCCTTTACCGGGGACTCCCGGGCGACGATTTCCCCGATTTTCTCCCTTACCCGAAAAACCCATTGCCCATCGATTATGGAATCCGGCCTGGAGAAATAAACATATTCAAACATGCAGTGGCGCACATCTTCCGGGATGAGCTGCTTCCGCACAGGCCCTTCCCTTTCGAAAACAATGAGCTCTCCCCCCTTTACCGGGCCCAGATATTCTGCACCGGACATGTCGAATGCGACACTTTCCGAAGCAACAAAATACGTGCCGCCTTTTTTCCCGAGCACAAGCGGCCGTATTGCATGTGGGTCCCTGAAGCAGAACATCTTCCCGTCCGCGATCCCCACGCTCGAATATGCCCCGTCCAGGGCGTTCATAAGCCCAGCCACGGCGCCATCCAGCGGCTTCCCGTTATCCAGTTGCATAGAAAGGAAATATGCCATGAGCTCAGACTCGACTCCGCCCTTGAATTCATAGCTGCCAGCAAGCTTCCCCTTCACCTCTTCATAATTTGTAATGTGCCCGTTGTTTGCGATCGCAACATTCTTGCAGACCGAAGGCTGGATATCGTTCTCCGTATATGTGGAAGTCGTCGGGTAGCGGGTGTGCCCTATCCCAACGGGGGCGTCAGACTCGAGGTCCTTTTTCGAGAATGCCTCAGCAACTAGGCCGAACCCTTTCCTCTCATGCAGCCCGCCATCCGCGAGCACGATGCCTGCCGCATCCTGGCCCCTGTGCTGCAGCGCTATGAGTGAAGCATAAAGCAGCTGCGCAACCGGTTTTCCGTCGGCAGAGAACACACCGGCTACACCGCATTTTTCACGCAGCTTCATGATTTGATATCCTGATTTTGTGTTTTAAACCTTTGTATATGGAAGCGCCCTTGCCCCCTTCCGTGTAACCATAGTTACAAAACCCGAAGCGGATGGCCCCATTGCCAATCCCCGCGGACCCGATTCAACCATCGCTGCATCAAAAGAATTCCCCCAGCCTCCGCTGGCCGATTACCCGGCTCCTCCGCAAATATTCCGGCATCCCGTTTTTGAGCCCCTGCCCCATAACCCCAAGCGCTTCCTGCATGCTTGAGAATTTTTTCACGTACAGCCCCGCATCGCGCACGTTCTCCCTCACCTGGAACACGCCCACAGGCACCTGGTATCCATCGTGCACTTCTCGCACCGCGACCACGCGCCCCTGCCTCCGTATGCGCTGGAGGAACTCAAGCACCCCGAGCCTAACCGCATAATACGCGCCTGCCTGCGATTCCGCATATCTGCTCCTCCCGCCGAAAGGTTCGTATTCCACGCTCATCACCGGCCCCTCCCCGGCGCCTGTCCAAACCGTCCCTGGCGCCCATGCCTCGAAGTTCTCGAATTCCCATTTGCCCGGCATCACCAATATCTCAAAATGGTTTGAAAGCGACTCATGGCTCAGCAGGTAGAACTTTTCAACTTCCCTATATTCCTTTACTTTCCCCATGAGCAGCTTCCCCAGCATGTCATCCGTTGCGGTTATGCTCCACCTTGTGGGCACGAGCTTCCTCCTTTCCACTGTGCCCAGCACTCCGGCGGAAAGTATGTTTGAGAGGTAATAATTGTCCATCCCTGCAGCGTGCAGCTCCCCCACCGCGTCTTTCGCCTTGATCCCTTCCCCGTGCACCTCATCGACCAGCGCCGGCACTTTCGGGTTGTCGCACAGCCGCACCTTCCTCATGGGCGCAGAGCCCCCGATCGGCTGCGACACCGCGGAGAACCTCATGTCGAACTGCGGCACCCTGGAGAAAGTGAGCTCGAGGTCAACCGGCTCCAGGGACATAGCCGCCTCCCGGGTTTCCGCGACCATGCGCTTGCTCGGAGTTATCCCGCCAAAGCGCTTCCCCCTGACCGCATTCGCCCTGTGCCCTATTATCTCCGAATATTCCTGCTCATACAGTTCCCGCTCGCCCATATGCCTTTCCCGCGGCATCACCGGCCCCCAGGATATGGAGGGGTAGTTGCTGCTCCCCACAAAAATCTCCCTGGTTTCCCCGAACACCACCTGCCCAATACTGCGCTTGCGCTCATGCTGCGCGGAAAGCCGCTTCAGCACTGGGCAGTACCCCAGCCCGCACAGGTTCTTGGTGCCCTTGCACAGGAAACAATATTTTTTGGGCCTCATTTTACCCACTTTTGTCGCCAATTCTGTTCATTCGGTGCTTTTAACGGTGTAAGCTTTAAATAATACAACACCACCAATTATAATAGTGGTGTTGTGATGGCGGCAAAGCCCGGGAAAAAATCTTCTGCTAAACGGAAAAATGCGCGCGCGGCGAGCCCTTCAAAGCGCGCCAAGCAATCAGCAAAGGCAAAAAAACCGGCCGCAAGGCCCAAACCAGGGAAGCCAAAAGCAAATGCCGGGAAAGCAAAGCCGCAATCCCGCAGGCCCAAACCAAGGCTTGGGCCAAGGCCCGCGCGGGCCGCACACAGCCCTGCAAAAAAGCGTTCATTGAAAGCAGCCAAGAAGCCCAAAAAACCGGAAGGCAGGGCCCGGCCGAAGAAAAAACCGGAAAGGCCCGCCCCAGGGAAGAAGGGCGGGAAGCAGCTCCCGAAAAAGCAATCAAGGAAAGCAAAGCCCGAGCCGCAGAAAGCCCGGCCCAAGCCCCGGCTCAACAGGGAAGTGCTGGGGATGCTTTCCAACGCAAGGGTCCGCCACCTTCTCGTTGACAGCGCCGGGGAGAATGCCCTGGAGATAATCAAGTCATTTTCCACCGATCTCAGCGATGAGGACCTTGCGAAGAAGCTCAAAATAAAGATAAGTGATATCCGCTCAACGCTCAACCACCTGCATAATCTGGGCGTGGTCCAGTACCGCAGGCACAAGGACTCCGAAACCGGCTGGTTCTCCTATTACTGGTCGCTTAATGTAATAAAGATGAAGTCTTGGGTCGAGGGGCAGCTTAGCACGAGCGCGCTCCCAGACGACATCGAAACCTCGGAATATTATTTTTGCAACCGCTGCGGACCGGGTGCAGTCTACTCCTTTGTTTCGGCAACCGACTATGGCTTCCGCTGCCCGAATTGCGCAGCGGCCCTGGCTTTCCTTGATGACGACTGCATGAAGGAATTTTTCCCGTTCCGCAACAAGCCGAAGGGGCCCTAGCCCCTCCTCTTCCTTGCCCAGAATATGCTTACCGAAGCCAGCACTATCAGCACCGCAAGTATGTTTGACGGTATGAGCACCCTTCCCAGCTCCACATCCGGGGCGGAGTAGCTCGGCCGGTAGTTCCCGCTTCCCGAAACCGGGAGCCCGTCCTCCCCATATTCCCCGGAATGGCTCAGCTTCCTGCTCAATATCTCTTCCGTATGGTTGAAGCCATTCCCATACCAGTCCTTCACCCCAACAGTGAGGTTATGCCGCCCCACGCCCCTATACGCAAAATAGGAAAGGTATGCAAACGCAAAGCTTTCGTTTTCCTGCAGCAGCGGCACAGGGGAATAGACCCCGCCGTCTTCCTCCGCAAAGCTCATGTTCGAGAAGTTGGAAACCTCCTCTGCTTCGATATGCCATACCCCGAGCGCATCCTCCATTATGGAAAAATTGTATATCCGAGCTTCCGCGCTCGAATTCCCGCCAAGAAATGTTTCCCCATAATATGCTTTCCTTTTTGAAAATACCAGGCAGTCGAACCTGTTGTTCATATGCCACTGCTCGCCAAGCAGCGGCTTCACCACCATGAACTCCGGCACCCCCGCATCGACAAAATATTCCTTCGTGTCCCTGCCCCCCACAGTTATGCTTACCATCTCATCGCTGTGGAATGCGTCCACGCAGTCGCACGAGCCGTTCACGCAGTTCTCTTCATCCTGCCATTTCAGCACCTCCATCCAGTAGAGGTATTCGAATTCCCATTCCAGCATGAACTCAATGGTGTCGTTCCCGGTGGAATTGTCCAGCTCCGCATATGCGAACAGCACCGGCAGCGGCTGTTCATCCATGCCTATCCCAGCGCTCCGGTTCTGCCCCTGAAAAACATTGTAATATTCAACGCTCGAGTTCCTGCCCATGAGCGTCATCCTCACCTCCCGCTCGCACCCGCGGTCAGTTGTCCACCTGACCACATTCCCGTCCAGGTATTCCTCTGCCCATGCCCAGTAGACTTCCGTGAAATTGGAGGGAACCCTGCCCCCCACGGCCGGCCAGGGGGTCGCGGTGCTCATGTTCACATGCGCCGGCTCAAAGCGCGTGAGCTCCGGAACATACGGGTCGCTGTAATTGAGCAGCCCCGCCGCAGCCCCGCTGTTGTGCGCCCCAACCTCCTCCAGCGGCGGGTCCGCATATGCGAAAAGCAACTGCGCCAGCAGCACTGCAATCAGGAGCCTACGCATCAGACCCACCTAAAGCATATCGCCCAGGCCCTCGAGCGTGGTCATGCGCACCAGGTCATTCTCCATCTTGAGGTCCACCATCGCCCGTTCCTTGTGGGGCAGGGACTTCAGGAACGACCTCCTGTCCTGCTCGTTCTCAAAGACCACGACCAGATGGCCCTTCTTGTCGAGATATTTTGTGGAGATGAAGTAGTCCCCGGTCCTGAAGCCTTCCGCTTCCTCCGTGAACTTCTCCCCGGCCATCACGAGCTTGTCCCTCACCTGCCTCCGGATGGCATTGTCCTTCACGTCCCCCCACCCCTTGAGCTGGTAATAATCCCCGTAGCTTTCAACCTCGCCCTTCTCCTCAAGCCTGCGCAGTATCGCATCAAGGTCGCCGTCGAAAATATCCGCCCCGTCAGTTATGTTCTTCTTCACGCTGTGGACTATCTCGGTAAAGTGCACGGGTATGTTCCTCCAGCCGAACGTCTTCTCCGCGTTCTCAAGGCAGTAAAGTATCTGGTCCCCGTCCACGAAAACAGAATTCCTCTTCTTCCTCCCCATGGTCTCTATCTTGAGCCGGTACGTGGGCTTCCTCCTCGCCCTCCCATACGCATACACCGCAAGTATCGCAATGAGCGCCACTGGCCCGTACCTCAGGTAAACGTCGAATATGCCCTGCCCCGCCCGGTCGTAAACCACCTTCTCCCGGAATTCAAGGTACCTCACCCTGAAGATGTTCTCCCCGGACTTGAGCTTCGTGGGGACGGACATCACCCCGTCAACAATAGTATATTCCCTTTCCCCTTCGCCCTCCAGCGAGACGTACGCCTTCCCGGACTGCACGGGCTCCCCGTCCACCGTCACGTTGAAGAAGACGCGCACATCGTGCACCTTGTCTATCTTTATGCCAATGTCCTTCACGTGCATGTGGGCAGAGCCCAGCACCCCGAGGTTGTCATAGACCTTGAACACGTAGTCTCCCGGGTCCTCGAACTCGAAGCTGTAGTAATACGCCTTCTCGCTCACAACGAGCCCCAGCTCCTCGGAGGCAATCTGCGCCGCGTCCTTCTCGAGCGAATACAGCACCTTGCCTGCGCTCCGGTCTATGCTGAATGAGAGCTCGGCCTTTTCCCACGGGTAGATGTCACCCGTGACATCCACGGCTATCTTCTCCTGCCCGAGCAGGTCCGAGTCCGCAAGGCCGGCCTGCTCCCCCGCATTGTAGACGATGCGCAGGTACCCGCTTTCCGGCAGGTCCGCGAACACCGATTTCTTCCCGTCGAAGTTGCTGAATATGAACTCTTCGCTGTCCACCACCGCCCATTCATTCGCCAGTATGTCTGCCTTCAGCCTTTCCATGGCGCCGTAGTCCTCAACGAACTCATCGAGCGTGCTGTCTATCACGATTACCCTTTCCTGCGACCCATTCTTGAGCTGCGTGTACCAGTAATCCTTCCTGAGGTTGTTCCCCAGCACGAAGTCCGTCCTCCCTATATACACTATCTGGTTCCCGTGGTCGCTCAGGTAGTCGATGTCATCCAGTATGTATTCCGGTATCGCCCCGGTGGGCACGATAATCACCGCATCGCTGAGCCCCCGCACGTCCCCCTTGCCGATCACGTTCACCGTAATCCCATATTCCCCCAGCTCCGCGATGCCCCCCACGAACTCGTCAAACCCATCCATCCCGATGCCGGTCTCGCTGAGCACGAGCACCATCTTCTTGGGCTTTTCATCCAGCGAAATCAGGGTCACGTTGCCGGTCCCGTTCGCAAAAACAACCCAGTACCCCTGGCCCCCTGCGCGGCCCTTTGAAATCAGCTCGACATACCCTGTGGGCGCGCCCTCCTCCTCAGGCCCGGTGAGCGCAAGGAAGAAAGTCGCCGCGAGCACCACGAGCACTATCAGTATTATTATCTTCTTCATTCCTTCAGCCTCGAGTTCCTGAGCCAGTCAAGGTCGTTCTTGTAGAAGGTTCTTATATCCTTTAGGTCGCTGGCCAGCATCACCGGCCTTTCAAGGCTAAGCCCCCATGCAAGCACAGGGTAAACATCGCAGAGCGGCTTTGTCATCTCCGGCCTGAAGATGCCCGCGCCGCCAAGCTCCATCCACTCCCCCCTTTCCTCAAAGAACACTTCTATCTCCAGGCTGGGCTCGGTGTACGGGAAATAGCTCGGCCTGAACCTGATTTTCTCAAAGCCCATCCTCCTGTAAAATTCCTTCAGCACGCCCATGAGGTGCGCGAACGTCGCGCCCTCCCATGCGACAATCCCCTCCACCTGGTAGAACTCCGCAAGATGCTTGAAGTCCGTCGCTTCGTTCCTGAACACCCTGCCTATTGAAAAGTACTTTTTCCCGCTTTCCCCCTTCCCCAGTTTGTGCAGGTACTGCGCGCTGAGCGCAGTGGTATGCGTGCGGAGCACGAGCCTTTCCGCCTCCTTTTCGCTCCATTCATACCCCCACCCCGCCTCATGCGCCTCCTTTACCTTTTCCACAAGCGCCTTTTCAGGCAGTTTCCCCTTCCCTTCCAGGTAGAAAGTGTCCGCGAGCTCCCTTGCGGGGTGGTCCTGCGGCTGGAAAAGCGCATCGAAATTCCAGAACGCGGCCTGCACTATGCCGCCCTCCATTTCCTCGAACCCCATATCCGCGAATATCCGCTTTATCTCGCCCATCTTGCGGGTGAGCGGGTGCTTCTTGCCAAGCGGCGCATCCGCAACCGGCGCAACCGCATAAGGCGCAAACGCCTTCCCCTTCCACCCCCCGCCCGTGATTACCTCATGCGTGACCTGCCCTATTTCCTCCTTCTCCTTCCCGGCCTTCTTCGCCTCATTCTCCCCCTCCTTTGTAACCCTGATGTAAAGCTCATGCCCTTTTTTCTCCTCCAGCAGCCCCCTCTTCACGAGAATTCCGATTTCCTCCGCGCCCGCCTTCTCCGGGCTTCGCGCCGCATCCTCAACCGCATACTCCTTTGGCCTCTTCTTCACCCTGAGCACACCGCCCTCAACCTTTGCCCAGCCGTTTTTGAGCGCCCACATAACCCCTATCCTTTTCTCCTCCTCAGGCAGCGATGAAACCTTCTTCCCGTCATGCTCCAGCACGCGCACTTCCGGGAACCCCCCCTCCAGGTACCTCCCGCATTCCTTTGTCCGCAGCACCGAAACGTGCTCCTCTTCCTTCAGCTCCGCAAGCCCCTTCTGCTGCAGCCACGATGCCGCCCTGCGCAGCACGTCGCTTTCATTCCCCTCCGCAATCTCCTTCAGCTCAACCTCGCCTTTCCCTGCAAGCCTCCTGAGCAGTTCCCTTTCAGTTCGATGAAGCACGGTCATCTCTTCACCTTGGTTTGGAGGAAGAAGTATGCGCCGATTATGATTGCAACAAGCGCAAGAATCGCAATCCCTTCCGGCCCGTAGAGCAGGGAGCTCAGCTCGCCCCGCGTGCCCACGAAGAACCCGACCACCTCCTGGTCCAGGCTGTCCTCAATCTCGAACACGCAGGTGAAGTGCGAGAGCACCCTGTTCGTCCAGCTCAGCTGGATTGCGCCCCCGGTCACTTCCTCGTCCGGAGCCGGCCTCACTTCCACGAGCTCCGCCCTTTCCGGGAGCAGCAGCGTGAGCCGCACGTTTTCCCCGAGTATCACGTCCCCAAGCTCGCTCCCCTCGAAATAAATCGCCTCCGAATTCAGCGAGTACCTCACAGTCCTCGGCTTGTAATCGTCCATTGTGAATATGCCGGTTCCTGGGATTGCATCCCCCTCCGAATCAAGGTACGGCTTGATGGTATATGTAATCACCAGCTCCCCGTGGCACAGGTCCGCAAGCGCGTTGCAGTTGCTCAGCGGCGCAGGGCTCACCACAACGTTGTCAATGTCCACATGCCGGTTGTCGAAATGGCTCCGCACTTCCTCCGAGCCGGTTGCCGAGGACCACGATGCAAGGTCGTTCTTTGAAATCGTGCTCTCGTAGAGCGACTGGTGGTAGCTGGTAGTGATGATGAAGTGCATCCTCTCGGTCACCTGCGCGCTGCCGCCCTCTCCCACGTCCGCGAGCACGTCCAGCGCGGTCATCCTGAACTCGGCAAACGAGAGGGACAGCAGCAGTAGCATTAGCAGGAGCCGTCGCATGTGAAACAATTGCCCGCCTCGCTTTTTAAACTTTATCAGCAGCCGCGCCTTTCCGCGCCTCCGCGTGCATTTCCGCGGGTTTTCGCAATTTTTTGCAGTAAGGTATAAAAACTTTATTCCAGTAGTCCGCGCAGGTAAGTAAAAAACCGACAAGGTGAAACTATGAATAAAGGATTGGTAATAGCCGCATTCGCGGTATTGCTGGCAGGCGTATTCGCCATCTCTGATGCGGCCACCGGAACGGTCGTCGAGGAGGGCTACTACACCTACAGCGGAGCACAGGCAAGCGACCCGACTGAGGGTGGCAACGTAACCGGCTACAACCTGACCGGAAACGACTCCACTGACAGGTGGGCGGGCTACTTCGGAAACGTCACCGGCGACATCGTGCTTGGTCTGACCGAGTCTGAGATCATGTACAGCTGGACGTGGAACGGAGGGGCAGGCGAGGTCTGCGCATCTGCGGGTGCGGGCACCTTCGACTGGGCGAACCTCGCGATTACGACCGCGGCGGACATCAACACAATTTTCGTCCAGGGAGCTGCTGACGACAACGCCACGAACACCCTGACCGACGCAACCGGCACCATCGACATCGACGGCACCACTGTCACCAGCGCCGCGGTCACTGACGACCAGAGCTGGGAGACCGTTGCAGTCGAGGATGGCGGCGGCGCGGTAAAGGCGGACTACGCGTTCTGCGTGAACATGTCCTCCGGTGCGGCGACCGTCACGGGCGCGAACGGAAACTACCAGCTCATGGTAGCGACCCAGCCTGCGACCATCGAGACCTACTACTTCTTCCTGGAACTGTCCTAGAGGAAGCATATAGGTTCGAAAAGGAAGGCAAACCCTTCCTTTCTTCTTTTATTTTCTCCAAACCCCCAGAGTGAGCCATTTTCGGCTAAAAGTGGGGTTTTTAAACATATTCTACCACATATACTAGTTATGAATAGCGACGCTTCTGGGAGGGGGAGTGGAAATGTCCACTCCCTGCTCTCAAATTACCATGCAGGCGAACTCAGCAAAGAGGATTTCATAGCCAGATTCACAGCCCTTGGAAATGAAGGAATTGCAGAGGCGTTCTCAGCAATATACGCCTCAACGGAGGCGGACCGCTCCCTCCTAGTGGAGGCGCTTTCCAAAGCCCCTGAGGGGCACATCAAGCTCATCGGGGGCGGCCTCCGCGACCGGAGCACCGAAGTCCGCTTCGCAGCCGCCGAAGCCCTCTCCGCATCCGGAAGCCCGAAAGCCGCGGGCTACCTCATCAAGGCCTCGGGCGACCCGGTCTCATTCATCCGCGACACTGCCTACGAAGGCCTCGTCAACCTCGGTGAGCATTCGCTTCCCCAGCTTGCAAGCGCGCTCAACAGCACAGACCCGGACATGCGCTCAACCGCGGAAAGGGCCCTTTCCCATTTCGGGAGGGCGGCAGCGCCCCACCTCGTAAATGCGCTCAGGCATGGGAACGACCACGCAAAGTCACGCGCATCTAAGCTGCTCATCAGACTCGGCCCCGGTGAAGCCGAAGGGGATGCAGAGCCCCAGCCGCAGGGCATGCTCAACACGCTCGCATTCAGCGACGCGCCCGAAGACAGCAGGCGCTGGGCCGTGATGGCCCTCAAGGCGGTAGCAAAAGACGATTTCAGGGCAACCCTGATGGACTGCATGCTAGAGGACAACCCGCAGGTGAGGAAAAGGGCGCTTGAGGCGCTCTCCACCGCGCTTTACCAGGACCCCGCAATAATCCGCGAAACAACCTACCTTCTCGGGGACGATGACCGCGGCGTGCAGGAAGCCGCAATAGGCACGCTCGTTTCATACGGGGATGCCGCCCTCCCGGAGCTCGTCGTCTATTTCGACGACGTCAGCGACAAGCCGCTCATTGCAGTGGAGAACGGCATATCTGCGCTCAGCAGGATTTCCACAAAGGCCTCCCTCACCCTCCTTGTTGAGCTCATGGCAAAAGGCCAGGACCCGGAGGAAATACATCTCACTGCCCAGCAGATGGAGGAAGCTTCCGCAGACAGGATGTTCGACATGGACGTGATTGCAGCGGAAATCCAGTCCTACCGGCTTGCGAAGGAATCCCAGTACAACATCTACCTGTTCTCCGCGGAGCGCATAGCGGAAATCGGGGAGAAGATGACCCCCTACCTGAAGAGGGCGCTTGAAGACCCGGGCAAGTCGCCAAGGCACAGGAAGCGCGCAATAGAAGCGCTCTGGCACATCGGGAACAGGCAGGCCATGGCCGCAATCTCCGAAGCCATGGGCTGTGAAGACAATGGCATCGCAGGCTTCGCATCAGAAACCCTCGCCAGCGGAAAGGACGATGCGCTTGACTATCTCATCCCCGCGCTCGGAGATGAAAACAGCACAAAGCGCGAGAATGCCGCAAAGGCGCTCGACAAAATGCTCTACTACACAATCAGCCAGAATGGCGAAACATACGTCCTCGAATCCCTCCTCGAAGTCGTAACCAAGGGCGAAGGCAGTGCAGTCCCCGCGGCATACACAATACTCGCAAAGGCGGGCTTCTCGCATAAGTCCATCCTGCCCGCATACGAAAAAATCCTTGGCGAGCTCCCCAGCCCGCGGGACAGGAGCGACGAGGAGCGCGCAGCGGAAAAGGCCGCAATGCTCCGCATAATGGGAGAAATCCTTGCGGAGTCCCCCAACCCGGCCATGGCCGGAACCATAGTGAAGGAGCTCGGCCATGAGGACGAGGCAGTCCGCGAAGCCGCGGCCGGGGCGCTAAAGGCAATGGGCCTGCCCATGATAGAGCCGATGCTCTGGGCCGCAGGCCAGACAAGCTCGAGGGGCAGGGAGCGCATGATCTGCCTTCTTGAGGAGATGTCCTGGCTCGCAGACGAAGGCGATGCGGTGGTAACCCCGCTTGAAAGGAACATTTCCAGCGATAATCCCTGGTCACGCGCAGTGGCTCTCGAGGCGCGCGTGACTCTCGGCCTCAGCAGCAAGGATGCATACGGCCTCGCCGAGCTCGCAGTTTACGGTTCCGAAGAAGAGTTTTCCGCGTACGGCGAATCCCTCCTCCGCATGCCCGACACCGCGGTGCAGCCGCTTTCCAGCATACTCTGGCTCAGGGAGAAGAAGGGGCCTGGGCTCCTGCGCAAGCCGGAAGTGGATTCCGACCCGGAGCTGGAAATCCTCCAGTCCGGGATGGAAGACCTGGTGTTCGGCGATTCCGTGCACGAGGAAGAGCGCGAAGAGGTGGACCTCCTGAAAGCGAAGAAGAGAGCGGGCACGCTCCTTGCGCAGATAGGCGACGCCGCCCTCCCGGACCTCAAGGAAATCATCTGGGATTCCCCGGACCTCGAAACCCGCAGGGTTGCAGCATATGCAGTTGCCCAGATGGGGACGAAGGAGAGCCTCGCGCTGCTCGGCCGCCTTATGGGTGCAGGCACGCAGCTCAACGACCAGATAATCGCGGAGGCAATCAACCTAGTAGGGGAGGAGGCAATCCCGATGCTCACTGAGATAGTGAACGACCACAACCAGGAATGGAGCCGCAGGGAATTCGCGGTCAAGTGCCTGGTTTCACTGGACTGTGCGGACAGCGACAAGATGGATGCGCTGCTCCCGATGCTTTCCGACCCTACCCCCGACATAAGGCGTGAAGCGGCCAGGGGCCTCAGCAAAATCGGGGAGGCAAGCCGCAGGGAGCTCGTTTCCCGCATTTCCGAAAAGCTGGGCGTGACGTACAGCCCTGAACTGGCCCGCTCCGCAGCGCCGCTCATGCTCCTGCTCGACACGCGCGATTCCCGCAAGCTTTTCAATGAAATCGCGGAAGACCCCGAAGACCGCAGCCCTGCCGCGCTGGGCCTGCTGGATTTCTACACCGAGCTGCAGACAAGGGACATCCGCCTCATGGAGCTCGCTTCCTCGCCCAAGATTGAGGGCGCAAAGCTCTGCGCGCTGCAGGCAATCGCAATGAAAGGCGATAGGTTCGCGCTCCCGCTCATGCTGGAAACCCTCCGCTCAAGGAGGCAGGAAACCGGAGAGAAGCGCCTGCTCCTGCTCGACATGAGGAGGGCCGCGGCCGAATATCTCCACAGCAAGGTAGAGTTCAAGTATGTCCTCTCCGAGATAATGCGCCTCGGGCAGGAAGCGAAGGATGCGGGCGGCCGCGAGGACATCTCCGAGAAATCCCTCGAGGCGCTGGTCTCGATGTACCGCAGGCTCGCGAGGAAGTCCGGGGGCCAGCGCGAGGCGGAAGCTTCCGACACCCTCATAATAGAAGGCATTTCCGCAAGGTACGCGGAGCTCAAGCCCGTGCTCTCCAACCTCCTGCTCAACTCAAGGAACGAGGATGTGAAGGAGATATGCGTAAAGGTGATATGCGGCAAGAAGGAGCCGAGCACCATAGGCCTCCTGGTGCACGCGCTCAGCGATGATTCGAAGGAGGTGCGCGATGCCGCAGCGGCCGCGCTTGAAACCAACCCTGACATCGAGAAGGTAGTGCTTGCGCTCGTGGACCGCTCATGGCAGACCGGAGGGGAGCGCGAGATGGAAGTGATTTCCTGCATAGGCAGCGCAGGGGACACGCGGGCAGCTGAAAACGGGAAGACTGCCCTAAACTGCGCAACAGACGGATTCCTGATACTGCTGGTCAACCCCGCCACGCGCACACGCGCCCTTTCCGCGATATTGAAATCCGGGGAGGTCACCGCGGACCTTGCAGGGAACCAGAAGTTCGAGCATGCGGTATTCGACATCGCGAGCACCAAAGGCCACACGATGCGCAGCACCTGCCTCGGCATACTAATGGACAGGGGAAAGCCCGATGCAATACCTTTCTTCGCAAGCCTGCTTTACGAAGGCGGGAACCCGGAACTTGAAGGCAGCGACCCCGAGGTCGCAGCAAAGGGCGTTTCCGCGCTGCTCAGGCTTTCCAAGAGCCACCCGCACGAAGTCGCGATTGAGATGGCGGACATAATCCAGAGGACCGGGATATCTGAGGAGCATACTTTGCTCGCCGCGAAGCGCGCCTTTGCCGTGCTCTCCCAGATGGAGCCCTCAAAGGAGCTTGCCAAAACCCTCGTTTCCCTCCTTGTCTTCGATGAGCATTCCCAGACTGCGCTCGAGATACTCGTGAAGCAGCCGACTTTCTCCGAAGTGCTCAGGGAAGACCCGTTCGTGCTCGAGAAGCTCTACGATTCGCTCGACCATCTCCCAAAAGCCCTTGAGATGGAGGCCCTGAAGCACCTTGCGGAACTCAGCGAAAGCAGCACAGCATTGCTTTTCACCCACCTTCTCCTTTCCGAAGACCAGGAAGTCTCCGGCTTTGCAAAGGAGGCTCTGAAATCGCACGGCCTAAGGGACGAAGTGGCATGGCTTCTCAAGGAGGAAGTGCTCCAGAACGCAGGCCGCGGCTCCGAAGGCGCCTCCGAACACGTGGCCGCCTGCCTCGAAGTGCTTTCCGCAATGCCCGGCCCCGATGCGATGAACAGCCTCATTGAGCTGCTGTCGGACCCCCAAACCCGCAAGGCCGCGGAAGGCGCGATTAAGGCAAGGGGCATGAAGGACACCGTTGACGGGTGCCTCCAGCTCTACAATGACATGGGGATGCGCAAGCCGGTGCTTTCCATGCTCAGCGAGCTCGGAGAGCCTGCGCAGGACATGCTTTCAGCATACGCAAAGCTCGAAACCGAGGACCTCAACAAGAGGCTCAATGCGCTGGAAACCCTTTCCCGCGCATTCCCCGCGGAATCGGCTGACATCCTTTCCATTGCGCTCGCGCACAGGAACCCCCGCATAAGGGCAAAGGCGCACGACTGCTTTGTCGGGCTAGGCGAGGACGCCTTCGGACCCCTCCTCTCAGTAATGGAATCGAGGAACAGCATGCTGGCGGTGGAAGGCGCGCTGGAATGCATCTCCAGGATTGGCGGAGAATCCGCGCTGCAGGTCCAGCTCAAGACCCTTGAAATGGCCGAAACCCCGGAGTTGGAGTGGATGGCCATGAAGACCTTTGCGACCCAGGGCGGAGCCGCAATACGGACCATGGTGGAGATGGCCGCGGGCAAAGGATGGGCGTTCAGGGACAGCCTTGCGAAAGCAGTGGCCAAGTCCGGGACCCCGGAAGGGGAAAAGCTCCGCTCGCTGCTCGACAACAGGAACGATTACCTCGGGGAGTTCAACAGCACCCCGCACCTCCGCGAGCTCCTGAAATACGCGGCAATCGGCGCATTCATGGAAGATGCGCCCTTCGCATCTGATGTTGTTGCAGAGCTCTGGGTCCGCGGCTTCTGGGAAGGGCCGGAATTCATGTCCGACCTCAACAGGTGGCTGGACGACAAGAAATTCTCTCTCCCCGAGAATACCAACGGCGACAAGCTGTGGGAGGACCAATTCCGCAGGGATTTCCTCAAGGGCAAGCGCGCGGCTTTCCAGCGCGCGCAGGTGAAGAAGGCGGAGGCATACCGCAGGGCAAGGAGGCCCGGCAGCCCCCCTCCGCTCCCTGCGAAATGAATTCCCGCTAAATAGGCCCCAATTAATCGCTTCGCTCCAATACAATGGCTTTGCTGTCGGCCAATCGCCCTGAGGGGGCTCCAGCCCGCAGCTTTCATAAATAGTCCCAATCAGACGCTGTTGGTCTCATCACCGCGCGAGCGCTCAGAGGTTGTACATGTCATCATCTTGTAGTTTTATTACTCATTTCCGCTATTTAAATGTATGCAGCAGCATTCCCCGCCGGAGGCCCACACGCCTTCCTGCGGCTCCGCGCCCCATTCCGCAATCTCGCCGGAAGCCCTCCCGTTTGCATAAGCAAATGCCCTCTCCCAACCGGAGCCGTTGCGCAGGGATTCCAGCATGAAGTTGGTGAACACGCTGCCGGCCGGCAGGCCGTACTGGTTGCTTTCTACCCTCACCATCCATGCCTGCGTGCCGTTGCTCTCGGCTATCACAGTCCTCCCGGGCCCTGCGAACTCATCCGCCCCCAGCCCGGAGTAGCACGATGCCAGTATGATAGTAATGTTGCAGGGGCGCAGTTCATCCAAATGCGGCTCCAATTCGAAAGTCCACAGCCACCCTCCCTCATCCGCCCCATAATATCCGCATCGCGTATCAGGGCTCACTGCCATCTTGAAAAACGAGTCCTTCTCCCCGGTATAGCCCCAGCTGCCCCAGCCCCCTTCCAGCCCATCGAACCTGTTCACCCACCTGAGCTCCCCGGTTTCTTTATTCTCGAACAGCCAGCATTCCCTGTACAGCCCGTGGCCTGAGTAATAGATTATTATGCTGTCGCAGCACCCTGCCTTTTCAGCCAGCGCGTCAACCGCGGCAAGCACCTCCCCCTTTGATGCATAGCCATCGCTTCCATTCATCCCTTCCCCCGCCGCCAAGTAAATTATCTCTTCATCCGAATACCCTTCCTCTTTCAGAAACTGATAGAAATTCTGCGCGTCCAGCAGGAACATCTCGTCATCATATCCTGAAACGACAAGCGCGAACTTTTTTCCCTCCCCTGCGCAATATTCTTCAAAACTCTCTCCGCATTGCAGGCTTTCTTCTGGGGCAGCAAGTTCCATCCCAAGCGGCCCAAGAGGATCCATGTCAGGCGCGGCAGGAGCGTCCGCAGGTTCAATTGCCACGGTTTCAGGCGCTTCTTCATTTTCTTCAACTGTGATTGCGCCCCCCGGGCCTTCGTTTCCCACCGCAGGCATGGTTTCCCCTGCACATCCCGCAAGAAGCAGAAGGATTACTGCAATCGCCCACCGCATGCCATGCTTGCTGCAATAATATCTAAAATAGGGGAGGTATGCCCCGGGGTTTTCAGCCCCCCACCCCAACCCGGCAACAAAGTTGCCGGTGCCCCAGGTGAAGCTAAGGCAAAAATAGTGTGCCACGGGCCGGACTCGAACCAGCGACCCCTCCGTATCTGAGAGAATTCTTCTTCAGCTTCACCGGTTTTCCGGCCTTCCGAAAAACCTGGAGTGCTCTCCCAGCTGAGCTACCGTGGCGATAAGGGCCATTCCCCCTTACTAACCTCCCCCAAAGGGAAGCCAAGCCCCATGGGAATTCCAGGGGTAGACTCATTCTTCGCACAGAAATGTTTATTATGCTATTCGTTTTTATTAACGCGGTGCTCTTATGCCGACTCCAGCTGAAGTATTGGATTACGCTAATTCTAACAACATACGGTGGGTGAACCTGCAGTTCATAGGGACTGACGGGAAGTTCAACAAGACCACCATAAGCGCCCGCGAGCTCACCGAAGATTCGTTTGAGGACGGAATCTCCTGCGGGGACCTCAAGGAGGTTTATGGATGGAGCGAGGACGGGGAAATGCTCCTGCTCCCGGACGCAAACACGTACGGCCGCGTCCCATGGGAGGCGAACGCGATGCGCGTAATCTGCGACGTAATAGTTTCCGGGAACAAGGGCAGGTTCCTCAAGGACCCGCGCTATGCTGCAGAGCGCGCGGAAGTGAACGCAAAGGCAATGGGCATAACCGCCACCGCGGTGACCCCTGAAATGGAATTCTACATATTCGATGCAGTGACCGTAGACAAAATCACCCCCGGCCGCGGCCCGAACTATCTCGTGGACGCCCGCGAAGCCCCATGGAACCCCTCCCCGCTCTGGAACGCAACCAACGGCGCCTACCTGTCCCAGCCATTCGACTCCCTTTTCTCAGCGCGCACCCAGGTTTCCGAAGTGATGGAGGACAATTTCCGCTATGTGGTGACCAAGCATTTCCATGGCCGCTCCCCCAGCTCGCAGCAGTCGCTCACGCTGGGCACGATGCCCCTCAAGGCATCTGCAGATGCGACCGCAACCGCGAAGTTCGTGGTCCGCAACCTCGCTTTCATAGCGAACAGCGCGCCCACTTTCATGCCGCTCCCCATATTCGGTGAGAGGGGCTCCGAGCTCGCGCTCCATTTCTCGCTGCTGAAAGGGAAGGAAAACCTCTTCTACGACCAGAAGGACAGCTACGCGCAGATAAGCAGCCACGCCCGCTACTTCATCGGCGGCCTTCTCGAGCATGCGCCCGCGATGGCGCTGTTCACCAACCCCACGACCAATTCCTACAAGCGCCTGCTCGCTGACCCGAAATACGTCGCATGGGGCAGGAGGAGCAACGGCTCAGCGGTAAAGGTCCCCAATGAGAAGAAGAACGACCGCCTGAACAAGGGGATAACCTACATGGTCCCGGACCCCACTGCGAACCCCTACCTTGCATATGCGGTGATACTCGCCGCCGGCCTGGACGGGATAAAATCCAAGGCCGACCCCGGAGACCCGGTGGACACGAACATACAGGGCATGAGCGCAAGGGAGCGCAAAGCCGCAGGGGTGAAGTACCTCCCCTCCAACCTGATTGAGGCGATTGACTATCTCGAGAGCGACAACAAGTTCCTCAAGGGCGTAATCTCGTCCGAGCTCCTCGGCGACCTGCTCGAGGCGAAGATTGGGGAGCAGAAGGAGCACAACCTGCGCACCAGCGCCTACGAGTTCGAGAAATATTTCAACCTGTGAAACCGATGAGGGCAAAGCAGATATTTTCCCTGATGCTGATGCTGCTGTTTGCCATACTGCTCTACGTATTTGGCTTTCCCTATTATGCGATAACGCTTGCCGCCCTCAGCGTTGCAGTGGGCGCGGCGCTCCCGGACGTCGACCCGCCCCTGCGCAACTACTGGGGATACCTCAAGGTCCTGACGCTCCTCCTCGCCCTCCTCTTCACGGCGATTGCATTCATGGCCTCCCCCCAGTTCTGCAGGCATTTCGACTTCCCGTTCTGCGGGGAACTCTACCCGTTCCTGCTCCTCGGCCTCACCGCCCTCTTCTTTGCCTTTGACTTCATGCGGCCCACCGTGCCTCCGTTCCACGGCTTCATCCCGCTCCTGATATTCACGATTTCCTACAGCTTCCTGCTCTTCGAATTCGGCGTATTCCCATCAGTGGTCTTCTACTGCACGCTGGCCTTCTTCATGGGCTACTTTGCCCACATAGTGATGGAGGCCCTCAACATCTGATTAGAGCATCGCAGGTATGTCTTCTACGTTCAGCCCCAATTTGAGGAACCGCACCTCGGGGAGCGTCATCCACCTCCCCTCCTCGTGCTCCTTTGAAAGCGAAAAGAAGTCAGAGCCAATGTCCCCCCTGTAAACAATGTAGACCGAATGCTTGGGCTTCCCGTCCTTCTCATAAGCCGCGGAGGTGACCCCGAGCAGCTTGAGGTTTTTCGGGGCGAGCCCCGCCTCCTCCTTGCACTCCCTTGCTGCGGCCTGCTCCGGGCTCTCTCCGAAGTCCACGCCCCCTCCGGGAAACTCCCATATCCCGCCGGGAGTCCTGAGCAGCAGCACCTTGTCCTGGTGGAATGGGACCACGTATACGTTCAATTCAGGGCTTTTGGGCATGTTTTCCCCGCATACCCTGTCCCCCCGCAACCTTTTTATATGGAAACTATCAGAATATAAATTCCGATTCCAGCTTCTTTCGGGTTGCAGAAAGAGGTGAAAACATGGCAAGAGCTTATGATGTAGAGGCTAGCGCCCTAATACGAAAAACGGCGGACGCCCTCAAGGCAGAGGGCCTCCCGAAGCCGGATTTCGTCGGGCTTGTGAAGAGCGGCAGCCACGCCCAGAGGCCCCCGGAGGACCCGGACTTCTGGTACATACGCTGCGCCTCAATACTCAGGCAGACCTACGTGAATGACACGATAGGGACCAACCGCCTGAGGAGGCACTACGGCGGCCGCAAGTCGCGCGGCGCAAAGCCGGAAAAGCATTCGCCCGCAGGAGGCTCCACGATAAGGAAGGCCCTGCAGGCGCTCGAGAAGGCCGGCTACCTGAACAAGGAAAAAGTCGGGCGCACGCTAAGCCCGAAAGGCCGCGCGCTCCTGGACAAGGCCGCGTCAGAGCTTAAGGGGTGAGCCCCGGTGGAGGACAAGGAGAGGCAGGCCGAGGAAGCAAAGCAGCTCGATGAGAAAATCAAGAGCGCCCTCAGGATTTCGCTCTCCCCGCCCGCCTATGACCGCCTCATGAACGTGAGGCTCGCGAACCCGAAGCTCTACAGCGCCGCGGCGCAGCAGGTGCTTGCGCTGTACAGGCAGGTGAACAGGCGCCTCACCGAGGCGGAGCTGCTCTCCCTGCTGAAGTCCCTGAGCGGGGAGTCCCGCCGGGAAACCAAGATAACGTTCAAGTAGGTGATGCTGATGGGAATGAAATCCAACAAGAAGAAGATGCGCCTCGCGAAGGCAGGCCGCCAGAACAGGCGCATGCCAATATTCGTGACTGTGCGCACCAAGAGGAAGGTGCAGTGGAACAACAGCACCCGCACCTGGCGCACCGAGAAGCTCGACATAAAGGACAAGTGATACCATGGCCGAAAAGACTGAAAGGATTTACACGATACCGCTCAGGAAGGCATTCGACTATTCGCACAAGAAGCGCGCCCGCAAGGCGGTCAAGCTGGTTTACGCGTTCCTCGCAAGGCACATGAAAACCGATGAGAAAAACGTGCGCATAAGCGAAGCCACCAATTCGCTCATATGGAAGCGCGGCATCACTTCCCCGCCCCGCAGGATAAAGGTCCGCGTGGTGCGCGAAGGCGAGAAGGCAGTCGCCTATCTCATGGATGAGAAGCCGGGCGAAACGAAAGTTAGGGGGAAGGCCGAAAAGAAAGCCGAAGGGAAGAAAGAGGGGAAGCCGGCAAAAGAGGGGAAGAAGCCCAAGGCTGAAAAGCCGAAGGAGGAAAAGAAGGGGGAACCTCCCAAAGAGGAGAAGAAAGAAGAAAAGCCCCTGGCAAAGGAAGTGAAGAAGGAAGAGCCCAAGAAGGAAGAAAAGCCTTCTGAAAAGGCGACGGCCAGTGAAGCTGGCCGGTTGGAGCCCGAAGGGCGACTGAAAGAGCCGGAAAAGGCGCCGGAGAAGAAATGATCAGATGGAAGCAGCACTCAGGAAGGCCGCCTATTTTGGAAATCCCTTCATCGGCCTTTTCCTGTCCACCAACAATTCGCATACCCTGCTCCCGGTAGATTCCCCTGAGCCCCTTGTGCGCAGGGTTGAAGATTCGCTCGGCACCGAGCCGGTCCCATGTGCGGTGCACCTTTCCAACATTAATGGCCTCTACGTTGCGATGAACAACAATGGGATTCTCCTCCCGTCCGGAACATCCAAGGGCACAGTATCCATGCTGAAGGAAAAAACCGGCCTGAACGCCGCAGTCTCCCCCACCCCATTCAACGCAAACGGGAACAACATAGCGGCAAACGACAAGGGCGGAGTAATCAGCCCCGACATCCCCGCAGCCGCAAGGAAAGTTGCGGAGGACTGCCTCGGGGTGGAGCTCACCCCCGCAAAAATTGCGGGATTCAAAACCGTTGGCTCCTGCTGCGCCGCAACCAACAAAGGCTTCATAGCCCACTATTCCGCAACCGATGCGGAGATGGGCCAGCTCTCCTCAATCTTCGGCGTAAGAGGCCTGAAGGGCACCGCAAACACCGGCACGGGCTTCGTCTCCATCTGCCTGCTTGCAAACGACAGGGGCTTCATAGCAGGGGAGGCGACGACCGCATACGAGCTCGGCCGCATAGAGGAGGCACTGGACCTGATTGGTGGTTGAATGGCAACGTTTGACGATTTCAGCAGGCTGGAAATGAAAGTCGGGAAGGTGCTCTCAGCGGAGCGCGTCGAGGGCTCCTCCAAGCTCGTCAAGCTCGAGGTTGACACCGGGGAAACCCGCACCATCGTTGCCGGGATAGGAAAGGTTTATAACCCGGAAGACCTCAAAGATAAGACGGTAATCGTTCTAGCAAACCTCGAGCCCAAGGAGATAATGGGCATCGAGTCGCAGGGCATGCTCCTTGTAGCATGGGAAGGCGATGAGATATCCCTCCTCGCCCCTGACAGGGAGATGGAGCCCGGCACAAAAGTGGGGTGACAAAATGAAATTCAGGATAAGCGGAACAGTAAGGCTTGGCTCGGAAACGAGGAAGTTCACCAAGGAAGTGGAAGCGGAAACAGAGAACTCCGCGCTGGAGAAGGCATACTCCCTGCTGGGCTCCAACAATGGAGTGCAGCGCTCAAAGGTGAAGGTCGACTCGGTTGAAAAGGTGGAATCATGAACAAGGAGCAGATAGTCGCAAGGGCAAGGACAATCGGCCAGCAGCGCCAGATGGTTGAGCGCGAAATGGAGCGCCTGATGATGTCTCTCGTTGACCTCAGCAACTCCCTCCGCACGATAAAGAACATGGGCGATGAGGAGATGCTCGTCCCTGTGGGCGGCGGGGCAATGGTAAAGACAAAGCTCGTGGACAAGAACGTCTTCATCCCGGTGGGCGCGGGCTATGCGCTGGAATATGGGGTTGAGGATGCAAAAACCGAGGTCGACAAGCGCATAAAGATGACCGAGAAGGCGGTGCACACCCTGCGCGCCGAGCTCAAGAAGCTGGATGACGAGTTCCACAAGCTAGAGCAGGATTACAGCGAATCACTCGAAGGCGGGAAGTAAAGTGTTTGACCTACTCAAGAAAAAAATATCGGGTTTCGTTGACAAGCTGAAGGGCACTGGGGAGGCCGCCCCTCCGGAAAAGCCAATTGCCGAAAAGAAGCCTCCGGAAAGCAAGCCGGAGGAGCAAATTACTGAAGAAAAACCGAAGGAGCAGCTTATTGGGGAGAAACCTCCGGAAAAAAAGAAAGAGGCTCCGCCCCGCGAGCCCGGAGAGGAGCCGGAGCCTCCCGAGCCCCTTCCAGAGCCCGAGCCGGAAGAGCCAGGGGAGCATGAGCCCGAAGAGATTCAAAAAAAAGAGCCGGAAATTGAGAGGCCCAAAGAGCCCGAGCCAAAGGAAGTGCTTCCCTCCCAAGAGCCCAAGAAAACAGAGCCCGAAATAAAAGAAGAGCCAAAGCATCTCCCTCCGAAAAAAGAGCCTCCTGTTCCTGAGAAGAAAGAGCCTCCCCTTCCCAGGGAAGGGCCTTCACCGCCTGAGGAAAAAAAAGACCTTGAAAAGAAAGTGAAGAAGGGCATATTTTCCGCTGTAAGGGAAACCCTCACCGGCACCAGCGAAATAAAGGAGGCAGAAGTCACAGAGCTGCTCGAGGAGCTCGAGCTCGGCATGCTCGAAAGCGACGTTGCTCTTCCTGTTGCCGACCGCATCAAGTCCGAGCTCGCGAAGCGCGTGATCGGCGCAAAGGTAAAGCGTGGCCAGACTGCTTCCTTCATCCGGGAGCAGCTCCGCGAAGTCCTAATCTCCCTGGTTTCCAAGGAAGGCTTTTCCCTCCCCGAGAGGATAGCTGCCTCTGAAAAGCCCGCCACGATAATGGTCCTCGGCCCGAACGGCGCCGGCAAGACCACCACAATCGCGAAGATAGTGAATATGCTCAAGGCCAGCAATATCTCCTGCGTGGTCGCGGCTTCGGACACCTTCCGCGCGGCCGCGGTGGAGCAGCTCCAGCACCATGGCGACAAGCTCGGGTTCAAAGTGCTCTCCGCAAAGTACGGCTCAGACCCCACCGCCCTTGCATTCGATGCGGTGAACTATGCAAAGGCCCACAGCATCGACGTCGTGCTCATAGACACTGCCGGCAGGCAGGAAACAAACGTGAACCTCCTCAACCAGCTCAAGAAGATGAACCGCGTAATCCAGCCAGACATGAAAATCTACGTGGGTGAAAGCATAGCGGGCAACGCGATAACCGAGCAGATTTCCTCCTTCGCCGAGGAGATAGGCCTCGACGGCGTGATCCTCACCAAGCTGGACTGCGACGCAAAGGGCGGCACGGTGATTTCGGTTTCCGAAGTCACTGGCCTGCCGATAATATATGTCGGGACCGGCCAGGGGTATGATGACATTGAGCGCTTCCAGCCGGAAAAAGTGATCGATGAAATACTTGCGTGAACGCATGAAGAGGATACTGCTCGACACCAACTTCCTTCTCGTCCCCTACCAGTTCAAGATGGACATTTTTTCCCAAATAGACTTCATGGTTGACGGGCCGCACGAACTGCTCCTCCCAACAGGGGTAATCTCCGAGCTGAGGAAGCTTTCCAAGGGGAAGGGGAAGGAAGGCGCGGCAGCCCGGTTCGCCCTGAAGCTGATTGAAGTGCGGAAATTGAAGAAAGTAAAGAGCTCCGGGAAGGTTGACGGCTGGCTTTCCTCCTATGCAAAAAGGAAAGGCTTCCTCGTCGCCACCAACGACAAGGCGCTCAGGAATAGGTTAAAAAAGGAGGGCGTGAAAGCAGTAGTGCTCCGGTCCCGCTCAGGGCTGGAAGTGGTATGATGGACACGCTGGGATGGGTTCTCATAGGCGCTTTCGCGTTCTTCGCAGTAATCGTCTTCCTTATCGTTGCATACCTCCTCTGGAAGAGGTTTTCCTCCCTTGTAAAGTTTGAAAAGGTCATAAGCGGCGGCAAGAGCAACGTCTACCTGCAGGCATTCATCCCCATACGGAAAGCGACCATAGAGGACAACGCTTCCGGAGGCACCCTTGTTTTCGTCCGCGAGAACATAAAGGCCGGCGAGAAGCTCGAGTTCGTTTACCCCCAGTCCAAATCCTCTGCAAAGCTCATTGCGGAGGGCGAGGAAAACTTCAGCCTCGAGGCCGCGCCGCGCCTCGAAAAGAAAGAGGTCAAGAAGGCCTGAGCTTCTCAGCAAGCTCCACTATCTCCTCAGGGCTCATCTCCCGTGCCCGCTTTTCCGGAAGCTCCCCCTCAAATTCTATCCCGCCATCCTTCAGCGCATTCGCGATGCGCTTGTTCTTGTGCTGGAACAGCACCCGTATGACTTTCTCAGCCCACCCATCCAGCCCCGCCCCCTCCCTTTTCCTGAGCAGGACAATTGCTGAATCAACCTTCGGCGGAGGGGAAAAGCTCCCCCTCTTCACCCTCTTCACATATGTGGGCCTGAAGAGCAGCTGCGTGGTGACGCTCAGCCTCCCGTAGTCCGCAGTCTTCGGCTTTGCCACCATCCTCTTTGCGAACTCGAGCTGCACAAGCAATATCGCCCTCTTGAATTCCATTTTCGCAATCCTGAATACAATCGGAGATGAAATGTAATACGGTATGTTCCCGATTATCACATCGAACCCCCCGAGCTCCTGCTTAAGGAAGTCGCCCTCTACGACCTCCACATCATCCCCGAACCTCATCCTGAGCTCCTCTGCCCAGTATGGGTCCTTTTCAACGACAACCAGTTCCTTCGGCCCTTTCTCAAGCAGCTTCTCCGTGAGCCGCCCGTCCCCGCCCCCTATTTCGAGCACGCGCATCCCCCTTACCGCTGCCAGGCCCGCCTCGAAATTGAGCACCGCTTCGCTGTTCAGGAAATGCTGCCCGAGCCCTTTCTTCAGCTTCACTTCTTCCCCTCAATAATCAGCAGCGCGTCCAGCAGGCCGTATGCATAATCCGAAGCCCCGAACGAGGAGAAGTAATCCCCCTTCCCAAAGAAGTGCTCCGCGTCCCGGGCATATTCCCCCGCCCTCTCCAGGACCGCAGGATACTTTCCCTCCAGCCCCGCGCATCCCTCAAGCTGCGCCTTCAGCTTCGCAATGCTCCTTTCCGCCCTTTCCTTTTCCATACGGGCCCGACGGGATTCGAACCCGCGCCTCAAGGTTGCTCCTGCAATCAGGAGAACGCATCCGAAGCCTTGCCGGCTATCCAGGCTACCACACGGGCCCAATGTAATATACTATTATGCGAATCAGAACCTTAAATAACCAGTTGCCTATTGGGTGAGGATTCGCGCCCCTTTCTCCTCAACCACGATGGTGTGCTCTGCCTGCGCCACCATCCCGCCGCCCGCATCCTTGAGCACCGGGTACCCCTTGAGCACATGCGCCTTCAGCATCTCCTTGAGTGCGTTCTTCACCAGCAGCTTCGACTTGAACTCCTTCAGCAGCCACCTCTCCGCAAATGGAAGCATGCCGTAGCTGTTTATTATGTGGTTCAGCAGCTGCCTCGACTGCCTCATCCTCAGCCCGCCGGGCATATAGAGCGAGAAAATCTCAACCTGCTCAGTGTCGGAAACGTACCCCTTGCCGTCCGTTGCAAATGGCTCCACTGCAAAGTAGTCGCCCACCTGGAACTCATACGGGTCCTCGTTCTTCACATTCGGTATCTCCACGCCCGCGTGCAGCATGCCGGTCTTTATCATGTGGCCTGTGAGGTTTGCAATCGGCCTGAACCCCTTCGCCTTTATCGTTTCCTCCACCACAGCCCCGACTTCGCCCACTTTCACTCCGGGCCTTATCGCGGCAATCGCCTTCGCCAGCGCATCCTCTGCCGCGGCCACAAGCTCCCCGTGCTTCCCGCCCAGGTCAATGGTATAAGCAGTATCCGAAATTGCGCCGTTCACCTCCACCCCGAAATCGACTTTCACCACGTCCTCCTCCCCGAGGGTGCTGCCATCCCCATCCTCCGGGGTATAATGCGCGGCGATCTCATTGATGGAAATGTTCACCGGAAATGCAGGGTATGCGCCCTCCTCAGCTATCATTCCCTCTATCGTTTCTGCGATGTCGAGCACGCCTTCACCGATGTTTATGAGGCGCTTGCTGTCCTCGCGTATTTTCGCGCCGAGCTTCCCCGCCTGCTCGAACTCCTCAAGCGTTGCCTCGTCCTCTTCCATGCCAAATATTCTCCTTGGAGGGGCTTAAAAACCAAGCGGAAGCCGGCACGGAACTCTTAAATTAGTTTACTTCCATACCCCCTCCATGAGGGTAAGCACGGTTGCTCTATTCTTATTGCTAGTGAGCGTTGCAAGCTCCTATATAGTTGTCAACTCGGAGGACGGCCGCGATGTTGCCTCCGTAATATTCTATGCGCACCTCCAGGGCGAGGAATTCCGTTACCTGCCCCCGAATACCGACCTGGTCATGAATGCCCGCCTGATCGGCCACAGGGGGGAGATAACCCTTTTTGAATCCACCCAGCGCCCCACATTCATCGGATTTGATGACGCCCTCAAGCAGTATGGCAATTCAGTGGAGATAGTCGAATTCCAGAATTATTCCGACCTCAACCTTGAGCTCGCCGGCATGGCAGGCACCAGCAAGTTCATCATAACCGACCCGAATTACGGGGACAACATAGTGGTTCTCATTTCATACGCAAAGGCAACCGGCTCATACGTTCTTTTCGCCACCAAGGACAATGCAGATGAAGTATCCTCTTTCCTGTCTTCCAGCCCCCCGTCTTCCCTGCTGGTATATGGGTATATGGATGGGGAAGTAACCGATGCGCTTGATGCCAGGGGGGTTTCCTACGAAACAATAGACAATGAGGACAGGTACCTTGACAACATAGCGCTTGCAAAGAAGTTCTTCGCCGTCAGCCCGGAAACCCATACCGTCCTGTTTTCCGATGGGCGGGCCCTGGAAAACTCAATAGATGCCGGGGTGCAGCCGGTACTGCTTATTTCCTCAGTCATCCCCGACCCCATGCATAATTTCATCCTGCAGGAAGTGCGGGACGGCCAAATCGGGGCCGCGGTCCTTGTCGGCAGCACCCACCTTAACCCGGTATACAACATGATGAAGACAATCAATGCGGAGCTGGGCTCTGATGAATTGACTGTCATGGTGAAATTCGGCCAGTCGACCAGCCCGGATGATGGTGTGGGCCAATTAACGATGTTCCCTCTTCCCGCCGCATACGCGGAAGTGATGCTCGATTCCGCCAAATACAATACTGCTTCCGGCATGCTTGAGCTCGTTTTCAGCAATGCCGGGACAGCGAGGGCGTTTGTCCAGTCGAACACGCGTGTTCTGTTTGACGGTGAACAGTTTGCCGTGGTTGGCGATGAAGACCCATTCACAATAAGGCGCGGGGAATCCAAGGGCATGAAATACCCGCTGGACCTTGGCGGAAGGACCGGAGACCTCGCGATAAACTCAACCGTTTATTACGGGATAACAAGGAATTTCGATTACGGCTTCATCAAGTATATGGGCGTTGGCATCATTTCATATTCAGACAACAGCGTGCTGTCCCTGCTTGATGCAGAATACCTCGTGCCCGATGACACCCTGTCCGTAAAGGCGAAGAACAACGGCACTGAAAATGTCTATTACCGCCTTTCCGCGGAATACACAAATCCCGAAGGCACCACGGTTTTCGAAGACGGCGAAATCCACATGCTCGAGCCCGGCCACGTGGAGGTAATCCAGCTGACCGGCCTGCTGCTTGACTCCAGCCTTGCCCAGGAAACCGAGATGACTGTAACCGCGGAATACGGCGGCCGCGAGGCCTTCCTTGAGAAGAGCACTTCAATAGATGCGGTCATCGACACCGGCTTCGACCTCCTGTGGCTGCTTCTCCTGCTCCTCCTGCTGATAGC
>Ga0180437_10002182_pt1 | contig 31848 bp, 72 predicted proteins | sample SS_ome_4_FD_132410 | JGI IMG/M metagenome (GOLD analysis project Ga0180437, IMG submission 132410) | Hypersaline lake sediment archaeal communities from the Salton Sea, California, USA - SS_3_D_1 metaG | ecosystem: Environmental > Aquatic > Non-marine Saline and Alkaline > Hypersaline >... | reverse complement strand
CCAAACAAAACAAGTATCCACCTGACCGAGCCAGTGTTTTGTCTGAAGGCGCTCTTCGTTTGGACGATGATGAGTGGAAGCGGCACATTATACCGTTGGTTAAATCTCAAGGACGCCAGCAAGCTACTACACAAGAAATGCTCAACCAAGCCGTCGGAGAATTGATCCCTTCGGCTGAGAAGTACACAGGCAATGTACACGTGTTGGCCTACTTGGACGACGGTAGCATCTTGGCTGGTATTGATGTCCCGAAACCCGCTGACAGCTTTACTTTTGTTTTCGATAGCAAACCAGGACAAACCAAACTAACGCTCAAGGAAGCTGGATTGGGTTTGTGTAAGGCTACGTTCTCTGCTGGTGCTGACGCTGCTAAAACCCAACAACTCATCACCGCGATGATCAGCCTGGCTGTTTTGGCCGGTAGAACCGCTCAGCCAGAGTTGAGCGAAGCCCCCGACTTGGTAGCGAAGGAGTGGGACAAGGATACTCTATCGGACGCCATTGCCAGAGGGCTGGTTATTTGGTACGGTGCTAACGACTATGTACGTATGACCTGGCAAGGCAAAAGCATCAACTGCTGGTCCAAAGACGACTGGGATAAATACGAAGTAGATGCTCCTGATAGTACGCTCAAGCTTCACGTACAGAAGGCAGCTAAAAACAAACGTGAGTTTTTCCAGGTGGACAAGGAGGGATCTCTTGACCGCCTGGATTATCGCGGTAGAGTAATACAAAAGAACATCGGTCGGGTAGATCCGACCGGTCAGGTTTGTCCGGTACGCTGATGACCGAGCCTTCCAAATACTATCGCCACCGTGAGCACGACATGGTGATTCGCATCGTCAAAGATACCGGCGGTGTGGTTTCGGTCTGTGTTGATGATCCCGAAGCAACCGTCTTCCACATGACCAAAGCCGAGCTAGATTTCAATTTTGCACCAACCGAGGAGCCAGACAGTGGCGGCACAGAGCCCATTTCAAAAGAAGAAACGCAAACCTGAAATCGATCGCGAAGAACTACGAGTCTACTTAATGTGGGCTCTGGTTCTGGGCTTGTTGGCCGCTTTTTGGCTCTGGAGCGGCTGCAGTCCACCCGTCAGCTCGATCAAACCGAAACCCCCCGCCTCAATCAAAACTACCTACACTGTTCCCGATCCTTGCCGTACCCTCCTCAACGTAGCGTCTATCAATGTACACGTAGTAGTTCAGAAAGACTGCGCTCGTGTAGGCCTGACGACTGCTGTTTTCATCGTCAAAAACACCGCAGATGGTGGTCGTGCTGCCGCAGACGACGCAGGTCAGATCTTGACCAAGTTCTTTGTCGTACCTCCTGAGTTGGCTCCCATCACGATCACACGGTCTCCTACCGGTCAGCCTGTCTTTATCTTTGCCGTCACGTCTGTGTCACCCAAAACACTCAAGCGTATCAAACGCGATATGCACCTCCGCCGACGGCACCTCCCCAAATAACTTGACATCCCACCCAAAGTGGTGTACCTTGCTGGTTGTATTGACAACAGCGAGGAAACCACATGATCGAACTGGTAGAAGTAGGAACGCCCGGAGCTGAAGTTCAGCTGAACGTTTTGCCTGGCGGGCATATGTTGTGCACTGTAGCGGGTATCAGCTTGGTACCGACGCCAGCTTGGCTATGCCGCGAAGTGGCGATCCGAGCAGCTCGAGCCAAGGTACAAACAACCAACGAGGCACGTAGCTGCGTCGACGGTGCATGCGGGTCACCGTTGACACCTACCGATGAGCAGCTGTTTCAGCTGGGAATCGACATGCTGCACGATCAGCCTCCGTTGATCCTCAACCTCGACTATGAGATTCTACATTCCAACCAAAAGGGGCCTTCCTGATGCCCACCGACAAACCGTATAAAGTATCGGTGCGAACAAAACAGCACGACAAACCTACTCGGCGTGTTCCACCCAAAGACACCGTTGTTGGTGATCACGCCGTCACGGTAGTGTTTGATGGCGATTGGTGCTTGCCTGAAACCGCCACTATCATTTCGACCGAGAACGATGGTGTTGATTTGTTGGCTTCGCCTAACGGCCTTGGTGTGTGGTTGGCTTTGGGTACTGAACTGATGACCCGGTCTGCTAGTCCACAAACACGCAACCTGTTGTCTACTACGTTGGAGTTCGCTTACGAGCTAGCTAAAAACCCAGACCACTTTGCAGCCGCACAGCAACTGGCCGATGAAATCACAGCCGTGTTGGAGCAGCGTGTAGTCGACTTAGCTAAACAAACCAGCACTGCGGGGAAGAACTGAACCAAATGACCGGATGGGAAACGGTTGAGATGTGGCAGGGCACTCTGTTTTCCATAGAGCCCTTTGACAACTTGATGCTTTACTTGGAAGACACCGTATGACCAGCTATGCCAAAGGAACACAGTACGGCTATCTGATGAATCAAGGTTTCAACTCAAATCCGCCTTGGTACGTATTGCGTCCTATGGTGTCTATTCCCATGAGAAAACACATCACACAACACGTCAGTATGCCGGTGGCTGACGAAGTGATGAATCAAGTATTCGGGCAGCTGGATTGGACTCTAACTTGGAGCCGGCATGACTAAACCGGTTCCCGGTGCCCTGCAGGACGACCTTCGCCGCGACGGCGCCGTTACGTTAGGGTCAGCAGCCGCTAGGTGTTGTTGGATAAGGAATGTGCCTTGGTGGCGTGATCTCCGTCTGCAGGCCATCAGCTGCACCCTAGATGAATCGTTCTGTGTTCGTGTGGTAGAAGACGTCAGCCTGATTGAACTGGAAGCACGGAACAGTCTTCAGCGCTTCCGGTGGCTGTAAAACACCAGCATGAGCACCAAAGAAGATAAACCCAAAGGTCGGCCTTGTCCTGTCTGTCAACGAACTCTTATACTTCGGTACGATCCCCGCGATCCCGTCACGGGTCATATGGCCGCTCGAACCGGCGTGCGCGAAGGACGGTACTATGTGCCGATGCGTTGTCCTGGCTGTGGCATCAACCTGGAGATCGCGGTCGATGAGTCCGAACTGGTAGAGCAACAGGATGACTACTAGGTGTGGTTAGTTGTTCCTTGGTTGATCGTATTGACGTTTCTTTTGTGGCGGCTGCGGCGACGTGTTAGCTTGTTAGAAAAGCTCGTCGACATCAATTACGAACGAACAAACAACTTGGACGAACGTATTGACGTAGTCAACCATAGAATAACTCGGATAGGAAAGAAACCGAATGATCATTGAACTGTCTTGGTACGAACCCGAGGGTGGACGACAGTGTATCGGCTTCTCTGATTTGACAGAAGCAGCTGAGCACTATCGAATTGACTGTGTCGAGTGCTGGTACACCAAGGTCCACTGGACAGCCGAAGAAGTGCTGCAGCATGGCTTCGATGCTGATTGGTTAGAACAGCGCTTTAAGATCGCACCAAAGCTACTACCGTTGCCTCCGCCAGAAGAAATGAACAGGCGTTGGTTTGAAGCAATCTACCTACAGTACCGCTGCCTGGGCGACACCGAAGCCAAAGCGTTGTTGGGTGTTGGTTACTATCTCCGTCTATACGGAGCTGAACCGAGGCCAACACAAATTGTAGCTGAGTTGGGACCGAAGATTACAGCAGAAGAGGAAGCAGATGCTTTGGAATAAAACAGAAGACGTGGCGGCACTCAATCAGAATGAGTGCGCACCTATGCCGCTAAGTCAGATTGAAGTCAGCGACAATAGAATCTATTTCTATTGTCCAGTATCGACCGAAACAGTACGACAACTAGTGTTGGCTTTGCGGAGGACCAACCTGGACTTAGCGCAGAAGCAGCTACAGTTAGGATTAGCAAATCCAATTCCTATCTATCTGCATATCCACAGTGGAGGTGGTGATTTGTTTGCGGGGCTATCCGCTGTGGATGAAATTGCTAACTCGCGCTCTCCCGTCACCTCGATCGTAACGGGAGAAGCCGCCAGCGCCGCCACGTTGATGTCGGTGGCTGCAGCGCATCGAGTCATCCATCCACACGCCTATATGCTGATTCATCAACTTAGCTGGGGCCTTTGGGGCAAGGCGCAAGAAATGGAAGACGGCTATCAGAACGTCAAGACATTCATGAAGATGATCAAACAAATCTACCGGCAGTATACCAAGGTGCCGATGAAAAAGATTGACGAGATCTTGAAGCACGACCTCTGGTGGCCTGCGGAAGAGTGCCTGAAGTACAGCCTGGTGGACGAAATTGGAGTACCGTGATGCCGACCGATAAAGAAATAGCCTGTTGGCAACAAGTAGAACACTTGATCCGACAAACGCTAACGAAGAAGGGTATCCGCTTTCATGACAAGGAAGATTGGATTGAAATAGATCCCAAAACTATTGACCAACTCAACCAGCTGCTGTTGGAACTGGATTACGAGAGACACGTAAGATGAAATACTACTTCAGCCTGGATGTAGAGTCAGTCGGCCTCTTTGGCCGCCCTTTCGCGGCTGGTTGGGTAGTGGTTGATGAAACCGGCCAGGAGTTGGAACAGGGCTATTTGGCGTACGCAGTTGATTTGTTAGCAGAGACTGACCAGTGGATCATCGATAACGTGATGCCGGCGTTGCCGTTGCTTCCAAAGTCGGAGACCGTTTGGGATGTCCATCGAACCTCACGAGCACACTACGCCAACTGCTCATGCGATTACGATCTATACCGTAGATTCTGGACCAGTTGGACTGAAGCGAAACAACGCTATCCTGGCGTCGTGATGGTGGCTGATTGCCCGTGGCCCGTTGAGGCGAACTTCCTGCTGCGTTGTTGGCAAGAAATCGGCTTTGATATGCAGGACAGCGTATATCCGCTGATCGATGTAGCGTCGGTTGTGCTGGCGGCCGGTGGGGATCCCTTGGGTTCTTTTGAGCGACTACCAAACGAACTACCACAACACCACCCAACAGCAGACGCACGACAATCAGCTCGCATCTTAGTGCAACAGCTCAAGTACATCAATGGGATACAAACGGTGTGGGCTGCACACACCGGGCGTTTGGTTTTCGACTCAGACCCCGACTCAGACCCCGAGGTCACCATCAGCAGCGTAGCTTATCATGATGGTCTCCAGTCCGAAACCGTAACGTACTCCGCTGAGGGTCGAGATGACGATTGAAGCAGGTATCAAGCTCCTTCGAGACAATTCGTATACCGAGGCGGCAGACATGCTTGACGACGTAAATGGACGTGAATGTCATATCTGCCATCAACCGCGTAACCAGCCTGGCAGGCTATACTGCTCCGCACCACATTACCGGTTGATTCCGTGGGCCTTTTGCGCACGCGTAATCGAAGAACTCAAAGAAGCTCTTTGCACTTATTGCGCGGGCGAGGGTTGTGACGTGTGTGAAGAGACAGGCTTACATGGAGCCAGCAGTCTGCACGTATTGGATGTCATCAAGCTGCTGGAGGAAATCAAATGATTGAACTAATCTGCATCGTCGTAGCGTTGATTCTAGGTGCGTCGGCTTTTGGTCTTGCGCTGCGCAATACGTTGTTCCTTAATGCTGTGATGAAGAAAGTGAAAAAGACATTGGATCTTAACAGTGCAGGGAAAACCAAATGAGCGAACTATGTCCTTTGGTAGCGTTGTGGCCCAGAGAAGCTAAACGTACCGGCAAGACCTACTGGGTTGGCAAAATGGGAGAAGCCCGCGTTATGATGTTTCGTGTGGACTCTGAAAATCCTAAGGCGCCTGAGTTCAAGATTTTCCTGACCGAGTACCTGTCGGCCGAAGAGCGAGAGAAGCGGGCAGCTGAACTGGAGAACCCGCCGGGACCGCTGCCGGATGACCCCGACATTCCTTTCTAGGTACGCTATGACGTGGCGAGAATATCTGCTGGCTGTTGGGGTCGCATTGCTGTTGGGTGCCGCGACTGGTTTGATCTTACACTGCTGCAACATTACGGTACCGCCGCCTCCTTCGGTTCCTTAATTTTGTCTTGACAACAACATTACGTAGTGGTACAAGTAAACAGAAGGAGGCCATGATGCTGACTGAGAAGCGCCACAAAACTTTTGCCAATGGTGTCGTGTATGCGTTGCGCACCGAAGACGGCTACCCTATCGAAACCACCGATACTTTCCTACCAACCTACACGCGAGATGCAGTAGGTCGCCATCAAAACAAGCTAGACAATTCCAAATTAGGTGACCGCGATCAACGCTGGATGGTTGGCGTATCGGTAATGTCTGGATGTCCTGTGCGCTGCCGGTTCTGTGCAACCGGTCAACTAAAACGCTGGAGACCTTTGACGGCAGAGGAAATCGTACAGCAGGTGGACTTCGTCGTAGCGAAAAATCCTGAGTGGAAGCCGGAAGAAGCCACTGAGTTCAAGATCAACTACACCAGGATGGGTGAACCTTTCCTCAACATCGATGAGGTAAAGAAAGCGATTCAGATCATCAACCAAAAGTACCGTGGGGCTCGACTACACCACTACGTATCGACTATCGGTGTCGAAGATGCAGACTACTCTTGGATTCATGGTAACGTCACGTTGCAACTGTCGCTGCACTCGTTGGACACTAAGCGCCGGAATTGGCTCATTCCCTACAAAGGTAAAGCTTCCATCTATGCTCTGGGTCTTATTCGTACAGAGGCCTGTCTTAAAACCACGCTCAATTTGACTTTGGTCGATGAGCAAGATTTCGACATCAGGCAACTGCGCGGTCACTTCGATCCAAAGCACTTCTTCGTCAAACTCAGTCCCATCAATCCCAACGAAACATCAGAACGTTGGGAGTGCGGACAGGGCGTCATCGAGGGACGGAATCTGGTATGAACGCTCCAACCACTTACGCGACTGTGCGAGAATTGCTGGATACTGGCGTGCGTCCCGAAGGCGTCAGGGTAATCACCACCTACGCCTGCTCCCGCGGCTGCAAATTCTGCTACCAGACCCAGCGTCACAGCGTGAAGCTTGACTCCGTCAAGTTCGTGCAGCATTGTCGGGATATGCAGGATATCGGCCTGATGCCCATCTACTTCACCTTCCAGGGTGGAGAGGTTTCAACTCACCCTAACCACACCTACGCCATGTGCCGGGTGGCCGACAAGTACTTCCCGCAGGTCTTTCGCAAGAGCATCACGTCCAACGGATACGGGGAGCGTGACTTCTACCATGCCGTGAAGCTGCACGGCATCACCCACATCACCCTCTCCCTGCATGGGCCCAACAAGCGCGTGGAGACGCTGGCCCAGGACCTGGCCCAAGACGGCTTCTACACTGTGCGCATCAATTGCTTCCTGCACCAGGACCACCTCGACGCCGCACGTTACGTTTACTGCTTCTGCCGGGACAACCGCATCCAGCTAACGCTGTGCGAGGACCTGCGACCCGACTGCATCAAGCCGCCGTCCCCGAAGCAGATCTCCGAAGACGTCCTCAAGCTGGAGAGCCCCCACTACGTCATGCGGCGCTACAAGCATCAGGACGTGTGGACCAACCCGGTCACACACTACCGCTTCTGGGTCTACCACCACATCGACCACTATGACTACAACAACATCATCGTGTTGCCTGACGGGTCGTTGACCATGACGTTCGATGATGTTATGGTGTGTGCGGGCTCTGGAGAGAACGATGCTTCTTGATTTTGGTTCTGGTTACGCACCTCGTGAGGGCTTCAGAACTTGCGATATGTCCGGCTGGGCTATTGATTACCGATTCGATACCGGCTACTACATCATCGAGGGGCTCAAGGCAGACAGCATTCTCTTGCTGCACTGCCGCAACGTCCTACACCACATCCCGAAGCTGGAGTTCTTGGCTCAGGAGTTCCACCGGGTAATCATGCCTGGGGGCCTGCTGCAGATCATTGACTGCGCGCCCGACCACTACCGGGCCAACGTGTTCCTGGACACCCTTTGGTACCGTGGGATCGTCCCGCGTCCGGAGGTGTGGTGGGCAGAGAAGTACCGGGACTACGGCACCATCTTCAGCGAACTGTTCACATTGGTGAACAATCACAGAGAGGGAGAGAAGGAACACTATCTCTTCCGGAAAGGAACCGAGATCATGACTGAGAAAATCAAAGAGCAGCTGGAGAAGGAAGGTTATGACTACGCGGTAGCGGTTGCGACCGAGGCTGAAATCCAGAACGGCGCCGCTTGTGGGCAGCTCAGCATCGTGACGGAGGACGAAGAAGACTAGCTTGACAACGTCAATCCAACCTGGTACAACAAACAAACAACCTTAACCGAAAGGATCATCATGACGATTCCCATGTTCAGTGTATACGAGAAACCGTGGATCATCAAGGTAGAGAACGTCTCGGATGGTCCTTTGGTAGTTGACGAACGTACGATGCAGCCCGGAGAGTTCTTCGTGGCCGGTCGATTTGAGGATCCACTGCACGCGTCCATCCAAGCGGATCAAGTCCAGCAGCAGCTTGGAGAAGGTTTTGCTGTGTTGGTGTGGACCGACTGGAGGAAATGAAAGATGAACGAACACCGGTGCGTTAATTGTACATCGTCACGCCTCGGAATTGGTCTTTACGTCGTGGCATCTATTGGTGGGGATGGATGGATCGCTGACTGCTACGATTGTGGCGCACAATACGGACCATACCGGTCTTTCGATGAAGCTGTTGATGTGTTAGAGACCGGTAAAACAACCACATCAAGTGAATTGTAGGACCATGAAAATCAAACACCAGATTGCGCCTAAACCGGCCGTCATCGTGGTAGACGAGAGCAGGCTTCGTACTGAGTCGGACAGCAGTTTTCACGAGCTGGCTTTGTCCTGCCCGCAGACTTTGTTGTTTACGTCTAGCAGGGGTGAGGAGTACCAAGTACAGCATAGAGCAGTTGTGACGAAGGAGGGCGACGATCGTTCGGTGTGTAGACAGGTTGAGTTCGTGCTTCGCTCTTTTCCTGAAGCTGATGGTGGGTACGAACGGGCATTCGCTTGCTTGGAAGAAGACCTACAAATTTTATTCGGTACGCATACGGTGGTGCTTAAAACTTGTGGAATCAATACACCTATTCACGTGGCTAAGGTACTAAGGCAGCACCTAAGCTTGCCCCTCGTCGACGCCAGAGATATGGCTTTTGCGCCACTTCCTATTCGTTTGTCGCATAAAAACGTTGGAGGAAAACCAGTTCCGCTGACTCGAGCGGAAGCAGAACAGCTACATCAGGCATTAAGCGAGATCAACACTGTCGAGGTAGAACTGGAATGAGTTACGAAGGCTACAACACATACATTTGCGTTGCTGGGCACAAAAACAGCTACGACTGCTACGAAGAAGATCCCGGTGTGTGCCCTGACTGTCAGGCTGAGCTGGCCTGGTGGTACTCGGTCGACCAGACCAACTGTGGAGGCGCCGAGCCGGCCTACGAGCTACACGTGGCTGCAGAGCAAACGGTCTGCGAGCACTGCGGGCTCACAAAGGTGACCGGCATTGACCAGTACTGCATCCCCGACAACTGTGGTCATCAGTTGGTGCCGTTGGACCGACTTCGGGTGCCGGAACGATCCTCCCGTTTTGTTGACAACAACACCGGCACCCTGTACGATACCGAAGATGCGGCGTGGTCTTCTGCAATGGAACGAGACGATGACTAAACTGAAAAAGAAATATACGCGCTTTCGTGACATCCCTCCGTTCATCCGCTGGGGCAACTACGAGGTCGATGTTTCGTGGTCGTACTTAGAACACTGGATCAAACGACAAGCAGAAGACATCGGGGTCGACCTAGATCCCGATTTCCAACGAGCGCACGTTTGGACGGAAGCTCAGCAGGTAGCTTACGTGGAGCACTGTCTGCGTGGTGGATCAGCTAGTCGGGTGATCTTGTGGAATTGTCACGACTGGGAGTACCACACAGGCAAACATCCGGTTGTACTGGTTGACGGAAAGCAACGTATCGAGGCCGTACGGGCCTTTCTGCGAGACGACATCAAAGCGTTCCGTACCAAGTACTCTCGCTACCAGGACAAACTTGGGCACACAGACTATCGTTTCCGGTTCGTCGTCAACTCGCTGAAAACCAAAGCTGAAGTACTTCAGTGGTACCTGGAGATCAACGCAGGCGGCGTGGCACACACCGACGAGGAGATCGAAAAGGTTCGCCGGATGTTGCAGCGGGAAACCAGATGACCAATTGGGTAACGAAGCAAGTCCGGGGGCAAGTCGGTAGGCAAGTCGGTAGGCAAGTCGGTAGGCAAGTCGAGGGGCAAGTCTGGCGGCAAGTCCTGAGGCAAGTCTGGGGGCAGGTCCGGTGGCAAGTCGGGGATCAAGTCCGGTGGCAAGTCAGGAGGCAAGTCTCTGGGCAAGTCCGGGGGCAGCTCTGGAGCAACAGATGACTACTTTGGTTTGCATTTCTGATACCCACGGAGCCTATCGACAACTTCGGCTGCCCGCGGGTGACGTGTTGATTCATTGCGGCGACATCGCTGCTTGGGGCCGCCCCGATGAGTACGTTGACTTCAATCGCTGGCTAGGAGAATTGCCTTACGCAGCAAAAGTCGTTATTGCGGGCAATCACGATGAGACGCTAGCGAAACAGTCGGTTGAGTTTGCTCGGAAGGTGTTGACAAACGCGCATTATCTGCTTGACTCTGAAACGACCATACAGGGAGTTCGCATTTACGGGGCTCCCTGGACCCCGGAATTCATGAACTGGCATTTCATGTTGCCTCGCGGCGGCTGGGAGATGAGGGCCAAGTGGGATCAGATCCCAGAAGGTCTCGACGTTCTGATGACGCACGGTCCGCCCCAAGGTAAACTCGATTACAGCAAGATGCAGAAGACCGGAGTAGGTTGCGGTGTACTGCGAGAAGCTGTAATGCGAGCCAAACCGCGCTATCACGTCTTTGGTCATCTGCATGAAAGCTACGGCGGTCTTCAGGGAGAACACACAACGTTTATCAACTGCAGCAGTATGGACCGTGGGTATCGTCTGGTAAATGATCCCATCGTCTTGGAGATCTAGGTAATGCCGTTCCCTAAAGAGCCCAAACTGTGGTACTGGCACATCAGCATCGATACCACCAAAGCTGCGTTAGAGCGCCTCGCCAGAGCGCTCATCTGCACTGACTCTGGTCTGGCTCCCGGTAAGTTTTCACGCTTGCTTCCTCCGTACGAGTTTGGTCGGGGTGTGTCGGCTCATCTGGTCGTGCAGATACCAGACGGTCATCAAGACGAGTTCAGGCGTCTGCTGGGACCCAGCCTCATCTCGATGGATCCACCACCGCGAATTCAGTTGGGCACTGATCCGCCACCCGCACATGATGGGCATCCAGGCCGCCCCAAGGAGAACTAATGATACAGTTCTTAGTGTATGTGTTCTATCTGGTTTGCATCTTGACCGGAGTCTTCTTTGCCTACGTGCTGTTGATGCTTGTATTCGGTCTGATTAACCGTCACGCGCCAACTCACCGGGCTGTCCGGTCTTACGTGGACCCTGACGACGATAACATTTATCGAGAGGCTAAAAAATGAAGTATTGGTTCGTAGCAGATACACATTTCGGTCAGCAACGCACCCTGGAGCTATCACGGCGTCCGTTTGCTTCTGTTTGGCAAATGGACAACATAATGGTAGACCGGTGGAACCAAACGGTAGGGGCAGAAGATACAGTGTTCCACCTAGGCGACTTTGGCAACCCTACCACGATTGGTCGTCTTAACGGCAAAACCATTCACCTGGTTCCAGGCAACTACGACACGCCCGACGTCCTGCAAGAGCTACAGCGAGACGATAGAGTTCGAGTCAGACGCAAACTTGTAGTGCTGGCCGCACCGGAAGTCAACCTCCCACGACTGCATCTGATTCATGAACCTGAGCGAGGACTTGATCCGGCCGCGTTCTATTTGTTTGGTCACATCCATCAGCTGCAGATGGTCAAACGAAACGGCCTCAACGTTGGTGTTGACTGCCACCGATTTAGGCCCATCGGACTTGACGTGGTAAAGTTCTACTACGATGCTGTTCAGCAGCACTATGACGAGAACGTATTCATGGAGGAGATCGGAGAGTAACGATGGGTATTAGTCCGTTCAGATCCAGCTTTTGTAGTTGTGGTACGCAGGAATATATGCCCACCACAAACTCCGCACGGCTTACCGGTAATCCGGATCCGGCTAACTTCAACGTCATCTCTACCGAACAGCGTGGCAAGTGGCTAATCTGTGTTGTCGAATATCCGGACTGTCAGAACTACGAAGGGCGGAAGGTGTTGGTGTTTCACGATGTCGACATCCAAGAGTTGTTCCAACAAGAGCGACTAGATCCACATTTCTGCGACACCGCGAACCACATCAGTCCGGTAGCTCGGTTTGAACCGACTGAGCGGGGATTGCAGTTGGCACGAAAGCTGGTCAGATGAACTACTGGCAATCTGGACCTATCTTCGTCTGGTTGGTGCGGGACGAGGAAGACGCTTGGGAGATTGACCGTAGTTGCTGTGCAGATGCAGATGATATCGTCTGGTGGAGCAACGACGAAGCTGAAGTATTACCTACGTTACAAGACGTACTGGCAGACGAAAATATTGCGCCCGAGTGTGACGTTGTATTGGTTACGTGTCACCTATGGGGTGAGCGTATCGATAGCATTGACTATGGAACTGACTACGATGGTGGCGTTGATGTAGACGAAATAACGTCGGGCTACTCCGAGCCTCCAACGATACCAGAACCCACGATAACGGTTCTGCCTAAAGCGAAAGGGTTGACTAGTGACTGAACAAAAATACGGCTGGGCAGAAGAGCACTCTGAGTTGGCTAGCGGTCCGTTTGATTCCAAAGAAGCCGCGTTGGAAGATGCTCGTGGTTGCTACGCTGAAGATGAACACCCAACGCTCGTCATCGGAACTTGCCGCTTTGCTGACCCGGCGGATTACGTTCCCAGTGTAGACGACCTGTTGGAGCAGATGGAGGTCTGGGCTCACGATGAGGACTTTCATTTTTACGATGATCGTATGTTCGATGTTCAAGACAAAGAAGCTGCGCAACAAGAGTTGAACGCCTGGGCGGCGAAGCACCTATACGCCGATGCAGTTTGGGCGCTGGTTGAGTTGGAACGGATTGGGTTGTAGAGCATGACCAACTGGGTAACGAAACAAATCGACAAGCAAGTCTACAGGCAAGTCTGGCGGCAAGTCGAGAGGCAGGTCCGGGGGCAAGTCTACTGGCGAGTCCGGGGGCAAGTTTGGGGGCAAGTCTGGGAGCAAGTCTGGGAGCAAGTCTACCTGCAAGTCCGGGAGCAACTGAGGAGACAACATGACCAATTGGGTAACGAAGCAAGTCAGGAAGCAAGTCTGGGAGCAAGTCTGGGAGCAAGTCTACCTGCAAGTCCGGGATCAAGTCTGGAGGCAAGTCCGGAATCAAATTTGGGGGCAAGTCGATAGGCAAGTCTACGGGCAAGTCCAAAGGCAAGTCTGGGAGCAAGTTTGGGGGCAAGTCCGGGGGCAGCTCAAGAGAAACCGATGACCAACTGGACAACGAGGATGACCTGCTGGGGATGGACCATCGGACGGTTTCGAGTGCAGGTTGGGAAGCAAGCAAATGAACAGGTCTGGAGGCAAATAAGCAGGCAGATCGAGGATCCCAACAAAAGACAGGTTATAGCGTTGGTTTGGCTGCCAATAAAACAATCATTGACATCACCAACACGGTCGTGATACAACCATAACCATGCTGTTCATAACCACCACTAGCTGGGTTTCGACTCAAACGATCCAAGTACCCGTCGTGTATTGGGGTCAACCACTTTCATCAGCTATTCAATACGTGCCAATGAAGTTCATCAGCTGCTGTGTAGAGTTATTTCCTACCGGCAACCGTCACTATGTTTTGAGGTAAAGATGATCGATCTAAACGTTATCAACAACATCACACCGGATCAATGGATGGAAGTTAGACCGAGATCGCTTTACCGCCGGGAAGATGCCCGACTGGACCGAAGCCAATGAATTCCTTTCGCCCGAAGAACGTATCGAGTTGGCTTCCGAGATGCTGCAACGTTGGGGCAGTTACCTGAATCAAGCACTACAGGACCAAAAGACCAATGACCCAAAAGATTGAGCCAGGCATTCTCGTGCATAACCGGGGCGACCTACGCATCGAAATCACAGAGAAGCGAGATGGGTCGGCTTCCGGTGTTGGCGATGTACTTGCTTTTGGTGTTCCTGCCGGCACAACAGGAATTGTGCTTGAGCCTGAGATGGTGCTCAAGAGCTTAATGTATCCAGCACTCGGTACGGTGCAGGTTGGCTGGCGCGTAAAGTTTACAACACACTGTGGGCCGTTCGTGTTGGAGCTGGAGCGAGTGCTGCAGGATGACGAGTTGATTGTCCAGACGACGCAGGAGGAGGAAGACTAATGCCGTTGATTCAATTCACGCACAAAGAAGTCTGGCTGCTTTTGGAAGCGCTCGACGAGGCTATAACTTACGCCGAAGACCGCTGCGCTGATGATAATCCTAAGTACCAGCAACTCAAAGAGCTACACAGACGACTCAGCACAGACCGTGCCGCTACTATCGATCTGATCAGTTGTGTAGACCACCCGATCAAACTCCACAACGAACAGATACTCAAACCGTGTCGGCTGATGACTGTCTCGGTTAAAGACTACTACGAGACTCATAAAGTCTTTTATCAGCAACTAAGAGACAAGAAACTTCTTATTCCCTACGAACAGTACCGGCAGGAAGACCGATGAACCACCAAGCCTCTAAAAAGCGTCAGCGCCTCGAGCGGGCTGTGTTGGATCAGTACGGACCAACCGAATAATGACACCGCAAGACCAACAACACATCGACCCCAAGACTGGTGACTGTTTTCGTTGCTGTGTAGCGTCGATACTTGATTTGTCTTGGCGAGACGTACCTAACTTTATGGAGCACCCCGGTGACGCTTGGTGGACCGCAGTACAGGAGTGGTTGGCCGCTAGGAATCTCCGCTGTGAGGTTGCCTTAGCTGATGACTACGTCCCGCCTGGCTACTGGATAGCATCTGGTAAATCACCTCGGGGTGATTACCATCATGCTGTCGTGATGCATGGCTGTACTGTCGCACACGACCCGCACCCCAGCAGGGCTGGTCTCGATGGGCCACCTAAGTTTTGTTTTGAGCTGTTGCCAAGTAGAAAAGGAGACTCAGAATGAAGTTGGAAAACATTCCGGAAGCGATCGTAGAAAAGGCTAAGAAGAGAGTAAAGAAAAACGACGTACCGAAGCGGTACCGCTCTCTACCGTTGCCTCGACGAAGCAAACGAGCGGACCAAAAGGTCCTGGAACGCCTAGTTTCGTCCGTAGGTAGCGAGTACACCGGCACTGGAGGTAAACCAGAAACTTTGATCAAACGGATCGAGCAGGCTGTCAAGGCGGCGGAACGAAAAGGAGCAACTGAAGTTGTGGTGATTCACCGCGGTGTTTACGTCATAGGATATCGTCCTGAAACCGATCAAGAGTTTGAAAAACGATACGAAGACGCTCTAACGGCTCGTGCGGCATTTCTACTGCAGAAGAAGCGAATTAAAGATAAAAAAATCAAGGAGCAGAAGACTAAATCAGCTCAAGTACGCTTAGAGGCTTCAATGCAATTACAGGAAGCGGCGGCAAAGCTAGGTTTCAAAGAAGCACAGCAAATCCTGAACGGTCTCGTCGACGGAACTACCAAATAAGACCATGTCCACCATTAAAACCCCACAGCAGCACGTAAGCTCCGCGTTGGCCCACATGACGGTGGCGGCAGAGGAACTGCGCAACGCTATCAATACCTATGGGTACGGCAAACAGGCTGACCGTTGCGAAGCTGCCTGGATGAAGATCTTGTTGGTGCGCGATGACTTGTGGGCCCAACTGGCACCGCGGTGGTCGATGGATGACCTGACACACCCAGCGCCCCGCAAACCGCGCGAACCCGAGCCCACCTGCTGGTTTGACGATCAGGTCGATTGTCCCGAAGGCGCCGTACCAGAGAGGATGTGCGGTTCTTGCTGGTACCTTAAGGAACAGCAATGAAACGATACCTCGTTGTTTTGGGTTTGATCGCAGCGGCAGCCTTTACTGCATACTGCCTGTTGAGTTTGTTGAACAGACCGATTTAGGAGAATCCGTTGAGCTACAAGACTATTCAATTGTTGCAGGTTTCGTGTCCACGTTGTCAGGCCGACGTTGCGGTAGCGGAGCACGAGACCATCGAACGGGACGGTGAGACTGAACACGAGAGTCAACTTCGCTGTGGTGATGCCGTTTGTACCTACGAAGCGTTTGGTTTCTCTGACCAAACGATGGACGCCGCCATGGTGAACGCACTCGACAGCTACAGAAGCTTGACTTGACATCGTTAAGTCAACATGATACGGTGCCGTAATGGGAAGACACAGACGCCACCTATGCTATAAGTGCCGTGAAGAAGTGCAGTGGGTTTGGGAGTACGACGAAGACGGAATTTGTAAAAACCATGGTGAGTTGTGTAGACAAAAAGATGGTCTACGGGTGTACTGCTCAAAAATCGTTAGAGACCCTCCCGGTATTGAATGGAGGTCAACAGTACTATGAAATTCAAACTGATCGTCGCGTTGGTTGCGTTGGTAGTCGTTCTGGTTATTGGTGGAGGTGGTTTGTTCTTCCGATGGCTTGACCATAATGACGTCCGCAATACAGCGACGCAACAGGCGCGTATTGAATACCGTTGCGTTGATGTACGGCTGAAGCAGCAGCACCGCCGCTACGTTGAGCTGAATGTATGCGGTATTGTTCGTTGGTATCATTGTCAACGCAAGATCTTGGATGACTATCGGTGTAGCGAGGTAAAGGCGAAACGATGAAACGTGTATTTTGGCAGATGGAAGCTGATGGAGAAATTCGCAGTGATGACGAGTAGCGTCTCAAATCAGGTCAGCGGGTTTGATTGCAAGCGCCTCTATGCGCCAACGATTTTCAATAAGCCAAAAGGCGCTACGCGGATCTACCTCAAGTACTTTCATGGAAACAAACTGGACAACCAGATGGACGAATTGATTTTTACGTTGGAGTGGTACATGATCAAAGGAGAAGGCGAATGAAGGTAAAGGACCTGATGGTCATGTTGGCCGAGCTACCACCCGATTTGACTGTTTTGGTGTCGTCGGACGCCGAGGGCAACAACTTCCATTTGCTTAGCGAGAACGTCTCGATCGGCTACGCAGAAAAAGCTGGCTATGGATATGAGTACCACCAAGAAGAGCATTATGACGATCCAAACGGCTACCATTACCCTGGCGACAACGCTGTTGTGTTGTGGTCCTGTTGAGAAAGAGAAAACACTATGAAAGACAATTACACTCACATCTGCTGTATCACAGATCGCTCTGGCAGTATGCGCAGCATCCAGGACGAGGTCATTGGCGGCTTCAACACCCTGGTGGAGCAACAACGCAAAGAACCCGGTGAGTGTACGATGACGTACGTACAGTTCGACAACGAGTACGAGATCGTTTTCGCCGATACGCCTCTGGACCGCATCCCTGAGTTGACCAAGGAAACGTTTGTGCCGCGCGGCATGACGGCTTTGTTGGATGCAGTCGGTCGGACGGTTGTACGACAAGGCGAGTGGTTGGCCGCGATGGACGAAGCTGATCGACCCAGCAAGGTTATCTGCCTCATCATCACGGATGGTCAGGAGAACGCGTCCCACGAATATAAGCTGGAGCAGATCCACGATATGATTCAGCACCAAACCAACAAATACGCATGGGAGTTCGTCTACCTGGGGGCCGATGACAAAGCGTTCGAGGAAGCACGCAACATGGGACTCAAAGCAGGTAACGTTGCTAAGTTTGCAGGCACCCACGCCGGCACCCGAGCCGCCTATGGCGTAGCGAGCCAGGCTTTGTCTTCGTACCGAAAAGGAGGCAACGTCGACAGTCTGATCCGTGATGCTACTCAACGACAGCAAGACGTTGCTGGTTCCTTGGAAATTCCGACCGACGACTCCGACGAGTCTAATTAACGTGGCCTACAAAGCACATACAGACGAGCTTCACGACATCACGCTCGAGCTGGGCGGTCAGAAGATCGGGAGCATCAAGGAGTGGCGACCAGGACCAGACGCCCCAATTAAGATTCCGGAACTAAAAGTTCCAGAGTTGACTATGGTGTCGGCCGGCAGGCGTACTTTCGATTTAACACTTCAGAGGAGTTGGTTAAGCGAACAACAGTGGACGCAACCGGCGCTGCCAACCGCAATGGAGTTTCGAGGATCGGAAGAGCAACAGCAGCATTTCTTGCTTTGTTTGCGTCGCTGGGGTGTTGAACCGGGTATGCCGGTCTCGGTTGATTTGTTGTCTCGAGTAGTACGCAAGGCGTTGGACTTGGGACTCAGCTTGGAATTTGATTCTGAGTACAGCAGCCGCACCACCATGCAGGCTTTTCCCTTAGAGTTCGATATACCGATATGACTGGTTGGATTGACCAACGTCGCCAACTAGTGGATCTTGTCGAGTTCGGAGTATCCACATGACTCGCTTAGTACGACCTGTATTTCCATGTACGTTGGACAGCAGTACAGCGGTGTGGAATCAGGTGCGTAAACAACCAAGAAAGAAAGTACGGTCGTTAGTTCAATATTGGATCGAAGGCACACTGCTTGCCAGGTACCAACTAGAAGAAGCCATAAGGAAAATCAAATGAGCATCACGTTTCAATACACCATGGATGGCCATGACAACGTCAAGACGTTTGATAAACCAGACCCCATCAAGGTAGGCAAGCTACCTTCAGTTGGTCTAAATCTACCGCACCAGTCGGTCTCACGTATGCACGCCTATGTGGATAAATACGATGATGCTTACTACGTATCGGATTTGGGTTCGCGGGGCGGTACTTACGTTGATGGTCAGCGAGTCAATCGGGCCAAGCTGACCGATGGCTGTACGGTTCGCTTTGGTCAAGTCGATGTAGAGGTGGAGATCAAACAGCAAACCAAGCGCGGTGAGTTGTGGCTCGAGTTGTGGCCAGTAGATAATCAAACCCCCGTAACCGGTGAAACCAAAACCAAGCATCTGTGCGGCGCAGCTGCCCTGACTGATAAAAGACAATTAACCCTGATTCGAAAGAAAATGAACACAGGCGAAAACGTTAGATTGGATGTAATCAACTGGCTACCTTCCGATCATCTTCCACTACATTGGATGGAGGCAGCCGATATTGTGGTTCAGCACGGTCCTGACGGTACTTTCCAGTACCTTAAGCACAAACACGAGCCTGGGGAAAAAGGCAAACTGTATCGACTGTCCGACGAGAAAGAAACCAAAACTGAAGAAAAGGAAGACGTACTTGATCGTCTGGCTGGACTGGCCAACCGAGTACTGGAATCGATACAGAGCAACAAAACCTACTACTGCGAATCTTGCTTGACTCTCATGGGTAATATCGTCGAGATGCAAAACGGCGAGTGCCCACAATGCCACAACCGTTGGAGGCTCAACCGAGGGCAAGCTCGCCATCAAGTGTCGCTGAGGTTGCAGCACTATCAACGGTTGGCGGATGAACTGGGGATCAAATGAGTATCAGCGTTAACGATATCGGAACACACCTCACATACCGACGTGGTCACTGGCAGCAAAGTAAAGATCCCTGTGAATGGTCCTGGCTGGTTTGCTTGGGTGACGACGAAGCAGCAAAGGCTGTGGCTGACCTGCTCACGCGAGCTGCCGTCCTGCCGACAAACCACTTCTGCATGGGAACTCAGCAGGCAGCTGAGGCCTTGGAACTATTGCGGTGGCTGTGGGAATTTTACGAGGACAACGCATCTCCGGTTGGAGCAACAGCGACTGAGTTCGATCAGTTTACTCGCGTACGAACTAGTCTGCTACCAAAGGAAAGCGAATGAAACGCAAATTCTACCAAAGCTACGACTCGGGCGTCATCGAATTCGATCCCCCGGTACCTGGCCATCCCATCGTAGGGGCGCCGATCAAACAAGTAGTGTTGAGTTTCGGCGAATATGAAGATGCTCGCGTAGGGTATCTGGTGCTGCAGACACCCTCGGATCAGTTTGAATCAACCGAAGCCGCGTTGACTAGCCTGGCTACCGATTTGTTTTGGTGGTGGATTCAGCAGTGCGGTTTCGATCGCGACAGTCAACCATGCCGGTGTTGCCGACAAGACGTCCCACAGACGCCTGATGTTTTCATGGACCAGTTTGAAGACGGTTTCGCTTGCTGGCTTGTTGACCTGCTCAGCAACACGGCAGATCAATTGGGGTGGATTGAAGACCTCGATCGTTACTGGGATGTATTTACCAATTGGTTGATGATCACGAAAGTTCCAGTGAGCCAAACCGCTTGGGTGACGGAAGCGGCTGAACGTGTTCTATACAGGTTTATCGACTTGGAGGCGGAAGACTATCCAGAGGTACCGGCTTGGATCAAAGAAGGCTATGCTCTCTACGCGGAACGCTGGGGTGATCTGCCAGATGAACGTCGAGAAGTTATCAAGCAGTCCGTGCGAACTACTTGACTTGGTCAATATAGTTTGGTAATATCTCATCAAAAGGAGATTGTTGATGAATATAACTTTTCTTGGAACAGGTTCTGCTTTTTGTACAAAGAACTACCAAACCAACGCGGTAGTCGAACTGGATTCTGGATACAAATTGTTGGTAGATGCAGGAGGTGACGTCAGACACGCGATGGAAGATGTTGAGATGAGTTACCTCGACATCAACGGAGTGTACATATCACATCTGCACGCAGATCACATCGGCGGGCTTGAGGGGTTGGCATTTGCTACTTATTTTGATCCTCGCTACAAAGGACGCTTAGGCCTCTTTTGTAGCGAATTCCTCGTAGATGATCTCTGGAACCACTGCCTGCGTGGAGGGCTAGCCAGCCTGCAAAACAAACTAGCAACAATCGATACGTACTTCGCTGTACGTGCAGTAGAGAAGAACGGGGCGTTTCAAGCACCCAAAGCCTATGGTGGTCCAGCGTTCAATTTGATCCAAGTCGTTCATTTTGTCGACAGTTACACATTCCAGTTCTCTTTTGGGTTGATGTTCCAAGCAGACGACCAGAAAGTCTTCATGACGACTGACACACAATTCGCTCCTGCGCAGATCCAAGACTTCTACAACGAAGCTGACGTAATCTTTCACGACTGTGAGACTGCTCCATTCCGATCTGGGGTGCATGCCCACTTTGACGACTTGACTCAGTTAGACGAGAAAACTCGCAGCAAGATTTGGTTGACTCACTTCCAAGACAACGTTATGACCGACTGGGATGAGTGGCAAACAAAAGCCCAGCAAGCAGGTTTTCACGGCTTCGTTCGTCCGCAACAGCAGTTTGAGTTTTAACGATGAAGCTGCCAAGACTAGATTATGCTCACTTTGCGGGTTGCGCTGGTGGTTGTGGTCGTCAGATCGACTTGAATAAACTTATGACTGGCGCTTCTGTTGGCCGCTGGGGTGCCTTGTATTGTCTCGAATGCACAGCGGATGGAAAGAACCACCACCCACAACCAGGTTGTATTTTCTGCGCACACGAAAGGAACAAACGATGAAGTTTCGACAAAACGACGGTGGGCGAGCCGCCGCGGGTTTCATGGTACCGGCCGGCGACTGTGCTTGTCGCGCTACCGCGATCGCGATGCAGCGGGACTACCGTGAAGTCTACGACGAGCTAGACGCGTTCGCTAAACAATTTGAGACTCAATACGAAGGTGTAGGAGAGTTCTACCCCTCGGGCGTAGAATCTGGTTACTGGCACGAAGCTTTGACGGCTTACTTGAAGCCACTCGGTTGGCGCTACGTCGACGGTCCCCTGGAACTATCGGAACGGCTACACTTGAACGAACGAGAGTTGCCTTCGGGGCGCATCATCTGCCGTCTGAGCAAACAGTATGCCGCGGTCATCGATGGGGTGCTCGAGACCACCTACGATTGTAGTCGGGATGAGTATTTCGTGTACGGCTACTGGCAGAAGGAAACGGCAGATGAGTAGCCGGTATTGGATTGATGGTCAGCCGGCAACCCAAGAAGAAGTATGCCGATTGATCGCAAGCGCAAACGAGCGCATAACGAACGTGTACGTTGGTTGACCGGCAAATCCAGCTGCCTTATCATTTGCTAGGAAGACACGTAACCAGATGAAACAACGGCAAATCAAAGAGAACCGATACTACCGAGGCCGGTCAGGCAAGATTCGGTTGACCGTCAAGGTAGATCACGCCGACAAGAAAGTATACTACCGTTGCTCCGATCTACACGACCTAACCAACGTTGTGCTGAGAGAACAACCGCTGAAGTCATTTGCCCAGTGGACACAACAAGAAGTAGTGCCGAGCTTCAGCGTGGTCCGAAGATGCAGCTGGTGCGATAGCATCCTACAGTGGGATCCAGATAGTTTCCTGGCTTGCTGTGATGTTTGCAGCCATATATCGACGGTACCGTGATGACGCGGTCCCTAACAGAAATTCTGGTCGAGCGCTCCTTGACTCTTGCCGAAGAATGCGATCTCATTACACCAATCATCGGGAGTTCGTTTGACCGCCAAATCCACCACGCACGCGTACTTCGTTACCAGTGCTTTATGCTGGCCGACGGTGTGGTGTGGGGTCCGCTGACCAGAATCATACGAACGTGGCAACAGGTACGCACATGACGAAAGTCATTAACGTTAAGTACACCGGCTGGGCCCTCGCGCTAAACGGGTTGCCTTTGACGCATTTAGACACGAATTTGTTGGTCCTGCCTGATCGTACTGTAGTGGTCAACTGTTGGCCTGAAGTCAGAATAACTATAGATCGCGTTGCCTTTCCCATCTGGCAAAGGAGTTTTTGATGACGAGCCCGCAAACTAAACTGACGTACCGTGCACCTGACCGGCTGGGCGTTCGCGTTGTGTGGCCTCAAGTAGACAGATATGTCGTCACTCGAGTCGACCTTAGAATGGTTAGCCCGTTGGAAGACACTGTAGAAGAAATTGAGAGCTGTTTGTTGGTGTACGCAGACGGGCTACGTGTGTTGCCTGTGCTGGAAAGATTTCTTGGGTGGGCTAGTGATCTCCGGGACGCCTACGACCAACACACGACCAAGGGATGTCCATTGCCTGGACGACGTCAATACGTAATCAAATGACTCGAACAGTAAAACTTCCAGACCGAGTGTCGGCGCTATTTAGTCCTTTCTGGATTCCGATCTGGAGTACGGTGCAGGATCCGGTAAGCAAGCTTGTCGTGACACACATGTCTAATCATGTACGCACAGAGCTGGTTCCCGTACTGGAACCTATCAGAAGACTAGCCGAAGACTGGTACCACAAAGGAGAAAGCCATCGGGACTGGCGTCTGCAGCTACCCGTACGTGGAAGTGCCGGCGGACGCCAAAAAGTATCTGTTTGGCTTTACGGATAAACAATTGAGCGAAGAAGTATTTGTGAGATGGCTCGCCGTCATGACGTGGCTTAGCTCCTTGGGTGGTGCGGTGTTGACGGTCGCGGGCATTATCTGCGTTCTTCCCGACGGAAGCCACAACGACGCTCCGCGTAGAATCGGCGGGGCCGCTATGCTGTTCGGTGTGGTGGCGTTGGTTTCGTACCGAGTCGGTTGTTACGTTTTGTATGGACAATAGCATGACCAACTACCAGACCAGCAAAATAGTTTCCTCCAAAATCAGTGACTTGAATGCGCCCGGAATCGGAACCTCTGGCTTGTTGTGTTGTTCGTACGTAACCCGATTTCCGCGCTATCAAAGCTGGTTGGGTGTCGATCCCGCGGTGGATCAGCTGCTGTGGTTGATCTACCACACCTTATACATTTCGGCATGACCGGTTGGATCCATATCTCCAGCCACGCTTCCGATAGAGCCGTCACCCTTACGCGGGCGGTTTCGGCTAGATGTCGGTATCGTTGCTGGAGCGGTACATCACCACAGATATATCGTGCCACTGATGCTGTTTGGCAGCGGGTTAAGATTAGACTGAAGGAAGAACTTCGATGAAATGAAAAAGCCTGCACGTATTCCGTACGAGTGGACTGAAGTTGACGGCCAGTTCAGATGGGTTAAAGCTAATGATTGGGGGCAGGAGCGTCTCCCCAAACATCCGCTTGACAACTGCAGTACATCCGCTATAATGGCTCTTGAAGGTTTAACAAACCGGTTTCATCGAAACCAAAGGAGCGATCAATGTTGGAACTGCACGACCCCCTCGAGCTGAATTTTCACATCCGCCACCAACACGGAGTCGTGACGGAAATCCGCCGCGACCGAGACCGTCAGTACCTGCAGTTGGACTTTGAAGACTACCTGTGGTTCCGAGCTGACTATGTTGCCTGTCAGGTTGGCGCTTTTGTGCGTATCGACTGGACGCGTCGAGTCGGGCAGCGCGAAACCGTAGACGTACGGGTTTTGATTCCCTAGGCAGTATGACGAAAGGAGATCCCAATGACCAACTGGGTAAAGAAGCAAGTCCTGGAGCAAGTCCTGGAGCAGGTCCGGGGGCAAGTCCGGGAGCAAGTCAGGGGGCAAGTCCGGGGGCAAGTCTGGTGGCAAGTCTCGGATCAAGTCACTGGGCAAGTCTCAAGGCAAGTTCGGGGGCAGCTCAGGAGAAACCGATGACCAATTGGGTAAAGAAGCAAGTCTACAGGCAAGTCGGTAGGCAAGTCGGTAGGCAAGTCGGGGATCAAGTCCGGTGGCAAGTCGAAGGGCAAGTCCGTGGGCAAGTCGATGGGCAAGTCGATGGGCAAGTTTGGGAGCAGGTCGATGAGCAAGTCCAGTGGCAAGTCCGTGAGCATCTCAGGAGAAGCCGGTGACCAATTGGGTAACGAAGCAAGTCAGGAAGCAAGTCCGGGGCAAGTCGAGAGGCAAGTCCGTGAGCATCTCAGGAGAAGCCGATGACCAGCTGGGTAAAGAAGCAAGTCTACTGCCATAGGCAAGTCAACGGGCAAATCGAGGGGCAAGTCTGGAGGCAAGTCTACGGGCAAGTCTACGGGCAAGTTTGGGAGCAAGTCGAAGGGCAAGTCAGGGGGCAAGTCCGTGAGCATCTCAGGAGAAGCCGATGACCAGAGTCGAGGAACCGACCGTGTTTTCACGAACAACACTACAGCGTTACGTAGCCGATGGGTTAGTGACGGAGCGGCATCATCCTGAGCTGGACCTGTTGATCTACAACTACTCACCCCAGGTGCAGTTTGGCCGACTATGGGACGACGTCACGCTGCAGTGCCGCGGACTGGTAATGAACCAGCAAGGCAACGTCGTCGCGAGATCCTTTGGTAAGTTCTTCAATCTAGAGGAACACGCACAAGAGGGTATGCCGCCAATTCCCAACGAGCCGTTCGAGGTCTATGAAAAGATGGACGGATCGCTCGGTATCGTGTTCCACTACGCTGATGCGTGGCACGTCTGCACCAGAGGCTCTTTTGAGTCAGAACAAGCCGTCAAAGCAGCTGAACTACTACGACAGCACGACCTCGATCGATTAGACCCTGACCGCACCTACCTGGTCGAAATCATCTATCCGGAAAACCGTATCGTGGTCAATTACGGAGATGAGGAACGCCTGGTTCTGTTGGCCATCATCGAAACCCAAACCGGCGTAGAACATCCACTAGACCCGCACCTGAGCTTTGAGCTGGTTCGCCGTTATGATGGCGTACAAGACTTCAGGCAGATTCGAGACCAGCACGACCAAAACAACCGTGAAGGTTTCGTGGTTCGCTTTCAGTCCGGTATGCGAGTCAAACTAAAGTTCGAGGAATACGTTCGTATTCACCGCGTTCGCTCGATGCTGAGCGAGTTGTCAGTTTGGCGTTGGATGTCAGGACAGGAAGAACCAGCCGACCTGACCAAGCTGCCTGACGAGCTGCATGACGAGGTCAAGCAACTCCAACGGCTGGTGCAACAACAGTACGATCAAATCGAGCAGCAAGCCCAACAAGACTTTGCTCGATGGCGAACTGAACTACGCCCACAAGACGACTCCCGCAAAGCAGCTGCGGCCTTCTTCCTCAGCTGCCCATACCCGGCGGTGCTGTTTCGGCTGTTGGATGGTCGTGACTACGCGGACGTCATCTGGAAGCTAACGAGACCCAAAGGAGAAGAAGCATGAGACTATGTAGATATTGTGGAAAGCAAATGCGTTTTGATCGTTTCGTAAAGGAAATAAGTATGAGCGTTTACAAATCGTTCGGATTGACCGCGACCGGTGCTGTACTTTTGGCGACGAAGCAAAAAGGCTGCTGACAAAACTCTTATTGATTTTGTATTGACACCGTCAAGTCCATCGGTCACAAAATTATAATGTGAGCGAAAACCGATCGACGGAGGCCGCGATGAATCAGTACACCTACGGTTACACTCTTGCCTATGAGGCTGCTTCTAACCAGCGCGGATGGAAGCCCTACAGCACCAACTCTCTTTTTGACGAGATTGCGGACCTGGGCGGTATTGATGGCGTGGCCAAAGAGTATACAGCCGAATTCGCCCGAGGTCTGATGGACGGCTTGATGATGGGCACTGCGGCCCGCAAGCTCCCGCGGCGGAGCTGGGTGCCTAACAGGCTCAAACTCGACGCTCAGAGCTACCGACGACGTCAGGGCATGCGGGCTCGCCGGAATCGTCTCGGCTGGCGTTGGTAACAATACAGCACAGAGGTGACGTCATGACGAGAACTGAGATCAAGAAAGCACGGGCAGAGTGGCGGCGTTGGGCGGAAATCGCCCGTACTCGGTTTGGTTTCTCGGGCGCAGCTTTTTGCGCCGTGTGTTGTGAGTTGGCGGAATATTTCATCGTGTCTGGGATCCCCGTTCCCATGTCGTGGCGTGACGCCGCTGCGTCTGTGGTGGGTGAGTGGGTGCGTGTGGCGAACGAAGGAACGGATGCTGATCTGGCACGGCTGGTGGCACGCGACCGCGCACGTGCAGGGGTGGCCCAAACCGAAATCTAGAGGAGCACGATGATCGATAAATCAAAGTACAAAAGGCTCAGAAAACGCGTCAAGGCTGCTCTCGAGGAGCAAAACGACAGCAGCTTCGATAGTGTTCAGGTGTGGCACTTCTACGGCCTGATGAGAGACATCTCTGATCGTGAGATTGACGTGGCTTGGCCTCATTTGATGCGGGATCTTTCTATGGTCGATGACGGCACAGGCACCGGAACGTTTGCTCGGCGTGGGCGTGAGTTCAGTGTGGCCAAGTACGTCGCTGATGCTGAGGCCCGTCGAGCAAGAGGAACCAAATGAAAAGAGAACGATTCTCAAAGCGTGTGTTGGCAAATCGACTGAGTGAGCGCATTCAGCACATCCAAAACAAACGCAAGTTCGACGAGAACAACGGAACGGCACAGCTGACCGAAATCGATGAAGCTGTAGACTACGGAGAGAAGCGGGCCATGATGTGGCTCTTTGAGGAGTTTGAACTCTGGGAGCATGTGGAGTAAGACTAGCCAAATGAAAATCAAACTCGAAAAACAACCTGACGATACCTACACCTGGAACGATTGGTCCATTACCAAAACTGGTGGGTGGTATAGCTGCAAGTCAACCGCTGGGTTTGTGGGTTCAGCCAAGACCCTCAAAGAGGTGCGAGAGCTGCTCTCTGCCACCGCGGAGGCAATCAGGGTAGATGGAGACATGCCGGCGGGCGTGCACAAAACTGCCACACTGATCCGTAAAGAAAAAGCTACGAGACCAGAGGCGGAGCGACTGCAGGCAGCCGACGAGGCGATCTGTTCCCTGTTGCGCAAAACGGCGGATAAAGCCGAAGCGGTATTGACCGACTTTGTAGACCAGGTGAACGTAGACAACGGTCGTAGCGTGGCCCACTTCTTCGGCCGTATGGGTGGACCTGCGGTGCGTGCTGCTCGCGTGTTGAGCTGCTGTGAGGCGCTGTTGAATGCAGAAGATGCAGAGCAGCGGAAAGAGTATATTGAGCACCACCACCAAGAGTGTATTCGCCGTGCGCTCGATACCCATGACGGTGCGGACGTTGGCGGAAACTTTCGGCGGGCAACACAACGCGAGTTGGCGGTGGCGGAAGCCGAGACGTTTAAACTGGTAGATGAATGTCTGCGCATCTATCACGAAGAAGTTGTCGAGGCGCCTGAACCGATCAGCTGGCTTTGAGGAGAATCAAATGAACGAACGGATAACCGAGCTGAAGCTAGGTCAGGTCTGGGACAAGTTCCTGGCCCGGCAGAACCACTCCAACGGCTACCGTCCGGTAAAATAAAAATTGAGCTTGACAACGTCAATCTGGTCAGCTACAGAATAAACGTGACCGACATCCAAACCAAGGAGCAGCGCATGAAATCCACCGCCGACCAACTCAACCGGATGAACGTTTTTGAGAAACTGGCCGAAGTCAACCAGGAAGCAACGATGACAAAGAAAACGGTTACTTTCAAGCGCACCCCCGAAGGTTACTATGATGTTCTGGTCAATGGAGCACCGGCCGGTTATCTTTATCGTGAGTATCACAAGGCATCGGGTAACCCCAGGTACGTTGGTCATATCCCCGGATATTACACTTGGGATTTTGATGCTGACGACGATTCATTTCGCAGTTTTGATAGTTTCAAGGAAGCGAAAGCGATCCTTTCGAGGGACCTTGCCGAGTAACTTCGATACAACAACCAAGGAGTCACCATGACGTACCCTCGCCACATGCCGTTCATGTACAACGTTTACAGCAACACCAGCGACATGGAGTACCTGTACACCTTGGTCCTGATCGGGATCTGGGATATGGCTCCTTACCGGCATGAGTGGTGGGGCCGCGATGACCTCAAAGACAAGTGGGTTTTCCAGCCTGACATCGATCTGACGGAAGAGCAGCATCGCTTCGACAGCGAAGCGGAAGCGCTGGAGTTCATCCGAGAGTGGTATCGGGCGCTGAAGTAAACCAAATTACTTTCAAAGGAGTATCATGTGTACTTTTCTATCAGCGATCGTTATGAAAAATGGGGATGTCCTGTGTGACCCGGAGCACACAGATTCTCATGAGGATCTTCTAGCTAAACACAATATACGAGACGGCCTTGCCCAGCAGGGCAAGTTCGCTCGTGTAGAATTTATACCTCCTAAAGACCATGCTAACATCGAAGATACTAGCAAATGGACCTTCAAGGTAGATGAACAGGTCAAACCCGATTGGCTAGACGAAGAGCGTGCCCGCTCTTCGTTAGCAGCTCGGGTTAAACGAATGTTCGTTCAGGATAAGCGAAGTATCCTATTAGGAGGTTGTTGGATTTTAGGAGATGGGGCTGATGTAGCTAAAGTGAGGAATGCTCGTATTTATGGGATGTACGGTTCATCTAAAGTAGGGAATATGCAGGATTCATCTAAAGTAGGGTGGATGTACGGTTCATCTAAAGTAGGGAATATGCGGGATTCATCCAAAGTAGGGGAGATGTATGGTTCATCTGAAGTAGGGGAGATGTGTGATTCATCTAAAATAGAGGTGATGTGTGATTCGTCTAAAGTAGGGAATATGCGGGATTCATCCAAAGTAGGGGAGATGTATGATTCATCTAAAGTAGAGTGGATGTGTGGTTCATCTGAAGTAGGGGAGATGTGTGATTCATCTAAAGTAGAGTGGATGTACGGTTCATCTAAAGTAGGGAATATGCAGGATTCATCTAAAGTAGGGGTGATGTGTGATTCATCTAAAGTAGGGGAGATGTATGGTTCATCTAAAGTAGGGGAGATGTGTGATTCATCTAAAGTAGAGTGGATGTACGGTTCATCTAAAGTCTCGACCTGGTTGTTGTGGTCGGCTTGACAAAGTAATTACACCTGATAAACTGGGCCGCATGAGCAACTTCATTGATCGCGTAGGTGGTAGATCAGTGTCGTCACAACGGCCAGCAGTACCAACGTGCCGACACCGTCTGGTACCGCGGCGCCCAGCAGACACGTCGAGGCACCAAAGTAGAGGTGGGTTGGGTTTCTAACAACAACGTACGTGTAGCGCTGTATGTCGAAAAGTTACCTTGACAAAGTAATTACACCTGATAAACTGGGCCGCAGGAGAACCAAATGACCAGACCAAGCAACCACGATGACGTGATGGGCGTCATCATGACCGCGTTCGGCATATTGATCTTAGGGCTCCTGCTGGGGCTGTGTGCTTACAACGACTCAGCATAGAAAAGCAGACCACGCCACACGCGATTTGGGAATCAATGTCACTAAAAGGAGCACACCATGCCTCACATCGACGCCGCGACCGTAATCACCGATCTGTACGAGAACTTCTTTCGTCACAATAAAGCGAACAAGAGCACAACCTCAACAACCTGCTCAGAGACGCTTCGTTTTCTTTATGAAGGCGAAGCTATGCTGTTCTCGGTCGCGTTGGGTGCAACGTATTTGCCCACCAAGTTAGACCAGGAAGGTTTGTCCACAGTGGAGCTGTACCGGCTTTGGGATTTGGAGCGTCACGAGTACGGAACTATCCACTTTGCACTAACCTCTTCCGGTTACGTGTCGGTGTGGACTACAGGTTTAGTTGACGAGCCTAACCCTATGTTGGTGCCAAGCGACCAGTGGAAGAACGTAAGCAACCACGACAGCTGTTGGCGCACCGATGGAGTCGACACACCACTAAATCAAGCGTTCTGGGCCGTAGCGAACAAGTGTCAAGATCACGTTCCTGAGGACATGCAGCTCCCCTTCAACGACTTGATCACTCACGTGTCTATGAACCGCGGCCCCGCAATTGTCCACGTCTGGTACGCCAGGACCGACAACACCTTTGGTGAACGCTACAAACTCACACGCTTCGAGCCCAGTCTGTACCGCTTCGGTGTGGTGGCGGACTAAAGCCTGCTTGACAACCGCAACCATCCGTGATACGGTGCAGCATTAGAGGGAACCATCGAATCTTAGGAGATCAAAATGCGAGGACGTAAGCGTTTACGAAAAAAGAAAGCCATCGGTACCCACCGAAACAGGATCGATCCGCGCATGCAGATCTGTCCCGGTTGTCTCGGTGGTGTTGGCGGTTATGGTGTGCTTTACCGGCACGGAAACAACTACTACGAGTGCCCCCAGCTTACTCTCTGTATCGACTGCGATGTGCAGGAACTAAGTATCCATGCCTGGTTGCGGCGTTGGCGCGGTGTCGGTAAAGGACGTTCTGTTGCACGCAAGATCCTCATCCATCGTTTCGGGTGGCTGCCGTGACCAGACTAGGTTTGTAGCAACTGTACATGTGGCGACGACCAAAACAACATTTGCTCTGTGCACGCGGTAGAGCTTGCAGAGCGGTACAAAGCAGCAGCTGAAAGAAAACACAAACTCTGGCAAGAAGCGGAAGCTGCGGTGATGAACCTCTCCCGGCGACTAGAGAAAGCACAGGAGTAATGACTAAACCAAAAGCGAAACAGTGTGGGTTCTGCGGAAAAGAGACAGAAGGCGACGAGTTCACCGTGGCTGGTATCGTTAGCTGTTACGATTGTTTCGACATGTACAGAACAGCGCAAGACATCCCACACTACCCCCGAGAAACGACAGAAGAGGAACAGCGTTATCACGAACAAGTCAAGCAACTGTTTGCTTCTTTGCGAAAACTAAACAAGGCGGGACCGGCTCGAACACGGGTAGAACGAATCAAAAGAAAGCTACAGCAGGCAGAAGAAGCAAGGCAGCGAGAAGAAGAGGCGCGCTTGCTGCACGAAGAAGCAGAGCAGCGGCTACGGAGTTGGCAAACCCACCTGCAAGAAAAACGCACAGCTGATGAGGCAGCGGCAGAGCAGGAGCTTGAACGGCTGCTGCTGAAGCACCCAGAGTACATCGACAAATGACCAGCAATTCAATATAAGGCGGAGCCCATTAAGGCGGAGCCCATTAAGGCGGAGCCCATTAAGGCGGAGCCCATTAAGGCGGAGCCCAT
>Ga0180437_10002181_pt1 | contig 31862 bp, 24 predicted proteins | sample SS_ome_4_FD_132410 | JGI IMG/M metagenome (GOLD analysis project Ga0180437, IMG submission 132410) | Hypersaline lake sediment archaeal communities from the Salton Sea, California, USA - SS_3_D_1 metaG | ecosystem: Environmental > Aquatic > Non-marine Saline and Alkaline > Hypersaline >... | reverse complement strand
TTGGGCCGTGTTGGTGCCACTTAAACCATATGGAGTGAGAGACGACTTGATAAGCGTAGAAGAAGCTCTGGCAGAGATCTTGTGCCACGTCCGGCCCTTGGAGCCGGAGCGGGTTCCGGTGCTGGAGGCTCAGGGCCGGGTCTTGGCCGAGGAGATCCTATCAGACATCAACATTCCGCCGTTTGACAACTCGGCCATGGATGGATATGCGGTGCGTTCCGCCGACGTTGGGAGCGCTACGCTCGCGTCTCCCGTAGACCTGGCTGTGATCGGCAGCGTGGCAGCCGGCTATGTGGTAGGGATGCAGGTCGAGCCCGGCACTGCCATCCGCATCATGACCGGAGCACCCATGCCTGACGGCGCAGATGCGGTGGTCCCCTACGAGGATACGAGTGATTTTGACCGGTCCAAGGAGGAACGGCTGGATGCCCCCGCGACCCAGATTTGGGTTCGCAGCGCGGTCCAGGCGCAAGACCACGTGCGCCCCGCAGGCGAGGATGTGCGCCTGGGGGAGCTGGTCATGGCTCCTGGGCGAGTGATCCGTCCCCAGGAGATCGGTGTGCTGGCATCGCTCGGATGTGAATCGATTCTTGTGCACCGGCGGCCGCGCGTAGCCATTCTCGCTACCGGTGACGAGCTGCTGGAGATTCACGAGCCGCTGGCGCCAGGCAAAATCCGCAATTCCAACGAGTATACCAACGCGGCGCTGGTGACGCGGACTGGCGGTGTTCCTATCCGGCTGGGCATTGCCCGCGACACCAAGGACGACCTTACGGCCAAGATCCGCCTGGGATTGGAGCGTGGTGCGGACCTGTTCCTCACCTCCGGGGGCGTGTCGGTAGGCGATTACGATGTCGTGAAGGACGTTCTGGGGACCGAGGGGGAGATCCAGTTCTGGCAGGTGCGCATGAAGCCGGGCAAGCCCCTGGCCTTTGGCCTATTGCCGGGCGACGTGCCCCTCATTGGTCTGCCGGGGAACCCCGTGTCGGCGATGGTGTCTTTTGAGCAGTTTGCGCGGCCAGCCATCCTCAAGATGTTGGGGCACATTGCTCTCGACAAGCCGACGGTACAGGCGGTCATCGACGAGCCGTTGACCAACAGCGGGAGGCGCGGCTACGTGCGTGTGGTGGTTACCCGCCAGAAAGATGGGTTTCACGCCCGCAGGACCGGTGAGCAGGGCTCGGGGGTATTGACCTCTATGACCAAGGCCAACGGGTTGGCAATCGTACCGGAGGGGGAACACTATATCAAAGCTGGCACCGAGCTCGCGGTGCAGATGCTGGATTGGCCAGAGGGTATTGGCGCATGAGCGCGATCCGGGCGGTACCGGTCATCTCGGTGGTGGGCAAATCGGGCGTAGGCAAGACCACTGCCCTGGAAAAGATCATCCATGAGCTGAAGCAGCGGGGTTACAGGGTGGGCACCGTCAAGCACGATAGCCACGGCTTTGACGTAGATACGCCTGGCAAGGACTCGTGGCGCCATGCGCGCGCTGGCAGCGATGCGGTGGTGATATCGGGCCCAAGCAGAATGGCTCTTTTTCGCCGTTTGGAGGGGGAGATGCCCCTGGATGCACTTGTGCCCTTGATGGGCGATGTGGATCTGGTGATAACTGAAGGCTACAAGAGGGGGGACAAGCCCAAGATTGAAGTGACCCGTCTGGAGCGGGGGACCGAATTGTTGTGCCAGCCTGAGGAGTTGATCGGCATCATGGCTGACTATCCGGTGGACATGCCGGTGCCTCAATTTGCCTTGAATGACGCGGCAGGAGTGGTCGACTTGCTGAAGGAACTCTACCTGGGAGATAGGAAGGAGGCAGCGCAATGACACAGATTATCTGCAGGGCGATGAACTGCGTTTTTTGGGAGAACGGAATCTGTGGCTCCGAGGAGATCGAGTACGAGCCTGAAACCGGTTGCCTGACGTTCCAGGACATGGGGGACCTCGAGTTGGAAGACGAGGACGATGAGGACTATGACTGGGATGATGAAGACCTGCTTGAAGAGGAAGAGGAAGAGGACGATTGGGAGGAGGATGAAGACGATTGGGTAGACGATGACTTTTAGGCCAGTGTCTGCTTTTCGGAGGCTCGAGGCGAATCACCGATTCTGTCCCGGGCCCGAAACGAGCACTCGGCCGGGTGCTCGCGTGGAAAGCTTGCCCGGTTGGCCATGCCGAGGGAGTTTGACCATCCGCGGGTGAGCAGGATCTGTGAAAAGGAGCGAGGGGATTGGCAAAGAAGACTGCCGAGGTACTGTTGGCTAATGGTCTCGTAGTGACCATGAACGCCCTGGGAGAGCTTATTCCCCAGGGCGCTGTTGCAATTCAGGGCCGAGACGTTGTCGACGTAGGTTCAACGGAGGCCATTCTGGACGTGTGGGAGGCTCCTGAGGTCTTGGACTGTAAGGGAGCGGCTATTCTGCCGGGGCTGATCAACACCCATACTCACGTACCCATGAGCCTACTGCGGGGTCTGGCCGACGACCTTCGGCTCGACGTGTGGCTGTTCGGCTACATGCTGCCTGTGGAGCGCGAGTTCGTCGGTCCCGAGTTCTGCCGCTGGGGCACTCTGCTCTCCTGCGCCGAGATGATCCGCTCAGGCGTGACCTGCTTTGCCGACATGTACTACTATGAGCACGAGGTGGCGCAGGCAGCGGCGGAGGCAGGGATGCGCGCGGTGTGTGCCGAGACGGTGATGAAATGGCCTACCCCTGACGCTGAGAGCTATGACGAGAGCTTGGCCCTCTGCCGAAACTTTGTTGAGGCTTGGAAGGGTCACCCCTTGGTGACTCCGGCGGTTGGTCCCCACGCCCCCGAGACGAGCACGCCGGAGATGCTGCGTGAGTCGGCGCAGTTGGCAGTTGAGCACGGCGTGCCCTTGCTCATCCACATCGCCGAGACGACCGGTGGCGTAGAGGAGACGCACAACCTGTTTTCCATGTCGCCAGTGGAGGTGCTGGAGCAGCACGGGGTTCTTGAGCCTCACGTGTTGGCTGCCCATTGTGTCCATGTCACCGAGGAGGAATGGGCGATCATGGCTGAGCGGGGCGTGGGAGTTGCCCACAACCCTACCAGTAATCTGAAATTGGCCAGCGGCCTGGCTGACGTGGTGGGCATGCTGGGTGCCGGACTTGCCGTGGGCGTGGGCACTGATGGCCAGGCCAGCAACAATGATCAGGACATGTTCGAAGAGATGCGCCTGGCAGCTTTGCTGCCCAAGGGGATCACACAGGATCCAACGGTTGTTCCTGCCCGCCAGGCCTTTGCCATGGCCACTATCGGTGGAGCACGGGCACTGGGCATGGACCACCTGATTGGCTCAGTGGAAGTTGGCAAGCGGGCTGACCTCACCATCCTCGAACTGGACGGTGTCCACAACGTCCCCCGATTTGATCTCACGCCCGATAACATTTACTCGCAACTGGTCTACACAGCCAAGGCACATGACGTGCGCCACGTGATGATAGATGGAAGCTGGGTAATGCGCGATCGAGAGCTGCTTACCGTGGACGAGGAGAAGGTGCGATCTGAGGCGCAGCGCATCGCCGTCCAGGTAGAGGCCTTTCTAGCCCGTCGCGAGCAGAGTTTGCTCGACAAACTGGTAGCCCTGGGTACGCCCCAGTGGACAGAGACCTATGAGGTACAGGTGAAGGTCTGGGTGCCCGACGAGGAAGCGCTGGCAGGGAATCTACTGGCCTGCCCAGAGGTGATGGTCATCAAGCCCAGTGAACGCAAGCAGTACGACACCTACTTCCTCTTCGATGATCCGGAAGCAGGCATCATCCGCTACAGGGAGGATTATCTGCTGGACCGGGGAGTGGAGGTCAAGCCGATCTACAATCTGACATTGCGGGGTCCAACGATGGAGCGTGAATATGCCGACTCGGTGTTGCTCTCCCGTGCCCGATTCACCGCCCCCGCGGATCGCAGCCTGCGGTTCTATCGCGAGTACTTTCAGCCCCAGGAGGAGCGAAAGGTAGACAAGATCCGGCACCGCTGGCGGATCAAGTATAGAGGCGTGGATTTCGCTGCCAACCTGGATCGCTTGATCCAACCCCCCTCAGACGGGGTCTATCTCGAGCTCAAGGCTCGCACCTGGAGCAAGCACGATGCCCTGCAAAAAGCCGAGATGATCTCGGAACTCCTCGATGTATTGGCGGTGGACAAGGCGGGCTTGGTGCAGGACGAGTATGTATCCTTCTAGCCCCGAGCAGTTGGTGTTCGTATCGCAGTGCCGCCAGTCGGTGTGTAAATGGCTGATGACCCTTTGATTGGGGAAGACATGCGTATTGAGCGAATTGAGATCCGCCATGTAGAACTGCCTCTGGTCCATCCCTTTGAGACCAGCTTTGGCCGCGAGGAGGTGCGGCAGACGATCGTGGTCGCCGTGCGCAGTGAAGGAATGACCGGCTGGGGCGAGTCAGCAACCTCAGCGGGGCCGTGGTATGGGTACGAGACGGTGGAGACCTGTTGGCACGTACTCTACGATTTCCTGGGGCCGCTCGTCGTGGGCCAAGGGATCGCCGGCCCAGAGGAGACTGCACGCCTGATGGCGCGCGTCCGCGGCCATAATATCGCCAAGATGGGCCTGGAGGCCGCGGTGTGGGATCTGCTCGGGCAGGCTCAGGGGAAGTCAGTCTCACGGCTTCTGGATGGATCACGGGAGCGCGTGGCGGTGGGTGTGAGCATCGGTGTGCAGGGCTCGGTCCCGCAGCTTCTGGAGCGCATCAGCGAATTCTGGACCCAGGGCTATAGTCGCATCAAGATCAAGATCCGTCCTGGATGGGACGTGGATGTGGTGCGGCAGGTGCGTGAGCGTTTCCCCGACGTACCGCTCATGGCTGACGCCAATTCGGCCTACACCTTGGCTGACACCGCACTCCTGTCTGCGCTCGATGAGTTTAACCTGATGATGCTCGAACAACCGCTGGCCTACGACGACCTGGTGGAGCACGCCGATCTCCAGCGACGGTTGCGAACGCCGATCTGCTTGGACGAGAGTGTACCCTCGTTGGCAGCAGCGCGGGCGGCGCTGGTCCTGGGCAGCGGGCAGATCGTGAACATCAAGCCGGGACGCGTTGGTGGGCTGACCGTGGCTCGGGCCATCCACGATCTGTGCCGTGAGCAAGGGGTGCCGGTGTGGTGTGGCGGGCGGCTAGAGACCGGCATTGGCCGGGCCCACAACGTGGCCCTAGCCAGCCTGCCCGGCTTTACCCTTCCTGGTGACATTTCGGGCAGTGCCCGCTACTTCCACCGGGATATCGTGGAGCCTGCCTTCGAGGTGAATACCGATGGGACCATGACCGTGCCTGCCGGGCCGGGCATTGGCGTCCAAGTAGTCATGGACCGGCTGGATGCCGCGACCTTGCGAAGGGCAGTCGTTGAGTAGTGGCCGGTCACCGGCTCAAAAATACTTGGCGACCATGGGACCCATTTGCTCGATCTTTTCCTGGGGGATCAGGTCTCGCTGAGTGATAAATGCTGCTGACAGGGTCTGTCCGCAGTCGCACGGGCGTTCGTCGCCCAGCATCGGCACAAGCTCGGCGATGGTTTTCTTGGAGAGGGCGGCATTGGCCATCAGGTTGGCGATGAGCATTTCCACGTTGACCGCTTCCTCCTCGTCGTGCCACACATCATAATCGGTCACGTGGGCCATAGTGGCATAGCAAATCTCGGCTTCGCGTGCAAGTTGTGCCTCTGGCACAGCGGTCATGCCGATAATGTCAACCCCCCACGAGCGGTAGATCTTGCTCTCGCCCCGCGTGCTGAAGCGCGGGCCCTCGATCACGATGAACGTGCCACCCATGTGGACTGTCCCTCCGGCCTGTTTGAGGGCTTTGTGCAGAACCTGGCGCAAGTGGGGGCAGAAGGGCTCAGCGATGCCAATGTGGGCCACCATGCCCTCGCCAAAGAAGGAGTAGTCGCGCCGCTTGGTGTTGTCATAGATCTGGTCAGGAACGACGATGTGGCGTGGTGCGTACTTTTCTCTCATACTCCCACAGGCGCTGATCGAGATGATGCGTTCCACGCCCAAGCTCTTGAGGGCCCAGATGTTTGCCCGATAAGGAACTTCACTGGGGGTCAGCCGGTGGCCGCGCCCGTGACGAGGCAGGAAGGCGATGCGCCTGCCCGACAACGTACCGATGATGATCGCATCGGATGGGTCGCCAAAAGGAGTAGGAATGTGACGCTCCTCGATTTTGGTCAGCGCTTCCATATCGTATACGCCGGATCCTCCGATGACGGCCAGTTTGACCTCGCTCATGATGTATGCCTCCTCACGGATGGATGATGATTCAACATAGGGGCGATTATAGCAAAAAGAAGCGCCTGTGACAAATCGGATGGCAATATGGTATAATGGGTCATCCTGGCCTATCGAGGAATGCGCAGCGGAGATCACGGACTTGCAGCGCCGGAGGCTGAAACAAAAGGCGTGACCGGGGCCAGTCCATAGGCGTTACAGGTCGACTTCCAGACCAATGGGGCAATGGTCGGAGCCCATCACATCTCCCAGGATGCGGGCCTCCTGGACGTGCGGCACAAGTTCTTTGGCCACAAGAAAGTAGTCAATCCGCCATCCCACGTTGCGCGCCCGAGCGTCAAAGCGATAGGTCCACCAGGTGTATTCCCTGCTGCCAGGGTGGAGGTAGCGAAAAATATCCACAAAGCCCGAATCCAGCCAGTGGCTTAAGGCCTCGCGTTCCTCTGGCAAGAAGCCGGAGGTCCGTTTGTTCTGGCTGGGCCTTGCCAGATCGAGAGCCTGGTGAGCCGTGTTATAGTCCCCGCACACAACGAGCCTGTGGCCTTGCTCCTGGAGCTGGCTGCAATATTCGAGCAAGGCATCGTAGAATTCCAGTTTGCATTCAACGCGCTCGTGTCCTCGCCTGCCACTGGGAAAGTAGGCGTTTATCAAGGTGAATGTCGGATGTTCGGTGACCAGTACCCGGCCTTCGATATCGAAACGGCAGCGCCCGAATCCTTCGCGCACAGCCAGGGGTGACTGCTTGCAGAAGGTGGCCACACCGCTATAGCCCTTTTGCTGGGCGCTGTGCCAGAACGTCACATAGCCAGGCGGAGTGCGCATCTTGGCTGTCAACTGCTCGTCATGGATACGGGTCTCTTGCAGGCATAGTATATCTGGCGCGTCGGCTGATAGCCACTGCCAGAAGCCGTTGCGAATGGCCGCACGGATGCCGTTCACATTCCAGGAGACGAGCCTCATGAGCGTTCCTCCCTCCCGAAGGTGCTGGGTAGTCTGCTGGCGGGTTTGGGCCAGGGGATGGGTAAGATGCCGAGCCTGGCCCATGAATACTAGCCACCGCCGATGATATGGATCACCTGGACCCTATCGCCATCTGCAACCAATGCGGTGGCGTAGTCGGTTGGTGGCACCAGCCGGCCATTGATCGATACGGCAATATGTTGGTGGGTGAATTCGCAGGCCGACAGCACGTCGTTGACTGTCATCCCTTCGTGCCAGGCGACATCCCACTTGTCGTTGACGCGGATCATCTGTGCCTCGCTGTGTGCAGCGCCTTGCGCAGTGCGTATGCAAAGGCTACGCGATGGGAAATCCCCAGGATGCAATGGGTCCTGGATGTAGGAAGGCGCAGAGCCGTGGAACCGACTCTGCGCCCTTGCTATGCTCTTCCAGGGGCCGGCTACTTCTACCCGTTGGTATGGTTCTCGATCAGCTCCACGACGTCGGGGAAATCGATCCCAAGTGTCCGGACCGTCTCCAGGGTGGGAATGCCATTCTCGTCCCAGCCCCTTCGCCTATAGACGGCGTCGATCAGCTTTTCGTATTGTTCTTCCCGGAAGCGGCGCAGGGCCAGTCGTTTCTCCTGGGTAGTCATGGCGCCAGGATCTAGACCGACATGCTCGCGGAGTTGCCCGTCATAGCGCTCAGCACGGCTCTCATACTCCACATCGGTAACCGGCCCAACGGATCGATAAGGGATGGCATCATGCTCGCGGGTGCCAAAGCCCATCTTGAGGTTAAAGAGACGCTGAAAGTTGTATACTATCTCTGACATATGGATCAGGTCTTCGCTGCTCTGGACGTCCTCCCGGCCGGTGACCGCCCGGAAGATCTCGACATAGTTCTGTACGTGCTCTGGCACCCTGGCTGCGTCTATGCCGCTGTAGCGGGTGCGATTGTCGGCTGGTTCTACGTCGTTCCAGGGCAGCTTGCAGAGGCCGTTAAGTCCGAACCAGGTCCGCCACATGGGGAAATAGTGAAGGGCCTCGGCCTTGTCCTCGAAGGTGGGAATCTGGTTGTTCACAGCGTCCATAAAAATCAGCCAGGCTTCGTCGTGCTGGGGCCCTTTGTTTGCCAGGCCATAGCCGCCCTGTTGCGCCAGCGATTCTTTGGTCACATACTCGCTGTATTCCAGCCCCTTGGCCTCCATGCCAATGTCTTGCAGGAATTGGGCGTTGGCGCCATATTCCTCGGCAAAGAGTTGCTTCATGCGGCGGATGCCCTGGCCAATGATGACGCCAAAGCCTTCGCCCCGTCCCATGTGGTGCAGCGCTTCCAGCATGGCGTCGGCGTTGCCAAAGTTCAACTCCAGCCCACCGGTGACCTCCCGGTTGAGTATGCCCTCTTCATAGCACTCCATGGCAAAGGCCATGGCTGTGGCGAATGAAATGGTGTCGATGCCATAGGTATCACAGTAGAAGTTGGCCTCCAGCACGGCGTGGGCATCCCAGATGCCGCAGTTGGCCCCAATGCCTGCCACCGTCTCATACTCCGGTCCGTCCACGGTCACCGTTTGGCCCTTGTAGGGCCCAGAGCGCAGTTCCAGGCCGGTGGCGAACTTGGCACAGGCCAGCGTACAGCCATACCAGCAGCCGTCAGGTGCAGAGTACTCAAAGTACTCCTGAAAGTGCGGGGAGTAGATCTTTTCTGCTTCGGGGTGCGCGCCGTAGCGGAAATTGTGGACCGGAAGGATGTCATAGTCGTTCATGATCTTGGTCAGGTGGTTGGTGCCATCCTTCCGCATCTCGAACATGATGGGGTCGCGTTCGTATATCTCGCGGTGCATCTTGGCCCCGGTTTCCTGGATCGTGAGCAGATCGGCAGGGTGGTTGCTGTCCCCTTTGAGGCCGACATATTTGACCACCAGGGCTTTGACTCTTTTCTTGCGCAACACCGTGCCGATGCCGCCCCGCCCGGCCTGCTTCAGGCGGACGGCCTGGCGGCGTGGATCGTAGAAGCTGAAGTTCAGACACCCGACCCTTGTGTGCTCGGCACCCACACCTGCGGAGACCGAGCTCACTCCCTGCTTCTCCTGCGGCTTCTGGGCAAAGAGGGCCACCATTTCCTCTGAAAGCAGGTGACTGTTGACCGACTCTTCGGGGGCTGTGAGGATCTGTACTAGACCATCGTTCCCGTCAACCAAGACGATGACCTCCTCCTCAGCGATACCCTGGACCTCAATGGCATCAAAGCCTGCGAATTTGAGGAGTGGGCCAAAGTAGCCACCTACGTTGCTGTCCACCACAGTGCCTGTAAGGGGTGAGATGGTTACTGCAATCGATTTGCCAGTGCCAGGGTACTGGGTGATGCCACCCATCGGTCCGGCAGCGATGACGACCTCGTTTCCCGGGCTGTCCCATTTTGTATCACCTGTCACTGCGTTCCAAAGCAGCCACAGGTCGAAGCCACGACCGCCGACGAAGGTATTTTTCATCCCTTCGTCTACTGGCCTGGCGGAGATGACGTTGTCGGAGACATTGACGTAAAGAGTCTGGCCAGCGTAGCCCTGTTCCACCTGCGGCGGATCGTAGCGAAACTCGGCCAGGACTTTGTGACCGGCCTCTATCTGTTCTATGCGGTCCTTTGTGATTTCCACAGCTCCCATGTCAATCTCCTATCCGGACAGTACCTCAATGGTGATAGCGCCAGTGGGGCATTCCTTAGTGCACAGACCGCACGAGATGCATTTTATTGGCTCGACATAATCTTCGTGATAGTACATGGTACTGGTAGGGCAAAAGCCCACGCAGGACAGGCAGCCTACGCATTCTTTCTTATTGAGACGCACCACGCCGGACTTGTCCCGGTAGAGGGCGTTGGTCGGGCAGATATCAATGCACTCGCCACATTGGGCGCAGACTGCCATGCCCCATTCGGCGTTCCCCAGGCTGGTAATGCGAATGGACGATTTTGCCCTGTTCATTTCCTTGTACCATGCCTGAGAGCAGACATCCTCGCAGAGATGACAACCTATGCATAATTCCTCGTTGGTCACCAGAACCTTCATCGTCTGTCCCCTTTCTATCTATTGACAAAACAAGACCTTGCCTTGGGACACCTTCAGGGATGGTGCCCAAAACAAACGCTCCCGCCTGTGCGGCGAGAGCGACCATAGCCAGAGATTAGGGACCTGGCACCTTTGCCGTCCCGCCCAGGCAGCAGGCTGGGTGGTCAATTCGCGGTATAGGATAACCCAAGTCCCAGAAAAAGTCAAACAGCAGGGCCGGGGCGTCGCAACCCCGGCCCTAGGAATGGCATTGGCCAGATCGACTATTCCTCTACGATTGTGATCAGAACCGACGTCTTGCCGGTTTCACTGTCCTCGCTGATCATCAGGCTGGCGGTCCGGCCATCCTTGAGGTATTCAAGCAGGAACATGCCGGCCATTTCCTCCGCGCTGACTTCGGACCAGCCGTTGTTGGCCATCTCGATTTTGTAGAAATCTGTTACCTCTTCAGGCGTGCTCGGCGACATAAACGTGATGAACCCCATTAGGCTGGTTACCTCTTCGGCATCAGCGATTAGGGGGATGTCCTCAGGTAGCCCACTTCCACTGCCCATCGCCTCTTCCGGCAGCTCTATGGTGAAGGGCTCGTTGATATCGCTCAAGTCCATGAGGATCTCGATACGTGCCTCGTCCAGAGTGCCCTCTTCTTCAAGAGCCGATGCCATGTTGTTGCCCTCGAGGACCATTTCCATCCTGACGAGATAGTTTTCCTCCGCCGCGATGTACAGGTCGCCGCGAGCCTCGCTTAGCTCTCCCAGGTCCTCGAGTTGCAGGGCCGTCGCGCACGCTTCGAGATCTTGCTTGTCAAAGGTCCAATGTTGGACCTGGATGTCATTTACTTCGGTGTCTTCCAGCCTATGCCAGCCGCAGGTGTCTGCCAGCATTTCGTCACTGCTGAATGCCCCGATGTCGGACAGGGGATCGCCCTCGGCGGGCAGGCTCATCCAGTCTTCTCCAAGTCGCATGTACATTGTGTCTTCTACGATGTACATCTCGATATTGCCAAACTCCTCGGCTCCCTCCACGCCTTCCATGGAGATAAGCGCATGCTGGGCAGGTGGCTCGCTGGTGAATTCCATCGACATGTCGAGCACCATGCTGACTTCTTGGCCTGCCTGCATCCCATTCACCGTCATCAGCATCTGCATGCGATAGCTGGTGAGGTCGGTGGGCATTGCCAGGGCCTGCAGGTCAAGCTCTTCTGCGGGTTCCCCTGCCGGCTCAGGCGTCTCGGTAGGCGGGACCGGTGTAGCGGTCGGTTCAGGTGTGTCTGTAGGGGGAACAGGTGTATCCGTCGGCGGAGCAGGCGTGTCAGTCGGCGGAATTGGTGTATTGGTGGGCGCGGGGGCTGCTGTCGGCTCACTGGCGGCACAGGCTGCTATCGTCAGAACCAAGCTGGCCAACAGGACTGCGATCAACAGCCACTTGGGGTTCTTCATACTGACCTCCTTGTTGTTTGCTATGTTCGGCTGCAATGACTTGGTCGGAATCGTAACACATCTGTTGGGCGTTGTCAAATGCCTGTTGGGGAACGAAAAAGAGGCCGCTACTGCACGCGGCCTCTCCCTACTGCCCAGTCCCTGTGTCTCGCTCAGATCCCCTGTCTCGGAGAAACAGGCTCTGTCCCCGGGGATTCCGTCCACCCTCGAGGGACGATGCTCGGTCGGAAACGAGGGCCAGAGCACCATGGGACAGGTGCCTAATACTCCCGAGTTCGAACGTCTAGGTGGTGAGGTAGCCGTGGGCGTAGATCACCTGGTTCTCGATAATGCGCACTGTCTTGTAGATGGCAGCCTGGTCCGGGTCGTCCATGTCCACATGGTCAGGCGTAAACTCGTCCATCATGGCCACCGTGTCGTAGAGGGCCAGGAAAGCCTTGCCTACTCCAGTACTCTCGTCCCGTTCCTCGACAATGCGGATTACTTTGTTTTGGGCTTCGTCCATCGGGTCGGCAATGGCCGAGTCCAGGCCGCAGGCCATGAGCATGACCAAGAAGGTCCGGTTGATCAGGCTGCGGTTCTCGTGGGGTACGCTGTTGGAGATGTTGGATAGGCCCACCGTGGTCATGGGTGACGGGTCCCAGAGCATTTTGAAGGAACGGATGGCGTTCAAAGTTTCCGGGCCGTGTTCCTGGCAGCCGTTCACCGTCAAGACCAGCGGGTCCAGGTAGATGTTCTCCATCGGAATGCCCAATTCCTCTGCCTTGGGAACGATGATCTCCATGGCCAGTGCAACGCGTCCATCGGCCGTGGCTGGGATGTTCTTGTCCATGGCAAGGGCAATGATCTTGCTGCCATATTCGGCAGCCATGGGCATGGTCGCGTTCAGGCGATCAGGGTCGGCCGAAGTGGAGTTGATCATGGCCTCGATGCCCAGCTCTTTGCACTTTTTCAGGCCTGCCTCGATGGCGGCTGAGTTGGTGGTGTCGAGAGATAGGGGCACTGCACCCACTTCATCGTACACCTCCTCGATCATCCATTGCATGACCTCGATCCCATCACGCTTGCGCGGCCCTATGTTCAGATCGAGCATGCTGGCACCGTGCTCCACCTGGGCACTGGCCAGTTGGCGGACGTACGCCGGATCCCTATCGGCAATGGCAGCTTTGATCCTGGGGGCCAGGATCTGAATATTCTCACCAATGATATACATTTGCTCGCCTCCTTGAGTGTTCCAGCTTAGAATCTATCCGAAGAGCTGCTCATGGTCCCTGTTTTAGAGAAAAAGGCTCTGTGCTCGGGAGCGCCGTTCGCCCTCGAAGCCGAGGGCCAGAGCTTCTCCGGATAGGTGCTTACGGTTATTCTGTCCTTCCCTCCAGCACACGCATGACGGACGGGAAGGCGGTGATGTCGGTATGTGGCAGGAATAGGGCCGACATGAACTGGTCGTAGAAGCTATTGTCGGCCGACAACTCCAGGTAGGTCATCTTGTTGGCAACCTGGATCGCCTCGCGACGCATAGGGCGCGAAACCAGAGAGTAAAAGGCCCCGAGCACCGAGGTATTACCCAGATACTGGAAGCGATCCCATGGCATGTCGGGCAGCAATCCGATCTGGATCGCCTTTTCCACGTTGATGTACTGTCCAAAGGCTCCAGCAATCAACACCTGTTCCACGTCGGCCAGTTCCACCCCCACACTCTGCACCAGCACCGAGAAGCCAGCATAGATCGCGCCCTTGGTGCGCAGCAGATTCTCGATGTCCACTTCGTTGATGACGATATCGGTGCCGATACCCGACTGGTTGGCCCAGACTACCACATACTCTGCACCATGGTCTCCGACGCGGACGCGCGGAGTGGGCAGGTCCCGCCGGACCTTTCCGGCCTTGTCCAGGATGCCGGTGACAAACATCTCGGCCAGCAAGCCGATCATACCTGAGCCACAGATGCCGCGCGCCGGCAGTCCACCGATGGTTTCGTAGGTTGGATCGTAGGTGCGGTGGTCGATCCAAATCTCCTCTATGGCACCGGCTGTGGCACGCATTCCATGGCGGACGCCGCTGCCCTCAAAGGCTGGTCCTGCTGAGCAGGCGCAAGTGATCAGCCAGTCCCGGTTTCCCAGTACCAGCTCGCCATTGGTACCCACGTCAATGAAGAGGGTGAGTTTGTCGGTATCGTACATGCCCGAGGCCAAGACCCCAGCGCTGATGTCTGCACCCACATAAGCACCGACCACGGGTAGACAGTCCACTGTAGCCTGAGGATTGATGTTCAGGCCAATCTCCTCGGCGGTGATCTGTGGCAGTTGGCTGATGGCGGGAATGAATGGCATCTCGCGGAGATACTTGGGGTCGAGGGCCAGGAAGAGCTGGATCATGGTTGTATTGCCGGTCACGACCGCCTTGCTGAGCTGGCGGGGTGGGATCTGGTTGCGCGAAGTCAAGTCATCCAGCAGGGCGTTTAGCGTTTTGAGAACCATCTGCTGCAGGCGTCGTAGGCCATCTCTCTTCTGGGAGAAGATGATGCGCGAGATGACGTCCTCGCCAGCCTGGATCTGGGCGTTATATGCTGAAGCGCGGTCGATCACACGTCCTTTGGCCAGGTCCACCAGGTAGACCACATTTGATGTCGTACCGATGTCGATGGCCACACCGTAACAGCGGTCGGTCTGGTCGCCTGGCAACAGGTCCACCAGCCGGGGAGTTGCGCAGGGATTGGCAATCGGGTCATCCATGTCCAGCACGGCTGTCACATCCCACTCTGCCTCGCGGAGATCACGGCCCAAAGTTCGAAGCATAGGCAGGCTGGCTGTCACATGCTGGATGTTGTGCTGTAGCGAGAGCTCGCGAACCAGCCGGTCCCAGTCGGTCGTCTGATCGTCCAGAGAGGGAGGTTCTATGGTCAAATGTGCTCGAAGGACACTGGGGTCACGCTCTCCTTTGTATTCAGCGGCGAGGGCGACTCGCTCTGCACCGACAGTCTTGGTGATGAACTCGACCTCGATCTTTTCTTGTTCGGGCACAAAGATGACCGCGTCGCCTTTGATCACGGCCTGGCAGCCCAGCGCCCAACCCTCGTCAAGCTCTGCAGAAGACAGGCGCACGCCGCTGCGGTGGCTGATGGCTCCGTGTTCCACTCTTACCCGGCAGCGACCGCAGCGCCCCTGTCCTCCACAGGGTAGGTTGAGATCGATACCGGCCTCTACTGCTGCGTCCGACAGCAGCGTGCCGACCTCTACCTCCACCACCCTGCCGGAGGGTTTGAACACGACGATGGCTTGTGTGTTCCGTGCTGTTTTCTTGCGCTCTGTGGCCTCTTCAGACATAGTACCGCTCGCCTGGAATCGGCTTTTCTGCCGTGTGACGCGTGCAGCGCAAAGCGTCTAACAACGGACGTTCTCCCGGATCAAGCATCGTGCATCACCGGTCACGAGGCATGCGCTACTTCCACGTCTTCAGATAGGCCGGGATGTCTACCGCTTCGCGCGGACCGACCTGGATCTCCCAGCCTGGAAGTTCCTCCTCCAGTTCTCCGGAGAGGACCGCCACGTGCCCAGGCAGCGTGATCTTTTGGTGGCTGAGCTTGTCGCCCGCGCCAAAGGTCTTGACCGCCTTGGCGATGGTCTCGGCGTCGAACTTGCCAGCAGCCCAGGCCGTGAGCACGCTCATGCCCTCGGCTTCGCAGATCAACAGCCAGGCAGGCAGGCCGCTCCCATCCAGTTCGCCAGCTACACTAAAGTAAGTCAGCGAGAAGTTGGTGGTGGTCAACAGGGGAGAGTCGGCCGTCGGGTTGTTGAATTCGTAGATGCCCGGATCGACGGAGATGGGCTTCTGCGGGTCGGTATAGATGTTCAGGCGCAGGGTGAGCAACGGGTAAGCCACCGCCGGGTCAAAGTGATCAAGCACAATGATGCCGGCATACTTGGCGATGTACTGGGTGGCAGCGACGATCTCTTGCTCTTCGCTATCAGCCACTTCTCCGGGGAAGGTTATGATGGGGTAGCCCAGCGCCCGGAAGTTCTTTTTCAGCGCGAGACGGCGGAGCTGAGTGACCTGGGCCAACGAACCGGCCAGGTCACGGCTGCCGGGATCGAGCACCAAGTTTTCGACACCCTTGTCCTTGATCTTGCCAGTCAGCTCGGCCAGTTCATCCAGTCCGTCATTGCTCCGTACGACAAGCGATGCGCCGGCTGCCTTGGCCACATCGGCCATGGTTTCCCAGTTATCGGTCGTAGCCGCGTAGACGAGTGACTTGTGGCCGCCTTCTTTCTCGAGTGCAGCCTTGAGGGCGTCGGCATTGTCCGAGATCAGCACGAAGGGCAGGCTGGTTTTGCCCCGCACGGCCCCGACCGCACTAGCAAAGGTCCCTGCCTCACCCGAGGCGTTCTCGATGGCGATGCTGTTGAATGTCATGTCAATGCCGACACGCTCGACGCAGTAATTGCTTACCTCGGCAACTTTGGCGGCAATGGCATCAGCATCCTCGGTGTCCTTCACGCGCAGGGCCAGGCCCGGCTGGTTGTAGAAGGTTTTCTCATGACGGAACATGACCGTCTCATTGCCGACCTGGAATTCGTGGTCGCCGGATCCTATCTTGATCAGGCGGATGGGAGGTGCGGAGGCGGCGGATAGGGCCTCTTTGGCCTCGTCCGACACGTGGGGGCAGGCATCCAGTTCGACCTGCTTGGCGGCCAGTTTCATGGCGAAGGCCAGACAGGTGGGGAAACCACAGTCTTTACAGTTGGTTTTGGGCAAAAGCTTGTAGATTTGCAAACCTGACATTGCCATTTTCGCTCACCTCCTCCTAATGCGCCATCAGGCTGTTGATGGTTTCGCGGACGACGTCGATGGTCTTGGGGTGGCGTAGAACCACAATATCGGCTCCTGACTCTAGCAGGGCCGTTGCAGTCACAATCTCCCAAGTGATGCCCCGTTTTTCGATGGCCCCCCACTCCTTGGGCACGCCTTCAGCGGCGCGCGACTCTTTTTGCCGCCAGCTCTCCTCGCCGACAAAACAGATCATGGGTTGCTGAGTCATCCCGTCACCGGTCAGTGCAGCGATGCGCAACCGTTCCATGACGGAGAAGGTGTACTCCAGGCCATAGCCCAGGGCACCTGTGGTGGGATCCATCAGCACGCGATCGAGAGGGAGGCGCATGTCGCTGATCAAGATGTTGAGCTGCTTGGCAAGGTTGACGTCAATCGGAGAACTGGCCATCACCAGGTGGCCGTGAGCCAGCGCCGCGGCGACAATAGTGCGGTAGTTCTTGTCTTCGCATAGACCTAGAGCCAACTTCTCGCCAGCGGCTGCCTCGGCGACAGCGACCAGCAATTCGTTGTCGGCTTCGGCCTGGCCTGGTCCCCGGACGACGACAGGCAGCCCCGTGGCACCCAACACCGTCTTGATGGAAGCAGCGGCCTGCTGGCTGGTGGTGGGATTGCCGTCTCCGTCAGTTCCCCGTAGCTTCAGCATAATCACGTCGGCACCAAGCTCCTCCGCCTTCTTGGCCCAGGCCGCCGGGTCGTTGACTACATCGCCCCAGGCTTCCAGCAACACAGGCGACCAGTCGGCCGGGTAGCTGTCCTGGATCTCGATGCCGATGATCGGCTGATTGGGGGTCTCTCCTTCGAAATGCAGGAAGGGCAGCGTCGTCTGCCCGCCCACCGTGACCGTCCTGCTCCGTGTGCCACCATCGTCGGCTGTCGCCCCGAGGGTCACCTCCCGGATGGTGCCGGTCCATTGTTCTTTTGGGATTTCCACTGTGACTGGCATTGATCCTCCTATTCAATGGTTACAAAGTTAAACAGGTAGTTGCACCTGAAACCTTTACAGAATGTCTGGTAACACAGATCCCAACACAGTCAGCAGCAAGGGCTTGCCCTTGCTGCTGTGGTCATGTGTTCCAGAAATGCAGGGATCAGCGTATACGGCTTTGCTGGATCTCTGTTTCCCCGCTCCTACATCAGTGGGTCGAGCGTCAGTGCTGGGTGTCCCACTTCCTCGAGGTAAGCTAGTACCTCTTCCTCGGTTGTGGCCACGCGTTCGTCAGCGATCTTGTCAATGAGGTCGGGGTCACCAGCGCGGATGGCTGCTTCCTTCAGCTCCTCAGCCATGGTCTCCTTCAGGAAGCTGGACATCCAGACGATGCGCTTCAAGCCACCGTCGGCGCGGATGAATTTCCTGCTGATGATAAAGTACTTGCCGATGCCCAACACGCCGGGTGTTTGCAGGCCGCCACCAGCCATGCCTGCGAGCGTCGAAAAGGTCATACCCGCCGGGGTCATGCTGGGATCCTCGCGGCTGACGATCATGAAACCATTGCACAGGGGCATGATCATCATGATGCACTCGAAGCAGCCGCACGATGTCATGGGAAACTCCATGATCGAGTACATTGTCACCGTGTCCACCGAGCCGTGGGACGCTTGACGTACAAACTCGTTGACGTTGTCAAAGACGCCAGTCCACCCGTCGATGGCCCGTCCCTTGGAGATCGGTTGGTTCGGGCCGGTGGGGTTGATCTGGAAGCTGGCTTTGCAATCCAGCCAGTTGTAGGCACCGCACAAGCCCAACCGCTCCGGACTGATCACACAGACGTGATCTGGGGCAAAGCTCTGGCAAAGAGTACAGGAATAGAACTCGTCCACCGACTCGTCGGTCATTTCGGCCAGGCGCTGGTTGCGGTAGGTGTAGGATTCTCGGGCCTTTTCGAGCCACTCAGCGTGGAGGTCGGGATCCGTGATGAGTTTGATCTGCACCTTATCCACGATAGCGCCAAAGTCGGCGTGGAACCGAGCGTAGAGGATTTCGCCAAAGTGCTTCAGGTCAAAGCCCTTATCGGCGGCTGCTTTGCTGACGCGGATCCAGGCGATGTCGCGCTGGCCGATGTGCTGGATGCCGCTGGCTCCGTTGATGAAGTAGTGGACCTGCCGCTCCAGGACCGGTTCAAAGTCTTCCTGCATCTTGCGCCCAGCCACTTCTATCAGGATGCCCAGGTCTAGCGCACCAGCCTCGGGCACGTCCTCAAAACCCGGGCCGATGACCTCGATCTTGTGGTCTTCTACTTCATCCAGGTCGGTCATGTAGAGGTACTCGAAGGCGCGGGAGTACTTGCCGCCGAATTCGACGCGCATGTCTGCCTTACGTACGCGCTCGCCTTCAAATGCCGAACCGTAGGGCACTGGGATTGGGACCTCAGTGATCTTGATCTTGACGCCACGCACCTCAATGGCCTGCTGGACGAAGCGGGCGGCCTTTTCAGCATCATTCTCGCCTTCGATGTCATCCCACGGCAGCGAGATGACGTGCTCATACGGCGTGATGCCAGTGGGGCGGATCTCGGGGATGATGGTGTCAGCCAGTACCGGGAAGCCATAGGTGATGGCGCCAGCGGCTGTGGCGTACTTTAGATCGTCCACCTCACCCAGGGCCAGGGCAAAGGCGAATACGCGATACTTGTTGTACAAGAGGATCTCGCGAGCCTGGCCGCCCTTCATGCCGCCAAAGGTCAGTGCCGAACGGGTGGCAAAGCCCAGCGGGTAGACGGTGGAGATGGTATCCAGGCCAAAGGGCACGATGTAGGTGTCGTAGCCCATCTCCACGCCCTCTTCCATGAGCTGGTGGATGATACTCCGGCCGTTGACGTTGCCGCTCAGGAAGATGAGGATGTTGCGCTGCTGAAGCTGGCGGACGATCTCGACCGCAGCCTCATTGGTCCTGGCTGCGCCGATGATGGCAGCAAAGCCAGGCATGCGGCCGTCCACCAACTGGATACCCCAGCTTCGGAGCTGAATGTCATCTATTGGGCCGTTCAGGTAGCCGTTGTCGCTCGGAGCGCTGGTGCCGGTAAGCTCGATGCCGGGCATCTTTTGTGGCTCCTGACCGCGGACAAAGCGAAGGCCCATGACAGCCTCCTCGGCCAGCAGGGTGGCTACACCAGCATCCAGTGTCTCGCCCAGGTAGGGCAGCCAGGTTCTGTTTGCGGGCGGGCTGTGCAATAGCGTGCGGCAGTGTTCCAGTACGGGCTTCAACCCTCCGATGGTCTCTACCTTCATCCCGGTGTAGCCCAGGATGGTAGGGAGGTGATATGCGGTATTGGTGAACTGGATCTCCTTGTCCGGCCCGAATTCCTCCAGTGCCTTTTGCAGCTGCGCGTCGAATTCCTGGACGATCAAGTTGGCTCCACTTAGAGCCCGGGTTGCAATGTATCGGGACATTGATACGTTCTCCTTCTTTGGAAATTGGAAGCTGTAGGCTAGAGGCCACTGGCCTCCCGCCTACAGCAATTCAGCACTAGTCTCCCCCGGCCGCTTCGGTGTAGGCTTTGCGGCTGTAAAGGTTACGCTCTTCCGGCGGGACGGCAAAGAAGGCCGCCAGTGGGATGTCACCACTCTGGCCAAAGCGGTTCGGGTCATACTCGACCAGGCCCAACTCGGCTCGCTTCTTATCGATATGCTCCAGCGCCTTCTGCACCTGTTCTTCGGGGTCTAGGATGAACTCCAGCTTGCCGCCCACCTTGGACTCCCAGCCCTCGCTGATCAGCCTTTGGATCTCCTCGCTGCCTGACACCGGGTTCTTGGTGCCAAAGAGGACATATACACCTGATGCCACAAAGTAGGTGCCGATGGACAGTGCCTTTTCACTCATCCACTCGGGGGCCATACCTACTGCCGGCAGGTCGGCGATGTCGTCGCCGAGGCCGCCCTCGGTGGCCATCTGCGAGGCTACCGTCAGGATGCGGGTGTTGTCCACGCAGGAGCCCAGGTGGAGTACCGGCGGGATGCCGATGGCCTCGCACACTTCGCGCAAGCCCGGCCCGGCATATTCGAGGGCTTCTGGCCCCAACAGGCCCAGCTTGGCAACGGAAATGGCGCTGCACCCCGTCTGGACAACTAGCACGTCGTTCTTGATCAGCTCCTGCACGACATAGTTGTGGGTGTAGTCGTGCGGCGTGCGGGCATTGTTGCAACCGACCACACCAGCCACACCCCGGATGCGCCCAGTCATGATGGCATCGTTCAGCGGGCGGAAGGAGCCCCGGTAGTAGCCGCCCTGCATATAGCGCAGGTATTCGTGGGAGAAGCCGGCGACCAAGGGAGCGCTGACATTGGGTATGTAGACTTTTTCCGTTTTGCCCCGGTTCGGGAAGTTGTCGCAACCGACCTTGACAATCTCTTTGGCGATCCTGAGGGCATCGTGTTCGTTGAACTCGATGTGTGTGGCCCCGGTGATCTTGGCCTTGCGGGAGGTCGTAATTAGCGTGGTGTGGTACTGCTCGCTAATGGGCTGGAGTGCCTGCATGATGCACTGGATGTCCACCACCATGGCCTCCACAGCACCGGTGGCGATGGCCAACTCCTGGCTGAGAAAGTTTCCGGCAGAGCGCACACCCTGGCGCATCAGCGTTTCGTTGGCCGTGCAGCAGATGCCCGTCAGGTTGATGCCTGTAGCACCCTTGGACTTGGCATAGTCGATCATTTCCGGGTCCTGGCAGGCCATCAAGATCAGTTCGGAGAGCAGGGGCTCGTGGCCGTGGATGATAATGTTTACCTGATCCTCTTCCAGGCTGCCCAAGTTGACTTCGCTGCTTAGCGGGACCGGCGTACCAAAGAGGATGTCGGTAATGTCGGTCGACAGCATCGAGCCACCCCAGCCGTCGGATAGGGCGGTGCGCATGGCGTGATCCAGGATGTGCTCGGCGTCCTGATCATTGCCGATGTGGGTGCGGTGCAGGGTTTCGACTACTTCGCGATCAACACCTCGGGGTGCGATGCCGATCTCCTTCCAGATCTCCTGACGCTTCTTGGGAGCGCGCTGAAGGTACTTGAGGGAGCCTCGCTGCTGCCCAAACTGGGCAAGGGCTGCCTCGGCGACATCCAGGGCGATTTCGTTGGTCTCCCGGCCCTCAACAGGGATGCCCAGAAAGTGGGCTACTTCGACCAGCTTGCCCACATCCCGGACACGATAGTCGGGGGCTTCGCCTTCGGCCACGGCCAGGAGTGCCAGGGCCATGTCCCGCCCGTGGTCTGAGTGGGCGGCGGCACCGGCAGCAATCTGTCGGGCCAGGTTGCGGGCGACGACCGTCTCCACGGTGGCGCCACAGATGCCGGTCTTGACCTTGCCCACCAACCGGCAGGGCCCCATGGCACAGATCTTGCAGCACACTCCGTCGCTGCCTATCGGACAAGGCTTGATTCTTTCGGCACGGTCGAATGCTGTCTCAATGCCTTTCTCGTGCGCGATCTCCAGCATTTCCTCAACGGCTGGGTCTGCGGTCAACGTTGCATATTTCGCCATAATCGATCCTTCTTTCTAGCCCGTAGACTTGGGATATCGACTCTAGTACATTCGATGGTCGCCCGACATCTGCAAGTCGCGCAGGTCGGTCTCGGTAATCCGTTCCTGGAATTGGAACCAATCGGAGGTGTCGTCTATGCGCTCAGGGTGGGTGGGGAGATGGGGTGCCTTGGCGATCTCGTAGCCTGCCTCGGCCAGCGCGGTCTGTAGGGTGTCGGGCTTCACGGTTGCCGGGTCGTACTTGACCAACACGTCCTTGTACATGGCACTGGCAAGCACTTCTTCCACACCGCTCACCTGGCCGAGTGCTTCTCGTACGGCCAGCACATGATGATCGGCCCACATGGCCGGAATGCTGAACGTAACTTTCTCCATTCAATTACCTCCTTTGGTAATACTGTGTCTGATATTCAAAAGCACGCCGCAATTATAGCACAAAGCGGTCACATTGCAAACTTGGCTAGGCGACAAAGTTATAAATGCCTATTGTCAAAGATGGGGAGGGTGACGTACCCTCCCCATCTCGGCGGTTTCGATCCATAGGGGGATCCCACAGCGACAGGGAGCCCGCAGTCCTAGAAGAGGCCGAGCACGCGACCGGTCTCCACGTCGATGTCCACGTCGGTGAAGGCTGGACGGGTGGGCAGGCCGGGCATGGTGCGCATTGTGCCACACAACGGGAAGATAAAACCGGCACCCACGCTGGCCCGGACATCGGTGATGGGTAGCGTCCAGCCGCGCGGCGCGCCTTTCACCTTGGGATCGTGGGTGAAGGACAGGTGCGTCTTGGCCATACAGAGTGGCAGGTGACCCAGACCCATGTCGGTAAAGAGCTTGATCTTGGCTTCGGCTTCCGGAGTGTAGCTGACGTTGCCGGCGCGATAGATCTCTTTGGCGACGGTCTCGATCTTTTCCTTGATCGAGTACTCGTCGGGATAGAGGAACTTGAAGTTGGTTGGTTGTTCGCAGGCTTCTACCACAGCCCGGGCCAGTTCCACACCGCCCTCAGCTCCGTTCATCCAGACACTGCTTTCGGCGACGTCGTGTGCGCCAGTTTCCTTCGCGCGTTTGCGGATCAGCGCGATCTCGGCGTCGGTGTCGTCTTTGAAACGGTTGATGGCCACGACCACAGGTACGCCGAACTTGAGGGCGTTCTCCACGTGCTGGAGCAAGTTGGGCAATCCCTTGTCCAGCAGTTCCAGGTTCTCTTCTGTATAGGCCTTGTTGAGCGGCTGACCAGCGACTACCTTGGGGCCACCGCCATGCATCTTCAGGGCGCGGACGGTGCTGACCAGGACCACGCAGTTGGGCACCAAGCCGCTGTAGCGGCACTTGAGATTCATGAACTTTTCCATACCGCAGTCGGCGCCAAAGCCGGACTCGGTCACGACATAATCGGCCAGCCGGAGTGCTATCTTGTCGGCGATGATGGAGCTGTTGCCCTGGGCAATGTTGGCAAAGGGGCCGCAGTGGACAAAGGCGGGGCTACCGGCCAATGTCTGCATCAGGTTGGGCATGATGGCATCCTTGAGAAGGACGGTCATGGCCCCAGCGACGTTGAGATCTTCGGCCGTGATCGGCTCCACGGCACCCTTGGATCGCAGACCACCAGGGTTGCTGGTGCCAATGATGATGCGGCCCATGCGATCGCGCAGGTCCGCCAGATCACTGCACATGGCAAGAGCGGCCATGATCTCTGAGGCGACGGTGATGTCATAGCCTGCCTGGCGCGGGACCCCGTCGGTCTTGGCCCCCAAGCCGATGACAATGTTGCGCAGTGCAGCGTCGGACACATCTATGACCCGCCGCCACTGGATGGCGTCGGGATCGATGTTCAGACGGAACATGCGCTCCTTGTCCTCCTCGCCTAGATCCGAGGGCTTTTCGGACTCGATGCCCAGTTTTTCCAGGCGCTTGCGCATCGATGGCGTATACTCGTCGTCGGGGCAGAGGGCCTTGGCCAGGTAGTCGGTGCTCCACCGGGCTTCCTTGGCCAGACGGTTGTCGATGGCAGCCGCCAGCAGGTTGTGGGCGGCACCCACGGCGTGGATGTCGCCCGTCAGGTGGAGGTTAAAATCCTCCATCGACACGATCTGAGAATAGCCACCACCAGCGGCGCCACCCTTGATGCCAAAGGTCGGTCCCTGGGACGGCTGGCGGATGCAGGTCATGACTTTCTTGCCGATGTAGTGCAGCCCCTGGCTCAGACCGATGGTCGTCACCGTCTTGCCCTCGCCGAGGGGCGTGGGGGTGATGGCGGTGACGTCAATGTACTTTCCCTGGGGCCGATCTTTGAATTTTTCGATCACGTCCAGGTGGACCTTGGCTTTGTACTTGCCGTACAAGTCCAAGTCGTCCTCACTCAGTCCCAACTCTGCTGCGATCTCGAGGACCGGCCGCATCTTGGCTTCCTGGGCGATCTCAATATCGCTGGGTACGGGATGCTTGACTTCGACTAGCATTGATAGCCTCCTTGTGTTCTTTTTATGTTGACGGCACCCCTGCCGTCGTCTGCATTTGGTGGGCCCTGCTTGTGAGAAAAATCACGCCGCCTAGTCTACCACAGGCACCTGCTATTGTCAAACAAGGCTTGCTTTTTGGTGAGTCCTGGTCAGTTTAACCTCCGACCATCTTTGAACTGACAGGGGTTACGCTCTAACCAGCCTGTTGCCTGGCCGCTTCCAGCAGGTTCAGGCAGAGCATGATGTTGGTCATGGGTCCGGTGCCCCCTGGAACCGGGGTGATCATGCCAGCCACCTGCGCGGCCTCGTCGTAAGCCACGTCGCCGACCATCTTGCCTTCGACGTCGTTCACGCCAAAGTCGATGACCACAGCCCCAGGCTTGATCCAGTCGCCTTTGACCATTTCAGCCCGGCCCACGGCCACGCAAAGGATGTCGGCCTCGCGGCAGACACCAGGCAGGTCCCTGGTACGGGAGTGGCAGACGCTGACCGTGGCATTCTCGCGCATCAGCAGAAGGGCCATCGGCTTGCCGACGATGGGAGAGCGGCCGATGATGACCGCGTTCTTGCCCGAGAATTCAATACCATGGCGGCGCATTAGCTCCATGCCGCCGGCCGGCGTGGCCGGGACAAAGAAGGCGCCCACGCCGGGGGGACGTCCTACAGGGGCAGCGAGCGCCAGTCGCCCGGCGTTGACCTCGTGTACGCCATCGACATCCTTGCTGGGCGACAGCGCCCCCTTGACGGCTGCCTCGTCGATGCCCTTGGGCAGCGGTTCCTGGATCATGATACCATGGATGCCGGGGTCAGCGTTCAACGCGGCGACCAAGGTCACAATCTCTTCCTCGCTGGCTGTCTCGGGCAGCACGTGGAGCTGCGCGTCCATACCCCGGCCGGCCATGGTCTTTTTGATGGCGTTGGCGTACCACACCGAGCCGGGATCCTCGCCTGCCCGTACCACGGCGATGGTCGGGGTGATCCCCGTATTCTCCTTGAATGCGGCTACGGCCTCGTTGATCTCGGCTCGCATCGTCTTGGCATTATCTCGTCCGTCCAGAATTTGTGCTGTCATATGCTTTCTCCTCTATTGGTCTTGACGGAAGGCGAACGACAAAGCCCCGTGGCCTTCGTCGTTCGCCTGTGGTCCTTCCTACTTATAGCTTGCTCACGACGTAGTCATAGATCTCGTCACGCATCACGCCCTTGCCTTCCAGCAGGGCTTCCAACTTGGCACGCCGATCAGCGACAAATTCCTCGTCCTTCAGCGTGCCCAGGTTGATGAGCACGTTAAGAGCCGCGCTTCGCAGGGCTGCCTCGGCCATCAGTACTGCCACGCCCGCATCGCTCACAGCCCACTTGTTGCCCTTTTCTGCAGCAGGCATGCACAGGTCCATGACCTTGACCGCCGACTCGGCGATGCCCAATGGCACGTCGGTGGCAACTTTGAGGGCGGCCTGCATGGCTGCCGCCCGCTCGGCCTTTTCTGTGTCAGTGCCTCGCGGCATCTTGGCAGCCAGCGAGTAGCCGGTGTAGGCCTTGACGTCCTCTTCCAGCAGGTTGGTCAACTCGTGGCGAAGAGCCTCGGACTGGGCGAGGAGATCTTGGATGTCTTCCTGCACGTCGTCGTACCCCTTTTTGCCCAAGGTCAAGTTGCAGACCATGCTCACCAGCGCGGCGCCCAAGGCGCCGGCCAGAGAGGCCACACTCCCGCCGCCGGGCGCGGGGGCGTTGCTCGCCAGTTCGTCGAGAAAGTTGGTCACCGGTTTTTCTGTCAGTTTCACGATCCTTTGTCCTCCCATTCTGATATGTATTCATCGGGATCCATGGATCCCAGGACTTGCAATGCTGCGAAGCTGCTGTGATTTCGACAAGAACCCGCGCCCCCGGGCGCGGGTTCTCAACGTGCATAGGACATCTAGCCTGGCAAGAGGTCCAAGTCTCGCAACAGGCCGATGGCGTCAGTAAAGTGCTTGTCCATGCCCAGCGTCTTGGCGTCGAGGCCATAGGCTACACCCATCAACTGGGTGAAGTAGACAATGGGCATGTCGAATTCTTCTCCATACTCGTCCTTGATCTGCTTCTGAAACACATCCAGATTGGCATGGCAGAGCGGACAGGCGGTGGCGATGATGTCGGCACCGGTGTCTACGGCATTCTGTAGGATCTTGTGACTCAGGTCCAGTGCGATGTCCAGCACACTGAGGGATAGAGAGCCGCCGCAGCAGTCCGTCTTGTACGACCAGTCCACCGCTTCAGCACCCAGGGCTTCCACCAGGCGGTCCATTTTCATGGGGTACTCGTACTTGTCTTCTCCCGTCACATCGGGAGGTCGGGTCAGCAGGCAGCCATAGTAGCAAGCTACCTTCAATCCCTCCAGTGGCTTGACCACTGGCTTGGCACTTGCCTCGTAGCCCACCCGGTCGGTGATCGTCGTCAGGAGGTTGTCCACCTTGATGCCACCCCTGTACTCGTAGCCAATCTCGTCGGCAATTCTGCGCCGAAGGTCAGGGTCGTTCTGGACCTCGTGCATGGCAATTCGAAACCGAGAGAAACAGGCCGCACAGGGCATGGTCATGTAGCTGTGGCCCAGCTCGTCGGCAATGGCCAGGGTCTCCATCGGCAGCTTGACAGCCCGATAGTGGTCGGTGTTGTGGGCCGGCGACGTGCCGCAGCACTTCCATCCCTCTGGCTCGACCAGGTTCAGGCCCAGGATCCCGGCCACCGCCTTGGTCGACATGTGGAACTCGATTCCGGTGGCGTGCAGGCTGCAGCCGGGGTAGTACGAGATCACATCGCCAGTGGCCTTTGGTGTGCCTGGCCGGCGCGCCTCGGGGTAAGCGGGCATCATGTCCGGCTCGATGGCCTCTTTGCGCCGTCGTCCATTCCGCGGGCGACGGGCCACGCTGGGCAAGATTTTGAGCTTGCCCGCCCGAAGCATTTTTACAGCCGTCGCGAGATTGTACTTGAAGATCTGCCTGAAATCCAACAGGGGTTTGCCATCGCGCCAGGTGAAGAATTGGCGGATGTAGAGTTCAGCCATCAGCCCAAGTTCCCACATGCGGCCAAAGTAATTGATGCCCCGGTTGGCCGACGCGTAGAACATGGGCACGGTCGGTGCTTTGGATGTGATGCCCTGCTCGGCAGCCATGATCTCCAGCGTATCCATGATGCGCGCAATGTCGATGTCCTGAGGACAGCGGGTAGAACAAGTCTCACAGGCGGCACAGACAGAGATCGTGCGCGAGTTCAGCACCAGATCGGTCTGTCCAAACTGGCAGGCGCGCAAGATCTCGTGGGGCTTGAGGTCAAAGTAGGCCGCCACCGGGCATCCGGCGGTGCACTTTTTGCACTGGTAGCAAAGGAACACATTCTCGCCTGAACGGCTCTGGATCTCTCGGGCGAGATCGGTTTTGAACGTTACTGTCATAAGCCAACTCCTTGGCTAGAATTCTCCTTGGATGCAGTGGTCCAGGGTGGTTCAATCTGGCAGGAAGGACCAGATTGCCATAGTCGCTATGCCGCCTGCCGGGCCGGATCATATTTGGGGCCGATCTGGCACGCCTTCACGATGCTGTCCACAGCTTCCTCCCACTCGATGGCCATGATGTGGACGCCGGCCACCCCCTCCATCTTTCTGCAGGCATTGATGATGTCCACGCAGATCTGGATGCCCTCCGTCTCGGCAGCCTCTTTGCGTGCCTTTCGAGCTGCTTTGGCTTCTTCTGGATCGTCCATGGCCTTGATCTCGCTGATGGAGGGTAGCCCCTTGGTCGAATTCTGCATGCGCTCGATGTACTCGGGATCAACTTCCATGCCGGGCACCTTGGTGGCCATATACCGGGCGCCGCCCAGGCTCCTCATGGGGCCCACGCCGGCCAGGATGTAGGTTTGTTGGTGTAGGCCCAGGTCCACTACGCGCCTCATATATTCCTCAAACTTGGGCACGTTAAAGATGAGCTGGGTCTGGATAAAATCGGCACCGGCTTTGACCTTCTTGCCAAGGCGATAGGGCCGAAAGTCGAATGGGTCGGCAAAGGGATTGGCTGCCGCACCCAGCAAGAAGCGGGGCTCCTGGCCTTTGATCGCGTCGCCGCACTCGAAGACCTTTGCGTCGCGCATGTCGCGCATCATTTTGAGCATCGAGATCGAGTCCACATCGTGGACGTTCTTGGAGTAAGGGTGGTTGCCAAAAGTCTGGTGGTCGCCGGTCAGGCACAGTAGGTTGCGCACACCCAGCGCATAGGCACCCAGCAGGTCGCTCTGGATAGCGATGCGGTTGCGATCGCGGGCTGTCATCTGGATGTTGGGCTCGATGCCCAACTCCATGAGCATGACTGCCACCGAGATGGACGACATGCGCACCACCGCCGTCTGGTTGTCGGTGATATTGACCGATTCGACGATGCCTTTCAGGAAGCCTGCCTTGTGCTCAATCTCGTGCCGGTCGGCGCTCTGCGGCGGCCCGAGCTCTCCAGTGGCCACAAAGTAGCCAGCCTTGAGAGCCTTTTCCAGTTTGCTACCTACGATGTATCCGTTGTCGCTCATAGCCTCAAGTCCTCCCGCACGATCTTGCGCTGACCGCCATCGCGGCTAGAGTGCCAGTTCTTGGCCGTTTCAATCTCCATCAGCTTTTCCAACTGGTTCAGGTCCTTGAGCCGGTGGTAGATCTGATCCCAGACGCAAGGCGTTTCGTTCTCGGCATAGACCTCGCAGATGCCCCGCTGCGAACCACCGCAAGGTCCGTTGAGCAGGCTCTTGGCGCAGCGGGCAATAGGGCACAGCCCGCCGGTGAGGGCTAGGACACAGTCGCCGCAGGCCTGGCAGCGCTCCTCCCAAACGCCCTGCTCGGTGGGCTGGCTCAAGCCGCTGGTGTTCAGGCCGGGCACCGTCAGTTTCTGGGGGAATTGCTCGTTCATCGTCTGGACACCGATGCCACATGCCAGCGATACGATGATGTCGGCGTCCGCTATGTGGTCGCCAGCCAGCTCATTGTATTCGTACTCGCACTGGCGCTGGACGGTAAGCTCCCGGATCTCTTTTTCCTGGCCATCCAGTCGGGTTGCCATCCTGAGCTGTGAGGCCAAGATGGACACTTCTTTTTCGCCGCCTGCGAAGCAGACTGTAACGCACGTGCCACAGCCAAGGATCAACACCTTTTCGGCGCCGGCGATCATGCCCTTGATCTCCTCGAGGGGCTTTTGCTCGGCTACTATCATTCTTCAACCTCCACAGAAGATTGCCAATCGCTTCTTAGTACGATGGGTTTGAGTGAGATATTTCCAGATCGTTGACTCGCACGAACTTGGGTACGATTATTGCCGTTGGATTTCGGGCACCATAACTCTGCGACGTGTTGTAGGGGATGGTTTGTCGCGAGAGCCATGCCACCTTGTCACCAAAGATATCGAGCAAGCTTTGGGTGAGCCGCACATTGTACGGGATCGAAACCGATCCGTCTTTTCCGAGCCATAGCGCGCCAAAGCGCGAACTCGCCGTGATGATACCTTTGGATGGGTTCACGATGTTCATGTAGTGCAGGAAAGGGATGTAGAGAACATCATTGTCCCGCGGCATAGTGACCAACTCCTGCAATGAATTGATGTCCTGATCACCACCATGCAGCATCAGGCTCTTGTGCGTGACTGTGTGGCCAGTGGGCTCGGCATCAAACTCGTCAGCATCATCTTGCTCCCAAAGAAATCCTTGAAATACCCCTTCCTGAAATATGGGATACGGATTTCGGACCATACCGGTGAAATCCCGGTTGAAAGGAAAGGTCTGGAGCTGGCCCGGATCATCCAGGAGTGTAAACTGCTGGGAGAACACCTTCTTGCCGGCGTTCTCTTCGCTCAGGAATGAGTATCCTCGCTTCATCAAGCCACCGTCAAAGCCGATCCAATTCATGAAGCTGATCATCTCGGCGGTCGCTGCGGGACCGAAGACAATGTCAAATGTGCCCAGAGGCAATTGCACCGGAGGATCGCTCTCATAGCGTTCTACCAGGAAGGACAGCTCTTGCTGCAACCGATCTGAATCGAGTTCGGACCTGTTCTGGGCAGACTGTTCGGCGATAACCTCCCATTTGAGCTTTTTGTGGGCCAGCACCGCGGTAATCTGGGCATCAGATGTCCGGAAGTACAGGTTGTGCTCGGACTTGGTGTTGGTCAGGGCGATGATGTTGGAGCCACAAGAAAAGATGCCCGATAGCTTGAGATCGTCTGTTTCCAGGCCGTGAACCGCCGTGTTAAAGCAGGTGAGCTTTTCTTCATTGCTCATCTGAGCCAGCGTTGCGTCGTAGCCGGTGCCATCCACAAACGACTCTGTGAGTACCGGGATCGTCGGCTGGTAGGTGAGTGGCTGTGAGTGCTCGACCATCTCGGCAGCCGTATCAATGCCCTGTCTCATTTCATCGATCTTTTCCAGATCGGTCACAAGGCTGTAGGTTGCCCGCTTTCTACCCGAATAGGCCGTAATGTCCAGCCGGATCAGATGCTCGTTGGTATTCAAGGATATGGCCGAGTTAGCAAACCGCATCAGGTAGCTGTCTTCTTCGTGGTAGAAGAGTGCAATCTCGTATCCTTTCCCCTGGGCATATTCTCGTAGCTGGTCCAGCGTCTGCAGAATTCTGTTACTCACCTCATTCTCCTATAGTGACGTCGTCAAATCGGCAAACGGGCACAGCATGTCCCATTTGCATCGCCTGGTTCGGTTGGCCCTTGCCGCAGTTGTCTACATATCCCACATGCCAGGTTGTTTGATCACCGACGGCTGAGAGTGAATTCCAGAACTTGACAGTGTCGCCTTTGTATGTTGGGTTCTTGACCACCTGGGTGATTTCTCCGTCTGCTACTAACCACCCGATCTCGCAGGCAAAGTGGAACTGCTCACGATTTGAGCCTATGGACCAACTGCGCTCGCCATCCAGAATGAGGCCCTTTTCCGTGTTCTGGACAATCTCATCCAGTGTACCATCGTTGCCCGGATCGACGTTGATGTTGGTCATCCTCTCGATGGGCACACGATAGAAGGATGATGCCCGATTGCAGCCACCGCTCCCGGCAAAAATCTTTCGTCCGGCTCTGGCGTTAGCCTCTTCTACCATCTGACGGCCGGTAATGGCGCCTACCAGGATGCCTCTATCGATCAAAACGGTGTTTTGGCATGGGACGCCATCGTCGTCAAAGCCAAAGCTGCCGGGCGTATTGGGCAGCGTTGCATCGGCGCGGGCGGTCAGTTTTTCCGATCCGTAACGCAAGGTGCCAAAATCATCCAGCGTCACAAAGGAACCGCCAGCATACGCCAGTTCGTAACCCAGGATGCGATCCAACTCCAGGGGGTGGCCAATGGTCTCGTGGGTCTGGAGCCACATGATGCCCGGCGACAGGATGACGGA